>WUUC01032557.1_pt1 | contig 39858 bp, 59 predicted proteins | sample 6278441 | NCBI WGS metagenome assembly WUUC01 (sample SAMN13675441, study PRJNA597444) | soil metagenome | isolation source: soil | place: USA: Washington | collected 2017-10
CTCCGCCGCGCTTCCGCAAAATCCCCCTCCGTCACTTTTTCGCCGCAATTACTTACAGTTAAAATGGCAATTCCGGGTACCATTACTCTGCGTTAATCGCTATTCGTATTAACGCTGCGTAATCAGTGAATGGGAGAGCGAGAATCATGGAAGAGATCGAATTCAAGGTTTCCGATCTGACGGAATTGCTCAAGAATGCTGGCGTTCCGACTCCGATAGAGAATGTGGCGACAGTTCTTTTCGACGTTCGCGGCGTTACCGTGTTCTCGCTGAATCGGGATGGCGGGGGCGGCTTTTCGACCCGGGGCACCGCTCCGCTCTTCGAGGCGCACACGTACCCGCTACGGCACGACCAGTGAGCACGCGCCTGGCGATCGTCAGTGACGCCGGCGACGAGCCGGACGTGCCGATCGGCCCGATGCTCGACGCGGTCGCCGGGATCCTGAGCGACCTCGACCTCAGCGCCCGGCGCGACCGCGCGGCGATCGCGCTCGTGACCCGGCTCGCGCAGCAGATCGACGAGGCCGAGCAGCGCGCCGCCGACGTCGAGGCGCTCTACCGTCAAGCGATGCTCGAAGGCGCGATGTGGGACGTCGGCAAGGCGCTCGACCGGCTCGCGAAGCGCTGCGACGTCGTCGACGCGCTCGCCCGACTGACGCCGCTGCTTACACGTCTGCTCGGCGAGCTCGGCGGCACCCCCGCGGGCCGCGCGGCGATCAGCGGTAAGGCGGCGCCGGCGAAGCCTCCGGCCGGCCGGTCCCGTGATTTCCGGAAACAACTCGACGGAGGCGCGCCGTGACCGATCCCGTCGAGCACCCCGCCCACTACACGACGCATCCGTCTGGCGTCGAGTGCATCACGGTCACCGAGCACATGTCGTTCCTACGAGGCAACGCCGTCAAGTACCTATGGCGCGCCGGCTCGAAAGGTGACGAGCTCGAAGACCTCCGCAAAGCGCGTTGGTACCTGGATCGGGAGATCGCCAATTTGGAACGGAGGTCGACGTGACGACGTTCGAGATCACCCGGCGCCCCGTCGCCGGCCAGCTCCGCGGCTCGACGCTCCCGCGGCTCTTCACGCCGCCGCTCGTCACCGGGCCGCCCGGGTCGTGCGGTTGCGGCTGCGCGCTGACGCCGGCGACGTCGCTCGGGTTCAACGCCGTCGGATGGGCGGGCGAGATCATCGGGATCTCGCTGCAGCCGTGGCAGCGCTGGCTACTCATTCACGCCATGGAGCTGCGCAAGGATCCTGACGGCACCTACCGTCAGCGTCAGTTCCGCTTCCGGACCGTGTTGATCCTCGTTGCGCGCCAGAACGGCAAGACGACGTTGATCGAGATTAAGAATCTGTGGAAAATGTTCGTGCTCGAAGTCGGGTTGATCCTTGGCGCCGCGCAGTCGCTCGACACCGCGGAGGAGAGCTGGAACAAGGCCGTCGAGCTGGTCGAAGAGATTCCGGAGCTCGACGCTGAAAAGCTGCACGTCGACAAGACCAACGGCAAGAAAGCGCTTCGGCTGGTGAACGGCTCGAAGTGGCGCGTGATCGCCGCCACCCGGAAGGCGGGCCGCGGCATGTCGGCCGACGACGTCAACCTCGACGAGCTGCGCGAACATCTCGACTGGCTCTCGTGGGGTGCCGTCACGAAGACGACCATGGCGAAGCCGAACGCGCAGACCTACGCATTTTCGAACGCCGGCGACGATCGCAGCGTCGTGCTTAACCAGCTGCAGGGCACGGGCCGCGGCCTATGCCTCGCCGCCGAGCAGGGCATGCCGGTCACAGACGACACTTTCGGGCATTTCGAGTGGTCAGTCGAAGGCAAAGTGCGCTGCGACTGCGGTCGGGCGGACCCGAACCCGGACGATCCGGAGGACATTCCGGAGCCGCATCGCGACGACTGCATGCTCAACGATCGGCAGCTGTGGGCGCAAGCAAACCCGGCGCTCGGGTACGGCACGCTGACCGAGGCGGCGATCCGCTCCGCGCTCAACACGGACCCTAACGCGACGTTCCTCACGGAGGTTCTGTGCCAGCGCGTGAGCACGATGGCGCCCGAATGGCAGGTCGTGACGCTCAAAGAGTGGGAAGCGGTCGCGCTGGCCACGCCGGAGCGGCCGACCGACATCGCGCTCAGTCTCGAGATCTCCAAAGACCTCAAGAAAGCGGCGATCGTCGCCGTCGGGCCGCGCCCGGGCCGTCCGGACGAGCTGGTCGGCGTCGTCATCGAGTGGCGCGACAACGGCGCGTGGGTCGTGCCGCGCATGGTCGAGCTCAAAAACCGGTACCGGCCGGTCGCCGTCGCCGTGCAGGACAAGGGACCGTCCGGCGCCGTCGAGGTCGACATCCGGGCCGCCGGCATCAAGTTGCCGATCGACAAGGATCGGCCGAAGCGGGGCGATCTCGTCAACCCGTGGGCGAGCGACGTCGCTGACGCGTACGGGATGACGCTCGACAAGATCCGGCGCCGCGAGCTCTTCCACATCGACGAAGCGCCACTCAATGTCGGCATGGCGAAGGCCGAGAATCGGAAACTGTCCGGCGCTACGGACTGGTCGACCGACGTCGACCCCCCGGTTCGAGCGCTCTCGCTGGCACTATGGGCGTACGTGACGCGGGTCGACGCCGTGACGACCACGTACGATCCACTCGCGAATATCGGCTAGGGAGAGCGCATGCCACGCGACAGAACGACCGGCCCGGCCGTGGCCTTCGTCGCCGTAATGGCGACCCTGCTCGGCGTCTGCGTCCGTGCGCTGCCGGAGGTCGCCGGAGTGCTCTTCGTCTCGTACGGGGTGTACTTGGCCTATCGGCCAGCCGGTTTTGCCGTTCTCGGCGTTTTCGTGCTGCTCGCAGCACGTAGGATCCCTGAGTAATGGGAATCCTTTTCGGCAGCTCGCGGCGCGCAACCCCCGCCACGGCGCCGGCGACGCAGCAGCGCAACGGCTCGCCGTTCGCGCTCGAATCGTTCGCGCGCCTGTTCTCGGGCGGCGCGACGTACTCCGACGTGTCCGTGACCAGCCCGGAAACGGCATTCCAGTCGATCGCCGTGCGCAGCACGGTCGACCTGCTCGCGTCGCTCGGCTCTGAGCTGCCCGTCGATTTCTACACGGAAGAGCCGAACGGCCGGCGCAAAGAGATCAAGCGCCCGGGGTACATGGACGACCCGGCCGGCGACGGCCACGGCATGCAGGACTGGCGTTACCAAGTCCTCGTTTCGTGGCTCACTCGCGGCAACCTGTACGGCGATATCCTGGCAACGGGCCGATCCGACCAGCCGACACAGATCGACATATTCCACCCCGACTCCGTGAGCGGCTTTCTCGCCGACGGAAAAATGCAGTGGACCGTCGGCGGCCGCCGGGTCGAAGACAACTCGCGCTTCCTGCACAACCGCGTGAACCCGATGCCCGGATCGATTCTCGGGATGTCGCCGATTCAGTATCACGCGGCGAGCATCGGGCAGAATCTCGCGTCGACCCGCTTCGGCCTGCAGTGGTTCAAGGATGGCGCGCACCCGTCCGGCATGCTGACAAACGACGAAGTGGAACTAGACCCGACGATCATCAAGACGGCGAAAGAGCGGTTTCTCGCCGCCGTCTTCGGCTCGCGCGAGCCGGTCGTGATGGGCAAGGGATGGAAATACCAGGCGATCCAAGTCACAGCCGACGAAAGCCAGTTCCTTGCCACGATGGGATACTCGTCGGCGGACTGCTGCCGGATCTTCGGCCCGGGACTGGCGGAGACGCTCGGGTACGAGACAGGCGGCAGCCTCACCTACTCGACGCAGGAAGCTCGCGCCCGCGACCTGCTCACCTACTCGGCCGGCAAGTGGCTGACGCGCATGGATCGCCTGCTGACGTCGATGCTCCCGCGGCCGCACTTCGCAGAGATCAACCGCGACGCCATGCTCGCGAGCACGACGCTCGAACGCTTCCGCTCGTACCATCTCGCGCTCGCCGATGGCTGGCGCACGGTCAACGAAGTCCGCGACATCGAGAACGAGCCACCCGTCGCGTGGGGCAACGAGCCGTACCAGCCGAAGGCGGCCGCCGACGAAGCGGAGCCGAAAACCGATCCGGAAGGCGGCAACTGATGGCCGATCTACTCACGCCGACGCCCGTCGCCGGGCTGGAGCTCGTCCGCGACCTGCTCGTCCCGGTCGCGGTCCGCGCGAAGACGGAAGACGACGAGGCCAGCGACGATCTCGGCATCATGGAGGTTCGGTACTCGATCTTGAACGAGTGGTACCGGATCAACTCATGGTGGGAAGGCGATTTCCTGGAGCGGGCCGCCTCCGGCGCGTTCAAGAAGACAATCGACTCGCACAACCGGGCCAAGAACGTCGACGCGCACAATATGAAGACGCTCTTCAATCACGGTATGGATTTCCATATCGGCGACAAGCTGCTCGGCAACATCACGCGGGCCGCCGAAGAGAAAGACTCGCCGGTCAACGATGTCCGTCTTTACGACACGTCGTACAACCGCGATCTGCTCCCCGGGCTGCGTGACGGCGGGTACGGCTCGTCGTTCATGTTCCGCGTCGTCGTCGACGAGTGGAATAACGAGCCGGGCGTAAGTGATCACAATCCGGAAGGGCTGCCGGAGCGCACGCTTAAGGAAGTGCGCGTTTTCGAGGCTGGCCCGGTCACGTTCCCGGCGAATCCGCTCGCGACGGCCGGCATGCGCTGCATGGGCGCTACGGACCGGTACTATGACGATCTGGCGAAGCGTGGCGGATCCTCCCGGGTCGAAACGCTGCGCGACAAAGTAAGGGCACTGCGACCGACGACCGCCGGCAATCCCACGGTTATCGATCTCGCAGCCGCGGCAGTAACGCCGGACGAGCCGGTCACTGACCACTCGGCACGGGACAAGCGGACGGGCACTATCGCTCGGCTCGCACGCGAGGCGCGCATCGCCGCGCTCACCCGTTAACTGAGAGGCATGACATGACCCGTGAGCAGCTGCTCGCACGCCTGGCGGAGATCGCCGGCGAATTGCGCGACATCAACACGGCCGCCGGCGACGCCGAGCTCACCGAAGAGCAGACGACCCGCTTCACCGAGCTCGAAGCCGAGCACGCGGAGCGGACCGGCCAGCTCGAAGCGGCCGAGCGCCGGGCGACCGTCGAGGCGGCCCGCGCCAAGTGGGGCAGCGTCAACGTCAACCCGGCGGCGCCCGACGACTCGATCGACGCCCGTACGGCGCCGATCGGCGACGTGCAGCGCCGCGCCCGCGGCCTGCTCGACGACAAGGCCATCGACTCGCGGCACCTGTCGCCGGAGCAGCGTCAGCGCGTTGACACCCTGCTCACTGCTCGCTCGCAGAACATCGACGGCGGGCAGGTTGCCCGGATGGCCGTCGCCACCGAGAACCCGGCGTACCGCGGTGCCTTCGCGAAGATGGTCACCCGTGGAAACGCCGCCTTCCTGACGCCGGACGAGTCCCGGGCGCTGCAGCAGGTCGAGGAAATGCGCGTCGCGATGTCGTCGACCGACGGTAACGGCGGATACGCCGTACCGACGTTCGTCGACCCGACCGTGATTCTGACCGGCCAGGAGACGCCGAACCCGTTCTACCAGGCCGGCTCCCGGGTCGAGCAGATCACAAACGACAAGTGGGTCGGCCTGACGTCGGCCGGCGCAACGTGGTACTGGACCACCGAGGCTGTCGCCTCGACCGACGGCGCGCCGACGCTCGCCTCGCCGGAGGTCCCGACCAAGAAGATCACGGGATGGATCCCGTTCTCGGTGGAGATCCAGGGTGACTGGCCCGGGTTCGCCGGCGAGATGGCCCGCGTGCTCGGCGCCGGTTACAACGAGGCCGTCGTCGCTGCGCTGACCAACGGGCTCGGCACGACCGCACAGCCGACCGGGCTCGTCCGCGCGCTCAAGGACAACACGGCCGTACAGCTGCTCGTGACCACCGACGGCGTGATCGGCGCGGCCGACTTCTACCGGCTGTGGAAGGCGCTGCCGGCGAAGTACCGCGGCACGTCGTCCTGGATGATGTCGACCGGCGTCGAGAACGCCATGCGGCAGGCCGGCACCGACGACCCGAACTTCACGGTCAACATCACGCAGGCGGGAATCCCGGCGCTGTTCAACCGGCCCGTCTTCGAGAACGACTACATGGACGACGTGCCGACCAACTCGACGAGCGACTCGGCACTGGCCATCGTCGGCGCCTTCGAGAATTTCTTGATCGCGCAGCGCGTCGGCATGACCGTCGAGACCGTGCAGCACGTCCAGAATTCGGGCGTGCCGACCGGTCAGCGTGGCCTGTGGGCATGGGCGCGACTCGGTTCCGACTCGGTGAACGACGCCGGTTTCCGGATGCTGACCAACGACTGACGGATTCCGTCATCCGTTGAGTCAACGACGCACGACGGAATCCGTAGTCCGTTACGGATTATGGATTCCGTCGTGCGTCCGGCAGTAGGTGAGCTCGTCGAGAATGAGCTCGACCGTGTCGCATTCTGGCTGCGCAGACATCCGAATCGGCACGAGCACGACGTATCCAAGCGAGTCGAGCGTCTCGATGGCAGCCGGCGCGCGGCGCTTCGCGGCGGCGAGCTTCGCGGCCTGCGTGGCTGCAGCGGTCCGGGGTGGAACGGTTCGCGTCATCCGTGCACCGTACGACGGATCACGGAATCCGTCAACCGTGGCTACGGACTACGGAATCCGTCAACCGTGGCCACGGACGTCGGTATCCGTGATCCGTCAAGTCGGGTAGGCTGCGAGAGTCGCCGATATGGCGCAGACGGGAGAGCGAAACGATGGCGAAGGTAACGACTCGGCTCGTGTACGCGGTCAGCACGATCGTGCTGCAGCACGCCGGCCAGGGTGTCAAGATCAACGCGAACGAACCGTGGGACGCTGACGACGACTTCGTCAAAGCGAACCCGATTCACTTCTCGGCGATCCCGAAGACGGTCCGCCGTTTCCGCGGCGCCGACCAGCGGGAGCAACCCATCGAGCGGGCCACACAGCGCCCGGGCGAGCCGCGCGTGACGGGCCGCCCCGCCGGAGGTGACTGGTGATCGCCGGCGCCGTGCTCGTCGCGACGGTGCACCGGGAGGAAGTGTCCGGCAGCTTCGCGCAATCCATGATCGCGATGCTGTCGTACGACGCGGTCGGCTCGCAGCGCCTGCTGCAGGGGGGCGGGCCGTTCCTGCTGCCAGCCACGCCAATGACGCTGCCGGCGATCCGCAATACGATCGCACGGCGCTTCCTCGACGAGTCCGACGCGGAATGGCTACTGCTCGTCGATTCCGACATGGGTTTCGCCCCCGACACGGCCGATGCACTGGTCGAGGCGGCGATGGCCGGCAAGGCGCTCGTCGTCGGCGCGCTGTGCTTCGGCATGCGCAAGCGCGAGCCCGACGACATGGGCGGATACCGCTCGCTGCCGTACCCGACGCTCTATGTCTATGAGCGCGACGAGGCGACCGGCAAGAGCGGCTTCCGCAACCGGTACGACTATCCGGACAACACGCTGCTGCAGGTCAGTGCGACCGGCGCGGCAATGCTGCTCGTGCACCGTGACGCGCTCGCCAAGACGGACGAGCCGGACTCGGCCGGGCGCGGCACGTGGTTCGACCGTGTGAAGCTCGAAGACGGCGGCGAGCTGCTCGGCGAGGATATGTCGTTCTGCGCCCGGCTCGCCGCGCACGGGATCGGCGTCTTCGTGCACACCGGGATCAAGACGACCCATCTCCGGACGTTCTGGCTCGACGAGCAGTTTTACCTCGACATCCGCGAGCTGCACGCTCACCGGGCCGCGGCCGAGCAGGAGAGGTCACATGCTGACGCCACCGAAGAGTGAGCCGCTGGTCGACATCGTGCGCAGCCTCGCGTCGTTCGCGCGCGGCGAGCATCTACAGTACGTCGCCGGCGTCCGCACGTGGAAGCTGCAGGACGACCTGGCCCGGTACACGGCGATCATCGAGGCGACTCAACCGAACGTGGTCGTTGAGACGGGCACTCGGTGGGGCGGCTCCGCGCTATTCTTCGCGATGCTCGGCGTCGACGTGATCACGGTCGACGTCGACGCGGGCCGATCGGCGAAGGCGCGCAGGACGGCGCCGGCCGAGCTCGTCGACCGGATCACGTGGCTCGACGGCAACGCCGCCGAGCAGGGCACCGTTGCCACGGTCGCGGACATCATCGCCGAGCGCGGACACGAGCGCGTCATGGTCTCGCTCGACGACCTGCATACCGCCTCGCACGTGATGATCGAGCTCGGGCAGACAATGTGGCCGAGCCTGGTTACCCCCGGGCAGTATCTCGTAGTCGAAGACGCGATCTTCGACTACGCGCCCGGGCGGCGCTTCCTCGACGAGCTCGCGCTCGGTGACCTCGCCGCCGGCGGCCCGCTGCAGGCGATCGAGCAGTATCTCGCCGGCGACCCGGCATGGTCTCGAGACCTGTCGATCGAGGCGTACCGGCCGACGTCGCATCACCCCGCGGGATGGTGGCGCCGTGTCGGCTGACCTGCTGATCATCGTTCCGACCCGTGGCCGGCCGGCGTCGCTGCAGCGCGTCGTTGCGGCGTGGGACGCGACCGGCGCGTTCGAGGTCGCTCACCTGCTCTTCGCCGTCGACGCCGACGATCCGGCGCTCGCCGAGTACGGCCGCGCCTTCGACGGCGCGCCGACCGACCGCATCGGCATGCTCGTCGACGAAAAGTGGCGGCCCATGGTGCACAAGCTCGACGCCGCGGCCCGCTCGACGGCCGACCAGTACCGCGCGGTCGGCTTCGCCGGCGACGACCACATCCCGCGTACGCACGGATGGGCGAAGCGCTATCTTTCGGCGCTCGACGAGCTCGGAGTCGGCATCGTCTACGGCGCCGACGGGATGCGCGCCGGCCAGCGCTGGCCGCTCCCGACACAGTGGGCCATGAGCTCGCAGATCGTCGGCGCGCTCGGCCGCATGGTCCCGGCGCCGGTCGACCACCTGTACTGCGACAACGCGATCAGGGACCTCGGTCAAGCGGCCGATTGTCTGCAGCACCTTCCCGACGTCATGATCGAGCACATGCATCCTGCTGCAGGAAAGGCCGAGATGGACGACGGCTATCGCCGCGTCAACTCGAACCTGCAGTACGTCGACGACCGGGCACGCTACCGTCGGTGGCGTGACCATCAACTCACTCGCGACGCCGAGATGATTCGGGCGCTGCGCGCATGACCGAATACGTGACCCGAGCGCTGCTGAAGGCCGCGAACAAGATCGCGCCCGACGACACGACGAAAGATGAGCTGCTCGATCTCGCGGTCGGCGCCGCGAACGAGGGCATCGACTCCGGCTGTCGCAATTTCGGACTGAGCGAGCCGCAAACCCGGTCGTACGCCGCCTCCGGCCGGATCTCGTACGACCGGCGCGACTGCGTCACGTTCGCGACGCCGGATATCGGCCTGCTCGGCACGGTCTCGGTCGGCTACTCCGGCAGCTATACCGAGCTCGATGCCGCCGACTTCGAGCCGGTCTACTGGAACGAAAACGCCGACCCGGCGACGCAGGCGATTGTCGGGCTCCGCGGGATCGGCGTCGCGCTCGGCGGCGCCCGGATCCGCTTCGCCGCCACGCGCTTCGGCTGGCCGGTCGAGCCGTACGCCGTCAAGCAGGCGGCGCTGCTGCAGGCAAACCGGCTATTCGCCCGGATCAACTCGCCGGAAGGCGTATTGGGCTCGTCGGAGTGGGGCGCCGTCCGCGTCGGCCGGCTCGACCCGGACGTTCGGCAGCTGCTCGCGTCGTACATGATCCCGGCGATCGGCTGATTCGATGGACCTCGAAGCGGTGACGCAAGGGCTCGCCGACGTCGTGACGCTCGGCGTCACCGTGCCAGCCGGGCTGCCGAAGTTGACCAATTTCGCGTACGTGCCGGACCGGATCCCGGACCCGTCCGGGTTCCCGATCGACATCGAGGTCGACTGGCTGCAGGCGTTCGGCAACGGGCTCAACAAGATCACGTTGTCGTGGCGCGTACTGGTCGGCAAGACAGAGGACAGGGCCGCGCAATCGCTGCTGTATGCCCTGCTCGCCAGCGCCGGACCGACGTCGGTCCGGGCCGCGCTCGCCGGTCCGGTCGGCGTGGCACAGACACTCGGCGGCGCGTGCGATGATTTGGCGGTCCGTCGCGTCAAGGGACTGCGCCAGTACAAGCACGGGGAAGCGTTTTACGTCGGCGCCGATTGGGTCTGCGACGTCTACGGAAGCGGGAGCGCATGAGCGCCAACATTCTCAAGAACGTTCGGACTTTCGTCGGTGGCTGCGACATGACCGGCGTCAGCAACAAGCTCGAATTCTCGGGCCGCGCCGATCCGAAGAATGTCACCACGTGGGGCGATTACGACGCGGCGACCGATTCGATCTGGACCAGCGTCATCGGCGGCATGAAGAGCATCGCCGTCAGCGCCGAAGGATTCTTTGAGGCCGGCGACACGAGCAAGCCTGACGACGCGCTCTTCGCCGGGCTCGGCGCCAATACGGCATGGTCCGTGTGTCCGCACACGGCCGCCGAAGGCGCCACGGCGTACCTGTTCAAGGCCATGCAGGGCAGCTACGGATGGGGCGACTCGGTCGGCGAGGCGAACCCGTGGAAGGCCGACGCGCAGGGCTCGTGGCCCGGGGTCCGCGGAACCGTGATCAGCTCGCCGGCGACCGCGCGGACCGCGGACGGCAACGGCACGAGCTTCGAGCTCGGCGCCGTGCCGGCCGGCTCTGCGATGTACGCCGCCGTTCACGTGCTCGGCGTGGCCGGCACGCTGACGCCGAACGTCACGGTCACGCTCAACAGCGACACCGCGACCGGGTTCCCGTCGACCGCGACGCAACTGACGTTCGCCAACACTGCTGTCCGGTCGGGCGAGATCCTGCGCACGTCCGGAGCTGCCATCACCGACACGTGGTGGCGCGCTTCGTGGGATATCACGGACAATGGCGGCGTGGGGGAATCGTTCCTCATTCTCGTAACCGCCGGCATCGGACCGGTCTAGAAAGGACCACGATATGACCGCAATGGTGCTTACGGCGGCGTACATCTCCGTCAACGCCGAGGATCGATCCAACCGGACGAAAAAGTGCGAGTTGGTCGTCAACGTCGACCCGAAAGACGTCAGCACATTTGCGTCCGCGGGCTGGCGCGAGTACCTCGGTGGCATGAAGGCTGGCACGCTGTCGCTCGGGTTCAACAACGACAACGCCGACAACGACCTCGACGAGGATCTCTGGACCCTGCTCGGGACCGTCGTCGCGTTCGAGGTCCGGCCGTCGTCGGCCGCCGTCAGCGCGACGAACCCGAAATTCACCGGCTCTGTGTTGATCACTGAGCACAAGCCGATCAGCGGCAGCGTCGGCGACCTCAACGAATTCGACGTGAGTTGGCCGACGTCGGGCGCCGTCGCGCGGGCCGTGGCCTAGGCCATGCTGCAGCTGACCGTCGAGCAGGACGCGTTTGACCGTGTCTTGTTCGCGGTCAGCCAGGAAGCGGACGGCAAGCGCCTGAAACGGGAGCTCGTGCGCAACATGCGCGACGCGATCGAGCCGGCGCTCGACGAGATCCGCGGCGATCTGATGAGCATGGCCACCCCGGGCGGCTTCGAGACGTCGCCGGCGCTGCGCACGTCCGTGCTCAACCAGCTTGAGACGGCCGTACGGACGTCAGGAGGTTCGCCCGGGGTCCGGGTCCGCATCAAGCGCCGTGGCATGCCGAGGGGCTTCGACGACGCCGCCCGGGCGCTCAACCGCGACGGGGGTTGGTCGCATCCGGCGTGGGGTCGGAGCGGCACGAGCGTCGAGCAGGTCGGCGTTCCGGGATACTTCGACAGGCCGCTCGAAGCGCGAGCGGACGAACTACGCGCCGCCGTAGCGGACGCGTTGCAAGAGATGGCCGAGCGCATCGCGCGCCGGATGTAGCAAAACGGGAGAGCGACAGTGTCATATCGAGTCGAGTACAAGCCGAAGAACGGCGAACTGCAGACGTGGCAATTCGATGCCGCCGACGTCACCAGCGAGGAAGCCGAGCAGATCGAGACGGCGTATGACGGCACGTGGGGCGAGTTTCTCGCCGCCGTCGAGCAGGGGCGCCCCCGGGCGCGCCGCGTGCTGCTCGGGCATCTCGGTATCCGTGGCCACGAGCCGACGAGGCCGATCCGGCTCGACGAAGTGCCGAACGTCCGGATGGGTGAGATTCAGGTCCACCCCGGGTCGCAGGAGATCGCCGCGGCGATCGAGCGCGTCGAGCACGCAGTCGGCATGGACGCGGACCGACAGGCGCGTCTGCTCGCACAGCTGCGTGCGGACTACTCTGCCGCGGCCGCGGTCGAAGGAATCGACACCGACCCAAAAGACGAGACGAGCCGGACCGAATAGCCACGCTCCGGCGGCGCTTCGTCGCACGCTTCGCGACTGAGCTCGGGATTCGACCGTGGGAGATTAAGCTGCTGACAGCGCGTGAGTTTCTGAGCCTGGTCGCGTGGCTGCAGCAGCGCGACGAGCTCGTCAAGGCCAGAGAGGAAGGGGGCGAAGGATGACGGATACCGCGCTCGTATTCAACGCCATCGGGCGCGACAACGTCACTCCGCTCTTTTCGAAGCTCAAAGGCGCCTTCACGTCGACGTCAGCCGTCGCGAAAGCGTCAATGGCCGAAGCCTCCCGCGACGTCAACAAGCTCGACAACGAGATCGAGGAAGCGACCCGCGACCTGCAGAAATTGGCGAAGGAGTTCGTTTTCGCCGGGGGCGCCGTTGAAAAGCTGCAGATCGGCCGCGCCATGGCCAAGCAGCGCGCCGAGATCGGCCGGCTCGTCAAGGTCCGCGACCTGCTGCCGAAGCCGAGCGAGATCGCCGCCGAAGGCGCTTCGTTCGTTGGCAAGTTGGTCGGCGGCATCACGAGCAAGCTCAGTCCGGCCATGGCGACCGCGGCGCCCGCCATCGGCGGCGCCGTCGCGGTCGCCGCGCCGTTCATCGGTGGCGTGATCGCCGGCGCCGTCGTCGGTGGCGCCGGCATCGGCGGCGTCGTGGGCGGTATCGCGATCGCGTCGAAGGATTCTCGAGTCCAGTCGTCGGCGAAAGATCTCGGCGACCTGCTCAAACAGCAGATGCAATCCGCGGCGGAGCCGTTCGTGCCGGCGTCGCTGCGCGCGATCAACATCGTCCGTGGCGAGTTCATCGCCATGGAGGGTGACATCCGCTCGGTCATGGACAACTCGGCCGGCTACGTCGAGCCGCTCACGCGCGGCATCGGCGGGATGATGCGCGAAGTCGTCTCCGGCTTCGAGGACGCGAACGCCGCCGCGGGACCCGTCATCGCCGTCATCAGCGACAAGCTGCCGGCGCTCGGCGCCTCGATCGGCGGGATCTTCACGGCACTGTCCGACAATGCGGAGTCCGGCGCGCAGGCCGTCGGCCTGCTCATGGACGGCATCATTTTCACGATCGACATGACGACGAACGCCGTCAACTTCCTCGCTGAAGCGTGGGAGTTCGCCATGGACGTCCCGGGTATGGCGACCCTGTTCCAAGTGCTCAGCGACGGCGTTCCGAAGATCGACAGCGCCAAGAACAGCACGATCGGATTCAACGAGGCCACGAAGGAAACCGATCGGAGCGCCACGGAGGCGGCCGCCGGCGTCAAGTCGCTGTACGACCAGATGAACGAGCTTAACGAGCAAAACCTGAGCGTTTTCGACTCTCAGGTTCGGGCGAGCGAGGCGATCAGTGACACGACGAAGGCGATCGACAAGAACGGTAAGGCGACCAACAACAGCACGGCCGCGGGCCGCGCGAACAACTCGGCGCTGTCGTCCTTGGCTAAGGCGTTCAACCAAGTCACGACCGCCAACGACAAGGCAGGCACGGCCGCCGCGCAGGCGAACAAGACCTACGAGCGGCAGCGTGAAAAGCTGATTGCCGCCGCGGTTGCTGCCGGTTACTCCGGCGACAAGGCTCGCCAGTTCGCCAACGACGTTCTCAAGATCCCGCAGAACCGGACGGTCAAGGTCTCCGCGCAGACGGAAACCGCATCCGCGAAGCTGCGCAACATGAAGCAGCTGATCAACGGCATGGACGGCCGGACGATCGACATCGCGATGCGCGTCACGGGCACGAGCAGCGTGTCGGCCGCGGCGTCAGCGCTGCGCAAGAACAGCGGCCGCGAGTTCGGCGGCCCGGTCACGAAAGGCGAGGCGTACGTCGTCGGCGAAAAGCGGGCCGAGATCTTCATTCCCGACCAGAACGGCACGATCGCGCCGAGCCTGTCGGAGTATTCCCGGTCGGCCGGCTCCGCTGCAGGCGTCGCCGCGGGCCGCGGAGGCGGCAGCTCCGGCGGAGGCGCCCCCGTCGCCATCATCGAGCTACGCGGTCCGCGGCAGCTCACCGAGATGTGGCGCAAGTCCGTTCGGACCAACAATCTTGTGCAGGTGCGTGTCGGATGAACGACTTTCCTACGGCGCCACTCCGGCTGCGTGTGTTCATCGCCCCCGGCGCCGACCCGGCCGGTGACGTCGCGGACTGGACATGGGTCGAGATCACGGAAGATGTGCGTACGGCATCCGGCGTATCGATCACGGAAGGCAAACTCGACGAGGCTTTCTACGTCGACAGTGCCGAGGTCGGCCTGACGCTCAACAACGGGCCGAGCAAGGTTCCGGCGACGCTCGGGATCATCGGCGTCTACTCGCCACGGAATCCCAACAGCCCGTATTACGGCCAGCTCAACCGCAACACTCCACTGTGGATCGGCGTCGATCGTGGCGCCGATTCGTTCAACCGGACGGCGACCTCCCCCGGATGGGGCACGGCTGAGCTCGGCGGCGTGTGGACCACTCTCGCGCCGTCAGCGCACGCGACGACCGGCACGACGGCGACCTCAACGATCCCTACGGCGAACGCCGCAACCCGGATGAGCCTGGCCGGCGCCAGCGCAACCGACGTCGACTGCTACTACACATGCTCCGTACCTGTCGTTGCGACAGGCGGCCCGCTCATCTCCGCTGGCGTGGCCCGCTACCTCGACAGTACGCATAGCCTGCTCTTCCGCGTCGAGTTCAACCTGCTCGGAGCGATCGACGTCAAGATATTCGAGTTCTACCCGAGCGCGAATGCTGAGCTTGCCTACGTCTCGAATATCGGCATCACCTACACGGCCAACGAGCGGATCCGTGTCCGGTACCAGGCGATCGGCCCGGACCTACGGATCAAGGTATGGAAGGAGGTCGACCCGGAACCGGCGGCATGGACCGCGACCGCGCTGCAGCCACATACTCCGGTCGGCGGCGAAGTCGGCATGTATTTCTGGCGCACGTCCGGCAACACGAACCCCGGCAGTGTCGCGTTCACGCTCGATGACTTCGAGGTGCAAGCCGTCGTCATCGTCGTCAACGTCGTCGAATGGCCCGTCCGATGGGACCTGTCGGGTAACGACTCATGGGCGCCGATCACGGGCGCCGGCGTGCTGCGCCGACTGCAGCAGGGAGTTGGCCCGGTTCAGTCGCCGATCTACGGCCAGCTTTCCGGGTTGACCAACACGGCGGCGTGGTGGCCACTCGAAGACGGCAGCGACTCGACTGCTGCTGCCTCCGGTCTCGTCGGCGGCGTGTCGGCCTATTTCTCTGACGTCACTTTCGGCGCCGATGACACGCTCCCGGGCGCGAAGCCCGTGCTCAAATTCAATTCGTCCGCTAGCGACATGAAGACGACCCGGTTCACGCCAGGGAAGTACGCAACCGGGTTCAGCGTGATGATGCTCTTTAAGCTGGATACGGTGCCCGTCGCTGACACGATCCTGCTCCAGTGGGGCGCCACGGGCCGCGCGGCCGTCTGGCGTCTGACGTACGGCGCCGGTGCAGGTGGCTCGTTCTTTATTGACGCGTGGGACAGTTCCGGCGTGTCGGTCATTTCCAGCTCCGGATATTCGGACGTCATCGACGTCTCGCAATGGTGCGCGATCCAAATTGAGGCGGCCGTTTCCGGCGCTAACGTGACGTGGGAAATGTCCTGGCATCAAGTCGGCACGGGCCTGTTCTTCGGAGGCACGTCGAGCTACGTCAGTTCTGTCGTTCCGTCGCCGAACCTTGTCAACATCCCGCCGAGCGCCGGCCTGTCCGGCGCTGCGTTCGCGCACATCTACGTCGGCGAGAACACGCTGCCGTTCGTGGCGGCGAATTTCGCGTTGGTCTCCGGCGGGTACGCGGGGGAGACTGCGGCACAGCGAGTCGCCCGGCTTTGTGCCGAAAAGAACGTCCCTGTCTTCATCGAGCCCGGCGACAGCGAGCCGCTCGGCGCGCAGCCGCGGGCCAATTTTCTCGACCTGCTCCGCTACTCGGAGGAAGCCGACCAGGGCATCCTTTACGAGCTCGTCGGTCAAACGCTCGGGTACCGCCCGCGGGGCGCGCGGTACAACCAACCCGTCACGCTGGCGCTCGACCGGGCAACTGGGGACGTCGCGGGACCATACGAGCCGGTCGACGACGACAAAGACATTCGTAACGACTGGACCGTGACCCGTCTCACCGGTTCAGGCACTGGATCGTCAGCCCGAGCCACCGACGCGGCGCACATCGCCAAGCACGGCGCGTACGTCGACAGTCAGACGATCAACGTCGAGACGGACGACGCGCTCGCGTCCCATGCCGGCTGGCGGCTGCGACGCGGGACGCTCGACGAGCTGCGCTGGCCCTCGATCCCCATCAACCTAGCCGCTCGCCCGGATCTGATTCCGCAATGGTTATCGCGCCGCTACGGACCCCGGATCACCGTCGACGGCGCGATGCCCCAACTCGCCGGCTCGACGATTGACGTCGTCATGGAAGGCGCCGAGCAGGTACTCGACCCGTACATGTGGGACGTGCGAGCCGTCTGCGCGCCCGCGTCGATCTGGCAGGTCGGGCTTACCGACGACACCGAGTTGCGGGCCGACACCGCGGGATGCGTTGTCGGTGTCGCAGCGACCAACTCGGCCACGACGCTTGTCGTCGTCAGCGATCCGGTCGACGCGGACGGTCTGGCCGCGCCCGCCTGGTATGCCGGCGACTATCCCTACCGGCTCAACGTGGCCGGCGAGCACGTTGACGTCTCGGCGGTCGGCATCTACGCGGACGACACGTTCAACCGGGTCACGGCAAACGGATGGGGCACGTCGTCTAGCGGCCACACATGGACCGCTAGCGGCACGGCGAGCGACTACAGCACGACAGGCACCCTGGCCCGTCACAACCTCTCTACGGTCACCACGGTCCGCGAAACTGTGCTCGGTGTCACGGTGCACCCCCGCGAGGTGTACGTCGGTTATCACCAGGTCCCCGTTACGGTGACCGGAGCCGGCGGCAGTGTTACGGCGGCCGTGATCGCGTGCCGAGAGTCGTCGGCCACGTTGATCCGGCTGCGCACTTTCCACGGGACGAGCGGCAACATCACGTGCTCACTCAGTCAGTTTGTCGCCGGCGTCGAAACCGCGGTTGACTCAACGTTCCCTGTCGCTGCCGCCGTCGGTTCCATCCTGTCGTTGCGTATGCAGGTGTTTGACGATCTCGTACGCGCTCGCCTATGGGTGCGGGGCACGGCGGAGCCGAGCCATTGGCACACTACGATCATTCCGACGCAGGCGCCGGGCGCCGGCGCTATCGCGTTCCAGGCCAGCCGCAACGCGTCGAGTACCAATGCTGCGCCGTATTACGTCGAATTTGATGAGCTCGTTTTGCCGATGGCGCAGACGCTCACCGTCACTCGATCGATCAATAGCATCGTCAAAGCGCAAGCGGTCGGCAACGACGTGCGCCTCGCGGCGCCGACCTACGCGGCGCTTTAGGGAGACTGGTCACATGGCATGGTCGGCGGGACAAAAGATCACAGCGGCGCTGCTCAACGCGATGACGTCGGCCGCGGCATCTCCCGTTGCCGTGGGCACGATCGCGCGCGCGAAGCGGATAACCGACACGGGTGCGCTCGCGGTCGAAACGGGGGTGCTTCGGCTCGACGATGTTCCTATGTACGCAGGCCGCTATTACGCCGTGGGATCGCCTGCGCTGCGCGTTGACAACACGGTCAGTACGGACCGCGGCATAGTGCGCCTGCGATGCACCATCGACGGCTCGACGCCGACGACGTCGAGCACGATCTACAAGCGGGCCGAGACGAACGACAGCGACACGCACGCCGTGTGGCTGCTCTACGCGCCGTCGTCCAACCTGGCTTTCTCCGTGCTGCTCACCGCGAACCGGACAGCTGGCGGAGGTACCGTAACGGTTCGGGCGTCTGACGAAAACGGCCTTGATCTGGTCGTAAAGGATCTCGGCTTGGCGCCCGCCGACACCGGGACAGTGATCTAGGGAGAGCGAACATGACCGAGCCAGAGCCGCCCGTCGAGCCACCTGCGCGCCCGACGACACCGAGCACCATCATCACGCCGCCCCCGCCTCCGCCCCCGCCTCCGGCCGGCGAGACTCCGCCCCCCGGGATGGAGGATCTCAATGGCTGACGAAAAGCAGCGCCTCGACGAAGAGTCGCGCCCGGACGACAAGCCGTGCATCGACGAGGATCCCGAGACCGTCTCCGGCGAAGAGCTGCCGGACCCGTGGGAAAAGGGAGGTGCATGGAATCGTGGCGTGGATCGTCGTTCGGAGTCTTAATTTCCTGCTCGCCGCAATCAACGCAATCGCCCCCAACCGCGACAAGAGCTCGGATGGATCGATCGGCGACACGTCGCATAGCGCGCGGCCGTCCGGCCACAATCCCGACGAGTCTGGCAGTCCGGAAGATCAAGACTCCGACAGCATCGACGAAGTACGCGCCCGTGACTTCGATAAGGATCTTCGGCGCCCGGGTTTGACGATGGAGATGATCTGTCAGCATCTCGTGGCGATGTGCCGATCCGGCGAGATTCGATGGATCAAGTACATCATTTTCGACGGTCACATTTGGTCGGCGTCGTCGGGCTTCCGGACGCGCGCGTATACGGGCTCCAATCCGCATGACAAGCACATGCATGTGAGCTCGAAGCCGGACACCGGGTCAGAGAACGACACGACCCCCCTACGCCTAGAAAGCCTGGTCGACATGCCTCTCGACGGAAGTGACGAGACCAAGATCCGCAACATCGTGCGCGCGGAGCTCGCCGCCGCGTACGACGACATCGCCGGCGCCGTGTGGCTGCGCGGCATGGGCGACCCCGAAAAGGCGCCCGACGCGAACGGGGTCCACCCGAACAGCACGGCCGGCTCGTTCCTGCGCTACCTCCCGCAACGGGTCGGCAGTGTGGCCGCGGACATCCGTGCCCGTGACGCCGCCGAGATCGCCCGTGACGCCGCCGTGACGACCGCACTCAGCGCGCAGGCGGCCGTCATCAATCAGCTCGTGACGCTTGTCGAAGACGGCGAGCAGGTGACGCTGACCGACGAGCAGCTGCGTACGATCACGGGCGCCGTGACGACCGCGGCCGACAGTGCCGGCGCCGCGGCGCGGCAGCAGATCGCCGCCATGGCGCGGCGTTTCGACGCCGCGGGCGATGCCCTGCAGTACACATCGGAATAGCGCGGTAGGTTGGTATCGGCCCTGTCACCCGTCCGTGTGGCAGGGCCGTTTCGCGCTAACAGGAAGGCGCCGGGTATGCCGCAATGGTCGAAAAACCTGACGCTCATAGCCGTTTTGGTCGCCTACTCGGCAACCGTTTGGGCGACCCTGGCTAGGGGAGAGTTGCCAGACGCGACGCTGATCGGTATCCCCATCGTGGCCATCACGGCGCTCGCTCCACCCATTAGTATCGGCCGAAGGCGGCCCGGCGCTGCCCAAACGGACGAGTCGCCAAATGAGGGAGATACACCATGATCGATCCGGCGTGGCAGATCACGGCACTCGCGTCGGCCGCCGTCGCGGTTCCGGTCGGAATCGCCATCCGTCGGGGGATCGAACGGCTCGACGAAGTCCGCCGCGAGCGGACCGCTCCCGCCCCCCGCCGGCGGCACGCCATGAGCGCGCGGCGATGAACGTACGCACTCCGGCGCCGCCCGGCCTGCGCTGGTCGGGCGGCGTGGCCGGCCGATGGATCGTGTACGTGCTGATTTTCTTCGTGCTCGGCCTGCAGATATTCCAGCAAGTCAAGATCAACGAGATCGTCGAGTGCAACCGCGACCGCACCGCCGCCGCCGCGAAGCGCACGCGGGCGCTCGAAGGCCCGACCACACGCGAGCGGGAGGCCGAGCGCCTGCTCGTGCTCGGCCCGCGGGAGGTCGCCACGATGTACGGCCGCGAAGTGACCCTGATCGAGCTCCGCGACGCCGTGCTCAACGCTCGCGAGCAGGTCGACCGGGCACGGCTCGCCAACCCCGCCCCCGACGACAGGCCATGCGGATAGCATGCTAGGTAGCTCCCATCGTGGGAGCGGGAGAGCGAGAGGCACCCCTATGGGCAAGTACGGCAAGTTCGTCATCGGCTTTCTCTACGCCTGCGCAATGGCGGCCGTTCCTCAGCTGACCGGCGACGGCCACCTCGACCCGGCGGAAGCTGTCGTCGTCGCGACCGGCGTCGTTTCGGCCGCCGGCGTCTGGCTACTCCCGCTCGCGCCCGGCGCGACCTGGACCAAGAGCGTTTACGCGTTCCTGATGGCGGCGCTCGGCGTCGCCGCAACCGTGATCCTCGATTTCAAGATCGACGCGAACGAGTGGCTGATGATCGCCACGGCGGCGCTCGGCGCGATCGGTATCGGGCTCGCGCCGGCGTCGAGCGAGACCGGCGCTCGACCGGTAAGCGTCGGATGGGGATCGGACAACGCCGTCCGCTAACCTCTCCCGACAAACAGCCTCTCGGCGGCCGCCCCAAACGCCGAGAGGCTGTTTGCTGCCCGGCGCACCGGGTACCCTGCGATAATGGCCATTACGAGCGGTGACAAGGGAACGAACAAGGCAAGCGGTCCGGCCGACACGGGTCCGGGCGCAGAGCGGCGCGCGACGGAGATCCGCGACCACGTACAGGCGCGGTCCGGCGATAACGCCGTCGATCCGTCGGCCGAGGCCGGCAAGACCGACCAGGACGCGACCGAGCAGATGATCGAGCGGCAGGCCGCGACCCGCGAGGCGAACGAGACCAAGCCGGGCGACCCGGGCTCCCGCGTCGACGCCGACGAGGATCCCCACGCCGGCAAGGATCCCGTCATCAACGGGATCCGCCAGTACTGAGCGGCGCCCCAACGGCGAACGGCCCACGAGTAGAGATACCTACTCGTGGGCCGTTCCTGCGTCCGGTGGTTAGTTACCCGCCGAACGGGTTGTACGGCGCCGCCGGCGGGGCACCGGGTGACAGCTCCGTGGCCGGCATGGTGACCGGCACCGGGTCGGCCGACGCTGCAGCAGCTCCCGGGATCGGATCGGCCGGATGGACCGGACCGCCGGGGCGCGCCTGCGCGCTCGCCGCCGTGGCCGCGGCAGCCTCGTCGGCGGCGATCTGCGCCCGCGTCCGCCGGGTCCGGGTCGACTTCGGCGCCTCCGGCGCCGCGCCGGCGCTCGGCTCCGCGGGGGTCACGCTGGTCGAGGCCGCGGCGAGCTCGATCCCGAGCGCCGCCCCCACCATCGGTACGGCGTTGAGCACGACGTCGCGCGGCCCCTTGACCACGAGCAGTTCCTCAACGTCGCCGGCGTCGTCGATCTCGACGACCGTGATCATGTATTTCGGCACGTGCTCTCCCTTTACGCTGGTACGTCGATTGCGATGTGTGCGCCGGGCGGCATGGCTTCGCCGTCGGCCCGGATCTTGCGTGGATCGTCGCCGAGCCCGACGACCTGAGAATCGTTCGCGAAGAGCCGGCCGTCCGCAAGTCCGTCGATGGTCGAGCGGATCAGCTTGTCGAGGTCCGGCGGGCCGAGCGGCTCATCCGTACCGACGGCGCGGCACGAGTCCGGATGGACGATGATGACGATCTCCCGGAAGCGGACTGGCACCCCCGCGGGGAAGAGCGGCAACCGTTTCGGGTCGATGCCCCACGCCCGGTAGCTCTCGAAGCACGCGAGTTTGACTTGAGCGCGCCACGCCGCGAGGTACGGCGACTGATGGAGCACTTGCCCGGCGCGCCCGACGTCGTGCGAGCCTTCCGGCGCCGGCCGGCCGTACGGCCGGATGAGCAGCATCATGGCTTGCCGCACGAGTACGTCTTAACGCACCCGGGGTCGCGCTCGTCCGTCTCGCAGCCACTCACGACGGCGGCGAGCAGGGCGAGCGCGACCACGAGACGGCGCATCAGCCTGCGAGCGGATTCGGGAACTGGCCACCGCGAACGCCGGAGATGTAGTACTCGGCGCGCGCGACGAGATCCGGATTGGCCGGCAGCAGATGCCACGGCGCGTTCGCGTCCTGCTCTTTGTGCACGATGCCGAGCGCCGCATTCTGGCCGAGCGCCGCCATGGCGCCCCCGGGCAAGAACACCTCGCACTGCTCGATCAGCTTGCCCTGCTCGATCGGCCACGTCGGCTTGAACGCGTACGGGAACGGGTTCGTGTTCGTGTGCGGAGTGAACGGCGGGGTATGCGGCGATCCGCCCCACTGCAGCTCGTTGACGCCGCGGGGGTCCCACAACACGACGACGACGCATTCCATGCGCGAAATGTACTTGTCCGTCCCGTCTTCGTTCTTGAACCGGGGGTGTCGGATGTTGTGCTTCACGGAGAGCGGGAAGATCAACACCCCACGTCCCCAAATGTCGACCAGCGTCGGCGCCGGGTCACCCTTGCCGCCGCGCGACGGCGGGGGCGGAGTGCCGAACGCCGGAACGGCGCCAGCCGGCCACGGCGACCCGCCGTTATTCGGGATGGCCGGAGCCTGCGGAGCCGCGGGAGCGGCCTGCTGAGCGGGCGGCGTGTACGCCGGAGCCGCGGGAGCGGCCTGCTGCTGCACGGGCGGCGCCTGCTGAGTGGCAACGCCCGGGCCGAACGGGTTGCCGCCGGCCGGAGCCTGCGGCTGTGCCGGCGGCGCCTGTTGCGTCGTCGGCTGGGCGAACGGATTCGTCATGGTGCCTCTTAACTCTGTGATCTCTGTGAGCTCTGTGCTCGTGCCCCAACAGGGATTTGAACCCCCATCTGCCTCAAGTCTCGAGGCCGCTTTACCAATTAAGCTATCGGGGCGCGCCCCTCGATCGGCAGTTGCGCCCGGTGGGCGAAAGGTGTTCTAAAACCCACCGTTTTACGTAACGCACTTTTCCGGCCGCCCCACCTGCTCGTGCCGTTGACCGATCGAGGGAAGCTGCGCCCACGAGCGCGGCTACGTCGCGCCCGTGGGGGTATTTGGTTACCCGACCAGCACGGATTCGCAGGCGGGATCGTAGTTTTTCTGGATTGCGTTTGCCGGAGTGCCGGTCCGTCGCATCGACTCGAAAAAGTCGTCGGCAGCAGGCTTGGTCGGGAAGCGGCGTACGAAAGTCTGCCGATCGCCGTCGCGGATTTCGGAGTATTCAACCTCGTATGTGCCGGTACCTACCACGATGATCGACGGCCCTTTCGGTCGGCTTACGGATTCATAAGGCAAGCAGGCGACGCGCCCTCATGTCTGCATTTCGATCAGCTTCGGCAGGGGTCGGAGAACCAACCCTTTTCGGTGCCCGGTACCTCGCTTACCCGGTATACCTATGATCCCGCTTCCCGTCCTGCTTGCCTTACAAGTCAAACCTAGCATGTACCTAGCAGGCCGTCAAGGCCGAACAGCGGACGTCCATCCACACGCGCACATTCCGCCCGACGATGCCGAGTGCAACCCCCGTTGAGGGCACTCGATCATTCGTAGGCGCGACGCGCCGGCGACCTCGATCGCGCCGACCCACGCCAGCCCGGCGCCCGTTACCCGGTCATAGAGCTCTGCGAGCTGCGCCCGGTCGTCGACACTCCAGACCGCCAGAACGGCCGCCTTTACGCTCCATGTGCTGCCGCCGTTCGGGTCCGGCAGCTGCGTCGTATCCGTGACCGGCGCCGGCAGGCCGAAGGCGGCGTCGACGTCCGTGGGAGTGTGCTTCATGAACGCGATCCCGCCGACCGTCACCGTGTCGCCGAGCTTCGGGATCGACTGCTCGACGAGCGCCCGGTGCGTCGCCATGGCGCCCGGGCCGACGAGCTGCTCAACCGGCGTCGAGACGGTCGCGAACGTCCGCGCCGGTGCCGCCCCGCCGTCCGGCGGCCGAGCCGGGTTCGCCCATCCGGCGCCCGCGGCTTCGCGCGCTGCAGCGTCCGCCGTGATCGGCAGCATCGGCATGCCGCCCGTCGGCCGCTTGTACGGCATCGGCGCGAAGCGCGCGCCCGGATTGCCCATATCGATCTTCGCCGCCGACACCGCGGCGATCTGCTCGGCCGCGCGCTGCGCGTCGCGCCATCCGTCGCCGATATTGACGAAGTACGGCACGGCGTCGCCGTCGCGGACGTTGATCACGACCGCGACATCCCGGCGAACCTCCGGCATCTCGACCCATCCGACCCCGGGAACCCACATCGCGTCAGCGTGCGCGTACGAGGCGAGCTGGCCCGTGATCTTCATGCCGCCGTACTTCCACGGCTCCGCTTCCGTTTTCACGTCGACGATCACGGAGTCCGGACCCCCGCCGAGCATCGCGCCGAGTCCCTCGATCGTGTCGATCCGGTCGAAGGATCCGCACCAATCGAGCTCGGGAATCCGCACGGTCCGCTCGATCTCTACCGACCGGTAACCGTTGACCCGGCGGAGCTCCGCGTAACGCAGCAGCGCCGAACGGTACGGCTCCGGCAACGGGAACGACGCCGGATCGGCGCCGCGGTCGACGGCTTCGGTCATGTTGTGCATCGCCGTACCGAGGTTGGCGCCGTCAGTCACTTTCGCGGCCTGCGACGCCTTCCACGCGATCGTGTTAAGGGTGTCCTTACCTTCCCTCGTCTCCGGCGCCCGGCCGACCGAGATCGCCAGCTGCACGAGATCCGGCCGGATCGACATACCCTCGACGATCTGCCGCTCTTTCCAGCGGTCGAGGTTGTACGTGTCCGTCTCGATGACGCGCAGCGCCTCCGTGACGGAGCGCCAGTGCCGCGCGCCGATCGGGTCGTAATACCACTTTTTGAGCTTCCCCTCGCCGTGGCCGAGTCGACCGGCCGGGTATCCGCCGACGGGCGGCGCGTAGGGGATCAGATCCAGAGTCATCGTCACGTCGTCACCAGCGTCCGCGAGTACGCCGCGCAGCCGGACGCGTCGATGCAGAGCGCCATCTCGATCCCCTCGACGACGGTGTGCGCCGTGCGCTGGCCGGCGCGCTTGCACGCCGCGCAGTCCGGCAGCTCTTCGGTTACCTGCTCATAGCCGGGTACGACCGGCACGCCCCTACGCAAGATCATCTCTCCCAATCTTCCACTTCTCGCTGATCAATTCCGGCTCGATCCCGGCGGCCGTGAAGAGCTCGAACACGTACGCCTCCGGCGCAGTATCGGCCCGGGATACGACACTTACGGCCGTGTCCGGCGTGGGATACCCCGTCATCGACTCGTGGCCGGCAACCATGTCGACCCGGAACCGCGGATAGGCTTCGCCGCGTCCAATGAACGCGACCCCCCATAGCCGGCCGTCGAAGCCGAGCACGACGTCGCCGGCGTGCAGCGCCCCGTACGTACTCGACTCCGTCGGCGTCGTCATAGCTGGCTCTGGTACGCCCGGGCGAGCTCGGTCCCGCGGGCCGCGTAACCCTGCGCGAGATCGACACTCTCGATGACGAGCAGGAACTTCACGACCGCTTGCGACAGCTGCTCGCTCGATCCGCCCTCGCCCACGTTGGACATGGCGAGCGAGATTTTCAGTGCTGCCGTGGCAGCCCGGCCGAGCGCCGCGCGAAGCTCGTCGACCTCCGCGAGCGCTACGTCGATCGCGGCGCGCTGCGCCCCCGCGCTCATAGCTGCTCCGCGTAGAGCTCTGCGAAGCCCTTGACTTGCGGCAGCGCTACCGCGGCCGCGGCGAGCGCGTCAAGCGCCCGCTGTGCGGCCGCAACGGCTTCGTCGAGGTACGAGCTGCCCGTGCCTCTCGCTGCCGCTACGAGCGCCAGCGACATGGCGCCGGCGTGCGCGCGGGTCGTCGCGTTCCATTTCGTCGACTCTTCGCACTGCAGCAGCACGGCCGCCATCAGTGCGCGCTGCTCGCCGGCGCTCACAGCTGCGCCCGGTACGCGCTCGCGAGATTCTCGGCCCGCGTCAGCGCCGCCACGGCATCCGTGATGGCTTCGAGCGCCTTACCCGCCTCCGCCACGGCGCCGAGCAGCTCGTCGCTCCCGGTCCCCCGGGCCGCGGCCGCGAGCAGCTCCGCCATGCCCTGAATCTCGATCGTGGCGATCGAGAGCGACTGGCCGGCGTCGTTGCGCGCTTCGAGCGCCGTGTCGATCTGTACGCGCTGCCGCCCGGCGCTCACAGTGGCGCCTGATATCCGCGACCGGCTTCGATCACGCCCGCGATCACGTGAATCTCGCCCGACAGTCGCTCGGTCAGTGCCATCAACGGCGCCGGGATCTCTTCGCGGCCGCCCCCGGCGAGCGCGATCGAGTAGAGCCCGTGCGCCGTACCGATCAGTTCCTTTGTGGCCTGCAGCATCGCGCTCGCTTCCTGCGCTTTCTGCTCGGCCGTGGCCATCATCGCGCGCAGCGTTCCGGCGTCCATATCCCCTGCAGCCTTTCCTAGTGGTCGCCCCGCCGTGTTCGGCGGGCGCTTCGTGTACGTGGTCGGTTCCGGCGCGTCAGCCGGCCGACCGGGAAACGGCCCGTCTTCGGCCCGCGTGCCGTGGCCGACGTTCTGCGACTCGGCCGGCGGCTTCACGAGCCGAAGCCTTCGGACAACGCGGTTGGTCGCGATGACGGCGACGTTCTGCATGTAGAGCTCGTGCATCTCGTCGATGACGCGCTTCGAGTCCGGCAGTAAGCGCAGCCTGTCGTCGACGCGCTGCCACGACGCGGGACAGAGCGGCAGCCCTGCTCGGTACTCGGCCGGTACGTCGAGGTCGTGACGTTTGATGATCCGCGACGTCTCGATGCCGTCGACGGCCGTCACGGCCGCGCGGCACGGCGGAAACGGGCACTTGCCCGTGATCGGCTTCACGATCGCACGTTCCGCTCGGCGTAAAACGGCGGAAACAGCGGGGCGCCGCCCCACGGGTCCGACTTCGGCCCGTACGACGCGAGGATCACCAGCGGAGCCGGCGTGCGCGTCGCCGCGGGCCGATGCCGGCCGGCAGGGCGCTGCAGGCGCCGGAACAGCGCCGTCACGACGACGCCTCGCGGCACGCGTTACGCGAGCAGGTGATCGGCGCCGTCGTCAGAACGACGGCCGTCGTCACTCGCGGACCCGACTGGCACGCCGGCGCGCCCCGTAGCGCTCGGTGCACGGTCGACCGCCCCACGATCCGGACGTTTTCGGCAACGACGTCGCCGGTTGGCCCGGTCGGAGCCGCGCGCTCGATCCAGCGCCCGCGGGCGCGCCGGCCACTCGCCCGGGTCACTTCGCGGCTCCGAGCGCGATGCACTTCGGGCAATTGACGTCAGACCAGATAAAACGCATCGTGATCACTCCGACACCGCCGCACAGCGGCAGCAGGTCGTCTGTGCCCATGTGCATCGCGTCCGCGTCCGCGGACCCGGACGGAGCTAGCGTCTCGCCATAGGCGAGCTCGCTCTCGTCCTGTGCGGCATCGGCCGGAACCGCGGGCCACAATTCGACGTCGAAGACGACGACCCGCTCGCTACGCGCGACGCGCAGCCGGCCGAGCGCCAATTCGAGGCTTTCCGCTTCGCTCTTCGACAGGTCCAACGTGACCCGACTGCTGCCGAGATCGATGTCGATCCGGAGCACGTTCCCGAACGTGTTCGACTCGCTGTCGCCGACGACGAGCCGCGCCCGCTCCCGGTCGATGATCTTGTAACGCTGCTCTCCCATGCCGAGCAACATAGCAGATACCTAGCAGGTCTGCTAGCCTCGCTCCCATGACCAACTCGCCGGGCGCCTCCGCGCCGCTACTCAGCCAGCAAATACACCTGCTCGTCGACGACGAGACGCGCGCCTTCACGCTCGGCGCTGCGATCGCCGCGGCCGAAGGCAGCGAGCGCCAACCCAACGAGGGAGCCGTCGGCCGCCGCCTGCTCGCGCTCGCGATCCCGGTCGCCCGGGAGCGTATGGGAGAGCGGGAATACGCGCGCGTCATGGCGCTCGGTCGGGCAGAAATTGACCGCCGAAAGGCTGAGAGGCAGCGCGCAGACGGGAGGCGAACGGACGCGTAGGGTCGAGAGTCCGGCACCCCGTTCGCGCAAAACGGCACGGCCCACGAGGGAACCGTGCCGTTCTACATCAACGGGTTTTGATCTTGGGAGAGCGCTACCCGTACGTACCCGTCCGCGAGGGAGAGCACAGCCGATATGCCAGACACTACAGGTAGTGCCCCACCGATACGAGCCACACAACCTGCCTTGCACGTTCCCGTCATATCGCCCGATGCCGACTCGTTGACTGCAGCACTGGCGTACGCGGGCGCCGGCTGGTACGTCGTGCCGACCCGGCCGGATCACCCGATCGAGCGCTTACGCAAGTCGCCCGGCGCCGTCGTCGGCAAACAGTGGGAGGCGAAGAGCTCCCGCGACCCGGGTCAGATCGCCGGTTGGTACGCCGGCACGAACTACGGCATCGCGCTGCACGTCGGCCGCTCCGGCGCCGTCGTCTTCGACGTCGACGACCCGGCGGCCGCCGGGCTCGCAGAGCTGCTCGCCGAGCTTGACGCCATCGCCGCGCCCGTGCAGACGACCAGCCTCGACGGCCTGAAACGTCACTATCTCGTCGCCATGCCGGCCGGCCGGATCATCGGCAACGGCGTGGCCGGCGTCGGCGTCGCACACATCGATATCCGTGGCGAGAACGGCGTGATCGTCGTCGCCCCGACACCACACTCGAAGGCGACCGGCCGGTACGCGTGGCTGCGCCCGGGACCCGTGCCGGCGCCGAGCGCTGCGCTCGCGGCCCGGATGCGCGACACGGCCCGGATCGACGCGCCGGAGCTCGACAGCGGCGCCCGCGGCGAGTGGTACGCCAAGCTGCGCCCCGATCTGTGCCGCGCGATGCGCGAGTACGTCGGGCGCATCGATTGGGCCGCGCGTAGCAGGTACGAGACGGCCCGGGACGCACAGCTGCGCATCCTGCGACTCGGCGCCTCCGGCCACGGCGGCGCGCCGACCGCGCTCGCCCACGTCGAAGCGAGGTACCGCGAGCTCGTCGCCGGCGAGGCGCGCGACCCGTCGGAGTGGCGCCGCGCCTTCGAGCACGGCGTTGACATTGCTATCAGTGAGCGGCCGACGCCGTCGGCCAGCTGCATGTGCGACGGCCCGCCCCCGCTCACCGGCGTAGCGCTCCCGGTGCCACCTCCGGCAGCGCCGACCCCGAACGTTCACCTTCCGCCGATCGCCGCGCCGCCACTCGACGAGAGCATGGCCAAGCTCAACGAGCTGCCCGCGGCCGACCGGACCGCACAGGCACGTCTCATCCCGGCGCAGCTCGTTGACGAGCCGGTCAGCGTGCAGCAGGAGTGGCGCGACGCGCTCGCGGCCCGCGGCGACCTGAGCAAGGGCGATTTCGCGCAGCTGCTCAAGGCGGCAGTCAAGGATCGTCAAGCAGCCGAGCAGGAAGCAGCCGAGCAGGCTCGCCGCGCGGCCGCCGCGGAGCGCAGAATCGAGGCCGAGCAGGAAGGGACCTTGATGCCGCCTCCGTTCAACCCGATGGCGGCCGCGCGCCATCTCGCCGACCGGCGCCGCGCCCCCGACGGATCGAGCCTTATCGGGCACTGGCGCGGCGAGTTCTACGCGCACGCCGAGACGCACTGGCGACCGTGGGAGGATCGCGCCGCCCGGGGGTGGATCTACCGCGAGACCGAGCACGCGACCTACGACGACGGCGACGACGTGAAGCAATGGCTCCCGAACGGCGCCCGTGTCGACGGAGTGCTCGACGCGCTCGCGTCGTCGGTCGTGTTCCGCGAGCGGGAGCGGGAGAGCGACGACCGGCCGGACATGATCGCGTGCCGCAACGGGGTGTACGACGTCGGCGCCGACGCGCTGCGCCCCCATCACCCTGCCCGGTTCAACCTGTTCAGCCTGCCATTCGACCACGATGGCGCCGCCACGTGTCCGCATTGGCTCGCGTTCCTCGACTCCGTGCTGCCCGGCGACGTCGAGGCGCACGTCTTCCTACAGGAGTGGTTCGGGTACGTGATCTCCGGCCGTACCGACCTGCAGAAGATGGCGAGTCTCTTCGGCCCGCGGCGATGCGGCAAGGGCACGATCGCCAGAGTTCTCGAGGCGCTGCTCGGCAGCGACGCGGTCGCTTCGCCGACCCTCGACAAGCTCGCTACGCAATTCGGCGAGGCGCCCCTGATCGGCCGCCGGCTCGCCACGCTTTCCGACGTCCGATGGAACGCCCGGACCGCGGCCGAAGCCGTGCCGATCCTGCTCGCCATCAGTGGGGAGGACGCGCGCAACGTGCCACGCAAGAACCGTGACGACTGGCACGGCAAACTCGGCGTTCGGTTCATGGTGCTCGGCAACGACGCGCCGACGTTCTCCGACGCGTCCGGCGCGCTGGCCGGCCGGATGATTCACGTGCAGTTCCGGACGTCGTTTTTCGGCCGCGAGGATCCGACGCTGACCGGCCGGCTCGTCGAAGAGCTCCCGGGCATCCTGAATTGGGCGCTCGCCGGGCTGGCCACGCTGACGGCTCGCGGCCGCTTCGCCGAACCACGTAGCTCCGCGGAGGCCGAAGAGCTCGTGACGCGCCTGTCGTCCCCCGTGCAAGCGTTCCTCGATGACGACTGCGTGATGACGGATCAAGTACCGCTCGACGAGCTGTACGCCAATTACCGGGCATGGTGCCTCGACGAGGGGCGCGACTACGTGCCGACGAAAACCGTCTTCGGCCGCGAGCTGCAGGCGACCGTCGGCGAGATGATCCGCGTCGAGCGCCCCCGGCACCCGATGACCGGTCGTCAGTACCGGCTCGTCGTCGGCATCGCCATAACCAACCGACGGTTACGAACTAGTCACCCTACGATCACGGGCGTAACACTGTAGCGACCCACCTACTGAGCGTCACGACGCCCGCGACCTATGGTCGTGGGCGTTTTGTCGTCCCTATCCGATTTGTTCGCGGGCTCCGCCGCGGCTGTGCCGGATCGTATCCGGCACATATCCGGATGCGTGCCGGATAAAAAGTGCCTCTGACCTGCAGTGTTCCGGATGTGCCGGATGATGTGTATCTGAGAGCCTGAAATGAGAGAGACGAAAAAATAGGGATATCCTACAAAGAGGTAGTTATTTCTTAAGGGCCGTCAGAGCTCAGCCTAAGATGGCAAAACACTCGGCACACCCGGCACAAACGAGCGCTACGCCGCCCCTGAGCTGCGCAAACGCCCGTTCCGGCAACCCATCGGCATCCGGCACACATCCGGCACAGCATCCGGCACGACCCGGCACACGGCCTTCGATCTGCGCTCTATGCTGGGCTTATGCCCGCTCCCACGCAGATCACGGTGTCCGGCGTCGTCACGGACACGACCGGCGCGCTGCTGCCCGGCGCCCGCGTCGTACTCACGAGCTCGACACTGCTCACTGACGGCGTGACGGGCGGACTCGTCGTGCCGGCGCCGGTCGTCGCGGTCGCCGACGAGGCGGCGCTCGTCACGTTCGAGGTTGCGGCGACGGACGACCCCGCATTCACGCCATCGGGCTGGTCGTGGCGCGTCGAGGTCACGGCGCCGGGCGTTCGGTTCGTGCGCTACGTGCCCGTGCCGTACGACGCTCCGGCCGGCACGCTGACGCTCGGCGACCTGCTCGCCGCCGACCAGCCGACCGGCGACGCCGCCACGCTCTACGCCACGATCGCCAGCCTCGCCGCGTATGTGACGGAAGGCGAGTTGACGGCCGAGCTCGCGGAGGCGCTCGCCGCGTACCTCCCGCTCACCGGCGGCACAGTCGCCGGCAACCTCGCGATCTCGGACCTGACGAACGCCAAGAGCTACCGATTCCGCACGACCGGAGGCGGACTCGACAATGAGGCCGCGGGCGCGAGCTGGATCCTGAGCGTCTGGTCGGCCGCGAACTACACGGGTACGCAGCGCACCTATCTGCGCATGGAAAACGGCGTGCAGTTGGCGCACATGGTCGGTCGCTGGATCGGCGCCGTCGACCCGGACACGGGAACGTTCGTCTTCGACTCCGACCCGACGGCCGGCACGGTTACGACCGGGAGCAAGAACGCCTCGCCGGGCATCGTGTGGGCCGCGCGCAAAGACACCGCGGGCGCGCCGACAACCGGCACGTGGGCGCTGCACGATGTCGTCATGTCGACGACCGGCTTGCACCGGTGCACCGTGGCCGGCACCCCCGGCACGTGGGTCACGCTGTAGGGGGTGGCGCCGCCTGCTAGGTACATGCTAGGTTGACTCCGTCAGCACGGGAGAGCGACGACGGAGGCGCGGAATGTCGATCAAGTGGACTCGCAACGGAACCTGTTACCTGGCGCCGGGCCAGCCGGTACCCACCTACGTCATGACGGGCGGCGCTCCCGACGCTCCCGGGTACGTCATCCTCCGCGAGTCGGCGAAGAGCTTCCGCGCCTTTCGCGTGACGTCGTCCGGCCGGCTCCACCCCGCCGGACGCGGCGGCGCTCACAAGCTGCTGCGCGACGCCGAAGCGCAGGCCGTTACCGAGATGGTCGAGATCGCACACGCTGTCGCGATCGCTCAGGAAGAGATCCGTGAGCAGGCCGAATGGCAGGCCACCCCCGCCTACCGCCGTTTCGTCGAGGCGACGCGTGGCCGCGGTTACCGCGGAGCGCTCGACGTGCTGCACGAGCAGGCGCTCGCCGAGCAGGCGATGATCGACATGGTCGACGCGGCGGGGCGCATGCCCGAGCAGATGCGGGCATGGTTCGTCCGTCACGGGCTCAACACTCGCGATGCGCTGACGGCCGACGACGTGCTCGCCGCCCGTACGGCCGACCACGAGCAGGCGCTCATGACGCACCTGACGGCCGCCGAGCGGGAGCGCGCGTACGACGCGCAGATCATCACGTCGGACTGCTGCGCCACCCCGAAGCGGCGCGATCAGCTCGACCACTCCCGTACCGTCGCCGCCGGGTCGTCGGAGAGCGTCTATCGCTGCCTGCCCGGCCAGTGCGCCCGGCCGGAGGTCAACGCCGCCACGGAGGCCGTGCACCGGTGGAATCGCGGTGAGCTGCAGGATGGCGCTTGGCGTCAGCGCATCGTCACGAAGGCGCACGAGTCCCGGATGGGCTGGCGCGTCGCCGAGCGCTCCCTGATCGTCGACGACCACGAGCAGGCGCTCGCCGAGCAGCAGCAGCGCGAGCACGACGAGCGCGCCCGCGTCAACGACTTGCGGCGCGCCGTCGTCGCCTTTGTGGCACGCCGTCGTCGGATCGAAGAGCGCGCTCCGCACCTCACGTTCACCGAGGCGCACGCGATCGCTGTCGACCAGGATCACCAGCGCGCCCGCTACGTCGACGGCGTTCGTTCCGGCACGCTGTGCGCCGGTTGCGGTCACGCGGGCCACTCGGCCGGCCCCTGCATCGAGCCCGACGCCGGCGCCCCGTGCGGTTGCGGCGCGGCGATGCTGCCGGCGACGGCCAGCGAGGCGAACGAGCAGGCGGCCGCTCACGACCGGTTCGTCGAGCAGCTGACGGCGTTCGTTCCGGAGTCGTGGGAATCCTCCGAAGGCTCGGCCGAGTCGATCGTCGTCGAGTACGTTCGCGCGATCTCGGAGCGAGTCTGTGGGCTTGGCGGATCGCTCGAACGCGTTCCCGACGACGCGCCGGCGCCGAAGCTGCTCGCGCTCGACGTCAGCGCCGTCGCCATCCGCGCACTCGCTGACGCGATCCGGTCGTCGGCGAGCGCGATCCTCGCGCAGCTGCCGGCTGACTCGGCGCCCACGATCACGGGCGAGTGCGGGAGCACGCTGGGCGATCCTCATAGCGGGCCGGTTGAGCCGTACGTCGTAATCGACGCCGACGAGCTCTGTCACGTGACGACCGTGTCGGCGGGGGATCACGTCATGCTCTGCACTATCCACGCGCGCACGGAGCTCAGCGTTGCCGCCGTCCGCGCGCGTCGCACGGGTGAGCTCTGATGACGACCGCGGCCGAGGATTTCCAGCACATGCTTTTCGAGGTACTGCCGAAGGCGGCCCACGGAAAAATCAGCGTGATCATGGACGCGTACGCCACGGACCTGCTCAGTGTCGAAGGCGCCGACGTCGTCAACGGCCGGATCCCGGTCGAGACGGTCAAGGTAGGCACGTGGGAGATCGGCATCGACGCCGCCGGCAACGCGACGTGCGTCGACTTCGGCGATGACGCTGTCGAGCTGAGGCTAAGGTGAGCGCCCGGCTCGCGCTTACCGTGCTGGTCGACCGTGGCGACCTGTCGGGCGCCGGCGCCTGTATGGCGCGCGGTTACGTCGGCCGGTACGGGTGGACGAGCTATCACCCGAACGCGCCGCACGGTTGGTCCGGCTGCACGGTGTGCGGTCGCGTCGTGATCCGTGGCGCCGGCCGATGGTGGGACCGGTGAGCGCCGGCGACGCGCGCTCGGTGTGGACCGACCCGGCGAAAGAGTCTGTTCGCAAGACCATCTCGGCTATTTGGCCGGCGCTGGCTGAAGCGCTCGGCGGCGTCGACCCGGTGCCGGTCCAGTCGCCGCGGCGTTGTGTGTTCTCGCCGCCCGGGGGCGGCGCTGCGAACGTGAAGGGGATCTGTAACGGCCCGGCCGTCGGCCGGCTCGACGACGCGTACGGGCCGCCGTGCTGCGTCCAGCACCGGGATTTCTACTCGCAGCACGGTCGTCGCATCGTTCCCGTCTGGCCGAAGGAGGAAGCACGGTGACCGGCCCGATCATGATCAAGCCGCACCCGTACCAGCGCGACGCGATTGACGGCACGGTCACCGAGTGGAAAAACGGCGTCCGCCGCACGGCAATCGTGATGGCGACCGGGGGCGGTAAGACGGTCGTCGGCTCGTACGTGGCGAAGCTGTGTCTCGACGCCGGTAAGCAAGCGCTCGTGCTGGCGCATCGCCGCGAGCTCGTCGATCAGTGGGTCGACAAACTGCAGCAGATCAACCCGAATATGCGCGTCGGGTTGTTTCAAGGTCCAGTGAAACAGTGGGCCGCGAACGTCGTCGTCGCCAGCGTGGCGACCGCGGTCCGGCCCGCGGCGCTCTCGATGTTGCGCGCCGCGGACTTCGGCCTGATCATCGTCGACGAGACACATCACGCCGTGGCCAATTCGTACGTCACGATCCTGCGCGAGCTTGGCGCCTACGAGCCGGGCGGCCCGCTCGTGCTCGGCGTGACGGCGACGATGGATCGGTCGGACGGCTTGGCGCTGAGCGCCGTCTTCGAGTCGATCGCCTACAAGATCGGCCTTATCGAGCTGATCAAACTCGGGTTCCTCGTCCCGCCGCGCGGTATCCGCGTCCGGGTCGCTGCGCTCGACCTCGACAAGGTCAAGACGGTCGCCGGCGACCTGAGCAAGGGGGACACGTCGCGCGCGCTGCACGATTCGCTAGCGCCCGCGGCAACCGTACGCGCGTACTTGGAGCACTGCCCGGGGGTCGCCGCCGTCTCGTTCCACCCGTCCGTTGCGATCGCCGAAGAGCAGGCCGACGCGTTCAACGCCGCCGGTGTACCCGCGGCATGTGTCACGGGCGAGACCGATGACGACCTCCGGAAGCACCTGCAGCGCGAACACCGTGCCGGCCGGATCCTGGTACTGACGAACGTCGACGTATTCAGCGAAGGCACGGACATGCCGTACCTCCGTTGCGTGATCCTCGGGTCGCCGACGAAGAGCGCCGTCAAGTACACGCAGCAGGTAGGCCGCGGCCTACGTCTCTTCCCGGGCAAGTCGTTCTGCTGGATCCTCGATGTGATGGGGGTCACAAGTAAGCATCGGCTCGCGACGATGGCCAACCTCGACGGCGCCGACCGGGTCGAGGATCTGCCGGACGAATTGCTCATGTACGAGGACGAGCTGACGCCCGACGACGACCTCGAGACTCAAGATCAAGAGTCTCGAGGATCGATGCTCGACGACCGCGATCCCGGCGCTGACGGCCCGCTCGTGCACGAGATGATCGATCTCTTCGGCGCCTCGCACGCCGCGTGGCAGGCCACGGCCGGCGGGGTGTGGTTCCTGGCCACGCCGAGGCTCTTCTACTACCTCCGGCAGGCTGACGGCGCTGACGCGGGCCGTTACGAGATCTGGTACGCGCGCCGGACCGCGGCGATCGACTTCGGCCCGGTGCCGACCGCGACGAATCTCGAACTCGGCTACGCAATGGCGTGGGGCGAGAATCTCGTCGAGCAGGCTCCGCACCTGCAGCTGGACCGCGACGCCAAGTGGCGCGCTGGCCGGCCGAGTTCGACGCTCGTGTTCAACGCGAAGGCGCTCGGGATCCCGCTCGTGCGCCCCATGACTCGTGGCGAGCTCTCCGACTTGGTCGACCAGGCGGAAGCATCGCTGCTCTTCGACAAGGGATTTAGGGGGTACCGCGCGTGAGCGAGCCGTACATGAGCGAGCAGCGAATCGTCTTACCGATCCCGGCCGGCCTGGCGGGACAGTCCGCGACGGAGCTCTATCTTCCGGCGGATAAACGCAGCGTGCGGTTGTTGCGACTGGGCACGGTCGATCTTGGTCACTGGCGCCTGATCAGCCTTACGACCGTGACCACTCCCGGCGGATATCCGGAGCTACACGGCACGTTCGGAAGGATTTTCCTGTGAGCACGTTCGCTCGGATCATGACCACGATCGCGCTCGTCGTCCTGCTCGTGCTGGCGCTGCTGCTCTTCACGCTCGGGATCGCCGCCGGCCAGTTCGCGGCCGCGGCATGGATGCTCGTTCCGATCGGGGTCTTGTGGATCTTCGTTCGGATGACGTGGGAGCGTGCGTGATGGCGCGCAGGATCCGGGCGGATCTCACGCTCGTCGAGGCCGACGGATGGTGGTCGCTTAGCTTTGGTCGCTACTCGCTCCGGATGCGGTCGTGTCGCTGCGACCTGGCGATATGCACGTGTCGCCGTCGCCGCGCGGCCGATCAATGGTACGGAACGCATCACCAGCGGCACTGCCACTCCGGCCACGCCGAACACGTTGCGATCGTGCTCCGGAAGGCGATCCGGTGAGGTACGCCTACGTGCCGGAGTCGGCCGCGGCCCACGCCGCGGATCTCGGTCGCTGCTCGACGTGCCAGAGCACGCACGTACCGGAGCCGCGCCCGACCCATCCGGCTCCGCTCGTGCCGGCGCGGCCGCCGGTCGGCCCGGGCGAGATCGCCGACGGACATTGGATGCGCGCCATGAGTACGGGGCGGAAGGCCGCGGCCGCGGGGTGGCGCGTCGAGCCGGTCTATGCGGTCTATGCCGACGGCACGGAGATGTCCGCGCTCCGGCTGGCCCGCGGCGCCGAGCGCGCCGTCGCGACGTGGGAGCGGGTCGCTGACTGGCGCGAGCGCCTCGCGGCGTACGCGGGCCGAAAGGCGGCGTATCCGGAGCTCAAAGCGGCGTACGAGGCCAGCTGGCACCCCCCGCTCAAACTCTTTCCCGTACTACCGTCGGCGCCGTCCGAATGGACGTCGGCGAGCGTCTGGCACTGGCGTCCGGGCGAGCCGGACACGTTGCGCTGTGTCGGCATCAAGTTGTTGCACAAGATTATCACCACCTAGGGAGAGCCACGTGACCTTGACCGAAACGCTGACGGTTGCGAGCGCCGTCGTACTGACGCTGACGGCCGTCGGGGCGGCCGTGCTGTTCGTGCTGCTCATGGTCGGCGAGATGCGCCGGTACTTCGGCGAGCAGCGCCGCGAGCTCGACGCGTACCTGCAGCGCTGTCGCGCCGGCGACGACACCGTAGTGCTACCCGCCTACGGCGGCCGCCCGGCATGGGCGGACCTAATCGACCGAGAGGAAACGGGCCATGCTTGATCCGGATTCGAGCGAGTTTGACCTACCTTCGCCGCGCGAGGCGATGCAGTTCGCCGTGATGAACGCGCGCAACGGGGCGCACGACGACGCGCTCGCGTGGGTCGCGATCGCCCGGGAGCTTCGGCAGGGTGTCGCCGCGCAGCAGGTCGTCGAGCTGACTCGATATGACTGCACGGATTGCTCGTTTGCGTCCGCCGATAGCGGTCGGATGGCCGGGCACTTGTTCGCGACCGGGCACGCCGAAGCCACGGAAGGCGCTCGCGCGGCCCGGACGTCGCCGGTCGACGGCCCGCCGCACTTGACGTGCGTCGAAGTGACGGCGCGCGCGGCGATCATTGAGGGGCGCCGGGAGTGGATGTGCAGTCGTGATTGCCCGTCGGATAACCCGCTCGGCCTGTCGCGCGAGCAGGAAGCCGAGAGCTTCGTCGGACAGATGAACGACGACCTGCTCGACCGGCTTGGCCGCGGCCTGCGTGGCGACGAGTCGGCGCCGACCGGCCAGCTGCGCGTTATCCCGGACGTGCCGCGCAGCTATGGTTGCTCGCTGCATGGCGGGGTGGCCGACAACGACGGATGGATCCATTGCACTCCGGCGAGGTGCGGTCACGAGCCGGGCGGCGACCGGGAGGAAGCGGCCGTTCCGCCGGGCGATGCCGAAGGCTGACGGTACGCAGCGCGGGCGCCATCGGTCCGGCCGACAGTGGGAGCGGATCAAGGTCGCCGTCTTCGCGCTGCACGGCCGGACGTGCGTGATCTGCGGACACGCGGGCGCCGGCGAGGTGGGCCACGTCAAGGCGGCCGTACTCTCGCCGGCCGACGCGTTGCGGATATCCAACCTCCGGCCGATGCACGGCAGCAACGCACCGTGCCGGCACTGTCTCGGCCGCGAGGGGCGCCCACGGTGCTGTAATCAAGAGCAGGGAACGCGCGACCTGTCGGAGATGTTCAGACCTAAGACGGATTGGTGACCGAGTGCAGTGGACTAAGGCAACACGATGCGGCAGTCAAGCTTGCGTCGAAGTGGCGAGTTACGACGAGGGCGGCAACGTGCTCTTCCGCGACAGCAAGTGGCCGAACCATCGGCCGCTGACGTTCACACGCGAAGAGTGGGACACGTTCCGCGACGGCGTCAAGTCCGGCGATTTCGACCACATCTAGTAACCATGGGAGAGCGAATGGGTAACGGGCGCATGATGATCGGCAACGTCGAGGTGTTCGCTGAGTGCGAGCCGGTCGAGGTTGCTCCCGAGCAGGGATGGGCCGTCTTCGCGCCCGGTCCCGTGATGGTGGCGAAGCTGGTCGGCCCGCGGGAGGAAGTGGCTGCGCTGGTACGGGGGTTTCGTATGCGCGCGATCCCGGGCGAGGTGATCCGCGAGCTTTCGCCGAAGGCGCCGATCGAGCATGGTTACGCAGTACGGATCGGCGACATCGACGGCCCGCTGTGCATATGCGGAGTATGGGGTTGCGGCAACGTAGGCAACGAGGCGAAGGCTGACTGATGAATAGCATGAGGAATAGTAGGGTGGAACGCATAGCGTATAACGCCCTGCTATTCCTCATGCTGCTATCTGCTGCTGCACTACTGTGCGCTACGGCAGTACAGGTGGGTAGGGTAGCTAACGCAGTGTATGCACAAGCGGAGTATGACCTATCACTTAGCTTAGATACTCATGATAGTACGGATGCGGGCAGCGCATGCATGATGCATCCGCATACATGTAGTAGTGGTGCACCAATGGGCAATGAGCATGGTCATATTGTATTTATGCAGGTCAAGGGCATGATAACCTCGATGTGCATTGATGTGATGACGGTCACTTCCGTGACGGACGGTTATTTTTTTGAGAGCGGCGACGGCGCCGTAA
>WUUC01079306.1_pt1 | contig 39838 bp, 24 predicted proteins | sample 6278441 | NCBI WGS metagenome assembly WUUC01 (sample SAMN13675441, study PRJNA597444) | soil metagenome | isolation source: soil | place: USA: Washington | collected 2017-10
ATCACGTCGGTCGCTTTCTGTTCGAAGTCGGGATCGTCCGACGCCATGTAGCGCTCGAACCGATGCGGCTTCAGGCCGGCGCGCTCCCACGCTTTGCGGACAAGATTGTGGTGAATCCTCAGCACACGCCCCAGCTTTCCGGTACTCCAATGAGTGCTCCCGTCAGGCGGCGCTTGTCGCGTCTTCTCCAACACACGGGCTAGTTAAGGATTCATTTGGCGGAGAGGGTGGGATTCGAACCCGACAGGACTCTTTAGATTCTGTAAGTTACAGATTCTACAATGCCGCCGTTGCCGTAGATGCCAGCAACGCCGTGGCGCATTGCCCGCGATTGCCCGCAGGCCCATCCATTGAAGACTCGGACACAAGACATGCACCGGCGCACCTTAGCTGGGCAGTAACGCAGTTGGGCACGTCCCTTGATTGCTCCTCGCGAGCTTGCAGAACCTGCCGACGTTCTACGACGCTCGTTTCGTCCTCTGCGGTGATCGGGGCGTCCCAATTTCCAGCCTGCTTCGCTGGTGCCTTGGTGCATGGCCCGCAACCTGGCCCCGTCGAATCCCGTTCGCCGCGTGGAATCGAATCACGAGTACACGCGATTCGTGCAGGCCGGACCGAGATCGTACCTCGCCGTATCTGGCGTAGAAGACCATTTGTCAGTTCACCCCGGAACGCGACGAGGCAGCCTATGTTAGCTGGGTGAAACTAGGTCGACTTTCCGGATCGCGTCGGCGGCATCCCGAGCACCAAGAGCGGCTCCCCTGCTGCCGCTCTATGACGCCGCGGTCGATCGCCGGCATCTGCTGAATCGAATGTATCGGCGGCTCGATTAGCCCCGCTCGCTCCTGACGCCTAGTGGCCTGTATACGCTGTTTCAGTACCAGCCGAACACAACGATCACCGCAGAGGCCGCAGAGTTCGCAGAGAAATGCTTATGAAAGTGCTCTGCGCGCTCTGCGTGCTCTGCGCTTAACGTCGTGACGAGTAGTAATTCATCGAGAACGGTTCACTAGTGTTTTTTCGATGCATCTCGCCGTTGAACTTCTGACGCTCTTCACCTTTCCAGTCGTTCGACAGCGATCCCTGCCAAGACGCCGCCACCAGGCACATTCTCGGTCGTGCTCCGAACCGCCCAGCAACGGGTCAGCTTGATGCAATCGCACAGTCGTTACTATGCTGCGCGTTCCGTATCCGAGCGGACCCGTCAAATTCAAACCCGTGCCCAACAGACTGAACAGCTAATCCATTACGTCTTTTTCTCGCGGTCTCCGTCTCTTGGCGAGCAGCCGATGGCTTCGCGAAGTCTCGTAACACGACACTACCCCGCTGGCTTTGTGTGGGACAAAAGGGGATTGGCGGGGATAAGCTGGTCGCGAGCTGATCCCTCCGTCGTTCTTGGCGGCTGCACTCGTGTTTAGATGCACGTGTTCTTGACCGCTCGCATGGAACAAACTGAAGGTCAAATATACGAGTACGCGTGGCACGAAGGAAACTACGACGTGTTCGCATTCTGAGCGGCGACCGGTTGCTCGAGAGAAACAGACGGCGACAAGGCTGCTACCGAGGGGAGCAGGACCAGCGTGCTGAGAGCACCGCGGTACGCATTACGCGTTGTATCGGTATTGATTCAACATCTCGTGCTCTCATTGCACTTTCGACGATGCCCCGGCTATGGCGAGCCGGGAAGATGTGACGAAAGCCTCGTATCAGCTGAGGAGGAGCCATGGGCCGGTTGAGAAAAGCGCTGGCGTGCTCGATTTCGGTGGCGCTCACATGTGCGCTGTCTGCGCCTGCGTGGGCGCAGCAAGCGAGCGGGATTGCCGGACTCGTGACGGACACCTCGGGCGCGGTATTGCCCGGGGTGACAGTGGAGGCGGCCAGTCCCGCGCTGATCGAAAAGGTTCGGTCCGTCGTCACGGCGAGTGACGGACGCTACAACATCATCGATTTGCGACCGGGCGCGTATACCGTCACCTTCACCGTTCCTGGCTTCAATACGTTGCGGCGGGAAGGCATCGTGCTGTCGGCGGGCTTCACCGGCACCGTGAACGCGGAACTGCAGGTGGGTGCGCTCGAGGAAACCGTGACGGTAACGGGAGCCTCCCCGCTGGTCGACACGCAGAACGTGGCGCAACAAAGCGTCCTGTCGCGGACGGTCCTGGACACTCTGCCGGCCTCAGTACAAGGCACTGGAATGATTTCGAAGTTCGTGCCGGGGCTACAATCAGGAGCCTCCGAAGTGGGCGGTGCGAGTGGCCTCTATACGTCGAGCACGTTCGGTCGGGACACCTTCCGCGGGAAGTCCGGGCCGTCTCTCTCCTACGACGGGATGAATATCACCAACTTTGCCGGAGCAGGCGGCCATATCAATTACGCGCCGAATTTCGCGAGCGTGCAGGAGGTGGCCGTCGAATCGGGAGGCGCCTCGGCCGAAAGCGATGCCACCAACGTGCGGGTGAACCTCATACCGAAGGAGGGCGGCAACCGCTTCACGTCCGACACTTCGTGGGTGTATACCAACAACCATTTCCAAAGCGACAATCTCAGCGACGACTTGCGGTCACGTGGGGTCAGGAACACCAACAAACTGCTGCATCTCGGTGACGTCAACTTCACGCTGGGCGGACCGATCCAACAAAACCGGATTTGGTTTTTCACGGCATCCCGCTTGGCCAAAACGAAGAATCAGGTGCAGGGCCTCTACTTTAATAAAACGCGCGGCACTCCGTTCTACACGCCGGACCTTAATCGGCCAGCTTTCCGGGAAAGCTCGATAAAAAGCACGGCCGCCCGAGTGACTTGGCAGGCGGCAGCGAAGCACAAGGTGAATGGGTTTGCCGACGTTCAAAGCTTCCAGGTCTGGGGTGACGGGGCCAACCAGGCGCTTGAGTCACAAACGCGCTGGAGTTTTTACCCCAGCTATGTCTTGCAAGCTACCTGGAGTTCGCCCCAAACGAATAGATTACTGCTCGAAGGCGGCTTCCAGTTCTATCGCAGTCCGATCGGCGGTGACCGAGCGACCATCACCGACAATTTGGGATTCAACGTGAGTCCGGACGACGTCGCCATTACGGAGTTGAGCACCGGATTCACGTATAACGCGAAACCGACGTACTACGGTCCGAAGGGCCTTATGGACCACCGCTGGGTCGAGCGGTTCGCCGTCTCCTACGTGACGGGTTCGCATGCCTTCAAGACCGGAGTCCAACTGTCGTCCGGGTTCCGAAGTGGCGACACCGTGGTCAACAAGGACGTGAACTACGCCTTCCTGAACGGCGTGCCGAACCGGATCACCCAGTATGCGACGCCCTATTACGTCGATAACCACATAAAGGCGCAATTGGGGATCTACGCGCAGGACCGGTGGACGCTGAATCGCCTGGCGATCAACTACGGGCTGCGGTTCGATTACTTTAACGGCTACGTGCCCGCCCAGCATCTGCCCGCGACCCCGTCCGGGTGGATTCCCGCACGGGATTTGCCGGAAGTCACCTGCGTCCCTTGTTGGACCGACCTCAACCCCCGGGTGGGGGCGTCCTACGACCTGTTCGGCAACGGCCGGACCGCGGTGAAGGCGTCGGTGGGCCGGTATCTCGGCCCCCTCAACGCGAATGTCGCGGCGGCCACTAATCCCGTCGCGACGTCGGTCAACCAAGTCACGCGTTCGTGGCGGGACGTCAACGGTAATTACGACCCGGATTGCGAGTTGGGCAACTTCAACGCGAACGGCGAGTGCGGGCCGATCTCGAATCAGAACTTCGGCAAGAACAATCCGCTCGCGACGCGCTATGCCGATGACATCACTCGGGGGTTCGGAGTCCGCGATCATTTGTGGGACTTTATCGGGGAAGTGCAGCACCAGCTTGGGTCAAACGTGTCCATCTCGGTGGCGTATAACCGCAGCTGGACAGCCAATCCCGGTGACCTAACCCAATTTAATCCGAACGCCGCCGGCGTAACCTGGAATACCGGGGCGACGGACAACTTGCTGGTCACGCCGGTCGATTACAGTCCGTACTGCATCACCGCCCCCGTGGATCCCCGGCTGCCGGGCGGCGGCGGCTATGAGGTCTGTGGTCTCTACGATTTGGTGCCGGGGAAGTTCGGCCAGGTCGACAACGTGGTTAAGAGCCAGAAGAATTTCGGCGAACGGACGCGCCAGACCGATTTCTTCAGCGTAAGTGTCACCTCGCAAGTGCGCTCCGGCATGCTGCTGAGCGGCAGCGTGGATACCGGGCGGATCGTCGAAGACAACTGCTTCGTGGTCGATTCCCCGCAACAGTTGCTGAACTGTCGGGTCGTCTATCCATTCAAGGGTCAAACACAGGCGAAAGTGCAGGTGAGCTATCCCTTCCCGTATGGGTTTCTAGTGAGCGGCACCCTCCAGAACCTGTCCGGAATCTCGTACCTGGCCAATTATTCGGCCTCGAACGCCGAAATCGCGCCCACACTCGGACGCAATCTCGCCGCGTGTGGCACGGCGACCATCTGCAACTCCACAGTAACGGTTCCGCTGGTTGGTTACCAAACGCTGTTCGACCCGCGCCGGACACAACTCGACCTCCGCGTGAGCAAACAGTTCGAATTGGGTGCCAGGCTGCGACTGCGAGCGGATCTGGACGTCTACAACGCGACCAACAGTAGCGCCGTGTACTTTGCGAACCACAACTATGGCCCACAGTGGCAGCGGCCAATCGGTGGGGCCATTACGATGAGCGGATTTATGGATGCTCGCATAGTCGAGTTCGGCGGTCGACTTACCTGGTAGTCAGGTTATCGACAAAGGATTGCCGGAGAGGAGAGCACATAGAATTGAAGCAGCCAATATGTTTGGTGAAAATGCAGGGCGTGGGACCCATCCGACGAGGAACTGTGATCGCTGTGCTCGCCGCGACCGGCCTGGTTGGGCGCGCTGACGCGCAAGCACCCGACGCGGCCGCGCTTTTCAAGATCCATTGCGCCACGTGCCATACGAATTCAGACACTCGCGCGCCATCGATCGCTTCTCTGCGACAAGGCAATCCGCAAGCCATTCTCGACGCGCTGACGACCGGCGCCATGCGAGAGCAGGGCTCGGAATTGCGCGACGAGGAGCGCCGCGCGATTTCAGAATACGTGACTGGCCGAGCGATTGCCGCTCCTGTCCCACGTTCGGTGTCGGGACACTGCGTCGCAGCGTCGCCCACCGTTGACCTGTCGAACCGCCCTCAATGGAACGGTTGGGGGGCTGGCGCCACCAACATGCGTTTCCAGTCGACCGATCGCGCAGGGCTGACCGTCGAAGACGCACCGAAACTTACACTCAAATGGGTATTCGGCTTTCCGAATGCGACCGCGGCGCGGGCGCTGCCCACGGTCGGCAGCGGTCGACTGTTTGTCGGCAGCGAGAGCGGCATCGTGTATTCGCTCGACGCGAAAACGGGATGCATTATTTGGACGTTTGCGGCAAAGACCGGTGTCCGAACCGCGATTTCCCTCCAATCTCGACCGGGCGGAGGAAGTGCAGCGTACTTCGGGGACATAGCCGCGAATGTCTATGCGGTAGACGCGCTCAATGGTGAGCTGTTGTGGATGCGGACGGTCGAAGAGCATCCGATTGCGCGGATAACCGGCGCACCGACGCTCTATGAAGATCGCTTGTACGTCCCAGTTTCATCCTTGGAGGAAGGGCAGGGACGAAACGACGCATATGAATGTTGCACGTTTCGGGGCAGTGTGGTCGCCGTGAATGCGATCACTGGGCGTGTGGTTTGGAAGACGTACACTATCGCCGAGCAGCCAAAGCCAATCGGTAAGAATGCTCGAGGTGCGGCTAGGTGGGGTCCCTCGGGCGCCGCCATCTGGTCGGCGCCAACAATCGACGCGAAGCGGCGGCTTGTTTATGCGGCCACCGGCAACATGTACACCGAGCCTCAGCAGCCGACCAGCGACGCAGTTCTCTCGTTCGACATGGACACAGGCAAGATCGCCTGGTCAGCGCAACTCACGCCCAAGGATATCTTTGTCGTCGGCTGCAATTCGATCGTTGCAGCGAATTGTCCGAAAGACCTTGGGGCTGATGTCGACTTCGGCAGTTCGCCAATGCTCGCCACGCTTCCTAATGGCCGCGATGTCATCGTGATCGGGCAGAAATCGGGAATGGCGTGGGCGTTGGATCCCCAGAATCGCGGGTCGATCTTATGGCAATACCGCGCGGGGAGAGGCGGCGCACTGGGCGGTATCGAATGGGGATCGGCGCTGGATGGAGCGTTGGCGTATTTCGCCGTCTCCGACGTACTCGACGAGCAACTCGAGCCTAACCCTGGCGCCGACTCCGGCTCACTGCATGCAGTCCATCTCGAGACGGGCGCGCGCGCCTGGCGGGCTCCCGCGCCGCCGCTCAAGTGCGGTCCGCCCAGTCGTTACTGCAATGCCGGCTTGTCGGCGGCCATTACGGTAATTCCCGGCGCAGCGTTCGTCGGATCCAACGATGGTGCCTTACGGGTCTATTCTACGAAAGCTGGCGCGGTCGTTTGGGAGTTCGATACGAATCGCGATTTCGCCACCGTCAATGGCGTGCCTGGAAAGGGAGGCACCATAAACGGTCCTGGACCTACGGTCGCGGATGGTATGGTCTATGTCAACTCGGGATACGGTGGCTCGAGCGGGCGACCTGGCAACGTGCTTCTCGCATTCGGAATCGACGAATCGAGGTAGGCTGCGAATTCGCTTCAAGGTTCTCCGAATACATGACCGTCAGAACGACGTTCAAGTGAGAAACGGATCGGCTACTGCTGCAGCCGCCCTCGGTAGTTCCTCGACAACCGCAACACTATGCCATCGCGGAGCGTGACAGTGAAATCGCCATGCAAGGCGGGCACGATGGTCTCGATGAAATCGATCCGCACGATGGCGGACCGATGGATTCGAGCGAAGCTACCGGGATCAAGCTTTTGCTCGAGTTCAGACATCGTCATACGCACTAGATGTGAAGCAGTTCCCACGTGCAGCCGCGCGTAGTTTGCGCATGATTCGATCCAGTCGACGTCGTCGACTCGAACCAGCACAATCTTCTGATTCCGATGCACGGCAAAACGAGCAAGGTATCGATCACTGGCGAGACGTCCAGCACGCGACGACGTCTCCCGATCTTGTTTTCGCTCGTCAAGTACCGCGATCAATCTTTGGTGCGTTTCCTGGTCTCCAGCCTTGGCGATTTCTACCCTGGCCCGATCGAGTGCAGCGGCGAAACGAGAGGCCGTGAAGGGTTTGAGTAGATAGTCGATGGCATGCTTCTCGAACGCTTTTACGGCGAACTGATCATGCGCGGTGACGAACACAACAATCGGCAAATGCACCGCAGATACCTGATCGATCACCTCGAAGCCGTCCAACCCAGGCATCCTGACATCAAGGAAGGCCACGTCGGGCTGCGTTTTCGTGATCAGTTCAATGGCATCCATACCGTTTGAAGCCTCGCCCGCAATGGCAATATCCGGCTCGGCTGCGAGCCTCAACCGAATCGCATCTCGCGCTAGAGGCTCGTCGTCAACAATGACGGCTTTAATGACCTTCTTCATTAGCGCTCAACCGAGTCTGTCATGGTAAGGGATACTGATCCGCACGTACGCACCACCGCCAGGCAAGGTGCCGTAATCAAACCTGTGAGCAATACCATACAAGGCGTCGAGCCGCGCCCGCGTGTTCGCCAGTCCAAGGCCTTTCTTCGATTCTAATGTTGAAAACCCCGGTCCGTTGTCACACACTTCGAGCAGCAACGCCCCATTGCCACGGTTGGCCGCAATGCTGAGTTTCACAGGACCGAGTCGAGCATTGATGCTGTGCTCAATGGCATTCTCGACAATCGGCTGTAGGACCATAAGTGGGACCAACGCCGCAAGCGTGTTCGGAGCAATTGATTTGTTGATGTTCAGTCGATCCTCATACCGGATCCGCTGGATGGCGATATAGCTGTCAACGAGCTCAATTTCTCGCGCGAGCGAAACTTCAGGCGTCCGCTGTTCAAGCGCCGCGCGTAACATGTCACTGAGAACAGCCAGCGCCTCTGTGACAGCCTCCTTTTCGCCCTTCTGTGCGAGCGCTGATACGGCATTTAGAGTATTAAACAAGAAATGCGGGTTGAGCTGGGCGCGCAACGCTTCCAGCCGCGCCTCGGCGAGCTGGGTTCGTAGATTCGAGTGATGAAGCACGAGATAGATTCCCACAATCGACCAATAGGCCCCGATCTCCAAAAAGAACAAGTTCCTGAGCGTAATCCCGAAAATGGGCCAGAACTCAACAGTCCGAATGGTCTCGGCAAACAACTTGTACGTCGCAAAAAGGCTGTAGGTGAGGCTCATCGCCGCGAGGTGCGCCAACGCGAAGACGATGCTAACGGCAGTGTGGACGGCGCCGCTGAGCAGGCGCCTGTTGGACTCGAACGAGTAACGTCGAGCCACCAAGACGATACCCGGAGTGGCCAAGGCGATGATCAACCATGATGGCAGCGTCAACGCAAAAGTGAGCGACCAGGGACGCGGGTAGGCCGACCCGATTAGACTAGTCTGGCGGATTAAGTGGATGCTGGTCGTTTGGACGAGCGCGAGGAGCACACTGACAGCAAGTCCAACCACGATCACATGAAGAAGATTTCGCCACCTCTCTTCATGAGGCGCGCCGGTAGCCAATGATCAGGCCCTGCGGCGGCAAATCGCCGCCAAAATGACAGCCCGCGGCCCTCACTATCGTGACGGCACGCGGTCTGCCGATCTAGCTTCTCTTTGATCGCCGCCCATTCATATCAGAATTCACGTCAACGAGCGTACGGAGACGAGAAATCGTCGAGCGTGCGATCTTCCGCCCCTCCGAAATCCACACTGCCTAGAAGTCGAATCGCCCGCCAAACTGAAGTCGCCGCCCCTGCATGATGGACTGGGGTTGTAGCCACTGCGGGCCAAACGCATAGTTGGCCGTCAGGACAGTGGATGCGTTCGGCAGATTGAAAATGTCCACGAACACCTGCGCCCGACGGCGTCCGAACCGGAACGTCCGGGCAGCGCGGAGATCGAGCTGTGTCACATAGTCGTGAAAGTGAGTCGTCGGATCGACGAGGTTGACCGTAAGATTGCCGCCGCCGGTCAGCGGAACGCCGGCGATGGCGCTGTTGAACGTGTAGTTCGCCTGGTAGCTGAGGCCGGGCCTCGCCTGAAACGATGCACTGAGCTGCACGGCGTAGGGCAGCTCATAGCCGGCCGACGCTTTATAAAGCGTCTGGAAGGGCATCACCTGCTCGCAGAACCGTCGATTATTGGGATTCGAATTCGTCACGTCGCAATTATTCGTCGCCGTCCGCTCCGTGGTAATGCCGCCGAACGCGAAGCCTCCGTTCGGCAGCCGTGCGTTCACGCTCAGCTCAAAGCCGTTGTATACCCGGGTATTCTGATTTGACCATGTAAACACGCTGTCCAAGGCGCCAAGTTTCGACGGGTTCAGGTTGTACATCGTGATCACTTCACCCCCGCCGCCTGGCAGCGACGAGTTCTGCGGTGCCGTGATCGTAAACGGCGTGTAGTCGAGATCGGGGTCCACGAGCAGGTTTCTCGTCAACGAGATGTTTTGATAGTCGCGATGAAAGTAGGTCCCGGCGACCGAGACCCCTCGCCACAGCTCCTGCTCGATCCCGATGCTCTCCTGCCAATTGGTGGGCCAGGGCGAGTCCTGGTCGAAACGCGTCGCACCCACTGGCAACCCGAAATTCGCATTGCGCGATACGCCGATTTCTTCGTATTGCGCGTTGCCGTTCCCATCGAGCGCCGACCCGTTGCCATCCAGATCCCTCCAGTTGCGCGGATCGGTCTGCAAGGCCAACGGGTTGACGCTCCCGGCCAGCCCGAGCGCCTGCGAGGCGACAAACTTGCCAAACGTCCCTTTGAGAGCAGTCTTACCGGTCCCGAACACGTCGTACGCGACACCGAACCGGACGGCCCAATCCTTCCAGCATGGCAGGCACGCGACGGCGGCCGCCTCGCGCGCCGGGACAAACCGGCCGGGCAGTGCCGTCTGCTCAGGCACCGACGCGTTGATGTAATCGAAACGTCCACCGAAGGTGAACGTGAACCGCTGGCGAGTCCACCTGTCCTGCGCAAATATTCCGACATTCGCGTTAAGGTTGTCGTAGTTGGTGAGCGGACTATTCCTCACGCTCACGGAATTCGGAGTTGGAATACCGTTCACGTTTACGAAGGTCAGCGCCGCTATGTCGCCGCGCTGCACGATATGTCGGCGATCGAAACCAGACTGGAAGTTCACTCCTGTCTTGAACGTGTGCGATCCGGTGACATAGGACATATTCGCCACCGTGTTGAAGAGGCGGTCGAAATATCCGATCGGATTCATGGTCGCCATGGTGCGAACGCCGGTCGACGCGTTGAAATGCTGAACCGCGAAAGGCCCGTTGTCGAGCTGGTAGAGAAACTGATAGGTCGTCGCAGAAAGCGACTGCCCCACCTCGAGCAACAGGCGGCTTGTCACCGGCGCCGTCCACTTCGCCAAGGCGGAATAGTTCAACGGCGATGCCAGACGATACGCCGCCTCCGGCTGGATATTTAGACCGCCAGATCCACCGCCGCCAAGATCGTAGCGCTCAGTCAGCATCGATGCGTTGTAGTAGTTCACCGCGAGTTTGTTCCGTGGCGTTATTTGATAGGTGAGCCGAACGTTGCCGTTGTGCGCGACGTGTCCACCGGAGTCCGCTTGTCTGCCATCGGGAAAGAAGGTATTCGCGGCAAGAATGTTGTTCTGGGACAATTTGAGAGCGGCAAACCACCAGAGCCGGTCCTGTTCGATCGGACCGCCTACCGCCACGTTGTGTTCCCAGTTGTAATCGAGCTTGTTCACGGCAGTGATCACCCTTCGCAGCTCAGGCGTCAGATTGTCGCTCTGTAGCGCGCCGGTCCCTCCAAACGCGCGCCAGACGCCCGAAAACACGTTGCCGCCTTCCTTCGGGATAACGCTCATCTGTATGCCGCCATCCGCCGATTCGGCCGATTGTGATCCGACGTTGTACACCAATTCGGTTTGTGCAAGCTCGTTCACCCCGTTGGCGCTAGACTGCCCTCCCCCTCCGAGCAACATCTGGTTCACGTTCATCCCATCGAAATAGATGTGCCGGTCATTCGTGTCCGACCCATGGGCACCCATTCTCTGGGTGTAAAGATCTGGCATCAGTTGGCCCGGTGTCGAGTGATAGGACACTACACCCGGAACGAGGGCAGCTTGATCTTCGGTGGTGCGCGACGGCAAGACGTCCAGAATCTGCCGATTGGCCACGAACTGCGTCCGCGTGTTCTGCACGTCCACCACCGGCGACGTCCCCGAAACCGTTACGGTCTCTTCGAGCGCTCCGACGGAGAGCTGGGCATTCACCTGCGCTGCGAACGCGCCCTCCAGCACGATGCCCTCGCGCCGCACGGTACTGAATCCGGTGAGCGAGAACGTCACCACGTAGCTACCTGGCCGCAGATTGATAATGGCGTACCGCCCGGCAGCGTCGGTGACCGCCGTCCGCATTTTTTCAATCAGCACAGGGCTCGATGTCTCGACCGTCACACCAGGGATCAGCGCGCCTGACGCGTCCTGGACTTGACCGACAATGCTCGCGCCCTCGCCCTGAGCCGCCGCGACGGCGGGCACTAGCAGAGCCACGCATACCATCAGGACCTCGACGCTAAATGCTCGCAAACGCATACCGATTCTCCATTGTTTGTCCCTCCACTGCGTGATGAATCACTCGGCGTGGTCCGACGCCGTTCCCTTTGGTGGTGGCTTGTTCGGTGGCTCTTGGGTCGGCACCCGCCCTCAAAATCCAACAACGTGCCGGAACTCACCGTTCGGCCATGTCAGTCGCGCAGCCTCTTGAGATTGTGGACGCGTTGCAATTCAAGGCTGCGCGTTGTTCCAAAACGCTCTCAATTCGTGCCACGGGTCGTTCTCGACTCGCGTTCGCTGGTCGAAAAGCATCGTCTCGCGCTTACCTTCAGAATACGCCGGCCATTCCGGCATTCCGGAGTGGTTGGGATTCCCGGTCTTCGCGAACGCGACCCACGCACCAGCCATGTGGTCGGCGAGTGCTTGCATCTCAGAGCCCTTGCCGGTGATGGGTTGACTGAGGTTGTGGAACGTGAGCGGCACGTCGGTGAAGTGGACCGCACCAAACTTGCTCCCATAGGGCTCAGAGGACGAGACCAAGAGATACATGTACACGGGCGCCTTACGCAACGCGGCTTTCCGATCCGCCTGCAGGACGGCGTTCCGGCGCCTGTCGCGGTCGGTAAGCATCTTGACCAGCAGCAAAAAGCGGCTCGACGTGGGAAAGGCACTGCGGTAGGCAGCGATGATTTTGTCGGCGTCGCTGCCCGCGATGGCGTGGACTTCGCTCAGTAAGCCCGCTTCGTCGAGCGAGAACTCCGTCCGGCTAAGACCAGAATCGTCGAGCGTCGTGCCAATGATCATCGGAATGTCAGACGAAATCGCTGGAGCATCAGGATCGAATGGGTGCCGCGGGATCACCGCGTCGTCCACGATCGGCGTAAATCCGAATGAAGGCGTCTGAGCCGAGAGGGCCGCCTGTGCCGCGATCATCATCTCGAACGGCACGTTGACCAGCTCCGTGACGCGGCTCTTGTCAAGGCCGATCAACGCGATCAGCCGCTCGGCCGATTTCATGGCGGCATCGCGGGTCATCGCGCGCAAGGCAGACCCGCTTTGAACCGCCGCGCGGTGAAACAGCCCCTTCGCTGATGGCATGGCGAGCAGGTGAGAAACCTTGGAACCTCCGCCCGATTGTCCAAAAATCATGACGGCGCCCGGCGCGCCGCCGAAGCGCTCGATGTTGTCGCGCACCCATTCGAGCGCGGCGACGCAATCCATCATGCCCGCCGTGCCCGCATAGTTGAACTCCGGCGGAGCGCCCAGGTCCGCCAAGTTCAGGTACCCGAGGCAACCCAATCGATGATTGATCGTGACGACGATCACGTCGCCGAACTTGGCCAGCGGATGACCATCGAATGCAGGATGCGCGCCCGATCCCGATGTAAAGCCCCCACCATGGAAGGAAACCAGCACCGGCCGCTTGCGGCCGTCGCTGACAGCCGGGGCCCACACGTTGAGCACGAGGCAGTCTTCTCCCTGTCCGCCCGGCTGGTTCAACCAGTCGATCATCCTGATGTAATCGATCTTGCCGCTTACGGCCGCTTGCGGCGCGACATGCCCCCAGTGATTTGCTTCACGAACGCCGGTCCACGGCGCAGGCTTGTTCGGGGGCATAAAGCGGTTTTTGCCGGCAGTGCTCGCACCGTACGGGATCCCTTTGAACACGCTGATCCCATCGACGGTCACGCCGCGGACCTTACCGGCAGTCGTTTCCACGACGAGATCCGCGGTGACATTCGTGGCGTTCGCACGCTGAAACGACGCCGCGCTCGCAGGCCCGAAGGTCAACGGCAGAACAGCGCTGGCTTGCTCGCCCGCAACCAACAGCGATGCGCATTTGAGAAATGTCCGACGGTCCGACTTAGTGCTCTCCATAACTTCTCTCCTGCTTCCTCGTCGGCGGATCCGTCACTCGGCCCGAATTACCTGACGCCCACAGTTGTCAGCAAACCCAAACGACGGTGGCGATCCGCCCGTAACGCATATGCCTGCCTCCGTTGTCAACACGCCTCAGACGAGATTGACAACCGTTCGATCCGATAAATGAGAGTGTCGCCATTTGGCGCGTGATCATCCAAACCAGCAATCACCCCGTACAGAAACCGAGTCCCACGTCGACAAAAAAGACGACCGTGAGCCGAACGTCGACGTGCGTTAGAGAGGAGGTAGGTGTCGGTCGTACACTAGCTCAGGACGAGTCACCAAAACGCGCAGCCGAATTAATGTCGCGTTTTGGGACCCCGCCCTGTTTCACTTCCGTAACTTTTCGGCGGCCTCTTTCTCCAGCAGCCGAGCGCCACGAAGGATGCCTCCGAAGGCATAATTTCCTTCGTGACAGGCGTACTCGTACAAGGGTTCGTCAGTCGCCGTCCAGGGATACTCTCCAGTCCAGGGTCTCGTCCACGTGGCCGGATCGTCCACTGTGAACCGGTACACAATCGTGTTCGCGTCGACGCGCGTGAAGCGTTCAACCACGTGTAAGTTCTCGGAGGATCCTCTGAATCGGGTCTTGTCGGTGAAATTCGTGGTGTCGATGACCAGCGTATCGCCGTCCCAATGCGCTACCGAATCCCCCATCCATTTACGGATGTGTTTGGGGGCATGCGACCGATTGAAGGGGATGACGCGCGCATCGTGGACCATCTCCACGAGAATCATCACATGGTCCTTGGTCTGAACGATCTGTTTGAAGTTGTTGTACAGAACAGGAAGACTCGGCGGTCCCGAGCTCGAGCCGAATGCCAGGAGACACCGTTCGGCCAAGGGACGCAACTCGGGGTCGTCGTAGACCCCGAGTCCGACCGTTCCAGCCTGCTCACCGGCATCAGAGGTCGCCGCCCTGAAGGCCGCCTCGCGGTCCACTCGCTTCTGGCCTTCTGGGGTCAGCGGGGGAATTCGGCCGTCCGGAGGGTCCACGATTAAAGACGTTCGGATCACATTGTTGATTCGGGCGAGCGCGGAACCCCGATCCGTAAAGTAGTTCGGGTACGCCCGGCTACGGTCGGCGGCGGAGCCCCCGTCCCGCCGATCGAGACTTGAAGTCTCGAGAAATTCACGGGCATACGCGGCTGCCTCTGCCTCGGTCAGCGTCGCCTTCCCCGCAAACTGATCCGGCCGCTCCAAGGGGGTAATAGTGGCGGTGTTCCAGATTCCCTGAAGGTCCGGATGACCATCCGCTGTCCGCGGTACAGTCGATGTGGCTGGCGACGCAGAGATCCTCCCTGCGCTCGCGGAGGTTTGACCCGCGGCTGAAGCCAGCATCAGCGAGACGCCCGCGACGACAACTGACAGAGCACACACCGTGCGATGTCGGCAGGTCATTCCGACCCTCCCTCTTCAACGGTTCCCGCCCGACCCCCGCCCGTTGCGGTGGACGAATACTCGCTATGCTCGCGCGAGCCGTACGCGCTTCTTGCGTGGGCGACGGGATGCCTTAACTCATCCACAAGTGTCGCCCAAATCGAGAACGGCCGTGAGATTGATGCGCTTTTGACCGTCGACTTCGATGAGCAGGCCCTTGACGATTACCTTGTGGCCCGTCCGGAGCTGTCCGGTCGCATTTGCTGTCTCGCGCGTCGTAAACTGCGATCGTTGCGCCTGTTGGAGTAGCGCCTCGGTGTCGAGGAAATCAGCTACGCCAACCAGCTGAAACGTGTTCCTACCCAACGCTTGGATCTTCGACTGCTCAACCTCTGTAGTGTTGAGAAGAGAACTTTGCGTGACTGTCGGATCCGCTGCGCTGCTGAGCCACCAGGTAGTAGGATTCCCGTTCTTTCGATCAACACACCCGAGGCTTCTAACGACATCGACCTTCGGCTTGGTTCCTGGCGCGCGTTCACCGGTCTGAGCCGGTGCGCCAAACGGTAATCCGAACCCAATCGCAAAGGTCACCACAGACAACACCTTCGTCATCAACATGTCCCCTGGATTGCCGCGCGCACCCCTGGTGAGCTCTCTCTATGCGTTACTGACAAGTGGAACGCGTCTCGTCACCAGGCCCCTCGATTGGCCAGAACGCCGGCACCGATTAATCTTGCTGAGCGCCTTGAGTGACGGCCTGTGGTTTCTTCTCGAGCCTGTCGATCGTGTACTGGGCTCCTGGTAAAAACATGTCGTCCCAGCTCTGCTCGGACCAATACACTTCCTTGTTCGGCGCCGGGTTGAAGCGGTTGTTGACAGAATTGTCATAGCGGGCGATAGCTTTGATCGTGCTGCCGGCTGGGACCTTCAGTGGCTCTTTGAGCTCATAGGGAAGCTGCCAGTTGAAATCGTACTTCGGCACACGCAACAGCACTTGCTCGCGACCATTGGGATACGTGAGCACGTACGTCACGTCCTTACCGCGCAAATGCATGTGGAGACTCAGACTATAAAGCGTCACGTCATCTCGTATCGGCACGATGCTCGTGACGGTCCAATTCGCAGCGTATGGCGGGATCGGCGCGAGAAGTGGGTTGAGATTAGAAGTAGAGCGGGGGGCCTTGGCCTTGCCGACGTCCTCCACCAGTTGCTTGCCTTCAGACATCTGCGTCTCAAACTGAGCCCGTCGCTCAAAATTCGTGACCTGGCCCGTTTGCCACCACAACCCGAGTGTCGGCCGAGCCGTCTCAGGCCGTCCTGTGGCCTGGAAGTGCAAATTCCAACGGATGTATTTGAACCGATCGGCGCGGACCCACTTTCCGAGACCAGGGCGAGACACTGCAGCCCCAGTTCCCGGGATGTACGCACCCCCAAGCCCATCGCCAGTCGCATCTTGCTCGTCAGCTGCGTCTCGCCCGCGGGTGTCTTCGAGAAGTGTGTTGTCGACTCTGACGCCTTCCCGGGCAGCCACCGGCACATAGTCGGTAACCGGGCCGCCAGGCCACGCCGGGCCAGTACCGAGCACCGTGCCCTCGGGCAGGTTGGTGGCAGCGACAGTTACGTGGTGTGTCGCCTCGATGTTGCCGGGGAGCACCTGGATCGCCTCAATGAGCTTGGGCTCGTTGAACGGAATTGGCGTGTAAAGATTGAAATTGGGCATCTCGCCTTCGGCAGCGATCTTCCACTCGATGGGCAGCTCGATGATGAGATCGGGTACCCTTCCCGATGGATGTCTCCAGCCAGCTTCAGCGAAGGTAGGCAGCGCTGGCGCGGAACCCACGCCCGCAGGCGCACCGGCATCGGCCCATGCCGCAATCGTATCGATCTCTGCCTGTGTCAAGCTTGTGTCGTTGGAAAATTCGCCGAATCGAGGGTCGCTAAACCATGGCGGCATCTCGCGCGCCTGCACCTTTACCTTAATCGCTTTCGCCCAAGGTCTCGCGTCTTGATACGAGAGGAGCGACATCGGCGCAATTTGGTTTGGTCGGTGGCACGTCGCGCAATTGCGGAACAAGATCGGGGCGACATCCTTGTTGAATGTGGGTATGGCCTTTGGCTCAGCTGCTCCCGCGCTCGCCGCAGTCAGAAACACGCCAAGCAACGTGGCGGCGCCAGCTATCGCGCGCTTCATAAAACAGCCTCCTCAGGTTTTGCAGCCCATCTTTCTAAGTTGGTTTATATACGGGGGGTTATGGGATGTCAACGCACATTCGGCTTCTTTTGTAACTTGGTCCCGGCCTCACTCGTTCTGTCCCATCAGTTAGGGAGTGGGCTCGCGGTTGATATGCTCAGCTGCCGACGGCCGCCTGCACTGCAAGTACGCCGCCTGGCATCTTCACGAAACTCTGGCCGGCCTTCGGATCGATGCGATTGCGCCATCGTCGGGTCGGCGTTCGAAATGGGCGAGCGGAGGCATGGAGCCATCCGCGGGCGGCTGCGCTAATCTGCAAGCGGCCCTCGTCGGCTCCGTCCGCAAGATGTTCTGAGATCGTTCAACGGGATTCGCTCTGAGCCACGCCTTCGCACCGAAATCCGGTTTTGTGCCCGCAAGCGTAAGGACACGAATTAATCGATCCAAGGCCGAACAAGGCAGCGAAGAGGACTCGCCGATGTCCAGGCGACCAACGGCGCGTGCAGAATGTAGCAGACGTTGCTTTTTGACGAGGACGCCGAGGACAGGAAGAGAATAGGCGCAGCTGAAGTCAGCGGGAGGGGCGGATGAAGGTTTTGACTCGTTATTTCATATCTCTGGTCTTGTCTGCGACGCTGGGCCTGGCGCTCGTAGTCGCCACTCCCACGCTCCTCGCAGCTGCGTCGCCTTGTCCGGACCTGATGCGGCTGTCGTTGGCTGACGCGACGATTACTTCAGCAACAGAGGTCACGAAACCATTCACCACAACCGCCAGTGGCGGTTCCGGGACAATCACTGTTCCCGCGGATTTCCCGTTTTGTCGGGTTTTAATGACGCTCACACCTTCAACCGATTCCGCTATTCATGCGGAGGTGTGGTTGCCGGTTGCTGCGCGCTGGAACGGCAAGTTTCTAGGTGTGGGCAACGGTGGATTGACGGGAGCGATCTGGCATACATCAATGGTTCGCCCGCTTCAGGCTGGCTATGCTGTCGCGAACTCGGATCTCGGACATGACACACCCAATGCGCATTGGGCACTTGGACATCCTGAAAAGGTGACTGATTATGCACATCGTGCCGATCATGTTACGGCTCAGGCGTCAAAGACTATCATCGCGGCCCATTACGGAAAGGGTCCGCGCCTGTCGTACTTTCATGGATGCTCGAACGGCGGCCATCAGGCGCTGATGGAGGCGCAACGGTACCCGCAAGACTACGACGGAATCGTTGCTGGTGCACCTTGGAACAACTGGACACGTCAAGTCGTGGAATTTATCTGGCGGGCGCGGCACATGGAGAACTTCAATCGCGCCAAGCTTCCGATGATCACTCGCGCGGTCGTAGCGCAATGCGGCGCCCAGCAGGGAGGGGTCCGCACTGACGGGTACCTCAACGATCCGCGCGACTGCCGGTTCAACCCCAGAACCCTTCAATGCAAAAGTGGCGACGGCCCCGACTGCCTCACTCCACAGGAAGTCGCAAGCGTCGAAAGAGTCTACGAGGGTCCACGAGATCCCCAGACCGACAAGCCACTCTTCCCTGGCTTCGAGCGCGGCAGCGAGTTCGGATGGTCAGGCACGATTGGCACGTTCGCAAACAACCTGTTTCGAAGCATGGTCTACGATAAGAACCCCTCCTGGGACTTTCACACGTTCAACTTCGAAAGCGACGTGGAATTCTTCGAGGGGAAGCTCGCCGCCCTAATCAACTCGACCAATCCCGATCTCAGCGCCTTCCAGGCGCGCGGCGGGAAACTCATCATGTGGCACGGCTGGACAGACACGACACTTGAGCCGCGGAACAGCATCAACTATTACAACAGCGTCGTCGCGTTCGCCCGACAGGCGGGCGGGCGTGCCCCCCGTGCAGCTCTCGAAGAGACGCAGAAGTTCTTCCGACTGTTCATGGCACCCGGAGTGAATCATTGCGGCAACGGGCCTGGTCCGAGCTCGAGTTTCGCATATACGCTGGCCAACACCGCTGGTCCAAATGATCCCGATTATGATGTTCTTGCGGCGCTTGATCGATGGGTGGAGCGCGGCGTCCCGCCGGACGTGCTTGTAGCCTCCCATTTCACGAACGGTACCGTCGATAAGACCAGACCTGTCTGCGTATACCCGAAAGTCGCGCGCTATACGGGTAAGGGTAACACCAATGACCTCCGGAGTTTTGTCTGCTCGGACGATTGGGACGATTTCAATCGTGACTTCTCCGGAATTCGATGAATATCACTTGACACACTCTAATCTGCGGACACACGACGAGCGGGCCGGCGCGAGCGCGCGACGCCGTAGTCTGCAGCTGCTCTTACCGAAAACACCGAAGTACCGAATCGTCCACGAGGTTGATGACGGCCTGTCGCAACATCAGGCGTTCGGCTGCTGACGCTCTCGCGCGTCTACGCCGAGCCGGCGCACCTGCATTGAACACGTCGACCTGAAGAATCTCCGCCGACGTGGCGGGGCACCTACATTCGCGGAGGAGAAGGGAGGGTAGACCGTCGTGCAGCCCGGCGACGTCCCGTACCGCGCCGATTCGATGAGGCAGGTCAGGCCCGATCAACCTCTTTGGCTTCCGCTGGTTCCGTGCCAAACGCTGTTCAACCCGCCTAGGACGCAGCTCGATCTCCGCGTGAGCAAACCGTTCGAATCGGGTGCCAGGCTGCGGCTGCGAGCGGATCTAAACGGCTATAACGTGACCGACAGCAGCGCCGTGTACTCTCCAAACCACAACTATGGCTCACAGTGGCAGCGGCCAATCCGGAAGGCCAATTGCGATGAGCGGACTTGTCGATGGTCGAATGTCGAGTTCGGCGGCCGATTTGGTCTAGTAGGTGCATCCGCGGTTCCCCGGGCACAAAGGGAGGCGTTCCGCACGATCGTTGCGCCCTCTGGGCCGCGGCGCTACGATGCGACTCATGGATCTGCTTCTTAGACCGCGTCGCGCACCGAACCTGAATGTTGCCCTCTTGGCCGCGTTGTTGACGGCCGGAGTTTCGACCCACGCTGGGCAGGGACCAGTTCGGCCGCTCTTCGTGGCGAGCGCTTTGCCGGATTCGGCTTCGGGAACCGTGACGATCTCCGGCGCAAACTTTGGGAGCCGTCCTTTCGTAACCCTCGATCTCGTTCCCCTCGACATCCGTGTGGCGCTGGATACGGTGATCCTCGCCGCGGTGCCGGCCGGCACCATCCCACACGGTGAGTATCTCCTCACGGTGAGCCGCGGCCCGGCGCCGGAGGACAATGGGACAGTGGAGGTCATAGTCGGAGCGGCGGAACCAGCGTCGGCGCGTGCGGACGGCGGCCAACGAAGCACCCGCGAGGCTGGCCCGCCGGAACCGACGAACCGGGACATGGCCGCACTACCGCCGCTCGTGGCCGGCGACGTAACAGCCGTGAAGATCGGTGATCGTGCCGTGTCGGTTGACGAGATCGATCGCGAGTGGCGCCGGTCGGATCCGGCCGGTTACCTGCGGCTCATACGACGGCTGCATGACGCGCGGCAGCAGAACGTGAACCGGATCATCACGCAGGAATTGCTCGCGCGGGAAGCCGAGACCCGCGGTATCGACGTTGAAGCCCTGCTCGCGGAAGAACTGCCGAAGCGTGCGACACCCATGCCGGAGTCGGCGGTCGTGTCTCTGTACCAGAGCCTAGGCACCGGTACACGAGGCACCACACTGGATCAGATGAGGCCGGCTCTCAGAGCATGGCTCGCGCGGCATACGGAACCCGAACTCGCGAAGACGAGCTTCGTCGAGGAGCTCAAGAAGGTTTCCACGCGCGTCGAGGTCCTGCTCGAAGCGCCTCGCGTCCAGATCGAACGCACCGCGCACGATATCGCGCTCGGCCCAGACACCGCACTGGTTGACATCGTCGTCTTCGGAGATTTTCAAAGTCCGGAGTACACGAGGCTTGCTCGAGGGTTTTCGAAGGTGCGCGACACGTTTGGTGACCGGGTGCGGTTCGTCTTCAAGACCGGGCCGCCGCTCGGTACCGCGTCGATTGCCGCGGCGGAAGCGGCATTCTGCGCGAATGCGCAAAATCGATTTTGGCCGTATCACGACGCCCTCGTGGGGGCGGCCGGCGTGGGCGTCAAGGAGTCGGACGCCACGGCGGGTCTGGACAGCACTGCGTTCAGCAGTTGCGTCGAGCACCGCGATTTTCGCGATACCGTTCGCAAGGCCATTGTGGAGGCCGATGGCTACGGCATCGAGGCAATTCCAAGCGTTATGGTCAACGGCCGCCTAGCGCCGTCGCCGCCGCCGTTTCTGGCAGCGTACGAATACTTCAAGCTGCTCATCGAGGAGGAACTGGCCCGCGTGGCGGCTGCGCGCAGGCGCTGAACGGAAACTATTGGACCAATCCGCGTTCTTCGTCGATCAAGACGACCCGGTTCGACGCAACATTCGCAAACGACTGCGTTTTACCTGACGGCCACTGCACTGCCACACTGGCGCGCCGCTCACGCCCGAGCCCAAACGTCAACGCAAGCTCGCTCTGTGACGCATAGCTCGATCCGCTGCGCACCGTCTGCGATTGAGTTCCCGAAGTGGTGGTGACGCGCACCACGGCTCCGAGTCCGCTGCGGTTCGACCGTGACCCAATCGTGCGCACTCGCAACCAATTGTTTCGATTGCCGCCGTCGTTCCGATACAGGTACGCAGGGCCAGCCAACGTGGTGATGACCACGTCGAGGTCTCCGTCACCATCGAAATCGGCGTACGCGGCGCCTCGGCCCATGGTCGACCGGTTGAACCCGGGCCCAAGCGTCGACGTGACATCGGCAAAGGTGCGGTTCCCGTTATTTCGAAGCAGCAACGGACGCTGGCTCAATCGTGCGCGCTGATCCATCCCTTGCGATTCGTCCGTACCGCCGTTAGCGGCAAAGATGTCGAGGAACCCGTCGAGATCGTAGTCCATGAAAAATACGGCCCACGTGACATACAAGAGACTGGCACGGCCGACCTCGGTGCGGGGCGCCACGTCGATAAACAACTCGCCATTCTGGTTGTAGTAGAGTCCCAGCATTTCGTTGTGAAAGTTGCCCACGACGATGTGCGGGCGGCCTGAACGGTCATAGTCGGCGGCGTCGACGCCCATGTTGGCGCGCGCGGCTCCGTTTTCGCTGAGCGCGACGCCGGCGCGCAAACCGTCCTCGATGAAACGGCCGCGCCCGTCGTTCCGATAGAGCTTTGCCGGCACGCGGTCGTTTGCCACGAACAAATCGGCCCAGCCGTCGACGTTATAATCGACGACCGCCACGCCCATCGCTTTATCCGTTGGGTCGTTCAGTCCGGCGCGCGTCGTCACGTCTTCGAACCGGCCGCCCCCGAGATTGCGATACAGTTTCGGCGCGACTGGCCGGTACGAGTCCGGTCCGCAGTAGCCCTTCACGCCATCATGAGCGCACACGACCTCTGTGGCAGCGGACCACTTCACGTAGTTTCCGACGAACAGGTCGTTACGGCCGTCGCGGTCGTAGTCGAGCCACGCGGCGCTAACGCAGAAGTCGGTATTGCGAATCCCGCTGCGCTCGGTTACATCCGCGAACCTACCATTCCCTTCGTTGTGAAAGAGCCGCCCTCCGTCGACCGTGGTGACGAAGACGTCGTCTCGGCCATCGTTGTCGTAGTCTGAAACTGAGGCGCCAAGTGCATAGATACTCACCGTATCGAGCCCGCTGCCGGTGAACGCGTCTTTGAACGTCCCGTCGTGATTGTTGCGATACAGCCCGTGCCGTGGCAGACGGCCGGGCTGCCAGTCCTTCCCGTTGACGAAGAGAAGGTCGGGCCACGCGTCAGCGTCGATATCCAGCACCGCAACCCCGCCGCCGAAGAGTTCTGGATAGAACTTTTCACCGGCGGCGCCGCTCTGATGAGTAAACGCGATGCCGGCTCGTTCGGTGATGTCGGTAAAAGCAACCGGCGGGGGCAGCTGAGTCGCTCCCGGCCCGACAGCGACGACGCTGAACGTGAGAACGCAGCAGAGAGCGAGCGGACGAAGGATCATTTCCCTCCGATTTGTATGCGGGCGAAGGCTACTTGCGCTGCGTGGCGGCACCTTCTTTGTCGGATATTCGAGCCCCCTTCAGAATGCCCGGGAGCGCGTAATTCCCCTCATGGCACGCGTACTCGTAAATGTGGTCATCGGTGGCGTTCCAGGTATATTCGCCGGTCCACGGCTTCGCCCAGGTCGTCGGATCGTCGACCGTGAACCGGTACAGGAGTGACTGGGCATCGATGCGGGTGAAGCGCTCGGTCACGCGAAGGTTCACATCGGAGCCACGGAATCTCGTCTTGTCGCTGAAGTTCGTCGTCTCGACGACAAGGGTGTCGCCGTCCCACCGTGCCACCGAGTCGCCCTTCCAGAATCGAAGCGCTGGCGAACGAGGCTCGCCGCCGATACGGATCACCCTGGCGTCGTGCACCATCTCAGTCAGAATCATCACGTGATCGGGCGTCTGCACGATCTGTTTGAAGTTGTTGTAGAGGACTGGCAGAGCGGGCGGTCCGGCCGTCGTGCCGAATCCCATCAGACACCGTTCGGCCAGCGGGCGCTGCTCGGGATTATCGTAGTCGCCTTCGCGGTTGTCGGAACTCTGGCGCTCGACCAGCTCGGGGCGCGCTGACAATCCTCCACGGGCCCGATCCCGCTCCTGCGCCTCGACCGTCATCGGCGGTATACGGCCATCGGGAGGGTCGACGAGCAGCGAGGTGCGAAACGCGCCGTCTACGATCGTCAGTTGAGACCCTCGATCAACCCAGAACTCGTTGTATCCTCCAACGCGCCGTGTGCCACTCGACTGATCGAGATCGCGGCCACGATTGTCCAGGCTGGCGGTCTCGAGAAACTGCCGCGCATACGCCTCCGCTTCTGCCGCGGGGATCGTTGGTCGTTTCTCAAAGCCGGCCGGTCGCTCGAGTGGGCTGATCGTTCCGGTGTTCCAGGTGCCCTGCAGGTCCGGTCGCCCATCCGGGGTGCGCGGGATGGCCGCCGGCTTATCCATCGCCGATCGCGCCGGGACCTGGGCAAAGAGCGATGTCGGCTCACTCAGCGCGACGGACGCCGCAATCACGACTCTACCCATCGCGAGACAAGCGCTCATCCCAATCCTCCTTTACGGTAGCCGAGCGTCCACTACGCTAACGCCGAACCTGCACGGACTCCATCGGACGCCTGAGCCACGACGCGGCATCGTAAGCGCGGTACGCGAGCACGGCTGACGGGAGCCATCCCAGAGCTCTCCCATAAACGATCGACTAATTCAGCTTCGCCTGGACGACTGCGGTCTCGAAGTCCCGTTGGACGTCGTAGACGAGGTTCTGAATCATCAGCAGAGTTACCAGTTGTTCCTTCGGATTGATCCAGACCTGCGACCCGTACGCGCCAAACCAGCCGAAGCTGCCGTCTGGTAACTGCCACCCGGCGGCACGCCTGTCCTGCACCAGCGCAACGAGATACCCGAATCCGAAACCCTGCTTCGGGAAATTCACCTTGCCATTAAACATATCGCCGACGTAGTTCGTCGACATCCGGCGGACCGTGGCAGCCTTGAGCAGCCGCTTGCCGTTCAGCTCTCCGCCGTTGCATAGCATTTGCGCGAACTGCAGATAATCTTCGGCGGTGCTCACCAGGCCTGCGGACCCTGAGAAATACGTCTTGCCCGAATACCGATCCGGATTCTCAGTCGGAACGAACCCCTTAGGCGTTTTCGTGTAGAGCGTGACCACCCGCGGACGCTGCGCGTCCGTAGGAAAATGCGAGGTGTCCTTCATGCCGAGCGGCTGGAAGATCCGCGTGCGAAGGAACCGGTCGTAGCTCTGGCCTGACACGATTTCCACAATGCGCGCCAACACGTCGGGACCCGTGATGCCGCTGTACGCCCAGTCGGTGCCAGGTTGAAAGCGCAATGGAAGGGAGGCGTAGCGTGGCATGAGAGAGGCGAGCGTGTCGTCGGCCCGCCGGTCGCCTGGGCCGCCGCTGCCCATGCCCGACGTGTGAGTCAACAGATCAGCGATCGTGATCTCCCGGTTGGCGGACACCGTGGCGCCGTCAGCTGGCGGTGAGGCGCCACGTGCGGCGCCTGGCGTCGTGCTGACCTTCAGCTGCCGGAACTCCGGAATGAACTTCGACACCGGATCGGTGACACGGAGCTTGCCTTCCTCCTCCATCATCATCACGGCCACAGTGGTGACCGGCTTCGTCATCGACATGATGCGAAAGATGCTGTCTTTTGCCATCGGCCGCTTCGACTCGAGATCCATGAGCCCATGCGCCTCGAAGTGCGCGATGGAGCCGCGGCTCGCCACCAGCGTCACGGCGCCAGTGATGTTGCCGGCGACGATGTGGCGCTGGATCGTTTCCTGGACGGCACGCAGCCGTTCCGACGAGAACCCGACGTCTTCGGGCCGTGCGGTTGCGACCGATCCGGCATTGATCCGCGCGATCACGCCGACGACGACGAGCAACACGGTGACTAGATGGAATTGTGCGGATCGGTTGTTCAGCAGTGATTTCATCGCTGTCCTCATCATGTGAGTCGTCGAATCGTCGGCCAACTTCCGCTAGTTCGTCGCGCTTCGCCGCTTGCCGTAATACTGGTCCATGAAGTCAAGCCGGGCCGACCGCACGCCCTTCCGAACCTGCACCGTGTCGCCGAATTCCAGCGCTTCGTCCGACGCGCGCGCGTAGGCCGGCCACGTCGGCAACCCGTCGCCGTTCGGATGGCCGTTGTGGGCGAAGTTGATCCAGTACGACACCATCAGAGTCGACAGCTTTCGATCGACGTCGTCGTACGACCGGTTCGCGTACGGGTAGGGACTCTTGCCGAGGTTGCCGAAGACGTACACGATCTCGGCCGCGTGATACGCGCCCCGCCGTGGCGACTCAGGACCGGGCGGCACGCGGCTGAAGAAATACAGATAAGCCTTCGACGACACAGTTTCCATCATGCGCGCCCACGTGCGCATCTCCCAGCCAAAGTTCTGATCCGTTTGAGACGCGATGCGAGCGATAGTGGCCTCGGCGTCGTTCGACGCCGGGTAGGTCTTGAGGTACGCGCTCGCCAGTGGTCCGTACTCGCCCGCTGCCTTTTTGTACTCGGCCAAGGTCGTCGGTGTCCGTCCGCCGAGCGACGCGTCTTCATCGGCATTTGAACCGATAATCACCGGCACGTCGTGCTGTTTGCCCGCAGCAAAGATGTCATAAATTCCGTCGGGAAACACCCACCCGTCGATGTTCGCCGCGAGGCGGCCCACCTGCGGCTTCATGAGCTCGTCGCCCGTCTTGGCACGCAGCACGTCGAGCGACCGCGGCGTAGTATCTCCGCCCACCGCCGAGGCAAAGTTCTCACCGATCGCCTCGGCTTCAATTTTCGAAATTACGCTGCCGAACGACCCGAACCCGCCGCCGCTTTCGCCAATGGCACGGTGGAACAGTCCGTTCGCAAGCGGAGTCGCCATCAGGTGATTGACACTCCACGATCCAGCCGACTCGCCGAATATCGTCACTCGGCCGGGATCGCCTCCAAACCGCGCGATATTCTGTTGCACCCACCGGAGGGCTGCGATCTGATCCAGCGTGCCATAATTGCCGGACGCGCGATGCTCTGATTCGGCGCTGAGAAGCGGATGCGCCAGGTAGCCGAGCGGGCCGAGACGATAGTTGATCGTGACGAGCACGACGCCGCGCTTCGCCAGCGCCGAGCCGTCGTAGGTCGCCTCAGCCCCGTGGCCGCTCGTCAGGCCGCCGCCGTGGATCCACACCATCACCGGCGCCCGCGCCTCGGGCGCTTGCGTCGTCCAAACGTTCAGGTACAGGCAGTCCTCATCCATCCGATCCACAATCTGTCCGTAGAATGATGCGGTGCCCCCCTCACGGAGCCGCTGTAGGCAGGCGGACGCAAAGCGGGTCGCATCGCGGACGCCTTGCCAGGCGACGACTGGCTGCGGCGCGCGCCAGCGCAGCGACCCGACCGGCGGCGCGGCGAACGGAATGCCCTTATAGACCCACACGCCTCCGATCTGGGCGCCAGTAAGGGCGCCGCCCTCCACATCGACGACCGCTTGATCGCTTGCCGCCGTGCCCGTGGCCGCGGGCCCGGTACAGGCGCTCAGCGCAACCGCGCAAATCACCAAGAAAAGTGACTTCTGCATCACCCCTCCAACACCACGGCCACAGCACATCACGACCACCGCTCGCAGACACGGACACGCCATGGTCTCAACCGAACACACGATCTGCGCACCTGATCGAAAGCCCTCTACCAACTCACGCGGCCGCCGAATTGGACGAGCCGGCCATCCACCACGCCGCTCCCGACCGTAGAAGTTGCGAGCGGCTGTCGCCACTGTGGGCCATAGTTGAAGTTCGAGCGGTAGACCGCGCTACTGTTGAACACGTTAAAGACGGATACGTCAACCTGCACTCGCAAACGCGCGGTAAATGAAAACCTCTTGCTCAGGCGCATGTCGAGCTGCGTCCGACGGGGTTCGTATAAGGTCCCTATAGGTACCAACGGCACGACCACTGTGGCCGTGCAGACCGGGCGCGTGCCGCAGGCCGCGAGATTGCGCCCGAGCGACGGCACAACTTCGGCGTTCGTGGCCCGATATTCGGCGCTGTAGCTGATGCCCGGCAGATTCTGGAACACCGCGCTCGCCGTCAAGTCGCCCGGAAATTCATAGCTGCCGTTCACTTTGACAAGCGTCTCAGCCTTGAACGGCGATACCAGACGGCAATTCAACAGTTGCTGCGGTGAATCGACGACAAAGCAGTCGTCCTCGACAACGCGTCCAGTATCAATGTTGCCGGTGAACGAAAGGCGGGATCCCAATCGCGTCGACAAGGTTGCGCCAATGAAATCAGATGTGCGAGTCCGCGTGCCGAAGCTTTTCTGGCTCCTCACCACATTGTCAGCTTGGCCGAACTTTGTTGGCGATATATCGTACAGACCACACAACTGATAACCGCCTCCTCCGGGCAGCAGTGGATCGAGCGGCGCCGTAATGCAGTAGTGATCGTGGTCCGCCGGCGTGACCGCAAGATTGTCAGTCACACCGGTTCCAAAACCGACGGCCCCCTGTGGATTGGACAAGCGGAGACCGGCCGGGTTGTCTGTCCAGCTGCGGTTGTAGCCGATGGTCAGGGAGGTGTTCGAGCCGAGTTGCTGCTCAATTTCGGCGATGAAATCCCACAAGTAGTCGCGAACGCCGAATCCCCGCAGAATGTCGTCATCGTAGCGAGTGGCGCGCGGATTGTTTTTGCCGAAATTGGAATCTGAAATCGGCCCGCATTCGCCGTTTTCGTTGAAGTTACCCAGATTGCAGTCAGGGACATAATTTCGGTTCGCGTCATTCCACGTTCGCGTGACCGAGTTGACGGACGTGATTACGGGGTTGCTTGCCGCGGCGACGTTTGCGTTCATCTGGCCCACGTATCGAGCGATGGACGCCTTCACAGCGGTGCGTCCGCTGCCAAAGAGGTCATAGGCGGCACCTAGCCGCGGATTGAGGTCCGTCCACTCCGGGGCGCGTGCAACCGCTTCGAACGCGCGCTCCGGAATCCAACCCGACGGCGTCGCCGGCAGATCTTGGGCCGGGACATAACCGTTGAAGTAATCTAGTCGCAGGCCTAGATTGAGCGCAAGCCGCCCGATGGTCCACCGGTCCTGGACAAAGATTCCCAGATCCGCCCTGACTTTGTTGCGGACCGTATAGGGTGTCGCAAACTGGGTGATCGAAGTTGGAACGCCTCTGAAAAAGCTGTAGTTCACATCCTTGTTGACCACTGTGTGGGTGCGTTGACCCAGGTGCTGCACCTGGAAGCCGGTCTTGAACGCATGCGAACCGGTCACGTACGAAACGGCGAATCGCTCCACGATCCGATCGTCACAGAAGCAGGGATTAAAGTAGGTGCTTCTCGCATTGTACCGAAACCCGGTCGACTGCTCTAAGATAGACACGTCATCCGGACTGACGATGAATCCCAGGTTGTCTGTCACTTCCTCTCGCGTTTGGTTGACTGGCTGCCACGACCCCGACCAGCCGGCGTCGAGCAGCAACCTGTTCGTCAGAGGCGAACTCCAAGTGGCTTGCAAGACGGCAGCAGGGTAAAAATTCCAACGCGTCTGTGCCTCCATTGCGACGTTCTCGCCGATGCCCCAGACCTGGAAACTTTGAATGTCAGTAAACGTGCTGATTTTGTGCTTGGGTGCAACCTGCCATGTGATACGACCACCCGTACTGGTGACTGCGGCTTCTCGAGACGCCGGACGACTCAGGTCCGGCGTGTACAACGGCGTGCCCTGCGTACTGTTGAAATAGATGCCTTGCACCTGGTTCTCATTCCGGGCGATACGAGTAGCTGAGAAAAACCAGAGTCGGTCGCGCATGATCGGACCGCCGAGCGTCGCGTTTATGTCGCTGAGGTGCAACACTTCGTTAAGATTCGTCACGCCGCGCGACCGCAGGTCGTCGCTCAAGTTGTTGGCTTGGAGGTGTTCGTTGGTAACGAACCACGAGGTATCGAACCGATACGTATTTCCGCCTTCCTTTGGCACGAGATTGACGCGCACGTTGTTCGAGTCGCTCTCGGCTGTCACACCGCCGGTTTCGACGGCCATTTGCTCTACCGTCGCAAAGTTCATTGCGTAGCTGACGTTGCCTCCGGTCCCGGCCAGATTGTTGATCTGCATGCCGTCGTAGGTCAGCTTAATGCCACTCTTGCCGTGGTACGTAGTCTGGCTGAAGGCCTGCGCCGTATAGAGTCCGCTCGCACCGCCGACATCCGCGCCCGCTCCCCTCAGCCCGGGCACAACGTTCGTGAGCATCGCGAGTCCTTTGACGCCGGTCGGCAGCGTCTGAATCAGCTCGCTCCCCAACACCTCCTGTTGCTGCGTGTTCTGCGTGTCCACGAGCGGCGACGCCCCACTCACGGTCACGGTCTCCTCGAGAGCACCGATTTGCATCACTCCGTTGATGGTCGCCGTGAACCCAACCGTCAGAACGATCCCTTCCCGCCGGAGCGTGTTGAAGCCGGCGAGCGAGAAGGTGAGGGAGTAGGTGCCAGGTCTCAAATCAACGATGCTGTACCTGCCCGCATTGTCGGTGATGACCGACCGCACCTTTTCGATTAATGCCGGACTAGCCGCCTCCACCGTCACCCCGGGTATCACTGCCCCGGATGAATCAGTCACGACACCCGCAATCCCGCTCGCCTGCTGCGCCCACGCGGGCGACGACAGCGCGCAAAGCAGCGCCGAGGTGAGCACCACTCTGACATTACGCACCAATGCTTGTCTGACGCGGCCCATGGCTCCTCCTGATTGATTCACCTCGCCTGCATCACAGCTATTTCGAAGTCGCGCTTCACTTCTTACACCAATCCTGAATCATCACGATCGTGACGAAATGTTCTTGCCAATTGATCCAGAGTCGGCACCGGCAAGCGCCGGACCAGGTTCAACGGAGTTCGCACTCGAGCAGCCGCGCGCCGCGAAGGATGCCGCCAAACACGTAGTTACCCTCGTGGCACGCGTATTCGTAGAGCGGATCCTCCGTGGCGAGCCACGGATACTCGCCGGTCCACGGCCGCGTCCACGTGGACGGATCGTCGACCGTGAACCGGTACATGACCGTGTTGGCATCGGTGCGCGTCAGGCAGCGGATCACGCGGAGATTCTCCGACCAGCCGCGGAACCGAGTCTGTCGTTGAAGTTCGTGGTCTCAATGACGAGCGTGTCGCCCCTCCCAGTGCGCCACCGGGTCCCCGAACCACTTTCCCATGTGCCGGGGCGCGTGCGGTCTATCGAATGAAATGATCCGTGCATCATGGACTATCCCGTACGGGATCAACACGTAATCCTTTGTCTGGACGATTTGTTTGAAATTGTCGCAGAGCACGGGCAGGCTCGGCGGACCGGAGCTCGAACCAAACGAAAGCAGACACTTCCTCGGTTTTGAACACATGACCGTCGCTATCCGGCCGCCTTTCACGCACCTCTCCGCAGGTATGCCGGTGACGTAGGAGCTGCGACCACCCCAAGCAGTTCCGACGAAACTGGGCGACCGCGGCAACGTGACAAACTGCGTAGGGCAGCGCCAGGTCGCGACAGCGCTGCAGCGCGAAAACAAAAAATGGCCTAGCCTACCAAGTGAATCTACCGCCGAACTGGATCAGGCGCCCATCCACAAAGGCCTGACCGACCGAGGACCCCTGCGGGACCCGCCAACTAGGCCCATAGTTATGATTCGCGTACAAAACGTCACTACCATTGAACACGTTGAAGACGGCCAAATCCGCTTGCAGACGCGTGCGGGCGCCGAGTGAGAACAGTTTGCTGAAGCGGAGATCGAACTGCGTCCGACGTGGATCGAAAAGCGTTTGGTAGGGAATCAGCGGAACGACGGCCGTCGCGGTGCAGACCGAACGCGTACCGCATGCGGCGAGATTGCGACCGAGTGACCGAGCAATTTCTGCGTTTGTCGCTCGATAGCTCGCTCCGTAGGAAATTCCAGGCATATTCTGGAAAACGCCGCTGACCGTAAAATCGCCCGGAAATTGGTAGCTGGCATTTGCTTTTACCAATGTCTGAGCCTTGAACGGTGTGACGACATGACAGTTCAGAAGTTGCTGCGGGGAATCGACAACAAAGCAGTTGTCCTCCACAGTTTGTCCGGCATCCACGCTGCCGCTAAGCATCAGCTCCGAGCCGATTCGCGTCATGATGCTAGCGTTGACAAAGTCTGAGCGACGTGTCCTTTCACCGAACTCTTCTTGCCTCTTGACGACGTTGTCGATCAGGCCAAACTTGGCGGGTGACACGTCGTACAGCCCGCAAATCTGGTAGCCACCACCTCCGGGTAATCTAGAGTCTACGGGTGCCGCGATGCAGTAGTGATCGAAGTCGGCCGGAGCCACGGCCAGATTATCAGTCACGCCGGTTTCCCAATTGGGGATGATAGCTGCCGGATTAAATAGTGCCGATGGATTGTCAGTCCAGTTGTGGTTGTATCCCACCGTGATTGATGTGCGTGAACCGAGCTGATGTTGCACCTCGGCGATGAAGTCCCACAAGTAATCTCGGCGGCCAAATCCTCGAACCAAGTCTTCGTCATAGCGGGTCGCTAAAGGATTATTCCTGCCGAAGTTCAGATTCGAGATCTGCAAACACTCTCCATTTTCAGCGAAGTTGCCCAAATCGCAATCGGGGATGTAATTTCCATTGATATCTGTCCACTGACGTGTCACTTGATTGACGGACGTTGCAATTGGATTATTCGCTGCGGCGACGTTCGCGTTCATCTGGCCGACATACCGGCCTAGCGACGCCTTCACTGCCGTCCGGCCACTACCAAACAAGTCGTACGACGCACCTAAGCGAGGATTGAGGTCCGTCCATTCCGGGACGCCGGTTACCTCAGCGAAAGCGCGCTCCGGGATCCATCCTGATGGCGTCGCTGGCAAGTGCTGCGCAGGAACGTACGCGTTGAAGTAGTCGAGTCGCAGTCCAGCAGTGAGGGCGAGCCGATTTACCGTCCAACGGTCCTGGACGAAAATGCCCAGGTCTGCTCTAATCTTGTTAACCGTTTCGTAGGGAGACGCAAACTGGACGACCTGATTCGGAGCACCCCTCAGAAAGTTGTAGTTCACGTCTTTATTTACCACAGTGTCAGAGCTCTGGGTCCCATGCTGCAACTGGAAACCCGTCTTGAAGGCATGTGATCCCGTCACGTAAGAGAGCGCGAACCGCTCAACGTAGCGATCGTGATGAGTGCCATTCGGGCCGTAGTAGGTGGATTTCGCATTGTACGTAAACCCAGTGGACAACTCCGTAATAGACACGTCGTCCGGACTTACGACGAAATCAAGATTGTCGGTGTTGACGTCTCTACTGCCGCCAATCGGCTGCAACGTCGCCGACCAGCCCGCCTCGAGAAGCAACCTGTTCGTCTGAGGTGAGCTCCAGCTGCCCTGCAGCAGAACCGAGGGATAAAAACTCCATCGCGTCTGTGCCTCCATCGCCTTCAGGTCCCCGACACCCCAGACCTGGAAGCTCTGAATGTCCGTAAATCCGCTGATCTTGTGTTTCGCTGCAGCCTGCCAAGTAATTCTACCGGCGGTGCTAGTGATAGAGGCCTCTCGGAACGCTGGCCGTTCCAGGTCCGGCGTATAGATCGGCGTACCGCGGGTCTTGTTAAGGTATATCCCTTGGATCTGATTCTGATTGGCGGCCAATCTGGATGCCGAGAAGAACCAGAGTCTGTCGCGCAGTATCGGCCCACCTAAAGTGACGTTTAGGTCGCCGAGGTATTCCAGTTTATTGAGATTAGTTACTCCGCGCGACCGCAAGTCATCGCTTAAGTTATCGCTCTGCAAGTTCTTGTTCGTATAGAGCCAGGTTGTGTCGAACCTGTACGAGTTGCTTCCCTCCTTCGGCACCAGATTGACCCGTACATTGTTGGCGTCGCTTTCGGCCGAAACGCCGCCTGTTTCGACGGCAGTCTCCTCGACAGTTGCAAAATTAACCGCGTAGCTGGTCGAACCCCCCGTTCCCGCAAAATTGTTCACCTGCATGCCATCATAGGTGAGTTTCATGCCACTCTTGCCATGGAATGAATCGCCTGCGAAATAGTTCGACACGTAGAGGCCGCCGGCACCGCCGACATCAGCGCCTCCTCCTCTCATCCCGGGTACAAGCTTCGAGAGCATCGCAATCCCCTTCACTCCGGTCGGCAATGCCTGAAGGAGATCACTCGGCAGCACCTGTTGCTGCTGTGTGTTCTGAATATCAACTAATGGCGAGGCTCCACTCACCGTAACTGTTTCCTCGAGCGCGCCAATCTGCATCTGCGCATTGATGGTAGCCGTGAAGCCAACCGTCAGCGCAATCCCTTCCCGTCTGATCGTGCTGAAACCAGGCAGCGCGAAAGTTAAGGAATATGTGCCAGGGCGCAGGTCGACGATGTTGTACCTTCCGCTGTTGTCCGTAATAGCGGTGCGAACCTTTTCAATCAGTGCCGCGCTCGCGGCTTCGACCGTCACGCCAGGCAGGGCTGCGCCTGAAGGATCACTTACCGCACCAGCAATACCACTCGCTTGTTGAGCCGACGCAGGCGCAGAGAATGTACAGATGAGGACGACCCAAATCCCGTTCCCCAACGCTTTTCGCAGGCGCACCACGTGGCCTCCTCAGAGAACACAGCCTCGTTAGCTACTTCCGTCGAGCAGTGTTGTCGTTCCCTGGGCGCAATTGCGGCCACGGAACGACTTTTGCCCCCATTGAGCAGGCAGACGTTTAACAGATCGGCTACCGAGCGTCAAGACAAAAGAGATTTTGCGTCACGAGAAATCGGCTGGCGGATGGGATCATCATCGGTGTGCGAAGAAACGCGGCTACAGCGCGGCGCGTCGTTTGTGAAACATATGTTGTGCGGGCGGGCCCGAGCGCTCCGATGCGCGTTCACCACGCGGCGATCGGGTCGCTTGCTGCACCAACCCGGCGAGGGCGCCGTCCGGCGGCACGCTGCCGGGAGTGACGGCCGAGACGGCACGTTCCGTGCCTATCGACAAGGTCCGGTCCATCTCCGACGCATTCCGTCCCAGTCCTGCTCCTCGAGTCCCCGTTTTCGCCTGGACGTGCTCGCGACGGTGATGACGGCTATCAAAGTGCGGGTGACGGAGTTACCATACACTGCTGTGCGAATGCTCGTGCTGAGATCCGTCTCGGTTGTAATTATTGGAACTGTGTCTGCTCTATCGTTGTTGTCGCAGACGCCGCCAGCCGCGCCAGCCTCTGACGCCGAGCTTACGCTTCGGATTATAGTCGTCGGTTCGGACGAAGCGGCGCAGCGCCTCCGCCAAAGGCTCACTGAAGGTGAAAATTTCGTTGCGTTAGCGAAAGCTGAATCACTCGATGCCAGCGCTGACGTTGGTGGACTGCTCGGGAAGCTGAGGCTCTCGACATTGCGTCCAGAACTGCGTGCGGGGCTAGAAGGTCTCAAGCCGGGTCAGTTAAGCCGTATCGTCCGAATTCCGACTGGTTTCGCGGTGTTGCAGGTCGTTTCAGCGGACGATGGAGCTGACACCGCCACTGCGAGCCCCGCGGCACTTTCGGCGACTGGTAGCGTCAAGTGGGTACTGGACGTGAGTGGGCTCTCGGAAGCCGCGTTGAGTCTCGACAGGTTTGCCAAGCCGGCAGACTGGAACCACAATCCGCGAACGATCTGCGACGCTCGCAACGCATCGCTCGACGCAATGCGCACATCACTCGAGGAATTCCTCTCGCCCGCTAACATTCCAGGGCGCGCTCCGGACCGGCCGATCAATACGATGCAGATACACGTCGGACTGGGTCAGGTGTACGCATACTCGGGCGATATGGCGAAGGCAATCGAACAATTCGAGACTGCATATCGAATCGCCAAGTCGGAGGCGCCAGACGCCGTGTTACAGATGGAAGAATTCCTCGGGATCGCGTACCTGCACAAGGCGGAACTCGAGAATGGCATCTACCATAGTCCCGGCGATCGATGTCTTCTCCCGATGGAGCCCGGACGGTCGTTCGACAAAACGGTCGATTCGGAGAGGGCGGTCCGCCACCTGTTGAACTATCTCGAACGGAAGCCGGACGAAATCGAAGTGAAGTGGCTGTTGAATCTCGCCTACATGACGGTTGGTGCCTATCCTGATGGCGTGCCGGAGAAACATCGGATTCCCTCGACTGCTTTTGCCTCCACCGAGGACGTCGGGCACTTTGTCGATGTGGCGGCCGATGCCGGGCTGAATTCGGTGTCCATGGCCGGCGGCCTGATCGTAGACGATTTCTATAATCATGGTCGCTTTGACGTGTTGACATCCAGCTTCGATAGTTGCGGACCGTTGCGGCTGTTCGGCAACAACGGAGACGGCACGTTCACCGAACGCACTTCCGATGCGGGACTGAGCGGCCAACTCGGCGGGTTGAACATCGTACCCACCGACTACAACAACGACGGCTGCCTGGACGTTCTGGTTCTGCGAGGCGGCTGGGAGGTCGCGCAACGCAAGTCACTGTTACGGAACAATTGCGACGGCACGTTTACCGACGTAACGGTGGCCAGTGGGCTGGCGGTGCCTGTCACCAGCACGCAAACCGCCGTGTGGGCCGACATCGATAATGATGGTTTCCTGGATCTGTTCGTCGGAAACGAAGATAGTCCTTCGCAGCTGTTCAGGAGCAGGCGGGATGGCACATTCGAGGACATCTCACGGGCGGCGGGTGTGGACCGGGTTGCCTTTACGAAAGGCGTAACGGCTGCCGACTATGACAACGACGCTTATATCGATCTGTACGTGTCGAATCTGAATGGTCGAAATTTTCTCTACCGCAACAACCGCGATGCCACATTTACAGAACTGGGACAGGGGGCAGGGGTTCCTGGCCCGGGACGCGGTTTCGCAACGTGGTTTTTCGATTACAACAACGATGGCTGGCCGGATCTCTTCATGACGAGCTACTTCATCTCTGTTGAGGAGACTGCCCGAACGTACCTGGGAATGCCCCACAATGCGACCACGCTGAAGCTTTACGAGAACGCCAAAGACGGGAGCTTTCGTGAGGCTACGGCGCGCGCACGTCTCGACAAAGTGTTCATGCCGATGGGCGCCAACTTCGGCGATCTCGACAACGACGGCTGGCTCGACATCTACCTGGGTACTGGCGGTCCCTCGTACGGGTCCCTGGTTCCCAACGTTCTCCTGCGGAACAAGGAAGGTAGCTCGTTCGTCGACGTCACCGCTTCGTCCGGCACAGGCGATCTGCACAAGGGACACGGCACTGCCTTCGCCGACTTGGACAATGATGGTGACGAGGACCTCGTCGTTGAAATGGGCGGCGCGACACGGGGCGATGCCCACGCCCTTCGGCTGTTCGAGAACCCGGGGCACGGAAACGACTGGATCGGATTGAAACTCGTCGGCGTCAAAACCAACCGGCCGGCAATCGGCGCGCGTGTGAAATTGACAGTCGACAACGGCAGTCAGACACGCACGATCCATCGCACCGTGGGCAGTGGAGGCTCATTCGGTGCGTCGCCAATACTGCAGCACGTCGGCCTGGGGCGCTCCGCAAACATCATCGAGCTCGAAATCTGGTGGCCGACGAGCAACACACGACAACGGTTCACAGACGTGCGTCCAAATCGGGTACTCGAGATCCAGGAATTCAGCAGCACGTACCGCACGCTGGATCGTCCGCTCTCGCGGCTCGGTCGCGCACCCAGCCGACAACGTAAGTAGAGCCGAAGGAGGGCTGGCATGGCGCCCCGTCTACTGATATCTACGGTCGTGGCGCTGCTGTTCGCGGCCGCCGGGAAGGCGCAACAACAGTATCCTGTCACCGGGACCGTGCTGGACGTTGACCACGCCGGCCGCACGTTGGTTGTCTCCCACGATCCAATTTCCGGGTTGATGGGCGCGACGGCGATGAGGTTCAACGTGCGCGATGGAAAAGAACTCGAAGGGCTCGTCCGCGGAATGAACGTGGCCTTTAGTCTGGTTGTTGACAAGGAGGAGTCGTACGCCGAGCGGATTCAAGTTCGCCCGTATGAAAGCGTGCAACAAGATCCGCTGACGGCGCGCCGTCTGAAACTGCTCGAAGCAATCGCATCGCCATCGTCATCTCAGAACAAGGAACTCGCCATTGGGCAACTGGTTCCCGACTTCACATTGACGGATCACAAACAACGACGTGTGACGTTGTCCAGCCTGAGGGGGAAGGCTGTCGCGATCAACTTCACGTATACCAGTTGCGCCTTGCCTGATTTTTGTTTGCGTATCGTCAACAATTTTGGAGTGTTGCAAAAACGGTTCGCGAAACACCTAAGGAGAGATCTCGTGCTGCTGACCGTCTCGTTCGATCCAGCGCGCGATACTCCAGAGGTCTTGGCGCATTACGCCTCGCAATGGAACGCCAATGCGAATTGGCATTTCCTCACCGGGCCAGTGGATGTGGTCCGGCGCGTATCCGCCATGTTCGGCGTCGATGCATTCCCGGACGAGGGATTAATGAACCATTCCCTGCATACAGCGTTGATCGACCGCCAGGGTCGGTTGGCGGCAAATGTCGAGGGCAACCAGTTCACTGCCCAGCAACTCGGCGATCTCACGGAAACAGTCCTGACCGGTCGAGCCCTTCCAGTGCGCTAACTTGTTTAGTGGCTTTCGACGGGGCTCAGGAAGGCGAGAGGCCCGGGATACTTGGTGGCAGCGGGTTAAGCTGGAGGGATGTCACATGATGCGCGGTGCTGCGGTTCTTAAAATGTGTCTGGCGGTTGTGCTGTCGATCGCGCTGGGCTGGCTCTCGGCAGCGGCGCAGGAGCGGCACAGTAACACCGGGTCGAGAATACCGCGAATGAGTGATGGTCGTCCCGATCTGCAAGGCGTCTACAGCTTCGCCACGGCGACGCCGCTCGAGCGTCCGACGGAACTCGCCAACAAACCGGTCCTCACGGCGGCGGAGGCTGCCGAGTTCGAGCGGCAGCAGCTCGCAAGGCGCGCGGAGGGAGACACGCCGCGCCGCGGCACTGGTGTTGGCGGGTACAACCAGTTCTGGTACGAGTTCGGAACCGAAGTGGTCCCGGACCGTCGCACGTCCTTGATCGTGGATCCGCCCGACGGCCGGCTTCCGGCGCTGACGCCCGAGGGGCAGATACGTGCGGATGCGCATCGCGCACAATTGAAACGTCCGGCCGAGGGACCAGAGGATCGGGACGCGTCGGAGCGCTGCATTCTCGGCTACAACTCCGGCCCACCGATGGTGCCTGTTGGATACAACCAGCACGTGCAGATTGTCCAGACGAGTGACTACGTCGTGATCCACAACGAGATGGTCCACAATGCCCGCATCGTGCCGCTCGACGGTCGCCCCCACCTACCATCGCACATGCGTCCGTGGTTGGGCGATTCGCGCGGCCGTTGGGAAGGCGACACTCTCGTGGTCGAAACGCGCAACTTCCACAGTCAAGTCTGGAACCAGTTCAGCCAGTGGAATTGGGCGTCCGACGAGAACATGGTCATCGTCGAACGGTTCACGCGGGTCGACGCCGACACACTTCGCTACGAGTTTACAGTCACCGATCCCACGGCGTGGACGAAGCCCTGGACCGCGGTGGTGCCGCTGCGGCGGACCGACGAGCTGATATACGAGTACGCGTGTCACGAAGCAAATTACGGGATGAAGGGAATACTCCAGGGGGCTCGGGCCGACGAGGCAGCGGCCCGACAATAGGAGTAACCAAAGGATCCGAGAGGGTAACCGACGTTTTCGTCCCCGGGTCTCCCGCGACGGCCGCGGTCCAAAGACAGGAGCTCAGCCCGTTGTGTTGCTCTAATGGGAGATTGGCGCTCAATGGGCTCCGCACTGTGAACCGGTGGCGAACGTGTGCGGTCAGCTGCGATCTCTCGCCAGTCGTGAGCCGTTGCATCGCCGGAACCCACTCCGCTAAACAATCATTAAAAGCAAAATGGACGATGACCGCGCGCGGGTGGAGGAGTGCACCCGCGTGGCGTATCCTGCACATTCTAGTAAGTACTTGATTTAAAACGACTTATTGGCGGAGAGGGTGGGATTCGAACCCACGTGCCGGTTACCCGACAAGACGCTTTCGAGGCGCCCCCG
>WUUC01229782.1_pt1 | contig 39705 bp, 37 predicted proteins | sample 6278441 | NCBI WGS metagenome assembly WUUC01 (sample SAMN13675441, study PRJNA597444) | soil metagenome | isolation source: soil | place: USA: Washington | collected 2017-10
CAACCAGAGAATTGATAATACGCTAGGGGATAAGCTAGACATAGTTGGGGGGGGCAATACAAAAATTAGGGTAGGAGCCAATCTAGAGGTTTGTGCGGGGTTAGACATTCATATCAAACCCAGTACAGAGTTTACGTTAAGCGCCAGCACCAATACGTTAGCGCTGCAGAAGTTAAATTGTACACTGCTTAGTGGTGATGTGAATGTCAGCAAGAACCAGGTTGGGTTGAGTGATATTCAGGCAACGCTGGCTGATGAGGTCAAGGTCTCTACAAACCAGATTGAAGCCTCTGCTAGCGAGGTCTCTGCCCAAGGGAGTAACGTTGGGGTTAAATACTCTAAAATAGAGCGCAATACCTCGTCTATTACCAGTAACACCTCCGAGATCGACAGTTGTGATATTAAGATAGAAAAAGTGGGCTCTGAAGTGTCTAAAGTCACCTCTCGCTTGGAGACAGTGGATTCGGAGATCAGCAAAATAAGCAGCCAAATAGAGAGCTGCCAGAGCCGTCTGAGTAAAGCCAGTACCACAATACAAAATTCCGGTATTTTGATGTTAGGTTGATTTTATTTTTATTGAACCAGATTAAATTTTTAATCAAAATTGTTTGTATTTTTATAATAAATAGTTAAAGATGTTTTATGTATATGTGATAAAGTAAAGCGTGTGGTCGTAGTCTCTCTCAATAGGGCACCAAAATTCCAAGTGGACACATCTCTGATGTAGGAATAACGCAAGCGATGCGAGTGGTTAAAAGTTTGCAGCAAGCGCTATTATGCGCCCCCTTTACGCAGCACCAGCAACACCGTTTAGGTGTGGCTACGCTGATAGCGTTTGAATTAGGGGGTGCTGAAAACGTGTTGACCGAGCAGCAGCTTTGGCAACGGCTGCTTCCGGTGCTCGAGCTCGAAAGTGATCTGCTATTGGATTTAGCCCTGCCCAAAGAGCAGGGTGAATGGCTACTGGTCGGCGCCGCTTGCACTCCCACTGCACGTACCACTGTTCGTGTCTCTGCCGCAGTGGCAGGAGTTGAGAAGAGCCTAGAGGTTTATGGCCCCCGTGAGTGGCTGACCAGTGGGAGAGCCAGCGAACCATTCCCATTCCAGCGCCAGCCTGTGCGCTGGCAGGGCGCTTTTGGTGGACCCAAGGTTCCTGACAATCCCCAGGGAAGTGGCCATCAGCAACCGGCGACTATTTTTTATCCCCAGCAGCAGCAGATCTACCGTGATCAACCTGTTCCGCCAGCCAGTTTTTTACCACTCGCCTTTGACCATCCCACCCGTGCTTGCTACCAGGGCTGCTATGATGATCTCTGGCTTCGTGATCACTGGCCAGGGTACCCACCCGATCTCGATTGGCGCTATTTCAACATCGCCCCACTCGATCAGCGACTGCCTGGCTTTTTTAAAGCCGGTGATCCTTATCATTTGGTGAATTTACATCCAGAACAGTCACAGATCAGAGGCACTCTGCCAAGCCATCGTCCACGGGCTTTTATTGAATATCATAACGGTCAATTATCGGAGTTGAGCCTGCGTTGCGACACAGTCTGGCTATTTTCGGAGCTGCTGCTGGGCGTGATGATCTACCACGGCGTAGCGCCGATTGAAGATGATGAAGCACTCGATGTCAAACAGATCCTTTTAGGAGTAGAGGCTGCCGCTACTCCTCCGTTAACGGCAGCGGACTATTTGGCACAGAGTCAGCAGGATGCGGTAGAGGTAGAGATGAATCCGCCCCTGGCTGCTAAAGCTGCCGCGCAGCTTGCTCAAGCGGAAAAAACCATCGCGGATATTCCCAAACTGTTGCAGTTTAAAAAAGATCAAATTAGTGGGCAGGCGCCCAAACCACACGCAAGCCTGCTGGAGCAGCAGGGCATTGTCCAGCAGCAGCTGGAGCGCCACCTGGAGACTTTAGCAGAGACCAAAGCGTGGCTAGCGACCCAACCGGTCTCGGCAGAGGTGAGAGCTTCGGTAGAGAATGGCTGTACACAGTTATTCAAGGTGCAGCAATGGTTGGGGGAGCTGCCGGCACAACTGACTGGGATCACTCAGCAAGTTCATGAAGCTGGTCAGCGGCTGTCGCAGACGATACCTGCGCCGATCAATCTTCCTTTGCAATCAGCAGAGCAGCTGCTGTCGAAGTTGGCCAATGTTACGAGGCTAGAAAAAAGCTGGCAGGCACAAGCTGGGCGCTTGGTGAGTTTAGCCCAACACGGGATGACAACAGCACTACCACAAGCAGCATTGCAGGCATTAGATCTTCGGCTATTGACCCAGCAGCGCTATCTCCTGGGTTATCTACCGCAAGCGGTTCCGTTTATTCTAGAGGAATGGTCGCTGGCCGAACCAGCAGAGCGAGAGATGATCGGTCCTGGTTGGCTATTGCCAGAGTTCCAGGGAGCCACTTTTACTGCATTAACGGTTCGTCCAGGTTCCCTGCAGAATCCTACCGGGGAGTATCGGATCCAAGGGAGTCAACCGGGTCCCTGGTGCAGCGGCCAGCATCCTGGCTGGGCTAAAGTGATCGTCCCAGAGTTACTGTTAGGCTGGCGCCTAGCGCAAGATGTGGACCACTTAGTCGATCTCCTGTTGGTGGCAACGCCCGACATCGAAATCGTCCCCCCGGTGCTTCAGGCATTGCAGCAAGCGCCGTTGATCTTGGTCCCCATCACGGCTGAAGAGTCGATTAAACCATGGCAGCAGCACTACCCTCAGGCACAGCCGCTGTGGATTGGTGATTACTCCGATCTGCAGGCCCGTTTAGATGCTGGTGTCGACCAGAGCCAATGGCTGAGTGCAGCTCTGCCGCAAGCTCTGATTCCGCCTCTCAGGCCTGAACCCGATCCAGCGGCCTTTATGGAGGCGACGGTGAAACGGATTGGCGATCAGCTAGGCATAGCAAATCCTTTGGCGATTCAAGGGCTACTGACACAGAAACTACAAGAGCTCCAACAGACTATCGCGCTGCTGCCCGATTCGGCCCAAGCACTCATCAACCCCGCACTACAAAATTTTAAACTTGAATCGCCATCAACTACGCCATTAGCTCAGTTACAAACCGCTAAAGTTCAAATACAGCACGCATTTAGCGAATTAACTCAACTGGCGGCCCGTCATCCTGAATTTCCTGCAATGCCGGAATTGAAGCCTTTTCAGCAGCAGATACAAGCGCTGATGCAGCAGGCCGAGCAGCAGCTCACTGAGGGAATGTCTCGACTTCCCAAACAGGATGAACAGCCACAGCACGACTATCGAATACTCAATCGTGAACAGGTGCTGGCCGCTTATCAAGCTGGTGAATCACTGGTTCGCGTCAACCTGAGTGGTGTGGATTTATCTGCACTAATGCTGCCAGGAATCGATCTGACGGAGTCCATTTTAACTGGGACTCATTTCGCCCACAGTGATCTCAGTGATGCGCAATTGGTGGGGATCATCGCTAATAACGCCTGCTTTACCGGTGCCAATTTGCAACGGGCTAATCTGCACCAAGCGCTGTTAAGTGAAGCTGATCTCTCACAGATTCATGGAGAAGGATGCCGGATGACAGAGGCACTACTGAAAAAAGCGCTGCTGCAAGGGGCTGATCTGTCACAAGCCCAGTTATCCAGGGTCATGGCAGAAGGGGCTCAATTGCAACAAGCCTCTCTCAGACAAGCGGATTTAACCGAAGCAATACTGCTGGGGGCGGATTTAACCGAAGCCGATTTAACCGAAGCGCTGGTACAACAGGTAATCTGCAATGGTGCAAAGCTGACCAACAGCTGTTGGGTGGGTACAGTCGGTGAGAGCGCCAATTTATGGGGGGTTGAGGCCACTGAAGCGGATTTTAGTCGCGCCCAGCTGCCCAATGCCCGCTTTGGCCCAGCCTGTTTAACGGCAGCACAGCTTTGTGAAGCAGAACTGCCGCGGATCAATCTGATGCACGCCCAAGCTCAGGGTACCGATTTTAGCGGCAGTAACCTGCGAGAAGCCTACATCAACAACACGAACCTGCAGCAGGCTAACTTGCAGGATGTCGATTTGCGCTACAGCCAGCTATTACGCTCAGATTTAGAGGGAGCACAGTTGCAAAGCGCTAACTTGCTACAGGCCAGTTTGCTGAAAAGTCGGTTGGTGGGAGCTGACTGCCGTCAGGCCAATTTATTTAATGCCGATCTACGGAAAGTGGTGATTGGTGAGACACAATTCTCTGGCGCCAATCTTCGACGGACGCTGCTGAAGCACTATCAAGAGATCTTTGATGACTCGCGATGAATTTATTGAATTAGCGGCAGTACATCCAGTTCTCAGTGACTTGGATTGTCGCAGGTTAGCGCTGACGAATCTCCGTTTAGGGGATTCAATTTTCCAGCGCTGTGATTTTTCAGGCTGTGATCTCACAGGTCTGGTCGCTGTAGGAACCCTGTTCCAGGAGTGCCAGTTTAGCCAAGCCTGTTTAACCGGGGTGCGATTCGAACAGGTGCTGCTTAAGCAGTGTGATTTTACCAAAGCACAGTTGAATAATGGCCATTGGGACACATTGAATGCGAGTGAGTGTAACTTCCATCAGGCAAATGCTCGTGGGCTGGTGAGTGATCTCTGCCTGTTAGAGCAGTGCCAATTAACCCAGCTCTGCTGGTCCAGGGGGAGACAACAGAGCAGCCTGCTGAAAGGCTGTGATCTCACCCAGGCGGATTTCAGTGAGCAGCAGTTAGAGCTGTGTGTCTGGGAGCAGGTGATTGCTCAGGCATTAGATCTCAGCCGAGCGCGATTGAGCAAAAGTTACTTCACTGAACTAGATCTCTCAACCGCCTGTTTACGAGAGATCACCCTATCGGCGCTACAGCTCAACCACTGCTGTTTGGATCATCAAGATTTGAGCGGAATCTCAATGAACCACTGCTATTTTATGCACTCATCACTGCACAGTACCTGTTTAAATCGGGCAGAAGCGCACTACGCTGTGTTCACAGGAGCTCACTTCATCGGTGTGCACGCACGGGGTGCTCGGCTACAGGGTGCCAATTTTGACCAGGCGCAGTTGCAGCAGTGTGATTTCAGGGAGAGCTCGCTCACCCAAAGTCAGTTTACCCAGGCACAGCTTAATCAAGTGCTGTTCCAGGGCGCCACGCTCGATTATGCCGATTTTTCACACAGCCGTTTACAGCAGGTGAACTTTTCTCAGGCCAGCTTGCGCTATAGCCAATGGCATCAAATCCTAGAAGAGGAGGTCACCTGGCGTGATAGTGATCGTACTGGCTGTTCTGGAACCGATCCAGAGCGCTTAGCAGCAGAAAATTGGCCTCGCAGAAGGAGAGAATCATGACTCAACCCCGTTTAAAAGAGCAGTCTATGCCTTGGGTATTAGTCTCCGCTCGGGTCTTTAAAGTCGATCCCGCAGGAGTCTGGGTTCGCCTGAATACAGGCGTCGAGGTGGTACAGCCAGCAGAGAGCTGTTTATTGCAGGCGACTCCCGGTGATCAGGTGCTATTGGCCGGTTCACCAGAGAGCTATTGGCTACTGGCTATCTTACAGCGGGCTGATCAGCAAGCAGCACACCTACAGGTTCATGGTGCGCTGACGATTCAGACCAGTGGGCCGTTGACCCTGAACAGTGGAGAGGATCTCCTGCTGTGCAGTGCCGGAAACCAGCAGATCACCACTCAAAATTGGCAGCTGGACAGCCACAGTGTCAAGGTGCATTGCCAACAAGCCAGCCTAATCACACGGGCAGTGCAGCTCACCACGGGGACCTTAAGCCACTGGGCTGAGCAGATTGAGCAGGTGGCTACTCGAGTACTGCAACGTTTTGGTCAGCGTCTATGTACCGTGAAGGAGCATGATGAGCAGCGCAGTGGCAGCCACCGCCATCTGGTTCAAGGAAGCAGCCTGCTGCAGGCGGAAACCATCACCAAAAAAGCCCGTGGCCATGTCAGCATCGACGGCCAGCAAATCCATCTCGGTTAGGGTGAACAGCATGTTTATGAATACCACGATGGGAGGCATGAATACCGCCTTTCCTGATGTTTGTAATACTCCGACGCCTGCTGGTCCAGTGGTGCCGCTACCCTATCCCAATATTTCTAACGGGAATATGGCTAATCCAGCCACAGTCGCTCTCAAAGTGTTGGTGGGTGGCATGCCTACTATGCATCTGAATTCACAAATTCCAGTGAGTAATGGCGACAATGTCGGCACACTCGGTGGCGCGGTTTCCGGCATGATGATGGGGCCCACTCGTGCGACCCAAGGCAGCTCTGCAGTGATGCTGGGGGGACTGCCCGCCACCCGCTTGACCAGTACCACTGCTCAAAATGGCACGAACCCCAATGGGATTGGCGTGACGATGGTCCCGGCACAAACCAAAGTATTGGTGATGAAATAAACAGGTCGTGCTATGAATAGGTTGAATCGTTCTCTGCTGAAAATCGGTGGTCAGCTAAAATGTCGCTTCGCTCATCGTAAGCGTGGGCGATCGGGTCACTGGCTACGGATTTACGGCCTCCCGGTCGCTCTGGGGCTGATTTTGGTCAGCTGCGCTAAATCAGGATCCTCAGTGACCCCACCTACTCCTGTGGGGGATCCCAACCAAATTGTATGGAATTGGCAGCCCAATGCTTTGCATTTGAAGATCACAGCTGATCGCGATCTCAATCGCTATGAGGAGCAGCCGCATGCGTTGATGCTCTGCCTTTATCAGCTCAGTTCAGCCACCGCCTGGTGGGAACTGTTAACCCCTGCAGGTGTGAATACTTTGCTGAAATGCGAAAGGTTTGATAGCTCGGTGGTGCAGAGTGAACGGCTGTTTATACAACCGGATGAACAGCGTCAGCTCACTGTTGATCGTTTGGAAAAGGGGCGTTACGTGGCATTTATCGCAGGCTATGCCACTCCTAGCGCCCAGCGGATCAGCCCCATTTTTAGTTTCCCAGTTCAGCACTCAACCAAAGGCATCTTATTTTGGAAAAAAGATCAATATTGGCCCGGTGAATTGATGATTAACCTGGTATTAACTGAACAATCACTACAGAGTGTTGATCCTTAAATGAAAACGACCACTGGTAAACCATGCCCCGTTTTTTGGTACCAAGGGCTGCCGCTACAGCCACAGCATTTGCAACTTGAGAGCCGCTTTCACCAAGTCACACAGCAGCGATTGATCCACCTGCTGCATAATGAACCCTGGGGGGTAGTGGAGATCACACTGCGCGAAGATGCTCTCGCTGAGAAACGTTTAGTGATCAGCAGTGGCGAATTTTTATTCCCCGATGGCAGCTTATGCCATATCCCCAACAATGCGCTACTGGCCAGTCGACCCTTTGATGACGCCTGGGTTGAAGCAGGCCAGCCATTTGTGATCTACTTGGGACTTAAGCAGTGGCAAGAGTGCGAAAACGTTGCAGAGATCGAGGATAGTCAAGAGCTGTATGTCACGCCGGATCACCGGATGCGGTCAGCTATCACGCCAACCACCATCCCCGACTGCCATGGTAGTGGCATCGCAGGGCAGGTCCGGCTACTTCACTATCAGTTACGCATCTTTTGGGAGCGTGAACTGGCGCAAGCCGGTGACTATATGGTGATGCCCGTCGCCAGTTTAGAGCGTGATGGCCCACGGATCTTGTTAAATGAGCAATTTATTCCACCAATTCTCAATGTGCATGCGTGGCCCTCCTTACAGTTGATGCTCTCTGATATTCATGATCAAGTGATCTCCCGTGCTCGGCAACTGGAGAGTTTTAAGCAGATCAACCCAGGAGATAGCAGCTCGGATCGATCACTAATGCTGGCGTTGCAGGCTTTAACTCGGTGTGCCTGCATTATCCAGCTATTAATGGATACGCCGCAGTTGCCGCCACGTCAAGCTTGGGCTGGGCTTGCAAGCCTGTTCGCCGAACTGAGCTACTTAGTTCCAACGCTATCAGTTGCTGGAGAAGCGGGCGTCGACCGCTGGCCAAACTATGATCACTTAAAGCTTTCAGAAGTTTTTAACCGGTTGGTCACTCAAATTAAGCAGGCACTGAATAGCGTTGTCGTTGGTCCAGAATATACGCTAAAACTGCATCGCCAGGGAGCGATTTGGCGTGTGGAACTGCCAAAACGAGCATTGCGTGCGCAATTTCAATACTGGTTGGCTTTTTGTAATGTGTCCGAGCAGCAGCTAGCGCCGGGATTTGAGCGGCTGGCTAAATTGGCGGCGGGGTCGCAGTTAGCCACCTTGCTGGCTCGCTCTATCTCTGGCATTCGTTTAACCCCTCAAACAGATAAACCAGCAGGGTTACCGCGACTGACTGACGGCATCTATTGTGCCATCGAGGCGAGCATTGAACTCTGGACTCAGGTGGAACAGAGTGGTGAGGTTGCTCTGTTCTGGGAGGCGCCTGAACAGGCGCAGGTGATCCTCTATGTAACACGAGGTTAAGATGCAATTGTTACAATGCTATCAACTGTTTATGGGGGCTGTATTGCTGATCAGCGAGGGGCCTGTACTATCGCAAGAGGAGCCAGTGTGTCAGCAGTTAAAGCAGTTGTGGTTAGAGACGGAGGAGGCGATTGCTAAGCAGGGATGGTCAAAAACTTGGACCACCGAAGCAGCTTTTGCAGTCTGTGTGTGGGCAGATGAGCGTTTACTGCTCTCTCCTAATGCTGCGGCGCTAGCCTGGACACCGCTACAGAGCCAACTCTATCAGACTCATTGTGGTGGTGAAGAGTTCTTTAGTCGTTTAGAAGCACTCCTTTCTCGCTATGATTTGATAGAAAAAAATCATTCATCGCGCCCCTCGTTGGATGAGGTATTAGCAGTATTTGGCGCCTGTTTGGCAGCTCAGTTTAAAGGGCGCTATTACCATGTTGGTGAACAGCCTATACAGCAATTACGGCAGCGTATCAGCCTGCAATTAGCGCTTCCCCAAGGGCCAGCGGTTTTTGAGGTTCTTCCTAAGAAGGCCTCTTCCCACTTGCTTGTTCATCCTTGGCGACTCTTTGATCCCTTTAGTGTGCTGCTGATCGTTGCAGCGTTACTAGGCATGCTATTGGTCATGCTGATTTATCAAGATCTGTTAGCTATAGATCAGTTTGTCTGGCCAGATTAACACCGCTGTGCACTGAAGCAACAGGAGTTAGGAAAATCTATGCGTACATTGTTTCGCGGGCTAATTAAATTGCTCTTGATTTGCTTAGTGGTCGGCGCGCTCAGCGCTGCCGTTTTTTACCTCGTCAACACGCTGTCTTGGCCTTGGTGGAGTGGAGCGGCGCTGTTGTCATCCCTAGCGGGCGTCGTGCTGCTCGTCGTGCTCCTATACCGTTCGCTGCAGCATCGCAAAGAGCGCGCCTTTGTTGAGCGGGTGGTTGCGCAAGACGAACGCCTAATTCAACAAGCTAGCACCAATAGACGTCAGAGGCTCCATGAGTTGCAGCAGCGCTGGCTCGATGCCATCACCACGCTGCGCCAATCACGTCTGCGCCTTCGGGGTAATCCGCTCTATGTCCTGCCGTGGTATCTGATGCTAGGAGAGTCACAGTCGGGAAAATCTTCGGCCATTGCCCATTCAGAGCTGACTGCCATCTTGTCACCAGTAGGGCCTATTCCAGGTGTTGCTGGAACGCGTCATTGTGATTGGTGGTTTTTCGAGCAATCTGTCGTGATAGATACCGCTGGTCGCTATGCCAAGCCGCTCAATGGGGTAGAGGATGAGCGCGAGTGGCATGAATTTTTAACCCTATTATCCCACTATAGACGTCGAGAACCACTTAATGGGATCATTGTTACCCTGCCCGCTGAACAGCTACTAGAAGCTAAGAGCGCATCTCTGTATGACACAGCGGGTCATATTGGCGATCGAATCAATCAGGTGATTCAGCAGTTAGGTGTCCGTATTCCCGTCTATTTGATGATTACCAAGGCGGATCAGATTAATGGATTTGTGGCCTATGCTAATACGCTGCCGCCTAAAAGCCGACAACAATCCTTTGGTTACACGGTATCAGACACGCTCTCCTCTCAAGGTTCTATGGCCAGTATCCTGTCAAAAATAGTGGATCGGTTACAGCAGGGATTACTCCAAGGGATGCACTCCTCAAGCCAATACCATCTCATATTGGCTGCTGAGTTGAGCCAATTGGCTGAGCCGCTGCAACGCTTTGTCGAAGCTGCTTTCTCGCATGAGCACTATCAAGAACCAGTGATGTTACGTGGGCTCTATTTCACCAGCGCTTGCCAACCTGGCATCACTCTAGACAAGGCTTTCAAGGAGTTTACAACCCAAAGCTACGCACCGCAAAACAACCAAGGTCTATTTTTATATGATCTGTTTGCCCGGCTGTTACCAGGCGATCGCACACTCTATCAGCCTATCAAAGAGCTGTTACGCTGGCGCACCTTGACTGACCAACTACTGCTGATTACAGTACTGCTGCTCTCCTTTGCCAGTATTACCCTGTTAGGTGCAAACTACTTAGATGGCGAGAAACAAATTTATCAACTGCAGAAAACCCTAAACCATGCCAGAGCAGTGAGAGGCTCAGTTGAGCAAGAGATTTTAGCGCTAGATGCCTTGCGGAACACTATCTTACGTTTTGAAGCGGATCGCCGAGGATGGCATCTTTTTAGGGTAGTCCTGCAGCAACCGGTTGACGAGGCTCTTGAGCAAGCGCGTGACTACTTTGTTAAACGATTCACTTCCAAGGTACGACAACCCTTAGAGCACTATTTCTTACAACAATTAAACCAGCAGGGTGCGGCGCTGACGGCATCACTGGTTGGTGATGCCGCTGTGCATCTCTCTTGGTTATTGGAGGTGCTTAAAGCCCAATCCTCTGGGAATCATTCAGTGATCCAGCGTGATGACATCACAATGAGTCGTGAATTAATTGGTGTCGATATTGAGTACCAGAGTGAGCTCTGGCGACTCTATCAAGCCTTTATCTGGTGGCAGCGGAATCCACAGTCGCTGAATGATTTACTGAGCAGCAGCCGTCAAGCCCTGAATTGGCTACTAAATACCCACCATGATTGGTCCTGGATCATTCAGTGGGCTAGTGATCCAACCAACGCTGCCTCTATCAAAGCCGATAAGTTTTGGCAATTTCCAATTAAGGATCCGGCGGCTATTCCGGGAGCTTACACAGCTAGAGGGCGAAGGATTATCCAACGGTTACTTCAACAGCTACAGCTCAATAACCAGCGCCCCGATTTTAAGCAGCGATTACCACGTTTTTGGAATCGCTATGCTCTACAGTATCAGCAGTGTTGGCACCAATTTTTACAGAGCTTTCCTAAAACTGCGTCACAATTGAAAATAAGTGAACGGCGCTTAATAGCAGATAGTCTGGCTTCCTTAAATAACCCATTTTTTCGTCTCCAACGTGTGGCTGAGAAGGAGTTAGCCACTGTGGCGGATCTGCTACCACTGGATCTGAGTGCACTACAGTTGACTAACGCCATCATTGCTAAGCAGCAAGCCTCGAATAAAGGGGGTGCCCAAGGACTACTGCAGCGGGGAGAGCAGCTGCTCGCTGACGCGGTAGCTCGACAGCAGGCCGGTAGATCACCAGACTATCTCGAAAAGATGACACTGGGTATCAAACTCTATGAGCAGTTACAGAAGAGTCTGCAAGCGCAGCTACCGAGTCTACAGAGTGAAGCCACTGCCGCTAAAAAAGTGGCGGATCTCTTCACCACGGTCTCTACTGACGATGCGGCTTTTAAAGGGTGGGAAGCTGTCGCAGGATTGCAAAAATTATTAGTGGTTGACCAACAGCAGATAGTGGGTGCTGCTCTCTTTGAGGATCTCTATCGCTTTTTATTGGAGACTGAGCTGGCGTTAACGGCACACTATCTACAAGAACAGTGGGAAGCGGAGGTTTATGGCGCTCTTCAATATATTGCTCCAGAGCAACAGAGCGTTCGGCTATTTAGTGAAGGAGGACTATTGACTAAATTTATGCAGGGCCCCGCCAAACCGTTTATTAACCGTCAAGCCGATGGGTGGCATCCGGCACGTTACCAGGGACTTTCCGTGCCCTTAAGTGCCAATTTTTTTGAGTTTGTTGAGCAAGGAACTCGGTTACTACAACAGATACAAACTGAATATCCTGTGACTTTACAGGCTCGACCGCTAGAGGTAAATCGCCAACTGGTAGAAAAGCCGCTATCAGCCACTCTGATCTTGCAGTGCGTCACCGAGGCCCAGCAACTCGTGAACTATAACTATCCAGTAAGCAAGATCTTCCATTGGAAACCAGAGTATTGTGGAGCGGTAGAGCTAGCGATCGATTTTCAAGATCTCACCCTGCGCAAAGTGTGGCCGGGCAGCTCGGGCTTTGCCGATTTCCTTGCAGATTTTCGCTATGGAACGCTGCAATTGACCGCAGAGCAATTTCCGCAACAGCAAGCGCAATTACAGCAAAAGGGATTTGAATGGCTTAAAGTCAGTTATCAAATCTCTGGACAGCAGGCGATTCTAAACCAGCGAGCGAGCCAGCGGTTGCCGGTTCCATTAACGATCACGATGCTCCATGATAGACGAGGTTGATGATGACTTATGCCAGAAAGCTCGCTTTATTACTCTTTACCCTCTGGATGGTGTTGGTCCTTGTTGTTGTCTTCATCACGCTACAGAGAACCCATCGAAATTTAAATGACTTGCGGGGGCATCTGATTCTGCAACGGTTGCTTCAGCTACCGCTGCGGCTATTGGCACCCCCGCGGGCAGAACAGCAGCCGTTACGGATTGAGGCAACGCCTATCACCTCTCAAGATGGAGGAGCCAGGGTGCCCCTAGCGACTGCTCACTCTCTAGAGAGGCAGCGACACCCAATAGGTACACCTTTAGAAAATAGTCAATTATTAGTGGCTTCATCCGATGCTGCCCAGCGGAGAGAAGCGACATCGGTGCTACAGCGGATTAGTATCAACCAGCAAGCCACCGACTGGTGCTATCGGCTAGAGATCACTGGGGGGATCTCAGGCTATCGCCAATTCACCTTAACGGCTCCGGCACGCTGGGTACTCGATCTCCCTGGGAGTTGGCAAATACAGGAGCAGAAGGTCCAGCATTTTTCAAAAGGTCCTGTGCAGAGTATTATAGTAGGTCAGCACCCACAGCACTTAAGGGTCGTCTTCTTGGTTAACAACGGAGTGTCAATACCGGCAATCACGACTGAAGCGGGACAATGGGTCGTTAAATTTACGGCATCGCCAACGACACCGCACCAAAGAGCGCGAGCTTAGCAGTAGGTCGTGCCGAGGCTTTACTCGGCAGGAGTTTTTTATGGATGGTTTTGATGGAGTCCTGATCCTGATGAAGTATAGGTTGGGAGATTCCCTACAGAGGATTGAGTCCGGTCACTAGGAGTATTTTGCAGCACCGCTTGATCCTTTTCTAAGGACGCCATAGTTTGCGGTAGGGTATTATCTACTACATTAGAGTGGCGATAAGCAGCATATCCCTCTTGGAATCCTGGCATATCCGATAGCACGATAGCCACTCCCCTTGTTTGTAGGAGATTCAAGGTATCAAAATTCTCTTTTGAAGGAGTCAAGCCGGAACAATTCCTAAACTCTAGTCGCTGGAGTTTGGGAGCCAGCTTTAAGGGAGTCAAATCAATAGGAGACTCAGTATCGCTCTGTACGAGCTCTTGCAGTACATCCAAATTGTACATTTCTAAACCTGAGCCCACAATTTTTTTAACCGATATAGTCACTTTCGGTGCACTGATCATAAATCTCTCTCATATTACATATAGATTCAGTTAAAAAACTTCATAAAATTTGCACTTGTCAGATTAATTATAGTCGATAAATTAAATATTAAATCATTAACTCACCAGGCTGCATAATAATCTTCTCCATAAACTAAGTCCCATCGGTTTAGTTCATTGCAATTCGCAAGTAATACTGAAGATTCAGTGAACCTACCTTATCGCTTCTGCTGCCAGGTGGTCCCTTGAGGACCATCTTGTAGAGTGATCCCTAAGGCAGTTAACTGCTCCCGTGCGCGATCGGCCGCAGCCCAATCGCCCTGTTGGCGGGCTTGCTGTCGCTGGGCGATCAGCTGCTCAATCTGTTCAAGGAGCTCTCTGTCCATCGCGTGGCTGCTCTGTAAAAAACTAGCGGCATCTTGCTGTAATAACCCCAACACGCCACCCAGGTGGCGCAAAGTGTTGGCTAAGTGCTGGGCTTGACGGTAATCGTGATGCTTGGTTCGATGGATCTCATGAGCCAGTGCAAAAAGCACTGCGTAGGCTTGTGGCACATTAAAGTCATCAGACATCGCTTGCCGAAAGGCATCTTCCCAAGCTGGATCTGGTGATCCAGGCTCAGCAGGGAGTGTATCCGATTCTAGTTCACCCAATGCAGTGTACAAGCGTTCCAAGGCAGCGCGCGCTTGTTTTAGAGGCTCTGGGCTATAGCTTAATGGGCTGCGATAGTGGGCAGATAACAGAAAGTAACGCACGGTCTCTGCATCGTACTCTGCCAGTACCTCACGAATCGTCAGAAAATTCCCGAGTGATTTTGCCATTTTTGCTTGATCCACCATCACCATCCCAGTATGCATCCAGTAGTTGACATAGGGTGTCCCTTTGGCACAGCAGGATTGTGCGATCTCATTTTCGTGATGAGGGAAGAGTAAATCGGCGCCACCACCATGGATATCGAAATGGTCCCCCAAGTGGTGGCTACTCATCGCTGAACACTCAATATGCCATCCTGGACGGCCAGCGCCCCAGGGAGAGTCCCAGGCAGGCTCCCTAGGTTTGGCCTGTTTCCATAACACAAAATCAAATGGATCCTGTTTATCAGCAAGATTATCAACCCGAGCCCCTGCTTGCCGCTGTTCAAGCGGTTGTTTGGATAAGCGACCATAAGCGGAATAACGCGCTACAGAGAACAGCACATCGCCATTGGCAGCGATATAAGCGTGGTCGCGGTCCAATAGTTGCTGAATCAGCTGAAGCATTTGTGGAATATGCTGGGTCGCCCGGGGCTCCTGATCAGGTAGCCGAATATTCAGCGCCGCAAAGTCCTCATGCATTGCAGTGACCACCCGTTGCGTTAACACATCACAGGGCTCTTCCTGCTCTGCAGCTCGCTGAATGATCTTATCGTCGATATCGGTAACATTACGAACATAGTGCACGGAGTAGCCCAGATAACGTAGGTAGCGCACCACCATATCAAAGATCACAAAGGTACGACCGTGTCCGATATGGCAGTGATCATAGACCGTCACGCCACAGACATAGAGGCCAATCTGTTTAGCCTTAAGGGGTTTGAACGGCTCTTTTTGGCGACTTAGCGTGTTATAAATAGTTAACATAGTGATTTATTATCTTTAAAAATAGGGATATTGAGGCCACTCAGCACACTGCTGAGAGGATTGAACAGGCATTAAGGATCGTGTTGGGCGGATCATTCCGTTACAATCTGCCTTTTGAAGGACAAGGGTGAGATTTTTATGGTAACGCTACACACGAACCACGGTGACATCGTGGTTCAGTTAAATCAACAACAAGCTCCGATGACGGTCAAGAACTTCCTTACCTATTGCCGTGAAGGTTTTTATAACGATACGCTGTTTCACCGGGTGATTAAAGGATTTATGATTCAAGGTGGCGGTTTTGATCGAGAAATGCAGCAAAAACAGCCTCCGCATGCTGCGATTACCAATGAAGCGAATAATGGGTTGCTCAATCAGCGGGGCACTATCGCTATGGCACGGACGAATGATCCCCACTCTGCCACCTCACAGTTCTTTCTTAACAGCACCGACAATGATTTCCTTAACCATCGACAGGCTACTTCACAGGGATGGGGCTACTGTGTCTTTGGGCAGATCACCTCGGGTCTCTCTGTCATCGATCAAATCAGTCAATTGAAAACAGGGAATCATGCTTCAGGACACCAAGATGTTCCCCTGGAACCAGTGCTATTGACACACATCACCTTAGCGGAGTAGCCATTGACTAAACAGTGAGTGATAGAGCTCGCGAGCTGAAATGAGCACGCTATTTATTGCCGATCTGCATCTGCAGCAGGGTGAAGAGGCCAAGACCTCTGCGTTTCTCGATTTTTTACGCAACCATGCAGTGCATTCGGAAGCCCTCTATATTATCGGTGATCTATTTGACGTTTGGATCGGTGACGATGAACAGCAGCCGCTGCACCGAATTGTGGCGCAAGCACTGAGCCAGCTGCAGATACCGTGCTACTTTATCGCGGGTAATCGCGATTTTTTGCTGGGACAGCGTTTTGCTGATGCTAGCCAGCTGATCTTATTAGCTTCCCCCCAGTTGATCACGCTTTACCAGGTTCCTACCTTGATCCTGCATGGAGACAGCCTCTGCACTGAGGATAGCGCCTACCAGCGATTACGCTACTGGCTACACCAACCCTTGGTACAACGACTGTTTTTGAGCTTACCGCTGAGTTGGCGTCAAACTATGGCACAAAAGCTTCGAAAGAGGAGCTGCTGTGCCAACCAACAGAAAACCCAGCGGATCATGGATGTCAACCCACAGGAGGTTGTGGCGTTATTGGAACAGAGTGGTGCAGAGCGTTTAATTCATGGACATACCCATCGAGCAGCACGGCACATCATCACCTTAGAGCAGCGTGATCAACATCCGGAGCGCCAAGCAGAGCGTATTGTGCTGGGCGCTTGGGAGCAGAGCGCCTCGGCACTGCAGATCGATGCTCGGGGTGCTCAACTGCTAGAGTTTCCATTTTAGAGTGTTTAAGCCACGCAAGGTTTAGCCTAGCGAGGTAGAGTAAGTCAGATAGTAGGCGCGCTAAGCTGAGAGTGCTTCCCATGGCTTGATGGATCAAAAAGCAGGGTTCCTGTAGGCTTTCGAAAATCAACATCAGTTTTAGATAAAATTGGTTAGGGCCGCTTTGGTCATTTTCGCCATGCATCATGGTGAGTCACTCCCCACAGAAGCCTTGCTACCCTTATTATCCCTTCTTTTAATCACTAGGTTACTGAAGCCTAGAGAATTCATCCGCGTAGATTGAGTAGCAATCAAGCTCTAACTTAGGCTGCTTTAAAACAGGTACGTTTAACATGCATACCCATACCCAGCAGCTCATAACTCAAGCCAGCAGATTCTATAATTATAACTAAAAATGATTAGTACTAGAATATTTTTGTAAAATTTTAGCCTGGGTGTAGCATTTTGTATCATTTTAAGATACACACTAATTGCACACGAGACGTTATATTAATAGGCATAAAGAGTTTTATTGGTGTTAGATTTATGAGTCTGTTAGATCCATACGATAAAGTTGGTGCGAGCTGATTTGATGATTTTCTCCATCAGTCATTATTAGTCGCCAGCGCCAACCGGTGGAAGTTGGTATTTCGGAGTGCCCTATAGGTTTATTACAGATTAGGGTTGGCTTACTTTACTAATTTAAATGTTAACTTATGAACGATATTAAAATTGATCACATAGCAATTATAGTTAAAAACTTAACTATGGCGATAGAATATTTTACAAAAATAGGTTTTGTTCTTAAGCAAAATGTGGCTATTAAAAAGGATACTCCCGGAGCCATTTCAGCTATTGTTGTGCTTGGAGAAATACGCTTAGTTCTGCTTCAGGCCACAGAAGCTAATACATGCTTAACCCGCTACGTAGATGAGTATGGCTATGGAGTACATCATTTTGCATTGCAGGTACCAAACTTTGAAAAAGTTTATGCAGAACTGGAGAAAAAAGTACAGTTTGATACGCCTGTTTGCCGAGGAAAAGGTTTAACTCAGGTTTTAGGAAAGCGTGATTTAAATTCTGGAATTATGATGGAAATAATACAGAGAGATGGTGATTTCACTTACGAGCTGGAGGATGAAAATGTCAATGAGTTACTTCAAGCATTAGAGTAAGCTATGTCAGATATAGAATATATTTTACCAAAAAAATTTGGAATAAATCTACCAGCAGTAATTGCTATATTTAAAGGATCTCATTTGCAATCAATAGGAGGTTGTCGATATGCTGAATATGAATCATTAGAAAAAATGAAGATGAATGCTGCAGAGTTAGCTCGCTCAATGAATAAAAAAATAGCTATTTTAGGCCTTCCTTATAATGGAGCAAAGAGTATCCTTTTGAAGGAGCCTTGGCAAAATGAGAAGACTTTATTCAAAGAATTTGGAAAATTTGTTAACCATCTAGAAGGCAGATATATAACAGGCTGTGATGTAGGGACGACACCTTGGCATATGAATATTGTACAGTCTATGACTTCTTATGTTTCTGGGATACCAGAAAACAAAACTTTTGATGAAATGAGTTATATGACTGCAAAAGGGTGTGTGTTTTCAATAGTTTCCTCAATGCAACGCATTGGTATAAATAGTTTTCGAGGTCTACATATCGTTGTTGTTGGTCTTGGGAAAGTTGGCTCGTATATCACCAAAATGCTATTGGATGAGGGAGTGATTGTTTTTGGGTTTGATATTCAAAAAAGTAAATTAGAGTCCATAAAAAACAAAAATTTTAGACCATTAAAAGACTATGAAGAAATATTTTCAAGGCATTTTGATGTCATAATGCCATGTGCTTTGGGTGGTGCAATTACACGTGAATTTATTGATAAAATAAATACCACACTCATCTGCGGCGCAGCTAATAATCAATTGGAATCTGAAGATATTATGAATTTACTTAATCAGCGAAGGATTAATTATGTTCCTGACTATATTGCAAATTGTGGTGGCGTATTCCTTGCGATCAACAAGGTAAATGGGAAAAAAAACCTAACTTCACTGGAGGGATCTCTCAGAAAAATAATTGAGCACGAAATAAATAAGATACACTTCTTTCAGAATTCAAATTACCCTTCGTATTACTAGATTAACGGATAGAATGAAGATGGAACAGCTTTCACCGATAACTTTTTTGAAAAAAGCCTCTCGATGGGTTCCAAAGGACATTGCGATTAAAAGCAGTCTATTCGAGCTCAGTTATGCTCAATTTTATGATAGGACACTTAGATTTTCCGTATATATGGCCACCCACGATATTACTTACGGCGATAGAGTATGTATCCTTGCAAGGAATTGTCCAGAGACGTTACTATCTCATTATGCGATACCACTTTCTGGAGCAATTATAGTCCCAATAAATACAATGTTTGATGAGCATATAGTTTTGTCTATTCTTAAAGAAACAATAGCAAAAATTTTTATTTGCGATCGTTCATTATGGAAAAATTCATACGAGATAACGGGTATAAAAATATTATTTACTGAAGATATTTTTGATATTATTAGCAATGCTGCTAGCAAAAAAGAAAAAAGTAATAAGCTAAGTAAAGTAGACACTACTGATAACGTTAGTGAATTAGACATCATAAGTATAAATTATACAAGTGGATCAACAGGAACACCTAAAGGCGTAATGATTACGCATCGTGGGGCATATTTAAATGCACTTGGAGAGTGCATCCATGCTTCACTTAATAATTCTAGCCGATTCTTATGGACTCTGCCAATGTTTCACTGCAATGGCTGGGGATTTTCTTGGGCTGTGACCGCAGTTGTCGCAATGCATGTATTTTTATCTTCGATAAATGCTGAACTTATAATTGATACCATTCTTGCAGAGAAAATTACCCACCTCTGTGCTGTGCCGACTTTGCTTAAAAAGCTTCAAAAATCCAAAAATTTTAAAAAATTAAAAGAGGCAGGTAACTTAAGAATCGTTACTGCTGGTGCCTTTCCTAACATAGAATTGATTTCGGCCTTTGAGAACTTATCTGTGGAAATTATTCACGTCTATGGTTTGACTGAAACCTACGGACCACACCTTATCTCTATGCCATTAAGGAGCTGGGATTGTAATACGCCGTCCAGTCAAAAGGCTAAACATAAAACAGCTCAGGGAATACCAGCGGTACACTCTGGGAATGTCCGAGTCGTGGATCGTACTGGAGTCGATGTGCCTTACGATGGAAAAACTTTGGGCGAAGTGATTATGAAAGGTAATAATGTTATGGCTGGATACTATAGAAGACCTAAAGAAACAGAGGAGGTTTTTCGTAATGGATGGTTTTACAGTGGGGATGCAGCCGTAATTTCAAGTGATAGATATATCGAAATAAAAGACCGATTTAAAGATATTATTAACTCTGGAGGAGAAAAAATTCCTTCTTTATTAGTTGAAAACGTCTTAGAAAATTTCCCTGGGGTCGTAAAGGCTGCCGTTATCCCTGAACCACATCCATATTGGGGAGAAATTGTGCATGCGTTTATCGAATTTAAACTTGGTGAAACCAAATTTGCTACAGAAGATGCTATTAAAGATCACTGCCGTAAAAGATTACCAAAAATAATGATTCCAAAAAAAATTACTATCTCTATAATTCCAATGACTAATACTGGAAAAAAACAAAAGCACCTTTTAATTAATGCTGTAAGAAATCAAAAAAACAACATGGTAGATTAAAGATGCGCGAACTTATAAATATGAAAATAAGTGAAGTCTTCGATGTACAAGAAAATATTGGAAGGAAGGTTCTGATTCCAAAAAATGAACCTAGTGACTATTTCATTTTTGATAAAGGACTCCGAAGAACTGCTATTTGTAAAAGTAAAATATGCCATGTTGATATGCGTAATGGGAAATTTTTTATTCGTGGACAGGAAACTATTTTAAGCAAGGATGTTGATTTTATAGAGTTTGCATTTCATATTATATTTGGAAGTAACCACTGTACTGATAGCTTTCTTAAATTTAAATATTCTATTCAAAAATTCTTTCGTATTTTTCCAGAAACCAAGTTACTAGCAAGCGCTGTACCAGTAGGAATCCATCCTATGGACAATTTATCTATAGGGATCCTTAGCCTATCAGTTTTAGCAAAAAAGTACCTAGAGGAATCTCCATCAAGAGAGGAATTAGCAGGTTTTATTATTTCTCAGACATCTATTATTGCTGGAGTACAATTCAGGATTTTATCGAAAGGTGCTGTTGACGAAGCGATCATTAATTATGATAATACTGGTTTTACAGAAAAATTAATTAGATTATTTCATACGCAAAAAGATAACAAAAAAGTAGACCATCTTGCTAAGATTCTTAATACTATTCTCCTCCTACACTGTGAACATGGAATGAATTGTTCAGCAGTCGCTGTAAGAAGTGTTGCAAGCGCTGGAAGTAATATTTTTTCATCAATATCTGCTGGTATAGCAGCATTTAAAGGAACATTACACGGAGGAGCAAGTCAGAAAGTTTCTGAAATGTATGATGAAATTATATCGCTGGGGATTTCCTCAGAAGAATACGTAAACCAAAAAATTGAGCAGGGGGTTCCCATCATGGGCTTTGGACAAAGAACCTATAATCAAATAAAAGGATGTTGGGATCCAAGAGTATTGACCATGAAAAATATGCTTGATTCAGATGAATATGATTACTCGTCAGTGGAACCTTATAGGAGGTTATGTCATGATCTTATTCAGATATCATTAGGTAATGCCTTTTTTGTAAAAAGGAATCTTACACCTAATCCAGATCTTTTTAACTGTATTTTCTACAAGCTTTTTGAAATTCCCAATTCAATGAATTCAGTTATGATTTCCCTTGGAAGAGTTTCTGGGTGGATTGCCAATTATTTTGAACATCAAGACGAAAAACACCCTATCATGCGGCCATGCGACTTCGGGTGGTGAATAGTCAATGGAATGTGGAACCAGGGTAGTTATCTTTGGAATTGGTCCGCACTTTAGAGAGCGCTATGCAACATTGTGCTGTGAATTGCAGTTCAATAAAATAATTATAATCGGAGCAATGGTTGATGTGCAGTCGCAAAAGGAAATGGTGTGCTCTTTTATAAAAGATTCCGGTCTTTCCCCAGAGGTTATATTATTTGTTCCGGATAATTTGGTAAATTCTGAAAAAAATGAAAATCAGATAGAATGTTTTTTAACCAATAAGCTAGGGTATTTAAAATTTAGTAAATCTATAATATGTACTGAGCCTAAAAGCCACAAGGTACTGACCTTATGGAGCATTAAAGCTGGATGCGATGTATACATGGATAAGCCGATCTCAGCATTTTACAACCCTTCAGGTAAAGGGCATTTAATGCGTGATTTAAATGAGATTGATAGAGCCGCTAGCACTCACAAAAAGAAGGTAGTTGTTTCTTGTGAAAGACGGACGCACCTTGGTTACAAGGTTGTCGAGGAGGAATTAGAGGATCTAAAGCGTAGTGCTAACCACGGATTAACAGCCATTGATATTCATTTTTGTTGCGGAAATGTTGTAACTGAGGTTGAGTATTTAAGCAAAGAGAACCATCCATATAAATACGGCTATGGTATATTGTTACATTCGGGATATCATTATATTGATCTTTTAGCCAGACTCGCTTCCGAAAATTGGCCCCATAGAGACTTGTCCATCTTAGATATAAGCCTGCAGGCTACTGTACTTTCAATCGATAAGAGATTGGGGGCACTTTCAGGAGATGGTATCGAATATAATTCACATTTTGGAGAATCGGACATTATGCTTCAGGGAAGCCTATCTGGAAAAACTGGATCAAGCATTATGTTTTCAATAAAACTTCTTGACTCCGGATTTTCATTACGTAATCATGAAGACATTGTAAATATAAAAAAAAGAAACACTGGAAGGCTAAGGCAGGAAAATGTTATTCTCCACGTTGGACATGCAGGATCTATTCACGTACGTTCTTTACCCATTCGAAAAATTGATGTAGCACATACTACGGATAATTTTGAGATATATATTTTAAAAAATAACCATGAAAAACGTTGTCCTGAAGTAACTTGCATTACCTCTGAGCAACTCATAGAACAACAACTGCATCTGCAACAGCTAAGTTTAAACCGGGTTGCTAGGGTAGGGCAGTTGAAGGATTTTGTGTTAAATCAATCTGTTATAAGTAATATTTCTAGTCATAAAAACACAGTTTATTTAATTGATAAATTTTATGATCAGCTTAGTTTAACCGTAAAAAGTTGAATTTTTCTATTCCATGGTAGAAATAATATGAAAAAGAGACACATAGGATTCCGACAACTTTTACGGAGCCCAGAGACTGTATGTGTGATGGAGGCGCATAACGCACTCTCAGCTATTATAGCAGAACAGGCAGGTTTCACAGCGCTCTGGGCTTCAGGGTTGACCATTTCCGCTAGTGCCGGCTTAAGAGACTCCAATGAGCTCTCTTGGACACAAATGCTAGATGTCTTGGAAATGATTTGTGATGCTGTTTCTATTCCAGTCTTTGTAGATGGAGACACTGGGTACGGCAATTTTAACAATGTCCGACGTTTTGTAAGGAAGCTAGAAGAGAGAAAAGTGTCTGCAGTGTGCATCGAAGATAAAGTCTTTCCCAAAAGAAACTCTTTTGTTAAAACTAACCATATACTTGCTGATATCGACGAATTTTGTGGAAGAATTAAGGCAGGAAAAGATACTCAAGTAAGCGAACATTTTTCAATCATTGCTCGAACTGAAGCGCTCATATGTGGGCTAGGGGTTAATGAGGCGCTCCGACGTGCAGAAGCATACTATCAGGCAGGGGCAGATGGAATTTTGATTCACTCAAAAAAAGATCACCCTGGAGAAGTTTTTGAATTTATGAACCATTGGGCAGATAGATGCCCAGTTCTAGTTGTACCTACAAAATATTATAAGACGCCATTCCCACAATTTGTAAAAAATAAAATATCTATGGTGATTTGGGCAAACCACAATTTGAGAGCTTCAATAAAGGCGATGCAATTTGTCTGCAAAACCATTTACGAGACCAAAAGTATTTCTGCATTAGATGATAAAATAGTCGACCTTGATACCATATTTTCCATCGTTAACGAAGAAGAATTGTACGTTGCGGAGCAACGCTACCTCCCAAACCTCATGAAGGGAAGAGAGTAAAACTTTGATGTCTAGTATTTTACTGAAAAATGTAGTAAAAAATTACTACACAAGAAAATTTTTCACTAAAGCAAAATCCCATGAGGTTTTAAATGATATTTCTTTTGAAGTTAAGTCAGGAGAGAAGGCAGCTTTTATTGGGCCTAATGGATCAGGTAAAAGTACTACTATAAAAATTCTTTCTGGAATTATTCAGCCTACGACAGGTTTAGTTTCCGTTGCTGGGATTACGCCATGGCATAATCGGTCTCAGTTAGCGAAAATTTTAGGTGTGATATTTGGACATTGTTCTCAACTCTGGCAAAATGGAACTGTTGAAGAGGCTATGAAATACGCTAGTGCAGTTCATTGTTTAACCACTTTAGAGCATCGTGCAAGGTTGGGTGTTTTGGGAGAATCTTTTGACATTAATCCTTTGCTTAAAAAAAAGGTCTCAAAGCTCTCCTTAGGGGAGCGAATGAAATGCGAAATTGCATTAGGGTTTTTACATGATCCTAAAGTTATATTATTAGATGAGCCTAGCATTGGACTAGATTTCAATGCGAAAAGAGGATTTAGAGAAATTCTATCCACTATTGCTATCAATAGCAATAAAACCATTCTACTTACATCGCACGATATGAATGATATTGAGACTGTTTGCAATAAGGTCATTATTCTTAGCAAAGGGAAAGTGGTATACAACGGAGAACTTACAGACTTGAAAAGAAAATTTTCGAAATTCAAGGTTATAAAAATAAGAGCTGAGCAACCACCGGAAAGTCTGAACCTTTTCGGCTGTGAAATTAGCATAACCAGTGGAAACATGATCAATGTCACTCTTGATTTAGAAAAAAATTCAATAGCTAATTGTATATCTGATATAGCAAAAAAAATTGCTTTTAGCGATATATCAATCGAAAGAGAATCACTAGAGGCTGTTATTGAAAGAGTTTACCATGAAGCTGATCTTGAGTTATAAAAATTTATCAATCCTTGCCATCGCCATGGAAGCAAGGCAAAGGATGAGTATTGTCCTTAGAATTTTTCTCTATATACTTGTAATGCTGCTGTTTTCTCAAACCTTACGAGCAGCTAAAACCAGTGTGGAAAGTCTTTTCTATATTGCTATGACACAATTGTTAGTCTCTTCCTTTGCTCCGCAAAGTTTTGAAATATTTAATGATATTCATTTAGGTTTATACTCCTTACGAATTGGTAAACCATTGAATTATATCGCCATACATTTTTTACGCAGTATGTCTGCTTATATTTACAGACTTGCTATCCTCATCATTACATTCCTACTATTACAGCGGGTAATGCCAAACCTTTTAGGCAAAATAGTACCTGCGATTGGATCCTTTATTTGTTTTGCCATAATTGGCGGCTCTATTTATTCTTTGTTATCTATATTGATTGGCTTAGCATCCTACTGGGCTAAGGATGTTAAAGTACTTTTTTACTTAAACATGACAACGCTGTTTTCGCTGGGAGGTCTTATTGTTCCTTTAGAGCTTTATTCTAAAACAGCGCAAAAAATTGCATTTTATTCCCCATATCCATATATACTGTGGTATCCAGCGCGTGCTGCTCATCTTGGGAACTTCGTAGAACCTCGGCACCTATTAGTACAAGGGATATGGTTCGCAGTGTTGACTTTATTCACTGTAGTTGTTTATCATCGACTTAGTAAGTCACTTTTAGTACATGATTGAAACTTTTATGAAGAGTCACTATTTTTTATTATATGCTGTTTTTGCAAATCTTCGAACAGCACTAAATGCTAAATTAGCTTTTTGGACTAAAGTAACTATAAATGCATTTAAGCATGGGATGTTCGCGCTAGCTTGGAAACCATTTTACTTCAACTACGGAGACGTTAATGGTTGGACCTATCGTGAGCACCTGCTTATGATTGGGTTGGTTACAATCAGTATAGGAATCTCTGAAATTTTTTTTGATGGGATGCGTGAGCTACCTAATATGATAGAAAGTGGCAGATTAGATCGATTTCTTATCTTACCACGAGATCCAGTGCTTACATTATCCGTCTCTAAAACTTCTCCCTCTTCTTGGTCAGATCTCATTGCCGGAATTTCCCTATTATATGCATCAGGTTGCTTTGATTTTGTTTTTCTGTTATTTGTACCGCTGGGAGTCTCTTTTTTCTTCTCATTGTATCTTTACATAGGAAGTTTAAGGTTTTTTATTCCAGACGGTAATTCTATTATCCATGAAATTTACTCTAAGACCCTATTAATTGCAACACAACCTAACTCAGGATATTCTGGTTTTTTAAAAATACTTACAAATAGTCTTATTCCAGTAGCATTAGTTAGCTATTTTCCAATCGAGTATATGCGTACAGGTAATATTTATTTTTTGATTTTTTCTGTTGTAGGGTGTATTGTATTCTATATTTTCTCTAGACTGTTTTTTCTATATGGTTTAAACTATTATGACTCAAATAGCATGGGTATTGAGTGATCGCATCATTGACCCATAAGCAAGCCGGAATGCATAGAACTAAAATAGTTGTGTGAAAAGCTGGATTAACAGAGTAAGGGCATTTGCTTAATCTTCAGGTAAACAAATTGATATGGTAGTACTCCATAAAGTCTAGGTTAGCGTAGCCGGTAAGCTGACACTAATAACTTTCAGACTCATTTGAAGATTGAAAAAGAGGGTTAGGCCGATTTGCTAATTTCCACTATTAGTCATGATGTATCGCTACCCAAAGCTACTTTAATCGGTCATCCTGAAAATAACCTATGCTCATTTGGTTACGTCGTGTGCAACGTGGAGCTGCTTATCTAGAACGCAGGTTATTAATAGGTTAAAATAAATTGTCAACCGCTCATATCCTAAGTTAAATTTATACCTATGGCTGATGAAGCCGCAGAGTAAACCCGGTGTGCGTTCTTTCTGGGCAGATCAACTCTTGACGAGTGGCAGTATGTGTGATCCGGAGCAAGTAGTATCACAGTATTGTAAGGTGACTGTGGAGTGGTATCGTCAAGCTGCTTGGCAGGTTTTTCTAGAGGCTTTAAAGTCATTATCGCCGGCGCTGGTGGAGCCAACGTTGGCTCCCAAATATCGTGAGGCACTACCGAATTAACTGCATGAGTTACAAGAGGAGGGCGTGTGTCACTCAACTCTACTGGATGTTGCATCATAGATCTGATTATCGCGGCGCATTCCCACTGCGATGATCAATACCTCAACTCGGTTATCATGAGTACGGTAAACAACTCTCGTTTGGCCCGTACGGATGCGGCGACAGCTCGCCAGTTGGCCCGAGAGCGGTTTTCCTAATTTGTCTGGTTCTCCTTGGGCGATGCGTTTTTCAATTACCGCCATAACGGCTTTAGCTTCTACGCTACCAAGTCTAAGCAGATCCCTTTCAACCTCAGGATGGTAGTTTATCGTCCACATCATCAGTCAGCGCTGCCAAGTCGCGCCAGCATTTCGGCATGAGACAGCAGTTTAACCTGATCAATGGTCACGAGTCGTTCACGTGCCATTGCATCAATACGTAGATCCTCTAGCTCATCGATGAGTGCTTCATAGCAGGCCGTTGGCAACATAACGGCCGTTGGCCGATTATCCCGAATGACGACATAGCGATCCTGTTGACCATTCGCCATACGATCCAGTAGCAATCGGGTATTTTTCTGAAGTTCAGTGGAAGAAATAGCTTGATCAGCACGCTCAAGTAACATGGTAAGATCTCTAATGCAATTTATATCTTATTATAATCTGATTTAAATTTTATTTAAATCAGATTTGCATTGGCTGAATGCTGGGGCTTTGTTAACGGGGTTGCCCTGGAAGACGGAAGATATTCCAATACCATCGAGGCAGTAACCAGTAGCCGATCACTGGCAAGATCAAGGATGGTGATTTCTATTCCTGGTTGATGGCTGTTCAGTGTATAGTGGTGGCTTGTTCTCAAGCTTTTCCAAACCTTTTGATGATCGATAATGACTATGCACCCCACCATTGCTGTCCTGATGGGCTCCAGTAGTGATTGGAAGACCATGCAGATCACTACACAGCTTCTGACCGAACTGCAGATCCCTTTTCATGCTGAGATCATCTCAGCCCATCGCACTCCTGATAAATTAATGCAGTTTGCCGAGCAGGCGGCTGATAGAGGCTTTAAAGTCATTATCGCCGGCGCTGGTGGAGCGGCGCATCTTCCTGGCATGTTGGCGAGTAAAACTGTGCTGCCAGTGTTAGGGGTTCCGGTACTCAGTAGCGCCCTGCAGGGGATCGATAGCCTCTATTCCATCGTGCAGATGCCTCGAGGGATCCCAGTGGGCACCCTGGCTATCGGGCCAGCGGGAGCAGCGAATGCGGCGTTGTTAGCAGCCCAAATCCTGGCTTTAAGCGATACGCTGTTATATCAGCGGTTAGTCGCTTGGCGTCAAGCACAAACAGCAGCTGTCTTGCAGCATGCCGATCCTCAGGAGGCGCTATGAAAGCGGTTTGGATCTTAGGCAATGGCCAATTAGGGCAGATGCTACGCCAGGCCGGAGAGCCGATGGGCATCCGAGTCTATCCCTTAGGGTTTGAAGAAGCGCCTCCCCCTTTGCCTGAGAATGCGCTGATTACCAGCGAAATTGAGCAGTGGCCTAACACTCCGCTCACTGAGCAGTTAGCCACTCATCCTGGATTCGTTAACCGGGCAGCTTTGCCACTGCTGGCCGATCGGCTGACACAAAAGCAGCTGCTGGATCTGTTAGGGTTACCAACGGCGCCTTGGGCACTGCTCAGCAGTCCTGAGCAGTGGCCAGCCCTATTTGCAGAGTTGGGCGATACAATAGTCGTTAAATGCCGCCGTGGTGGCTATGATGGCCGTGGCCAATGGCGGGTGACTGCCGATCAGCTCCTCCAGCTGCCGAGCGAACTCTATGGCCAGGCTATTGTCGAGCAGTGGATCCCTTTTTCTGGAGAGTGCTCTTTGGTGGGTGCTCGTCAGCAACAAAATCAGGTGGTCTTTTATCCGCTGACGCAAAATCTGCACCAAGCAGGGATCCTGCGTGCGAGTGTCACCCTGCCACAACCAGATCCTCGGCTGCAAGCAGCTTCCGAGCAGATGCTGCAGCGCTTAATGCACCATCTAGAGTACCTGGGGGTGATGGCGATGGAGTGTTTCATCGTTGATGGAGAGCTGATGATCAATGAGTTAGCTCCCCGCGTGCACAATAGTGGCCACTGGACCCAAGCAGGTGCCTCTATGAGCCAATTCGCACTGCACCTGCGGGCCCTGTGTGACTGGCCGCTGCCGCAGCCGGTTGTGAATCGATCCAGCGTGATGATCAACTTAATCGGCTCGCCGTTTAATCCCGCTTGGCTCTCCCATCCGTTAGCACAGCTCCATTGGTACGCTAAAACGGTGCGTCCTGGGCGCAAAGTAGGGCATCTGAACTTCAGCCACTCCGATCGATCCCTATTACAGCAAGCTGTGGCCAGCTTACAGTCGCTGCTGTCGGAAGAGACTTACCTTAGAAGCCTTCAATGGATACAAGAAAAACTCGTTGACGTCTAAGCTAAGCCGCCAAGAGGTTTCCTAGATCGCTGACTGTGATGAGGAGAGAGAATGCTCGGACCTAACCCACAGACGAAGCACCCACTGGAGGGCTTCCCTCAAGTGTGCTTTATCAAAAATACAATTAGCAGCCCCAATATTATCGTTGGGGACTACACCTATTATGACGATCCTGAAAATTCAGAGCATTTTGAGCGGAACGTTCTATACCACCTCCCATTTATTGGCGATCAATTGATCATTGGTAAGTTCTGTGCCTTAGCCAGAGGGATTAAATTTATCATGAATGGGGCCAATCATCAGCTTGCTGGGATCTCAACCTATCCCTTTCAGATCTTTGGTCATGGCTGGGAAAAAGTGATGCCAGCATCGGGTAATCTCCCTTACAAAAGAGATACCATCATAGGCAATGATGTCTGGATAGGCTATGACGCGCTCATCATGCCAGGGATCAAGATTGGCAATGGGGCCATTGTGGCCTCGAGATCGGTCGTCACCAAGGATGTCCCGGCCTATACCGTCGTGGGAGGGAACCCCTCCAAGCCCATCAAAACCCGTTTTTCGCCAGAGGGGAGCGCCCGTCTGGAGGTGTTGGCCTGGTGGGATTGGCCTATCGAAAGGATTACTCAACACTTGCCCTCTATCGTCGCTGGTGATCTTGAGACTTTAAGCACAGCCGCTGAGCTCTGGATCTGAGCTGATCCAGTGTTGCGAGCAGCCTCTAACCACAGGCCCACGATGCCACCCAAAGAACGTATGAAACCCAATGTTCGTGCGGCAGCCGCCCTGCTAGTACACCAGGTGATGCAGCAGGGGCGGTCACTGAGGCCACTGCTGCAAAAGCCGCCATTTAATCTATCAGCTGCCGATCGCAATTTGCTGCAGGCACTCTGTTACGGAACCCTACGATGGCTGCCGCGCCTGGAGTGGTCGCTGCAGCAATTGATGGCGACCTCCCTATTGAAAAAACAGCCCTTGTTGCACTACCTACTACTCGTTGGCGGTTATCAACTGCTACAGATGAGACTCCCTCCCTATGCGGTGATCCATGAGAGCGTCGATGCCGCCAGAAGTTTACGTCGACCACAATTGACTGGATTGATCAATGCGGTATTGAGGCAGTGGGTGCGTCAGCAAGCGGTGCTAGAACAAAAAACTGATCAACCGCAGGCTTATCACACCCTACATCCAGACTGGCTCGTGCAGCGCCTGCAGCAGGCCTATCCCCAGAACTGGCAACAGCTTATAGAGAGCAATAATCAACAGCCGCCGTTGTGGCTACGCGTCAATCCGCAGCGTACCACGCGGGAAGCCTATGTGGCACAGCTGCAGGCCAGCGGTTTAGAGGTGATACGGCATCCTACCCTTAGTACAGCGATCGGTTTACCCACGATGGTGGCAGTTGCTCAGCTTCCGGGGTTTACCGAAGGGCTAGTCACGGTGCAAGATAGCGCTGCCCAGCAGTGTGTGCCCCTGCTTGATCCACAAGCGGGCGAATGGGTGCTCGATCTGTGTGCTGCACCCGGTGGCAAAACCACCCATCTTGTGGAGTATGCCCCTGATGCGCAGGTGTTGGCCGTCGATCAGGATGCTGCGCGTCTGCAACGCCTGGCTGAGAATGTGCAGCGACTACAGCAACAGGTAGAGTGGGTTTGCGGAGATGCCCTGCAGCCGCAAACATGGGCGGATGGACGCCAGTTTGATCGTATCTTACTGGATGCCCCCTGCTCAGCCACCGGCGTTATTCGGCGCCATCCTGATATTAAATGGTTACGGCGTGCCAGTGACATTACCCCGCTGGTAGACCAACAACAGGCCCTCTTAAGGGCTATTTGGCCCTACTTAAAACCGGGTGGGGTGCTGCTGTATGCCACCTGCTCCCTATTACCCGAAGAGAATCAGCAACAGATCCAAAGCTTCTTGCAATATGAGGCGACTGCCCAAGGGGTCGCCGTCGGCGAGGGAAGCACGTTAGGGTGGCAGGTGCTACCACAACCGCTGGGCGGTGATGGATTTTTTTACGCTAAGTTGATCAAACAGCGCTGAAGCGTGCCTACTGGGCGGAGCAGACTATGAAAATTATCATTTTAGGTGGGGGCCAAGTAGGCAGCACCTTAGCCGCGCAGCTGGTCAAAGAGTCCCATGAGATCACAGTGGTGGATAGTGATCACGCCTGTTTGTCGCTGCTGCAAGAGAAATTGGATCTGCGCTGTGTGGTCGGACAGGCGGCTTACCCTGATATTTTACAGCGTGCGGGGGCAGCAGAGGCGGACAGTATCGTAGCGGTCACTGCATCGGATGAGATCAACCTACTGGCTTGCCAAATCGCCTACACCCTATTTAAAACGCCGAAACGCATTGCCCGGATTAGCGCCTCCGACTACCTTCACTATCAGAGGCCACTGTTTAATGCGGCCGCTATTCCTATTGATCACCTGTTCACCCCAGGGCTCTTAGTTGCGAATCACATGGGCCAGTTAGTCAGCTATCCAGGTGCTCATCAACTCTGGACTTTTGCCCAAGGAGAGTTGGCTCTGTTGGATTTGAAAGCAACAGCCGACCAACCGTGGATTGGTCGGAGACTCTCAGAGCTGGATCAACAGCTCGCACCCCATGATCAGCGTGTGGTGATGTTGGGTCGACAACAGCGCCTACAGCCGGTAGAGCCGAGTACTCTGCTTGAAGTAGGAGATGAATTATGGTTTGTGGTCGCCAGTGAACAGCTGAACACATTGATAGCGGCTTGGCAGGGTAGCAAAATAGCTCAGCAATACCGACGCGTGGTGATTGTCGGTGGGGGCAAAATAGGCGCTGCACTGGCTAGCCAACTCTCCCCGCACTACAACGTAAAAGTGATAGAGTGGAACGCCCAGCGTGCTACGAAATTGGCTGCACTGTTGCCGGAAGCACTGGTTTTTTGTGCGCATGGATCCGATCAGGCCCTGCTTTTAGAAGAGCATATTGAACAGACTGATCTCTTCATTGCTGTGACCAACAGTGATGAAGATAATATCTTATCAGCGCTATTAGCACGGCATTTAGGGGTAAAACAGACACTGGTGTTGATCCAACAGCCTATCTATCATGATCTGATCCAGTACAAGGGAATTGATCGGGCGATTGCTCCGCAACAGATCACTTTATCAGCGATACTCACCCAACTGCGCTGCCAAGAGATCAGGAGTGTTTGTTCACTGCAGCAAGGGGAGATTGAGGTAGTTGAGTGGTTGATACAGGGTGAGGTGAGCACCTCTCAGGTGATAGGGCAGCGGATTGGCTCCATCAAACTCCCTACAGGGGTACTTCTGATTGCCTTAGTACGCGGCAAGGTGGTTTACATCACTGATCCTCAACAGGAGGTTCAAACGGGCGACCACTTAATCTTACTCCTATTCAATAAAAAAGCTTTGGGGGCGTTAGAGAAACAGTTACAACCCACCATGCCATTACAGTCAGCACTGTAGAAGATGATTAATTGGCGTGCTATTGCATTCATACTGAGATTTGTATTAGTCAAGTTAGCCCTGTTGCTCCTGATCCCCATCCTGTATGCCTGGGTGATCGGGAGTGCCAGTTGGGTTAGTTTTGCGCTATCGCTGTTGGCAGTGTGTGGCACGGCTGGACTACTTCAAGTCGTCGCAGGAGGGCAGCCGCGGCAGTGGCGAGTGCAAGAGCTGTTTATTAGTACGACCGCTGCGTGGGTGCTGGCCGCGCTGCTCAGCGCGTTGCCATTTTTGCTATCAGTTCCACAACTCAGCCTGACGGATGCTTTTTTTGAGAGTATGTCAGGCCTAACGACCACCGGATCTTCAGTCCTGCAGGAGTTATCGACACTAGCGCCACCGCTGCTGTTATGGCGATCCTTGCTGCAGTGGGTTGGAGGTGTTGGTTTTATGGTGATGGCGGTTGCCCTATTGCCGGTTCTCGATGTCGGTGGAATGAGGCTATTTCATACGGAATCTTCCGATTGCTCTGAGAAAACGATGCCACGGATGCAGGGGGTCGCACAACAGATTATAGCGGTTTATATGCTCTTAACTCTCCTGTGTTACCTGGGATTTTGTGCCTGTGGCTTGTCCCAGTTTGAAGCGATTAACCACGCTTTGACCACCATCTCCACCGGTGGTTTTTCAACCGTAGAGAGCTCTATAGCGCAGCTTTCACCCGCAGCTCAGTGGAATACAACCCTGTTTATGCTGCTGGCATCACTCCCTTTATTGCTATTAATGCGAGCACTATCGAAGCGCACAGTGCGCGAATTGGTTTGTGATCAACAGGTCAGAGGGTTTTTAGGTGTGGTCCTACTATTGACTCCGGTACTCTCTGGTTGGTTATGGATTCAAGGCTGTTTTCCGCTCACCGAAAGTGTCCGCTTGGTCTGCTTCAATCTCGTGAATATACTCTCGACGACGGGTTACTCTCTGGGACGATTTGATGAGTGGAGCGCCTTCTCTACCTTAGTATTTGCGCTGCTTTTGGTGGTTGGTGGTTGCTCTGGCTCAACAGTAGGAGGCATCAAATTATTTCGCTTACAGATTTGTCTTAGTCTGTTTACCGCCCACGTTAAACGGCTGATTCATCCCAACGTCGTGGTCACACCCTGCTACAATGGCCAGCCAATTTCCGAGACGGTTTCGCGTTCAGTAATTGCTTTTATGGTGGCTTTTTTCTGTGTTATCATCGTGCTCGCCCTGATATTAGCGCTCTGTGGCCTTGATCCTCTGACCGCTTTGACAGGCGCTATGGCTGCGGTGGCAAATGTTGGTACAGGTATGGGTCCCCAGATCGGCCCAGTGGGTCATTTTGCTGAACTGCCGAGTCAAGCCAAATGGTGTTTGGCTTTAGGGATGCTGATCGGTCGCTTAGAGATCATGACACTCTTGGTACTACTCTCCCCGGCGTTCTGGAGAGAGTAAGCATTCAATTGTGTGAAGATCAAGGTGTGCGGCGTAAAAACAAACATCTTATCAATGATTCTGACAAATAACGGTTTCATCGCCGGCGCGCTGTTTCGAGCGCTGCACAACAGCATATGGACATTCGAACGGGTATTGACTGGGAAACCATCTGATGGTGTCGTCCAGGGTCGAGCGCAGTTCATCCTCTCTCACCCACATGAGCTTCTTTACCAAGAGCAAGGCAAACTTACCCTAACCTCGAAGACTCCACTCAATACCAGTCAAAAGTACATCTACAGATATGACGAGGAGAGCAAGCTGCTATCCGTTTACTTTGTCGACGCGAACAATCGATCTGCTGCACTGTTTCACCCCCTTCACTTCCAACCGAATTCGTCCTCTCCGTTCAGTTGGCTGGCGAATGGCGAGCATTTATGCAGACAAGATCAGTACTTCGCTTCGTATTCGTTTGCATTCCACGGAATTGACCTCTCGCGATTGCAAATCACCTATACGGTGAAGGGTCAAGCCAAGGCGTACATCTCACAAACTGTATTTGAACCGGTGAAGCTCTCTTGATTGAATGGAGAGATCGAAGGGAAACAAAGCATATGAAATTGGTTACTGCTTGAAAGCAGCCGCTAGCTCATACGAGATCAGCCCTAAAGCTATTGTTTAGCAGGACTAGCTTTAGGGTGTGCCTGGCAGATGCGCTAGCGTAGCCTGCCTGCTATTAGGATTTACCCCGCTGTGCGCACTTGCGTTCATTTTCAGTCAATAACTTCTTACGAAGTCGGATAGATAGAGGAGTGACCTCGACTAACTCATCGTCATCAATAAATTCCAACGCCTGCTCCAGTGAGAACTTCACTGCTGTCGTTAAGGTCACGGCATCATCTTTACCGGCCGCGCGCATATTGGTTAATTTTTTTCCTTGTAGACAATTTACCGTCAAGTCATTAGCGCGGTTATGGATGCCGATGATCTGCCCTTGATATACTTCAGTCCCGTGATCGATAAGCAGGCGTCCACGCTCTTGCAATCCGAATAGCGCATAGGCGAGTGCCTTACCTGTGGCATTAGCAACCAGCACGCCATTGATCCGCTGCCCAATCTCTCCCGGTTTCAGATCATCGTAGTGGCTAAAGGTCGCATAGAGTAGACCGCTACCGGAGGTCAGAGTCAAAAAGTCGGTACGCAGACCGATCAAACCTCGGCTGGGGATCAGGTAGTCCAGACGAATACGGCCCTTGCCATCGGGCTGCATATCACGGATCTCCCCCTTCCGCAGTCCGAGTAGCTCCATGACACTCCCTTGGTGCGCAATTTCAATATCGACGGTGACTTGCTCAAAGGGTTCTTGGCGGCGCCCATCCAGCAGACGAAAGATCACTTTAGGCCGAGACACTGCCATCTCATAGCCCTCACGGCGCATATTCTCAATCAAGATACTCAAATGAAGCTCGCCTCGCCCAGAAACTGCAAAAGCATCTGGATCTTGGGTCTCACTCACCCGCAGTGCTACGTTATGGACCAGCTCTCGGTTTAAGCGCTCCAGCAGTTGGCGTGAGGTGACATATTTGCCATCCTGGCCGCAAAAAGGCGAGGTGTTGACACAAAATAGCATGGTGACCGTCGGCTCATCGACGGAGAGCGGCGGTAGCGCGGTGACCTGGCTAGGATGGCATAGGGTATCAGAGATATTAAGAGCCCCTAAACCAGTAATGGCAATAATGTCTCCTGCTTGGGCATTATCTGATTCATAACGCTGTAAACCCAGGTGACGCAGTACTTGGCCCACTTTCCCTTGGCGCTGTCTCCCTTGGCTATCGACAATCGTCACCGATTGTTGTGGTTTAATACTGCCTCGTGTGATACGTCCGATACCAATAACCCCAACATAATTGTTATGATCGAGTTGAGAAATCTGCATCTGGAAGAAGCCTTGAGAGTCCACTTCAGGAGCTTTTACCTGTTGAGCAATGGTTTCAAACAGCGGCGTCATGTCAGTAGCTAATTGATCGGGCTGATAGCCAGCCACCCCATTCAGTGCAGAAGCATAGACAATTGGAAAATCGAGTTGCTCATCGGTGGCACCAAGATTCACAAAGAGATCAAAAATCTGATCGACCGCCCACTCCGCCCGGGCCCCTGGGCGATCAATTTTATTAATCACCACAATCGGACGCAAACCATGGGCAAACGCCTTTTGGGTGACAAAGCGGGTTTGTGGCATCGGGCCATCAAAAGCATCGACTAGGAGTAGCACCGAATCAACCATAGACAATACCCGTTCGACTTCACCACCAAAGTCGGCATGTCCTGGAGTATCAACAATATTGATACGCAGATCACGCCATAAGATAGCAGTATTCTTAGCCAAAATCGTAATGCCGCGCTCTTTTTCAATCTCATTTGAATCCATCACCCGTTCAACCGGGTGGCTGTTGTCTCCCAGCGTTCCGGACTGCTGCAGCAGCTTATCCACCAAGGTGGTTTTACCGTGGTCGACGTGGGCAATAATGGCAATATTTCGCAAGTTTTCTATCACAAAGGTTTCTCAGATAATCTATAAAATGGAGCTGTTATATTCTATTGTAACACCCCTTACCAGGGGATAAAATGAACTGTTTACAGCATTAGGGGTTTATAGTCCCAGTCACTGAGAGGGCTTGCCTAAACCTAGGGGGGAGTGCTGGTGGTTGAAGTACCCCCCTTTTTTGTGTAGGGTATCGGCCTAGCCAGTGTAACTTTGTGATAGCTAGGTTTCGATGTCTCTACAGGAGACCCGGACACAACCGACAATTTTGGTTGTGGACTCTGGGGTCGGTGGATTATCCATTTATCAGCCCTTATGGCAGCGCTGGCCAACGCTGCGCTATTTGTACGCGTTCGACAATGCGGGCTTTCCTTACGGGGATCTCTCGGCCGATGAAGTCATCAGTCGCTTGATCACGCTGATTGACGCTGTTCAGCAGCGCCACTGTTTTCAGTTAGTGGTCGTTGCTTGTAATACCGCCAGTACGGCCGCGCTCCCTTTTTTACGTCAACGATTTTCCGTTCCCATCATTGGTGTGGTTCCAGCGATTAAACCCGCGGCTGCAATCACGCGTAATGGTGTGATTGGATTGCTCGCCACCCCAGCGACTATTCAACGACCCTATATCGATGAGTTAATCCAGCAGTTTGCCACACATTGCTGGGTTGAGCGGTTGGGGTCAACCGAATTAGTGCAGCTAGCTGAGGCTAAATTGAGGGGTGCAGGCATTGCCTCTGAGGCCATAGCAGCCATTTTATTACCTTGGTTACAACAAAAAGAGGTGCCGGATACTGTGGTCCTCGGCTGTACGCACTTTTCATTGCTTAGAGAGGAGTTACTGGCTCTGTTACCGCCAGAGACGCAGGTGATTGACTCTATAGCGGCTATAACTCGCCAGGTAGAACGGATACTATTCACGATGGGAGGTCCACCAGCGGATATGGCGATTCAGCCAGGGCCTGCCTTCCCAAAAGCTAGTAACCGAGCCTATTGTACTCGGTGGGATCGAGCGGCTGAGGCGTTACAGCCGGCACTACAACGCTATCAATTCCAATCATTGCAGCTCATCAGCCTGTAGCCGACAGCAGTTTAATGGAGGGGTGGCAGTTATAGAGGTTCACCTTTGTTATCACTGTGCGGTCAAAGGGATATCCACCACCGACGACGGTTGGTTTGGGTACCAGCAATGATTATTTGCATTGAATCAATGGGTTAAACCCCTGAATCTAATGCTTATGATGGCATCAAACGGTTGACTAGCCAAACCATCTGTGCCTCTAAGTCTATGTAAATTCATAAAAACTGTACTTTTTGAGTACATTATAATAACATTATTAACCTAATAAGCCATTCTATTAAAAAAGGTCTCATGTAGTCGTCCATGCTGCTTTAATCAGGGCTCAATTGTCAATAGATAAGCCTAAATTGACCTATTGGAAATGCATCGTTTTATGATGATGACAAAAGGAATATTTTATAATTACCATTATTTATCAGTAGGTTAAAATGAACAATACAGTGCCACAAAGGTTAGTTGCCCAAGGAAATAAAAGTTCATGTCAGATTTCTGACATTGGCGAATTTATTTTATTTTTTGATTGGCTAACAGAGTTGGAGCTCCTTAAAGCTAAACCTTCTTCAAACTTAACTTCGCCAGAAGCGATAACAGATCTGCAGGGGCTGATTGAGCTGCCTAAGCAGCTTGAACTGCCTAACTTTCTTAATGTGCTTAAGAAGCATAATATGCTTAATTGGCCTAAGCTACATCGGCTGCACGAACTGTACGAACAGTTTAATACGCATCTGAAACAACAGTTTAATCTGCAAAGTATGACTGAATGGGATAAGTCATGTAGCCTGTCCTCGCTGCTTAAGGAGTACAAAGTAGGCACAGGACTTGATCAGGACAATTCGCATAAGCCGATTAGCCTATCCGATCGGTCTGATCCGCATAACCGACCCAATACTCATAAGTTGCTGGAGCTAACGACTTTAACTCTCAGGTATGGCAACTGCTCTGAAGTGCTAACAGATCTCAAGGAGCTGGTTAACTTGCCTAATCTGCTTAAGCTCACTCTCACTGGGTGTGAAGGATTAACCTCTCTAAAAGAGATAAGCGAATTAGTGGCGCAGCTGTCTGGGTTAACTGAGCTAACTTTGGAGAATTGCAGGGACGTAAACTCGCTAGTAGGCCTAAAAGAGTTGTCTGACCATCATCCTATATCGGTTAGGATAACCCTTAAAGGCTGCAGTACCTTAGTATCAGAAGCAGCGCTAGCGGTAGGCACAGAAAACTTACAGACTAATTCGACAGCTAATCAGCCCGATTTGATAGGTAATCAGTCATTTCAGGAGAGGCTGGAGATGCTGAAGCTCTATCTTAAGAGGAAGTATCCTGAGAAGTTGCTACAAGTGCCAGAAGAGGCCTCAGTTACTCACGTTAACCTTCAGCCCCCTCAATTCCTTGAGCAGGCTGGTCAGAAGGAGTCTCTCACCAGCGCAGTATTAAGCCAAGCGGCATCAAGCTGGGGACCTCAGTCCTCTAAGCGGTCTAGACAGGAAGCACTAACCAGTACCACATCGCTGCAAGGCTTACCAGGTGGAGAAGAGAGGATGGTTTTCTTGGCCGAGACAACCCACTGCTTCACAGACGCCCCTATTGATCTGTCCCGAAAAAAGTGCGCACCGAGTTTACGCTGCGGCTTCATAAGCCATAGGTGAAAGATAATTCAGTGTAGAATGTCTACGCTGACGATTGTAAAACGATTCTATATAATCAACTATTGCATTAGAGGCCTGCTATTCTGTCATTAATTTCATGGTATAAA
>WUUC01114058.1_pt1 | contig 39670 bp, 29 predicted proteins | sample 6278441 | NCBI WGS metagenome assembly WUUC01 (sample SAMN13675441, study PRJNA597444) | soil metagenome | isolation source: soil | place: USA: Washington | collected 2017-10
AGGCGCCGAAGGCCGAGAGCCGCGACGTCGTCCGCTCGGCGCTGAGCGTCGACGGCCGCAGCGGCGCGCTCACCTACTCCCCGCCGCCCGACCTCGTCGACGGCGCCGGCGACTTTCCCCTCTCGCTCAGCCTGAGGCGCGTCTACGACCAGCGCGAAGGCGAGAATGTCGGTTTCGGCATCGGCTGGAAGAGCAACTGGACTCACTCGGTGACACTGTCGAACGACGCCAACGCCCTGCTCGGTCGCGGCGGCGCCCAGGCGCTGGCGCCCGCGCTCATCGCCATCCACGCGATCGACGATCTCGTCACCACCCAGAGCGCGCAGAATCTCTACGCGGCCCTGCGCACCGCCGCCTGGCTCGGCGACAAAGGCCGCAACAACGTCGCCGTCGTCGAATCGGGCCTCGACGGCCCGGAGACCTTCTACGCCCAGCAGTCCGGCACTTTCGTCCCGGGCAGCGCCAACGGCACCACCCTGGTGCAGAGCGGCCTCGCCCCAGCGCCCGGCATCATCAACCGCTGGATCTATGCCGGCGTCGACTTCACCTACACGGACCGCGACGGCTCGACCCGCTTCTACGAATCGCCCGAACCGCAACCCACCGTTCAGGACATGAGCTCGCCGGGCATTTCCGGCCTGTTCGCGCGCAAGACCGTCCGCCTCGACAATTGGGCGTTCCCGAATGGCGTGCGCATCGATGTCGCTTATGGCAGCTTCGTGGCGACCCCCGATATCCACCACCTCTTCCGGGTCAGCAACAATCTCGGCGCCGAGATCAAGAACTTCACCTACGATTACGGCTCGACAACCGAGGTCTGGCAGTGCACCGGCTTCAGCCAGGGCACCGCTCCGACCAAGACCTCCGATCCCCGCGACGCGCAAGCCTCCTACCGAACCTCGGCCGGCGCCGGAATGACCCTCGTCATGGACGCACAGGCCGGCTTCCAGATCACCGTCGACCCGGCCGAATATCGCTGCTCGCCGGGCGCGCAGCCCCCCTACGAGCCGTCGCAGAGTCTTTCTTTCGCTCGAACTTACTGGGACTCGGTCGGCTCCACCTGGAACTATGGCTACAAGACGGCCGACGGCCTCTATGGCGGCTATGCCGCGCTCGGCCAGGTCTACAAGCCGGGCCAGGCCAGCCCCGCCATCGACCTTGCGTTCGGCAAGGACAACAATGTCCGCCGCGCCACCGACCTGGCCGGCAGCAGCTGGGACTATTTCGCAAGCCCGTTCCGCTTCCAGGCGCTGACCCCGCTGCAGGCGGCGGCGGCGAGCCCCGGCTCGATCACCTATTACGACCGCTACGGCCAGCCGGTGCGGCAGATCGACCCGCTCGGCCGGGTCGGCCTCACCGCCTATGACGATCTCGGCCGGGTCAGCCAGCGAATCAATCCCGAGGGCGACGGCGAGACCAGCCATTACGACGCCCGCGGCAATGTCGTGAAGGTCGACCGCAACCCGAAGACCGGCTCGGTCCTTGCTCCGCTCAGCCGGACCTTCACCTACAGCGAGCCGACGGCCACGGTCTGCGCCGCGCCGGTGACCTGCAACAAGCCGCTGACCGAGACCGACGGGCGCGGCAACACCACCAATTATGCCTGGGATACGTTCGGCAACCTCACCAACGTCACCCGCCCGGCCGACGCCAGCGGCAACCGCCCCGTCACCAGCTTCGGCTATTCGACGAACCTCGCCGGCAACGACGGCACCATCCTGCGGCTGCCGATCTCGGCGACCCAGCTCATCTCGCCGGGCGTCTCGACGACCACAACCTACGCACGCGATGCCGCCAACAAATATGCGATCAGCGCGGTGACGGCCGATCCGACCGGCCTCAACCTTCGGACCTGCGTCAAGTTCGACCCCGCCGGCAATCTGATCAGCCTCAGCGACCCGAGGCAGGTGATCTGCCCGTGATGATGCGGCTGCTCCGAGCTGCCTTGCTCGCAGCCCTCCTCGCGGTGCCGTCGCTCGCCTCCGCCCAGTATACGACCGGCTATCGATATGACGCCTTGCGACGACTGGTCGGGGAGATCGCGCCGGATCCAGGTACCGGCGGATCGGTGCAGCACGCGGCCACGCGCTATACTTGGAGCGGCGATGGCCACCTCGTGAGAATCGAAAAGGGAGTACTGACAACTTGGCAGGCCGAGAATGTGGCGCCATCGTCATGGACAAATTTTACCGTTCAGGCCCGCACAGATTTCGCGTTCAACGCCGTCGGAAATAAGATCGAGGAACGGGAAACGTCAGGGACCGGCACTCTGACTGGCCTAGTTCAATTCAGCTATGATGCCGATAGCCGGCTCACCTGCACTGCGGTGCGGATGAACCTCGCTTTTCCGCCAGTACTAGGAAGTGACGCTTGCTTGCTCGCCAGCCAGCAGGGGGGCGCCCCACCCGACCGCATCACGCAAAACGTTTATGACCGGGCAGGCCAGCTCCTCCAAGTCTGGCGAGCGGTCGGTACCAGCGTTCAGCAGGCCGAAGCGACGTACACGTATACGCCCAATGGCAAACAGGAGTACCTGATCGACGCGGCCGGTAACCGAGCGGGGTTCGCTTACGATGGCTTCGATCGGCAGAGCCACTGGTACTTGCCCTCCCCCACACCGCCAGATCAGCGGCCGCCCTTCGACCCCACCACTCCTGCGACTGCGCTGGCAACCGCCGGGGCGGTTAGCACGACCGATTTCGAGCAGTACGGCTACCACGCCAACGACAATCGAACCTCGCTTCAGAAGCGCGGCCACCGACCGGGCGTGAGCGATCAAATCATAAATTACACCTACGACGCTTTGAACCGGATGACGCTCAAGGACTTGCCCGGCGGCACTGCGAGCGACGTCCATTATGCCTACGACCTTCGCGGCCTCCAGACTCATGTGAAGTTCGTCTCGCTTGCGGGCCTGGGCGTGGCGCACATCTGGGACAAGGCGGGCCGTCTCGGCAGCACTACCGACTCCAGCAGCGGCACCGCGCGCACGCTCGGCTACCTTTACGACAGCGCCTCCAACCGGACGCAGATCACCCACCCGGATACGGCCAGCTTCTTCACCTATGTCTACGACGCCCTCAACCGCGTCACTGCGATCCGCGAGAAGGGCACGACCGCAATCGCCACCTTCACGTACGACGTCGAAGGCGGCCGCGAGTCCCTGGTCCGAAGCGGAGCTCTCACCTCCTACGACTATGATTCGGCCTCGCGGTTGCAGGCTCTAACGCACGACCTTACCGATCCCGCTGCCGACTTGTCGTTGAGCTTTACCTACAACGCAGCCGACCAAGTTCTCACCCGCACCATTTCAAACAACGCTTACGTCTATGCAGAGCCGTCAAACTCGAGCTCCGCCTACAGCCGGAACGGGCTCAACCAATACACGACGATCGGCGTTGAGCAGCTCGGCTACGACACTAATGGCAACCTCACTTCCGCCAGCGGAACCAATTTCACCTATGATCTGGAAAACCGTCTCGTCTCAGCGACCGGCGCAAGAACCGCTAGTCTGGCATACGATCCACTGGGTCGGCTACGGCAAACCTCGGGCAGCCAAGGCACAACGAGGTTCCTTTACGACGGCGACGCCTTGGTCGCGGAATATGACGTCGCCGGATCTCTCCTCAAGCGCTACGTCCATGGGCCTGGAGTCGACGAGCCATTGGTTTGGTACGAGGGCCCAACCCTAACCACAGCCGCCCGCCGTCACCTGCTCGCCAACCATCAAGGGTCGATCGTGGCGGTGAGCACCGACAGCGGCACCGCGATTGCCCGAAATGCCTACGATGCCTGGGGTGTGCCAGCTCCAGCCAACGCGGGCCGGTTCCAATACACGGGACAGATCCTGCTACCCGAGCTCGGGCTCTACCACTATAAGGCCCGTCTTTACTCCCCCACGCTTGGACGATTCTTCCAGACCGACCCCGTGGGATATGACGACCAGATCAACCTCTACGCTTATGTCGGAAACGATCCGGTAAATGCCTCTGACCCGTCTGGAGAAGCCGGGATATGTGAAAATCCGAAGACCGCCGCGGCCTGCCAGCGGCTACTAGAAGAAGTTGCCCGAGCCCGAAGCGAAGGAGTGAGAAAGGCGTGGAAGCAGGAGCGCGCGCTGGTCGAAGCGGGCGGCGGTACCAGGAACTGGACGCGGGCCGAACGCGCCGAACTCCTAAGAACCGGTCGTGTTAAGGGCTACGAAGGTCATCACATCAACACGGTCAAAGGCAATCCAATTACAATGGCGCGCGATCCCCGCAATGTCCGCTTCGTAACACGCGCGGAGCATGTCGCGATCCATCGTCAGGCAGGCGGATTCAGAGCGCCGATTCGAGGCCAACCCCTGATCAATCGAACCTTGGGGGTCTCCAACGTCATTACGTCGATAAGCGGAATCCTCTCCGGTAGGATCAGAACGGATTCCTTTGGCAATATGATATCCGATATGCTCGGCGTAGAATCACCGGAGGACACAATGAAAAGAGAGGCGGAAACCTGCAAGAATGCCGGGATGGAACCGGGCTGTGTCTGAACTCTCGCAGCGATTAGAAGGAATCCGCCGACAACTCTTCGTCTACGCGGATGAATGCGTTGAGCGGCTCGCGAATGGGACCACCCTGATATGTCCTTTGGGTTACGGAGCCCAAGCCTACCTTCACAAGCTTTTCAGCGGCGCAACCAAATCAGAGTTAGAGCAGATAAACCAAGCTTTGGGCTTTCCTTCGCCCAAGGACTATGAATGCTTCATGCTTTTCTCAAACGGCGCAACCCTGTTTGATAATACGCTATTCCTATTCGGGACACGTCCAAACTGGAGCAGAAGCTTGGCCGTGGAGGACATCGCGCCGCTATCTTTGCTTGAAAACATTGGCACATTTCAAAGGTTACATCCTGGCAGCGTGTGGTCCCCCGTTGGATCCATATCAGCCGCGCGTGTATCCTATTCAATCCAGTTGCGCAGCGATGGGAACACCCGAGTGGCAAGTGACACCGATGATGCACGCACTTTTCCTACATTCTTCGCTTTCCTCGAGGTGATTCTCTCGCTTTTCAATACCCTAGCGGATTGCGGAGGCCTTCGTGACGAGACCGGGGAACGCTTAGAAAAGGAGGTAGATGCGCTCCTCAGAGAGCCCGCGTAGGTCATGAATGCTGTGCCCATTACATCCACGCGTGGCCTGAGCGCCACCTCGAGGGGTCACTCCCGTAATGACCCTTAAGCCATCTCTCGAAGCAGAGCCGTCATGCGGTCAAACGCCGAATCCGTAAGCAGAAGAAGCGTCAACCTCTCGTCCCCGCCCACGTGCAGCCGTTCGATCAGCTGATGCTCCTCAAGGTTCGTCAGCCAATGTAGGCCCGTCGTTAGCGACACGGAAACCGCCATGCAGGCGCTGAGCGTCGACACGGGGCGGTCCTCGGCGTGGGCGACATATAACTCCAGCAGGAGGTCCCAGGCCGGCTCGCCGAATATATCCGCGCCCAGCACTTCCTCCCGCCGCCGGCGATCACGGATAAGCCTGCGCGCATGGGCCCGCTGGTCACCAAATTCGCGCGCCGGCCCTGCCATCACATTCCTCTCGAGCGTGCGCCCAAGATAATCAAATACGCGGAGTTGTCCAGCTAGATTTCTCGGTTTCCAATGCTCGAGTGTGCTGACCGAAGGGAGAGAAACTGGATCTCAGCAAGATCTAACGTGGCTTCCGGAGCCCTTGTCGCCGGAGGCGCGACCAAGCCCAGGTCAAGAACGCGACCACCGCGCCAATGCCCCGCTCACCTGTCTCACCAGACGCAGCCAGAGAGGCACGTCGCATCTACCGCCAGCGCCGCAGGCGCGACCAAGCTTTCGGCCCGGCGCTCTTCGGCGAACCGGCATGGGACCTCTACATCGCCGCCAGCGAGACGCGCGTGGTTTCCGTCATCGCCGCCTCGATCGACAGAGGAGGCAGTGCGTTGGCTCACGCTCCTCGAGGGCGCCGGACTGGTCGAGCGGCTACATGTCCGCGGCGAGATGAATCGAGCAACCGTCACCCTCTCCGACCAGGCTTTCGATCAAATGACCTTCCTCCTCCTCCGGGACGCATGACCGCCACCGGCGAAGAAAGAAGGTCGCTCGAGTGTCGGCGATTACGCTCTCGCGCGGGAATAGGCCCAGAACCGTCTCACGCAGCAACCCAGTTCGTCACCGGGGGCCGGAGATCAAAGTGCAGGAAAGAAGCCAGGAGGAAGAGGATTTAGCTTGAAGCCAATAACGGGATTGAAAGGAGGGGGCAGCCATGAACCTGACATGCTCAGATTCCTCGGTATCTTCTCACGCCTCGCGGTCCCGCCAGTCATCGGGGCATTTCTGATGCCGACCATCGTACAGTCGTTGATCGGACACGGCCTGTATCCAGATGTCGGCGGCTGGCTCGAATATATCTGGTGGGTCCTGACCAGGCCGATTATAGCCGCTTTCGGAATTTTTCTCGCCGGATGGTGGTGCGCCACAATCCAGCTAGAGTTCACGGATCGCCGCGACCACGATCCCACGCTGCTCGAGCAAGACCGTTTGAAATCGCTTCTGACGCGCACGATCCACGGCCTCGCCTGGCGTGTGATCCCTTCCTCCTTCGGCCGCTACCAGGCGAGGAGAACGAACGAAGCGCTGGAGATCGTCGGCTTTGCAGCACCCATCGAGGCGCCAGCGGAGCCGGAAACCGAGAAGGCTCACCTGGAGAAGGCCCAACTGGCCTATTACGAAATCCTCCGCATTCTCGTCAGGCGCTTCGGCTTTCACAAGGCACGCGACCTCAGCGCCACCATTCAACGAGTGCTGTTCGAGTCCGACTGTTCCGACAGGTGAGGTTATCCCCCCTCTAAGCAGCGACGTCACGTTGCGACGACGAGGGGCCCCACAATGCAGGCTCGATGACGATCCCAAAACGTCGTCCTTCTCCTTTGACTTCGAACAGCTTCTCGCCATGCGAGCCGAAGGGCTCCAAGCTCGCTGTCAGGGCCACAGGCGCTTCCGCATGCGTTCCCCAGCGACTTATCCGATCGAGATTGCCGGCGCTGAAGAACGCGCGAAAGCCGGCCAGCCATTGTCCCACCCGCGCGGCGGTCCCGATCGCCGCTTCCAACCGCTTGGCGCAGTCCACCCTCTCGCTGTCATCCAGAGCAACAACAAAATCGATCGCGGCATCTTCACTCGGGCCACGATCATAAGCCCGCAACGCCGACAGGCATTTTTCCAGATCAGCGGCGATCGTGCATGTTGCCGCTACAGCGACTTCGCCCTCCAGACGCCCGAATCTGACATCCCGTGTTTGAACCGTCGACCCGCTGGTTCTCATGCCAGACGGCCCGCCAGGCAGCGCTGAGCCGATAACCTCCGTGACCGTCAGCTCGCCACCGCCTCGCACCGCCTTCCTCAAGGCTTGCTGGAAACGGCCTCCGTCTTTGCGAAAGCGATCGTAAATCCGCTGCGCTTCGACCACCGCCGGCTGCAGCGCCAGCGCACGTTCCAGCGCAAGCTGTACCTGCGGAAGCCGCTCGAGAAGAAATCCCTCAGCGCGCTCAAGCGCCTCGCGAGCGTCATACTCGAGCTGAGCCTCGTTGCGGGTCACCGCCGAAGCACAGCAATGGCCGATGATCGCGACGGCCTTCAGCTTGAAAAAGTAGACGAGCTTGCCTTCATAAAACTTGTTCGGCTGGCACATCGGACACGGCGCCTTGTCGCCCATGGGACGCTTCGCCCGAGGCACGGAGATAGGATGGAGGATCCTGAAAGGCTCATCATTCGAAATCGGCCCTGGATGAAGGCCGGGGAAGGTTTCCGGCAGACCAGTCTTGGCAACATGAGCTCGGACGCGATCGACGTAGACGCGAGCGGGCATCGTCTCGAATATTTGAATCGAACAGGCGTTAGCAGTCGGCCCCGGCTCACCGGTTCCCGGGATCTGGCCAGATAACGCTTGGGCTTCCGGATCGGGGCGTTCCTTCAAGTTCGAACCCCCTGCCCTCATCGCTCAGCCCAAATTTACCTGTGTCGTCTGGCCCGGCGCGATCGTGAAGGTGATTCTGCCGTCCCGCCTCGTGGTCAGAACCCGCCGCTCCTTCCCCTCGAACAAGAATCCGCGGGCATGGCGCCGATAGTCCGCGATCGTGTCCTGGGTCGCATGCTGGATCCCGCAGTCCGAGATAACAAACGCCTCCGGGGACAAGCCGGTCAATTCGAACAAGTCCTGGCAGTAGCCATTCCGTCGACCGTGGTGCGAAGCGACGAATACCGTCACACCCAGACGCATCTCGGCCCTAAAATCTGGCCTCTGGAGCAAACGCCACCACCCGGGCACCTCCATATCGCCGGCGAAAACTATCGAAAAGCCGGGAAGGCCGTTCCCTCCCGGCCAGCGCATGACCGCGACGAGGCTGAGATTGTTCTCGTCGTCGAAATCCCCAGGATAGCTGTTGTAGAACAACCGATAGGTCATGCCGTCATAATCGGGCCAGGAAGGTTCGCCTCCACCCGAATATGCCCTTGTCATCCCCGCGAGCGCCTCGATCCCGGCGCCCATGCCGCCGCTGGATTTCAGCCGGTAGAGATCGGCGCCGCAGACGGTCGGATTACGTGTCAGGATGCCGATCGACGCGGCCCGACGAACCCCCACCAGGTCACAAGCATGGTCCTCGTCATAATTTGTGATCATCAGCTCATCGAGAAAGCCGATGCCCCGCCATTTGAGCATCGACGACGGCCGCCAACCGGTCGTGCCGTTCGAGCCACAGTCGATCAGCATGTGAGCGCCGGCGTCGCTGGAGAGGAGAGCGCATTGGCCGTGCTGAACGTCGAAAATCTCAAGCGTCGCCATGGCCACTCCTCGGCTCTGCTACGACGGCAAAAGCGGGCCAATGCTCGGCCAGCAGGGCGTGAGTGACCTGCTCGCCCCGCTTCACAAGCTTGTCGATCCACTCCTCCGGCATGGCAGAGAAATCCGTCGGATAGCCCGCCACCTCCTCGCACCGGACTAAGTCCGTCGGCCGGCACGCGAGGCGATCGTCAGCCTGACCGAGATAGGGGTGGAGGAAGTCATCCAGCTGCCCCATCTCCCTCAGATCGAACAGCCGCTTCACCGCGAAATTCTGCGCCCTCGCGAAGATGCTCTCGAAGGCCGCGGCGACACGGGTGGTCGCGAGCGAAGGCGCTGGCGCCGCCTCAAGCGCATAACCGGCCCGGCAGGCGATGATGCGCGAATAGCGATCGACGTGATAGCTGACCGAATCAACCCGGTCGGGCCACAGGGGCGCCAAGCCAAGATTGTCGTAGACGCCGCCGTCGGTCAGGATCACCCGATCAGTCGATTTCGACCCGTCCTTTTTCGTGAACTCCATTTCGCGGTCCAGCGCCGGTAGAGCGATCGGATAGGCAGCCGAGGCAGAAACAGCATCGGCGATCTCGATGCTTTCCGACGATGCCGCTCCGAAGCGCCACGAGCTCACTTCATCGGCAGCGAAATAAAAGGCCGACTTCGTCTGGAGTTCGCAAGCCACGACGATCAGCTTGGGCCGGTCGGCCCGGAGCGCCGGCAGAAAATCGGACTCGAAGATCGAGCTGAACACCCGGCGCAAGATCGTCGTCCGGCTCGCCCGCCGCGGAATGAGAGACTGGCTGAGCCACCTCCAACGCACCCGGGCCTTGATCCGCAAAATCCGCAGCACCAAACCGACAATGCGCGCCACCAGACGCTCGGCCGCGATCACCGAAAAGAAGAACAGCGCCTTCACGCCTTCCGAGGTCGTCAACGCCTTCCACAAAGCAAGCCGAAGGAAGCCCCGTGCTATCAGACCCCGCGCCTTCGCTTCAAAATCCTCGAAGCTGCCCGGGGTATGGCAATAGAGCGCGGCCAGAACGCTCCCACCGGACACGGACGAAATCACTGCGACCTTGTCTAGGACGCCCGCTTCCCGGAGCGCACGAAGGCAACCGAGATGGAAGGCCATGGCCCGCGATCCGCCGCCGGAAAGCGCCAGCGCCAGCTTGCCTTCGGCGAGCGACGTCGACCCCTTAGCCATGCTGCATCTCGCCTTCGCCGGTCAAAGACTGCCAGCCGACCCGGATCCAGGTCATCGGCGCCCCGCAGATCGCCATCACATAGGGCGTCCCGGTCGGATCGAGGTGGGTCCTCAAGTAACCGAACACCTCCTCATCGTCGTCGCTCGGAGCGACCTCCGCATGATCGGGATGACTATGCCACTCCCCGACATAGCTGATGACGCCGGCCGACCGGGCGCTGATCCCCTCTACCAGCGGCTTCAAATGCTTGGCGCCGCGGATGAAGTAGGTCGGCGACTGCCGGCTGTCGGGAGGCGCGGGCAAGGCTGCCACGATGTGGACGATACGGCGCGACAGGTCGTAGGTCCCAAGCAGGACGCCGCCCGTTTCGTTGGGCAGGCGTTCCAGCCTGTAGGCGCGCATCTCCTCGATCGCCTGATCCGACATCGTCACCCTGAAATCGGCGAAGGCGTGACGCCGAACTGAGCTCAGCCGCACAGCAAGGGCAATAACCGCGCCGGTTTCAGGCTGCAGCCGCCACACCTTCGCACGAGCGCCATCATCGGCGAGGAGCGAGATCAACTGGCCCGCCGCGATACCGCTAAGCGTCTGGACCTGCCATGGCGGCAGCGGCCTCGTCAGATCCTGACAAGCGTTCGCGTAGCGGACCATGTCGATACGAGCCGCCTCGAAATGGTCAGCAAGCAGCGGCTCAGTGCCGGCAGCCAGGAAATATTGAGCCTCGATTTCGTCCAGGCGGATCGCCCGGTCCCTGGCCTCCGCGAAGACGACAAGGTCCCGGCCATCCGGGTTGAAGAAGAAACTCGCGCTCCGAGAGAGAGCGTCGTCATCCCCCAGCGCCCCCAGCACCGCCGGCGAGGCGCTGAAGTCAATAACTAGATCCGCGGCCGCCACCGCTTCACGAATGGCGCCCTCCTGCGCTCCCGGGCGCAGGAAGTCGGCACGGATCGACGTGTTACCCCCTTCGGCCAAGATGCTGTCCAGCATCACCGCCGTGGCTCCGTCCTTGGAAAGCCCGACAAGGCGGTCCACATGGATCTGCCGCACGAGGTTATGGGGAAGTACGATGTCGTTATCGACGACCGTCCAGGTGCCGAGACCCGCGCGGTTCGCATTCGCCATCACATTAGAGCCGATCGCGCCGGCGCCGATCGCGACTAGGCGGGCATCGCCTTCAGCCCCATTCCCGGCGTATTTTCGCGCCGTCGCCCGATCGAGGCGCTGGACGACGCGCCAGCCATAGAGGCCGAGCTCCTCCAGGTCAGCAGGAGGGGCAGCGCCAAGCAGCTTCCCAAGCTGGCCTGTCCCGGGAACACGCCCAGCGATTCCCAGGCGCTCTAGCAGCCCCTCCACCTTGAGCGTCGGACTGAACGCCCAGTGTTCCCATGCCTCCACCTCGTCACCCGCCTCCCTCAGCCTCGGGATCGAGATGAAGAGGACGACGAGACGATCACCGCCCTCGAGCTGCTCCCAGAGCCATTCGCCGAAGCGGCCGATGAGATCTCCCCCCATTGCGACGATCAGGTCGTGAAGGCCCTGAAGGTCAGTCGGTCGCAGGTGAAGCGCGCCCTGAGGCTGGGGAGCCACCTCCATCGAAAAGATGGCGAACGGCACCCGAACTTGACCGTCCTTCGGCGGGTTCTGATCGAGCAGAACCGTTAGGCGTCCATCATCGTCGTCGAGCACGATCCCGTGCCAAACGAGCGGCGGCGCCCCTGGCGGGACCACCATCGTACTCGACGTCGCGGGAATCATAGGCTCGATGGGCTGCCCAGCCTGATGAAGCGCTTCGCGGGCCGTCCGGGCGAACCAGTCACGGAGCCGTTCGACCAGCCTCTGACCGGTAAGCGCTCGACTGAGATCGCCCCAATTCTCCTCCCAGATGCACAAGCAGAGGCCGCTGCCGTCTCGCTCATAGTTGGTGTGGACGAGGTCGATCGGGAAATCGTCCCGACGAGAGTAGACAGTGGGCGGCCCGTCATCGCCGGGAGGGAAGACCAGACGCACCGGCTCCTTCTCGACGATCGCCACGGTCCGATCCTGGACGAGCTCCGGCTCGAGGACGATGTCCACAACATCGTTATCGCCGGTGAAGTCAACCGCCTCTACCCGGGCGTAGGGATAGTCCGGACTTCGCTCCAGATAATCGATCAGCGCGGCCGCGAGGGAAGAGCGCGGCCCGCCATCAGCGTCGTCCATGTCCAGCCCGCGGAGTCGCACCCGAAAGGATCGCAGGGGCACCGCCAGCGCTCTTCTTCACGTTATACCCCTTGCTGCCGATCTCGATGACGAGCGGCTTCGGCTTCGCCGCGGTCGGCTGCTCCATCGTCACCAGGTAGCTGCCGCCAAGGTCCTCGGCGACGCCCTTGTAATAATTGGCCGCCTGCCGATGCGGCGGCTGGTCGCTGTCGTCGTTGGTCGGGATCGGGCAGCTGGTCGAGACGAGCAGACCCTTGTCCTGACCCTGCTCCTCATAGAGCCACTTCAAGCGCTTCCCAGGCTCCGTCTTGTCCTTGCCCTTCTCGGCGGCCAGCGACAGGTAGCTGGAGTGATGCGGGACGTTGTTGATGTCCCACATCAGGCGGTCATCATTGCCTTTCTTGCGGGTCACGCGGACGATGTCGTCGATGATCTCGTGACTGACATCGGCCGACAAGATCAGCCGGGTAAGCCGCTTCTCGACCTCGAAAGTCGCCTGCATGAAGATGCCGGTGTCATTGCGCTTGTAGGTGCCGTCCTCGCAATGCTCGGCGAACGGCGCGAGCACGAAAAATTCGACCCCGTCCGCCTCGAGATTGAATTCCGGGCACAACGTACCCGCATCGCTGATGAGATTGCGGCGCTTCTTCGGCTCGATGCCGTTGTCTTCCAGGAAATTGTCCAGGGCATCGGGCCGACCGAAAACCCGGATGCCCTTCCCCTCGAGGAACCGATGCCGGGCCTCCGCCCTCAGCTTCCGCGCCTGTCCCTTCACGCCCACCTCGAGGATGGCCGTCGCCGGCACCCACATCGTCTTGATCTTGATGCGCTCGTCGTCCTGATACTTCTCCGCATGCTCGAGCCAGAAGACCTCGGTAGCCCGCTTACAGTGGTCGGTGTCGAGATGGGTGAAGGCGACAACGTCGATCTCCTTGGCCCCGTCGAGGCGGTCGCGGAGCTCCTTCTCGAGGTCGCAACGCTTGTCGTCCTCGTCGTCGCGGTTGCGCATATCCGCGAAATCGAACAGGACCCAACGCTCGTTATCGAGCTCGATAAGGCAGGTATCGGCGTTGCCGATGGGGAAGAAAGTGACAGTCGGCATTTCGAAAACTCCCTGGTGCACCCGCGGCCAGGCCGCATCCCGCGTAGGGATTGATCGAGCGAACATGCCCCCTTCCCTATCGTCGGTAAAGGCATGTATGTTGGGAAACCGGACTGTTCAAGGATAGGCGATGGAAAAAAGTGACCCGGAGGATCCAGGCCTACGCTGGAGCATCGCCCAGCGGCTTGAGTTCATTGAGTTCCGGCTAGTCTGGGAGGGCCGAATCAACCGGTCCGATATCCGCCAGAGGTTCGGCGTGACGGTCCAGCAGGCCACATCCGACCTTCAGCTGTACGAGAGAATCGTGCCAGCCAACGTCCAATATGACCGCAACGCGAAGACGTTTGTCCCGGGACCACGATTCGAGCCGTACTTCCTCAAGCCCGTAGCCGACCGGCAGCTCCTCCAACTCGCCGCCATTACGAACGGCCTGGTCGACGCGCGCGAGACTTGGTTCTCCGAACTGCCTCCGGTCGGGGTCGTGCCGAACCTACCACGAAGCGTCCCCACCCTGACGGTGCGCTGGATCTTGGAAGCGATCAGAAAACGCTCGGCTATCGACGTAGGATATCAGTCGGTAAAGCGCCCTGACGTCATCCGCCGGACACTTGCGCCCCATGCGCTGGGCTACGACGGCACCAGATGGCACGCCCGTGCCTGGTGCCCCAAGAATCGAGGCTTCCGAGACTTCGTCCTTTCACGCATTACCGATACGGGTCCCCTCTCGCCTTCTCCAGTGGATGCCGATTTAGATCTGGAATGGTCGACAAGAGTCGATCTCGTCCTCGTTCCTAATCCGGCGCTAGGCGAAGGTGCGCGCAGGTCCCTCGCGAAAGAATTCAACATGACGCGAGGGCGCTTACGACTCTCTACGCGTGTCGCCATGGCCTTCTACACCCGGCAGCACCTTAATCTGGACCTCGCTCTCAGGCCCGAGCGGCAGCAGCTAGTGCTGTCGAATGCTGAAGAAGTAGACGCAGCGTGCGCAGACGCTCAGGCCGCGGCTCTTGCAGCATTGAGGCTTGCGGGACACATTCCAGCGTGAAGGTTCGCGGACTTTGTCGCTGTGGACATAGTTTTATGCTGCTCGATCAATTGGCTGAGCCGATAGCAAGGCACCCCTAACGAGCGACACCGCGTTTTCGTCACAGCAAGGCCTTTAGCTCAAACGCGCAATTTTCGACGGTATCATGATCCTCGCCGGCAACCCATACTGATACCATCGCTCCGCTAGGATGATGATCATCATAAGCGGTCAGCACGAAAACGGCTCGGTCTCCTAGGCGTTTGCGAACGAGCAATTCGCCAGTCTCAAGGACCGAACTCGGATCCAAATTGGACGTGTGAAGCCCATCGAGAGTTACGATAGTACGTTGATCTTCCCAGGCCGGTCCGAAGAGGTGATCGGCAATGCATATCGGCACCGTCCCGCCCGTATGCCGCACGTTAGCCTCAGTCACGTAGATTTCGTTATCGCTGACCAGGAAGTCCACATCGAACCATCCAGAATAGCCCAGTTCAGCCAGGGAGGCGGCTGTCCGCTGTACGAATGCCTCCATTCGTTCCTTGAATTTGTCAGCCGAGAGAAGCGCTCCCTTACCGTAGACTGTCCCCGTGCATCGAAAGCGGTCCATCACCATGCGGCCGGCGCGGGCCCGGCCCTGCCCGCCAGAGACGCCAGGACGCCAGTCAAAGCTAGGCGAGACGTTTGTCTCAGGTGAACCAATCAGCGGCTCTACCATCCAATATTTGGCCCCTGAATCCCCTGCGCCGTCTTGCAGCAAAGTCCGAAGGGCCACCTCGTCAATCGCATCGGCGTCGATCTGGACGGTACCCTTCCCTCCCCATGTCAAACCCGGCTTCACCACCACCGAAGCCCATGCACGCATGACATCACGGACCTCCGCAGCTGCACGCGGGCCACGACCCACCACTACTGCCGGGTGGACCCGGACAGTCGGATCCCTTTCAGCCGAGGAGTGGAGCAGAGCACGATTGGCCGCCTTTCCATCAAGCAACCCCACCAGGGGCCAAACATCAGCTGATTTCTCGGCGACGGTGAGCTCACGCTCCAGCGATGCAGACTCTCTCGTCGGGCCCCACGAAACTAACTCGTGAAATGACCACTTAACCAATTCGGCAAGGCAAACAGGGTCGTTGAGCGCATCAAAACATAAGTGCCCGGTGCCGGGTTGGCACGTTACCACGTGAGGCGAATACCCCAGCACCTCGTTCCAATGTCCCAAAAGTACCGGGTGGAGCGACGTATGAAGCAAAACGACGGCGGTGTCCCGCGTGATGCCATAGAGCGCAAATGAGATTTGGCTGAACAACTGAGGATAGGACGCGTGCCCTCCACCACCGCGATAGCGTCGGTTAAACTCAAAAATGTTAGGTACGATTAACGCAGCCGTGTTGTGATTGCCCTCCCGTCGCGAAGAGTCTTCGGTCATGCTTGCCCCCCTTGCCCCCGCGGACTATCCTCTTGAACGGGTCCCGCGCGCAAGGAGCAGTGATGTCAAACGAGTCTGTGGCTGCTAACATCCTCGCATCAAATCGATATCTCACTCTGGCGACAGTCAGCGACGATCGGCCATGGGCTTCCCCTTTGGCCTACACCATCGAGCCAGACCTATCTCTTATCTTCTATTCCGCGCGAGACTCACGCCATTGCAAGAACTTGTCCCAAAATCCTCATGTGAGCGGTGCAATTTTTGATTCGCGCGAGCCATCCGACACTGCCGATGGCATCCAGTTCGTGGGGACTGTCGAGGAAGTAAGCGACGACGATCTCGCCGACGTGATGGGACGGTATTTCCGTCTGTCGTTCCCAGAACCAGAAATTCGGTCCCGATGGAATCGTCCAGTCTCAGATTTCCAGGGACCCGCGCCTCAACGATTCTATCGGATCAAAATCGGACACATCTACAAGCCCGATCCTACGTCAACGCTCGTTGACCGACGCGTGGAAATTGATTTCAACGCTGTGCGCGCCCTGCTCCCGAACCTGTAAGAGTCGGCACCTTGGAGCACGATCTGACGAAAGCAGAGCTTCGGAGTATTCTAGTCGAGCGCGACAGCATCGACAAAGACGATTTTTTTGTCCTGAAACTGCATGTCGTACCCAACGAAAATTTGACCCTAGAAGAAGCCGCTGTTCGGATCCTTCTGATTTTGACCGGCCGCACCATGAGGCGTCTACCGTATGAGTCTCCAGAAATCCGTGGACGGAGCAACGGGCACATTCTCAGCTACGACGTACAGGCCCAGACAGTCGAAGTAGCCCTTCCGCGGCAATTGTGCTCAGCTCAAGAGGGTTTGACACACCTCTTCACACTGCTTTGCTCGGCCGCCGAGTATAACTATACGCGCGAGTTTTGGGTCGACAATATCGACTTTCCAACTCCGTTTGTGAGCGCATATCCGGGACCCCGTTTCGGGATAGAAGGAATGCGCAGCCAGTTTGGGCCAAGCGCCCGCGAGCGCCCGCTGATCGGTGTCATCTTAAAGCCCCGGGCCGGTGTGCCGTTGGCGAGGATCGTTCCCCTCCTCCGAGAAGCCTTGATCGGTGGTTGCGATTTCGTGGCGGACGATCTCCTTCTCGTGGATCGCGAGGGCGAGGCGCCGTTCGCCGACCGCGTCCAGACGATGTCCCACATGGTACGGAAACTGTCGGCGGAATTGGGCACTCCCAAGGGCTATTTTGCCAATGTGGGAACGGATGTCTGGAAGGCCGCAAAGCTCGCTGATCAGGCGATCAACGCCGGGGCTAGCGGATTGGTGCTAAACGGCTTCGCGATGGGGTTCGGCTCTATGGCGGAATTGATCGATCACCTTCAGGGCCGCGTCCCCACAATCACGGCTAACATGGGTGGCGGAATTCTAACGAGGCCCCGCCTACTTACGGAACCGGGCAAGCCGACAGGCGTCTCTGAAACAGTCATATCGAAGCTCAGCAGGATTGCCGGGGCTGACGCTGTCCACGCAGGCACATCGGCATCAGAATGCTATGGGGGCGACGCGTGGGGCCCCGCAACGCGCGCACTGCGTAGCCCTTTCTTCACAATGAAATCAGTCTTCGCCGTTGCCGAAGGCGACTTGAACATCGCGAATCTCTGGGAGAACATCCGCTCCCTTGGAGGAGATGTGATCCTGGAGCCAACGAGTGGCATATTAGCCGCGCCTGGCGGTCCTCGAAAGGCAGCGGAAATCTTCCGCGCGCTCGCTGAACGCCTTTGCGACGACATGACAGAGGACGAGGCAGCAAAAACGATCGAGACGTTTGCACGTGAGAAAAAGTCCCTCGGAGTCGGCGCGATGCTCGACCACTTCGGCTACAAGCGGCCCAGAGGGAAATAGCGTGCTCGCGGAAACCAAGGACCTGCTGAATTTTGCAGCGACCACGTCCGCAGCTATCCTAGCGATAGCTTTGACCATAATGGCTCTCGTCCCTCTCATTATCCAGCTCCTCTCGGACAAGGTCCGCGCGCATTTTGAAGCGACCCAAGCAAAACGGCGGCTTGCGCAAGCGCTCGCCTTGCTGGCGACGTCGTCAGCCGTCCTGTTGATAAATCTGATCCTGGTGACGCTGGCCGCAATGTTGTGCGCAATCCAACCAGCTGTGTCAGTCATATCATTGGCGATACTTTTGGTCGCCTTAGCTGCGTTCGCCGCCGCCTTCACACTAGCCCTTCTGGTCGTGTGGAAGGCATCTCAGCTTTGAATGGCCTGCAGGGCACCAACAAATGCTGCAGGTTCAAAGGGGTTCTGTTCGACCTCGACGGCGTCCTGGAGTCCGAGGAGGGCATCGTAGACGGCGCGGTCGCACTCCTAAGCGATATCCGCGCGAGTGAGACCCCCTTCGTAATTATCACCAACGACATTCGGGACGTCGCGTACGAGCGGATGGGCCTGCTTTCAGAAGCTGGGATCCAGGTAGATCCCAAACAGTGGCTCACTCCCTACGACGTACTCCGTGAAACTCTTGCTAGCCTAGGTTGCCATTCACCCCACTTCTTCGGGGCTCGGATACCTGAGAAGCACGGCTGGTTAAGCTCGCCGCCATCGCGACCAGACGCCATCGTTCTTGGCGACGTGCGCGATGCCGAAGACACCTTCGACCTATGTTCGTCCCTATCAGCTGAGGGCATTCCCCTTTTGGCTCTCCAAAAAAATCCGCGACTACTTAAGAATGGTCAGCCTGTGATGGATGTCGGAAGCTACGTAAAAACTTGGGAAACGAGGCTTGGCCGCCGTGCCGTCGTGATCGGCAAGCCCGGGCAAGCGATTTACCGCGCGGCGCTCAGGCAGCTCGATTGTTGTGCCGGGCAGGCAGTCATGATTAGTGACAGCTTCCACAACGATCTCGGTGGCGCTCTACGCGCCGGGATCGCCGGGATCCTCGTCAGCCAACATTCGACTCCCGAAGACATCGCCGCTGCTCAAGGCCGTTGCCGTATCGCAGACGATCTGACCGCGGTTCAGTCGATTCTCTTCGAATGACGGTGAGGGTTCCCCTCCGCGTTACCGACACCGTCGCCGAGTCGAGATTTGACATTATCGTGGTCGGCGCGGGTCTCTCCGGACTGACAAGCGCCTACTCGGCGGCGCGCGCCCAGCCCACCTGCCGCATATTGGTGCTCGAGGCAGGCCCTCTAGGACCGATGAAACACCTCGATAGCGCAGATGGTCGAGACACCGCTTTTGCTCGGTGGTGCCTGCAAGTCCCTGACAGCTATGCACACCTCGCGCCTGAGCGCCCTGATCAGTGGTCCGGTGTCGACAGGCGGGTCGTCGGGGGCCGCGGTCTCTATTGGGGCGGGGTCCTCTGCAGGATTAACCCCGCCGAACTCGAAAGAGATGCAGCCGCTAACGCATGGCTGCAACGACAAGGCCTCGACGAAGCGGGAGCCGGTTATGCCGAGGTGATCGCTCGGCTCTCCGCTCTCGATTTCTATTGGCGGGGCGGGTGGCACTTCCCGATCCCTGCCGAATGTCAGCCGTTTATTTCTATTGCGCGAGCGGCCGCTCGGCGGGGCGGGCATCCGATCTTTTCTCCGCTAGAATACTTCCAGCTCACTTCAGCTGAAACCGTCAATGTTCACCTTGTGACAGACGCTGAGGTGGCGGCGGTCCGCATGAACGGCAACCATTTCATGGTGGAATACCAAAATGCCGCTGGCCTCACTCAGGCGTCCAGTCGATCGCTGATACTCGCAGCCGGTCTCCGCGAGAATTGTCGTCTTCTAGAGACTTGGCGCAGAACTCGCCAAATTTATCAGTTCACTGACCATCTGGTCGCGGGCGCCGCCTGCTTCGTTCCGACTGGTTCCAAGGCGGGTCAGTTGCTGGCGGGCGCCGGCCGCGAAATTTATTTCAAGGATCGAGCTGCTACCGAGGGATTTAATCTCTTTCTCACTGGCACGCCCCGCTCGGATGGATGGGTCCTCGACATTTGGGGAATGGGCGAGAAGGATCTTAAGTGCCCTCTCAACCTGACGACTGACGGTCACCGCGTGGCAATCAGCGGACGGAAAAGTCGGACGGACGAAGCTAAGGAGCTCGCCATGCAGGCCGCGGCCCTTCAAGTCCTCGACGAACTGTCCGCCGCGTACGGAGAGCGCCTGGCCGTGCCTCCTCTGCAAGAGGCTTCAACCAAAGTCGCCATGCGGCGTATCCACTTCGAAGCCTGTCCGCCCGGGCTCTCTATAGCGTATACGTCGGAGCTTGGTTCAGTGGATCACGAAGCCTGTATCCACAACCCGGTCCTTGAGTTGGACGACCTTGGCCGCGTACCAAACTCGAGGCTCTTCGTGGTGGGCCCAGGAGCCCTCAAACGAATGGGTTCGGCTAATCCCAATTTCACCGCCTTGAGCTTGGCGGGCAAAGTTGGAGAAGCGGCAGCTGCAGCGTAAGAGTTTTTCAAGCTGCCTTGCCATGTGAGCAAAATCTGGCAGACTCCACGAAAAGCAAGGAGCTTTGCGTAGTGGGCTTACGCCTCGTCAATTTCTCGGTCCCGCTGACTAAGCGCGTCTCTTACCTGAGCCAAAAACCGTTCAGGATACCCCCACTTACCATCCAAAATCTTGTCCAACATCTCTTCCTCGGAGAACACATAATTCTGTGCGTCCGCACGCAATGCGGTCGTGAACTCATTCTCTGCTAACCCTGCTTCTTGGGCGAGCATGAGGTCGTAAAGGATGTTTAGCTGGTAGAACAAAGAGGCAAACATCCGCTCATCGCCGGCTGACATGCAATCCCCATCAAATCGCTTTTTCCTTTCATGAATGAAATTGGCCAGCTCTGGATTAGCTAATATGGCCATATTCCAAGCCTGCCACTGCGAGTTTAGGTCGCGCATCGCCTGCATCTGACTCGATTGCTTTGTGAAGGCATAAACGAGCCAAGCTATGGCGATCGACCCGACCGCCGAAACCACGGCTGCGATGGCTGATACGGCATCCCAAGCTTCGAAAGACCCTCCGGACATCGGATACCCTCCTTCAGAGACAACCAACGTACCGAACTTCTACCTAGCGATCACGAAACCCTCACACGCATTGATGCCAATCTTGAAGGGTGAGTGCCAGATGCAATCGTCGAGGCTCGAACGTACGGGCCTTCCTAGTGCGTTTGCTGACGGATAGCTCTCTGTCGAAACCATCAGACAGTGCCGCAGATCGGCAAGCCCGGGTCGCATCTCCTTGCCCCTTGCTATAGACTGCTTCCAAGCCTCTACCGGGATAAGAAAATGCCGCCATCGGTAGCCCAGTCACTATTTCGCATCTTCAAGGGCTGGTTCGGGATGGCAGGCAAAGCCTCCTGGCACAGCCCTTTGCTAATATCTTTTGTCCTCCTGCTGCTCATGCTCGTGGGTGTAGCGCATTCACAAAGCACGGAAAGTCGGCCGAAAGAGCCAATCGCCCTTCAGCAACAGGCAGTGGCCGAGCTCAGTCGCGCGATCGAATTGTTCGATACTTTCGGCGACCATGCGGCAAGGCCGGGCATCCGGCGGGCAGTGGACGCCACCCGGCGATGGCTGGATACCAGCGGTCAGCTGACGGCATCGCGCTCGGAGCGGCTGACCAGTCTGGCACGCCTGTGCACCACTGCAGGCGAACCGTGCGAGGGACGAGCCATCCGCGCTGCGATCCTTGAGCTCAGGCTGCTGCTCGACCTACATCGCGCCGAGACTGCCGCACACCGCGCTAACGCTGAAATGCTACAGGGATGGCTGACGCATTACGATCGGGCGTTGGACTCCGCCGGGCGGGCCATCATTGCCGAGCGCCACCACGGGCGCGCGGCCGAAATCCTTCTCGAAACCATGAGGGCGCGAGCCTTGACTGAGGCCGAGGCGACCCTGCTGATGAGCAATCTCGCCCAAGCCGCGGACTATGCCTACCAAGCTGGAAATTGCACCCAGGCCGAGCGGCACGCCTCGAAGACGCTCGACCTCGCTCCGCGTTTTCGCGGCATCCACAACCCTAATTACTCTCCAGATGCCAATGCATTAACCATCCAAGGCGAATGCGCGCTCTGGGCGCGCGATCCTGCCAAGGCCTATCGTCTCGCTCAACAGGCGATCGCCGCCGAAAATGATGTCCCGACAACACGCGCCCGTGCGATCGCCAGCTTGGACCTGCGCGGCCGCTACGTCCAAGCACGGGCGATGCGGGCCGAGCCGCGAGAGGTGGGTGCGGTCGCCGCTTTGCAGCTGTGGAAAACGGCAGACATGGCCCACCGTCAAGCTTTGTTCGCCAATATCGCCCGTTGGACGAGCGAGAGTCGAGCTTCAACCCTCTCCGATGCTGTCCTGCTCGCCGAGCAGATGCGGTCCGGTTCGCCCACGATACGGCAAGCGATTGCGACTCTGATAGAGGCCAATTCCACGATGGATGAAGCTCGCCGGGGCCTCGATGCCGACGAGGCGGGCGCGGACATGCGCGTCGACATGGCCTCGGCGCAACTCGCGGACGTGGAGGCCGCAGCCCTGCAGGCCGGCGTTCAAGTGCCGTCCGCTGCGGCCACGCCTGAGCAGATTCGCGCTGCCTTGGCACCCGGTCAGGGATTTCTCTTCCTCTATCGATCACAATTCGGTGCGGTGGTTTGGGGCATCGCCGCCGACGGAGACATGTTCGTGATGAGCCCCAGCCCCGAGATGGAGCTGAAGATCGGCCGCGACCTCGGCAGCGATCTACCGAATGTGATATCGGCAGCACCTCCGGCACGCTATTACGCCGGGAACAGCATCGGCTGGGATACGCGCACCTTCAACGCCATACTCGCTCGGTTGCCCCGCGCCGACGATGTCCAGTCCCTGTTGGCCGTCCGGCTGACCCAGCTCGGAATCGAATTCGGCCCGATGCTCCGAGACCTTCCGGGCCGTGCAACCTATTGGGCCATCGCTCACGACGAGGAGCTCGACGGCGTCCCGTTTGCCCAGATCCCGCTGTTCACCCGGGCAGAAGCGATCGCTACGAAGGAGCCCATCGACCTCTCGCGCTCACTCGCCGAAAAGGCATTCGGATATTTCACCGCTTATTCGCTCGTGCCGTCGCCCCGCGCTTTCATCGCCTTGCGGGAGGCTCGTTCGCGGACACGCGGACGCGATTATCTGGCTAACCTGCGAGTGGGCGACATACCGTTCACGAAGGAGCCCTGTGGCGTCGCACAGGTGACTTCCGCCTCGGCCAGGGGTGTCACGCTGACCGCCGCGCTACGGCGCAGGGCGATCCTTGACCAAGCGTGCATTGAAGAATCGAAGGCCCAGCTCGCCGCCTTCGCCGCCACCGGAGGGTCGCAGGAGTTGTTGACCGGAAGCACCGCGACGCAGGGGGCACTGAGCCGCTTCGGCGGCCGCGACATTGGCGTGCTGGCCTTCTCGACCCATGGGGTCCCGGCCGGGACCGCGCTCACCGGTGACTGGCCGGCGCTCTTGCTCTATCCGCCCGCCGATGATGCCGGGCCGGCGAATGACGGCGTGCTGACGTCGCTCGAAGCGGCCCAGCTACGACTTCGAGCCGCGCTCGTCGTCTTATCGGCCTGCTCGACAGGCATTGAGGACGAGGTGCTGGGCGAGGAGCCGCTAGCGGGGATGGCGCGCGGATTCTTCCTGGGTGGCGCTGAATCGGTCCTAGTGACCCGGTGGGACCTCAATGCCCGCTACGCGCTGCAGGCGAACCTCGCCTTCGCCGAGGCACTTTCGCGAGGCGAAAGCCGGGCGGAGGCCATGCGCAGCGCGCGGCGCAAGCTAGCCGACGAGAATCGCGAAATCCGGCCTTGGCATTGGGCGGTGATCGAGCTGCTAGGGTCAGGAGATTCCTTGTGAGCAGGTTCGTCCGCACAGGCAGAGCGTTGGTGGCCGCGGGCCTGCTCGCATGTGGAGGGGCGGCGTCGACAATCGCACCAGGCGCCGCGTCCTGTCCCACGATCGAACCTGCGGCCGACCTTGCGTCGCGCATTGAATCCTACCTCAGGACTGGAGGGGATTCGGCGCAGAGGAAGGGTGACTGCGTTCAGGCGCTGTACGATCGGCTGATCGGCCAAGGCCATCGGTCCTGGGCGCGAAGCTTGGCCGAAGCCTGGTTTGCCTATGCGGTCGATCATATTGAGGAAATCCAGCCCCACCGCGACTCCCTCGCGGCCGTCCGGGCGGGATTGGCCCCCGATCGGCGGCGCGACGCGATATTCGATTTGGCCGAGCTGCTCTTATACGATCCGAGGGGTGACAGCCCGGAACTTGCCGCGCGCTATTCAAGCCTTCTCGACGTTGCGCGGACCGGGAACTTGGCAGCGCTGAGGCCCTATCAGCTCCGCATCCTGACGATGGCCGAGACGAGACTGGGCACCTTCCGGGTCGCTCGCTACGACACATCGCTTGCCGCGATTCAGATTCGACGGGCCACCGCGTCAGCACGAGCTTGGCTCGAAAGCATCGGCGCATTACGCGGCGACGCGGCGACCGTGCTGACTCGGATCGATGGCGAATGCCGGACGGTACCCGACCGATGCACGACAGCGGCCTATCGCATTGCGCTGCGCGAAGTCGCGCTGCTCGTCTACTTCCCTGTCGATTCGCCCTATGGCCAGGCGCTGCGCGACGAGACCGCCGGCAACCGCGCGAAAGATCACGGCGACTGGCCACAGGCGGAGCAGCTGTTTGCTCGCGGCGCGGGACGGCTGGGAGACGGCCGGGACCCGCTTGTCAGCGCCGCCGCCGGGCGGATGTGGTCAGGCGCGGCGGGCGCGGCGATGATGTCAGGCCGCTGGGAGGGCGTCGAGCCGCAGGCAGCCAAGGCAATCGAAGCAGTGCGCGATCTGCCGCCTGACCCCGAAAGCCCAACCTTGGTCATGGCGAGGTCGCTGATCGCCGAAGCCAAGCTGGTGGCTGGCAGGCACGACCTAGCGTGGCAGCTCGCCGGCGATATCGCCAACGAGCTGGCCGCCCTGGAACGCACCAATCCCGCGACCCTAGACCTGCGCGCCCGCTATCGCGAACGCGACCATGCTGCCCCCGATCCAATGGAAATACGGATGCTCGCGGGCGCGATGCGCTACGGCGCGGCGGACCGGACCGGGAAGGCCGAGATCCTCGAGGCTCTGGTCACGGGTAATGCCTGGACGCGCAATTCGAGCCTGAGCGACGCCATCGTCCTCGCCCGGCAGCTCGGCGGCGATCAAAGGCGGCGCGTCGCGGTCGCCGCTCTTCTCGATGCCAATGCCGATCTCGACCGGGCCCGGCGCCGAGCGGAAACCGATCCGGCCGGAAGCGAGCGGGCCTTCGCTTCGGCCCAGGTGGCACTGGAGCGGGCCGGACAGGCTGCGAAGCGAGCCGGCGTTCGGCTCGATTCGGGACGCGCCTCGTTCGAGACGCTGCGCTCCGCGCTGCGACGCGGAGAAGGGTTTCTTTTCCTCCACCGGTCCGCCTTTGGCGATATGGTCTGGGGAATCGACGGCGAGGGCAATGGCGTCGTCGACCCTCGCGGGCTGATGCTGCCGCGTCCCGAAAGCGCGCCTGAGTTGCGCGATATCGAGGCGATGTTCGCCCGAATCGCTCCCGCGACCTTCTATGCCAACAACGACGATCTCAACCGCCTACTGCCGGCGTTGAACGCCGCGTTGGCGAAAGGTGGCCCAATACCAGGCTGGACGAGCCGGACGCCACCGAGGGAAATGCTCGAGCGGCTCATGACCGGAACTAGCGATAGCTTTGGTGAGCTGCTGGAGCCCCTGAAAGGTCGAGCCAGCCATTGGGTCGTCGCCTACAACAATGGTCTGGATGGAGTTCCTCTCGCTTCCCTGCGGATGCCGGGCGGGCGTTTTTTCGGCACCGAATTCGCATACACAGTCATTCCATCGATCGAGGCCTTGCTGGTGCTGCGGGCCGCTGAGCCCTTGAAGGCGAGGATAAGCTTCCTCGGCGTCGGCGACATCCCGTTCCGCGGACTGCCCTGCACAGATCGCGCGGGCGCGTTCGACAACCTTCCGGCCGACTATGCCGCGCAACGCGACAAAATCCTCGACCGGCCTTGCCTCGAAGGCACGCGCGACCAGCTTGAGGTCTATTCGTCGCGCCTCGCCGGCACTGCAGAGATGCTGCTCGGCAACGACGCCAGCGAGGGCCGGCTTCGCCAATACCTCGACGACAGAGTAGGCGTTCTGGCATTCGCCACGCATGCGGTTGCGGCCGACAACGGCATCGGACGATGGCCGGCCCTCCTCCTTTATCCACCCGTCCGACCCCAGCATCCCGGTGACGACGGACGGCTGCTCCCCAACGAGGCGCTTGCCCTGGGGATCCGTGCGCATCTCGTCGTGCTTTCCGCCTGCTCCACCGGCGTAGAGGATGCAGGGCTCGGCGAGGAGCCGCTGAACGGCTTGGCACGCGGCTTCTTCTTGGGAGGGGCTCGATCGGCCTTGGTGACACGGTGGGACATCCGCGTCGGCTTTTCGACCGCAATGAACCGGGCCTTCGCGACGTCGCTCGCGGCGGGAAAGTCACGGGCCGAAGCGATCCGCGACGCACGCAAGGCCGCGGCCTCGCTCCCGGGCGCGCGCGAATGGGACTGGGCCGCGTTCGAGTTGATCGGCGAAGCAGGACCTCTGCCGTGATCTCGCGATGGCGCCGGATGCTCAGGCGCCACGGCCCGGCACGCTCCGCGGCGGGCTTCGGGTTGCTCGCGACCGCCTTCTACCTTCTCGTCGCTATTACCCAAATGGACCGGGCGCCGGTGCTCGCCGACGCCGCCAATGCCCTGGCCGACCTGTCTCAACGTCGCGCGGCGCGCGGGCACGGTATGGGCCTGCCGGTCCAAATCGTCGCGATAGATGACCGGACGTGGGCGAGCTTTGCGGAAGTCGCTGCGGGGCGGATTCCGGCCGCCACTCCGGCCACGGCGCTCGCCCGGATCATTGAGAGGGCCCGGTACTACAAAGTGCCCCTGTTGGTGGTCGACCTCGACATCGCACCCCAACGCCCGGCCGCGGAGGAAGCGGAGCTCGGTCGCGCCCTGGCACATTGGGCGCAGGACGAACATGCAGGGGCCCTGATCCTGGCCAGGCGGCCGAGCGAGGGGCCGACCCGTACCCCCTTCGACTCAGTCATCCGCGATGCGCGCAACATCCTTTGGGGCAGCGTTCAAGTTGAGCGGGATGATCGCGACGTCGCGCGATGGATCTACCCGGAGTTGGCCGATCCCGCCGGCCGCTGGCCGCATGTCGCAGTGGCGGGTGCCGCGATCTGGCGGGCCGCCACGCCCGCGCCGGATCGTCGCAAAGCGGCCGCCGCCCGCGCCGCCGCGCTGAAGGCGTGCCTCGCACGCAAGGGGCCCCTCCATGTCTGCCTCGGCACGTCGCCCTCCGCGACGCGAGCAGCGATTGCGATCCCCTTCCATGCCGGGATGCCGACCATCGCCGACCTCGAAGCGGCGGGCGGCGATGCTCCGGTCAACGGCGTCTCCGTGCGCGCCGCGGCGGATTTCATCGCCTTTCCCGTTCTCGACGACCTAAGCGGCACGGCGATGTTCGTGGGGGTGACCCACCGCAACGGCGGGGATCGGATGATGACTCCGCTGGGGCGGCAGAACGGCGTGTTCGTCGTCGCCGCTGCGACAGCGACATGGGCCAAGACAGGTTTTCCACAGCCGCCCTCGCGTCTGCTGGGCGCAGTGGTCGCGGCGAGCTGGGGCGCCGCGGTCGGCGCGGGGCTTGGATGGGCCGCCGCTGTCCGACGCCGGCGCGGCCCTCGGTCGGCGCCTCCGTCGCCGCGCTGGCGCCGGCCTCTCCTGAATCCTCTCTATATTGGTCCAGCGGTGATTGGGGGGGTGGACGTTCTCTTCTTCCTTCTGCTCTCGGCTCTGCCCTACAATCTGGTCGACTGGTCTGCGATGTCGCTCGCCGCGCTTGCACTCAGCATCGCGGCCGCGTTCGGTTCCGTCCTTGCGACGATGAAGGAGGTCCGACGATGAAGCTGCCCGGCTTCCTCCTCACTGCCGTGCTGCTGGCGCCCACGCCTGCCCGTGCGCAGGGCGTGCCAGCGTGCAACGCGTCTCTCCCCGCGGTGGGACGGCTGACGGTTGTCAAGCCCGGAATCAGGCTGCAACGGCACGGCGGCAGGCCTGTCAGTCTCACCCAGAGGGGCAGCATCGATCTCTGCCTCGACGACCGCGTTTCGACCGGATCGGGAGGCGGGAGGATCCTGGTGGAGGGCGCGCCGATCACCCTGGCGTCGGGCCGGACCTACAGGATGGAACGGCACCGACGGCGTCTCCCTCTCATCGCCTTCCTGATCGAGGAACTACGCTCCTACTGGCAGCGCGACGTGAGCGCCGCCCGCAACATCAGCAGTTCCGGCCAAGGGGAGGACGGCGCCGTTTTCCGGGTCGACGGGCTGTCACAATCGACCGCGACCCTCGTCGAAGGCCGGCGCGCATTGCGCATACCCTTCCTGGGAAGCAGCAGGGCGCGCATGTCTCTGGTCGATCATACCGGCCGACAGATCCCCGGACAACGCCTGCAGCGTTCGCGTTACCATGCGCCGCTCGCGGTCTTCCCAGAGCTGGATTTCGTGGCAGGCGCCCGTTGGACCGTCCGGCTGGACGATCCGGACGGCGCCATTACGGGCGGTTTCGCCGTCGTCGAGGGCCCCCTGCTCTTGCCGGCCGCACCGGAAGCCCTTGGCGACGATGCCCCCGTGATCGCCGCGCTCGCGCTCGCAGGCAGTGAGTCGCAAATCTGGTCGCTTGAGGCTTTCCAGCGGATCGTCAGTCTCGATGGCGACAGATCCAAGGCCGACGAGGCGGAGATCATCCTTGCCGCCTGGAACATCGATCCCGGCACCATTCCGCGGGGCCCTTAACGGTCGAGCAAGAATTTGTAACGCTCGAACAGGATGTCGCACGCGCGGTCGAACCCCGCCATGCTTCCCGGCTCTGAATCGAGCGTCCGCACGATCACCAGGATCTGGTGGTCAGTGTATTGCTCGGCATCTGCGGCATCGGCTCGAGTAGGCGTCTCGGACGTGTTGGGATAGATACCCCCGAAGCCCTTCTGAGCAGCGTGGAGGTAGTCGATGGCGGCCATGTCTCGGAAGAGCTTCATTCGCTCGTAATTGCCGCTGCGGGCTTGGCGACCCATGATCGCATAATAGGCCGCACAGGTAAGACGCTGCGGATAGAATTCCTCACCACGGCTCAGATATTCGTACTTCTTATCAAGCTCTTGCCCCAGCGCCGAGCCTGACGTGAGTATCGACGCGGCCGCGAAGAGCCGAGTCGCCAACTGAGCGTGCCGTCCGTTCATAATTCTGGTCCTTAGCAGACCAGGAAAGCGTACCTGATTCAGCAGCTACTGTCATGAGCAGCCACGGTCGTCTTTGAAGTCCGCTAGAACGCCCTTTTCAAGGACGGAAGCTATGCGCTGAGGCTCTAAATCACGGAGCTCAAAGGGCGGTCCTAACCCTTGGGCGCGACACCGCGCAGCTAAGATCAATGGTCGGAAAAGGTCAACTTAGCGCCGGCGCCGAAGCTCCCGCTTCCGGTCCATCTCCGACGGCATTGGCAGACTGGTGTCGGGCCCCGGACCGTGATGGCGTATGAGTGCGCAAACAACAGCTGCGCGAGACGGCCTTATTTTTCGGACGTCACCGTCAAAGAGGGACAGACTACGATGGGGCGGCCCTGTGGCACGTCCACCGGTGCGCAAAACGTGCTGACGGTCCGGAGGACCATTCCGGTCGTGGCGGCATTCAGGCCGAAGCCCTGAAGCCAAAGCCCGGCGCACACCCTCGCAAGAACCCGGCGCGGTCGGCGTAAGGGCAATCCAGACGCCAAAAGTCCCATAGCGCCCCGCAGCGGCCATCTTGCCTTCGCGGCCTCGCTCCCCATCTGACGACGCTATTGCTGACGGGGCGAGCGGATGATCACACGCGGCTACTTTCTCGGCGAAATCGTGGACGGACTCGGCGACATCGCCCGTCAGGTCGAGACCCGCTCGAAGCTCAATCTCAACGATCTACCCGTCTTCGTGGAAGCCTTCTTCAAGGAGGTTCTCAACATCATCTTCGATTTCAAGCTCGAGGGTCTCAACCAAGAGCAGAGCAACTTTCCCGGCCTCGACCTCGGCGACAAGGTGAACCGCTGCGCGTTTCAGGTGACGGCGCAAAGATCGTCGCAGAAGGTCAACGATACCCTCGGCAAGATCACCGATCAGGCGCTCGAGGACTACCCGAAGGTACGTATCCTCGTCGTTGGAACGAAGCAGGGCCACTATACGATCGACCCCGACAAGGCTCAGCGCACGGGGTTCAAAGAACAAGACGTCATCGACATCAACGATCTGTGCAAACTCGCGCTGGACCTACCGATCGACCGGCTTCAGACCCTGTTCGATCACCTCCGGCAGGAGACGGCGAGGGTCAAAGTTGAGTTGGAAATCCCCGACGATGAAGGCAATTACCCCACGACCATGTTCGACCACGTCGAAGCGCAGCCGGCCGCGCGGCTGACCGACTGCGTCGCCTTCACCAGTTTTGAGGGGGCCGAAGGTTGGGGATTGAGCCCATCGGATGCGCGCGAACAACTTGAGAGCCTGGGGCGCGAGCTCTCCCGCCTCCCCCGGATAACCCGGGAGTTTTTCGCGATCATGATCGAGCGGCGCAACCGCGACAAACGATGGATCGGAAGCGACCGCTTCAACATCAACGCCGACTCACTCGAACGCATTGTTCGCTACCGCGATGGCGAGGGCGAACTCCGGATTTTGCAGTCCCATCACTTTGTCAGGCTGGACGAACCGCACGAACAGGGCGAGAGCCCTGTTTGGACGCTCTTCTTCCCGGGAACCAAGGACCTCCATCTGCTCATGGACGAGTATATCGAAGCCAAGGGGCTCTCCTGGCGACGCGTCATCGTGGATGTGGATTTCAGCGGCTTCTGAAAGCCGCATCGTTTCACTGCTCTCAGCAGACTGTCGGCGGACCTTCGCCACCAGCCCATGACACGCCAAGCAATGCCGCCTCGACCTCGGGCCAGAGTCCCTCGTTGCGCTTCACCCATGCGCGGCGCAACAGCTCGTCGGACAAATAGCTGTCGTACTTCGCCGTCCGCAGATTCTCGGCGAACTCAGCCACGACCTCCGGCGGCGGTATGCCCGCCAGGCCATCCAGAAACGACCGCACGTTGTCGATATCTGCGTCGAGGACGGTCAGGCCCACGTCGTGGGCTTCACACTCGAAGCCGGCACAGATCAATATGACCGCGGCAATCGAGTTGATCGCACTGCCCCGCCATAGCAACACATGCACATTCTTACCCGCGGCGATAATTGGCTGGTGATGAAGATCGAGCTCCTCGAACGCCGCCCTGCCCTCAGACAGCAATTCGCACCCGACTGAATCCAGATAGGCCGGGACATCGGCCTCCCGATACGTCGCAAGCATCTCCTCGACGAGTCGATCATGGAGAGGCTCTGACGAGAGTCGATCGAACAGGGGCACGCGCCCAGCGGAATGAGGGACGACGTCCAGCACCTTTGCCAGATCGTCGACGGCCGTGACACGCCACCTTCGTCCGGCAAACCCGACGATGCTCCCCACACCCAGGACGTTGACGATCGGCAACGTGCCGAGGGCAGTGCCACCCGCCACAAGCCGCCACTCCTCGTCGGTCTCAAAGACGGCGTAAAAGTCTTTCCCCGCAACGAGCCGCTCCCCGGTCCGGCCGAGCATGATCGTCCCATCAGGCGCCTGCTCGATGAGCGCTGCGTCCTCGGAAGCCGCGCAGCGCAACAACACGACGAAGTCGCCTCGATCTAGGGCCTCGAACGGACCCGGCTGACACAAGAGCGCGTAGAGGCGCTCCGCGCGCGCGCCGCCTTCCTCAGCAATGATCGAGAGGATCTGATGGAGCGCTACCGTCAACAAGGACGGATCGGCCACCGGCGGCTCAACGAACTTGCGAAGCAACAACCGAACCGCAGCGACCGCGCGCACGGTCCCGAGCCGCAAGCGGTCCAGCGGGTCGTCATCCCCGACCAGATACTTTTCCCGCTGATATATCCGCAGGATCGCGGGCGTTCCGCGACGGCGGCCGCTGCGACCGAGCCGCTGGCGAAGCGAGGCCAGCGATCGCGGCGCACCGACCTGGGCCACGGATTTTACCGACCCCAAATCTATGCCCAGCTCCAGCGTCGTCGTCGCCACGGCCGTCGTCGGCAGGTTTGCCGCCTTCAACCGCCGCTCCAGGTCCTCGCGCAGCTCCTTCGAGAGGCTGCCGTGATGCGGGAAGAACTCCTCCGGGACGCCCGCCTTCTCAGATCGCCGGCGTAGCCGGTCGGAGAGAGCCTCGACGGTACGTCTAGAGCCCGCGAAGACGAGATTGTTCGAGCCACGCAGCGTCGCGAACATGTGATCGGCGATCCGGCTGAGCGCATCCGAAGTCCCTTCTTCCTCCAGCTGATCGGATCCGCCTTCCTCGGGCGGCTCGACATAGCAGCGGATCTGAAGCCGCAGGTCCCCGCCGTCGCCGTCAGCCTCGAGCAGGCGGACGTCGCCGGGTGCCGTGGGCCGAAGCCAGGCCTGGGCGGCCGAGAAGTCGCCTAGCGTGGCGGAGAGGGCCACGCGCCGGCAGCGGCGACCGGCGGCGGCATCGATCCGCTGCAGCAGGCTCGCGAGATGCAGACCGCGCGGTCCCTGCAGAAAAGCGTGAAGCTCGTCGATCACGATCGCATCCAGAGAGCCGAACATCCGGTAGGCATCGCTCGGACGGCGAATGAACAGCGCCTCGATCGACTCCGGCGTGATCAAGGCGACGCCGCGAGGGTCGGCGATGGTCCGCCGCTTCGCACCCTGCGGGGCGTCTCCATGCCAGCGCACAACCGGGATCTGCATCCGCTCGCAGAGCAGGTCCAGCCGACGAAACTGGTCATTGATCAGCGCCTTCAAAGGGCTCACATAAAGAATATCGAGCCCCGGCTCCCTCCTGCCCGCCACCCTCGTCAGCAACGGCAGGAAGGCGGCTTCAGTCTTACCCGCCGCCGTCGCCGCGGCGACGATGAGGTCTTCGTCATGGTCCAGGACCTCGGCGATCGCACGGTCCTGAATATCGCGAAGCTCGCTCCAGCCCTCGTCCCTGATCCAGCGACGAACCTCCGGATGCAGCCTGTCGAAGGAGGAGCGACCTTCAGAGCTTGAGGGCGGCGAGGTCATCGTCCCCTTGAGCCGGCTCATCGACAGGCTCGGGCTCCTCCCGCTCCAGCACGACCTCACCGAGAAGCTGCTGCCACTGGACGCCGGGATTCTGCTCCAGCACTCGCAGGAACTGCACGAAGGCCTTGATCGTGTTCCTCGGTGTCCGGAAATAGGCTTCGCCAATCCGCCGGTTGCAGTGGTCCATGAAGGCGGTCAGGGCCTCGTCGGGCACGAGATGCCTGGCCTCGTCGCCGCAGGCGAACACCGACCGCAGATTGGCGAGCAGGACCAGCAACTCCTCGGGCGTCAAGTTCTGGAGCCGCAGCACCGGGCCGGTCATGTCGACCAGGCCTCCGGTGGCGAAGCTGTTCTCGACCAGCCGGCTCTGGAGCGCCTGATAGCTGTAGAGTCCCCGCCGGCTGTCCATCAGGAATTCCGGCGTTCCTCCGAAAAGGAAACCGAGCCCCTCGACGCCGCCCTGCAGCACGTCGTTCAGGATCCGCAAAATCTGTTCGAAATTCTGGTTCCGAGCTTGCGAGCTCTGGAGCTTGTAGATGTTCACCATCTCGTCGAAGATCGCGACGAGACCCGCATAGCCTGCAAGCCTCACAAACACCGCCAGCAACTTCAGACTGTCATAGACGTCGGCATCGTCGATGATGCTCCTGACGCCCAGCGCCTGGCGCGCCTCCGTCTTCGTCGGATATTCAGCTCGCAGCCACCGCAAGGCCGCCGCCTTGAGCGCCTCGTCACCGTCCTCGCTTCCACGCCAGTAGGTTTTGAGGACCGTCGCATAATCATGGCCGCCCAGATGTTCTTGGAGCGGTCGCAGCCGTTCGTCGATCGCCTTCTCGACGGTTCCTCCGGCGCTTTCGGCCTCCTTCACGCACTCCGTGACGAAGCGCTCGACGATGCTGGTCAGAGCGCCACCTTCCGCCTTGGTGCGAGTGGCCATGTTGCGGACGGCCTCAGCGTAAAGACCCCTGGCTTGCCCGCCCGTCGCATGAATTCGCCGATCAGGCGCCAGATCGGCCTGGATCGTCACGCATCGCCGCTCCAGCGCGATCAACCTCACCAGGTTCAGGAAGAAAGTCTTGCCCGCACCGTATTCACCGATCACGAAGCGAATCGCCGCCCCTCCATCCGCGACGCGGTCGATATCCTGAACGAGGGCAGCAATCTCCCGAGCTCGGCCTACCTGGATATGCTGAAGCCCCACCCGCGGCACCACGCCCGCCGCCAAGGCCTGCAAAATCGTGTCCCGGTCGCGCTGGCGGATTGCCGGTGCCGTGCTCACGCTCCCGCTCCCAGAGCGGCGAGCTGCTCAGCTAGGTGGCTCGCGACAGCGACCGGATCTTCCTCTTCGATGACCGGCTCCCCCAGCATTTCGAACCCCCATTCATTGATCGTCTCGATCGCGCCGGCCGGCAGCAATTTGGCGCCCCTCGCCTGCTCCTCGAACTCATCCCATGCCATGGGTCGCTGGACGAGGACCCACAAAAGCTCCGCATGAGCCGTATCGAGCCCGTCAAAGCGCACGGCCACAGCTACGGTCGGCGCAGGCGCAGTCGGCTTCGCCTCTTCCTCTTCGACGAAGATGGCAGCCAGGAGGACCGACACCGCCGAAGTCTCCCCCCGAATCCTCTCGAGACGCGCAGCGTCAATCCGCACCGCCTCCCCGGCCACCGGTCCTGCTCGAGCACCCGGCGCGACCTCCTCTCCAGTTGCCCGAACCGGCCGATCTTCCTCCACCGAGCCTCGATGGAGAGCCGAATAGACATCCTCGTGGGGAAGGCCGAGCGCGGTGTGAAGATGCTCGAGGAACCGCACCTCCGCCGGCAAGACACGTCCATCCGCCAGAATAGCCGCCACCGCCGACTGGGTGACTCGGCGACGCTCACGCAACGGCAGCGCCACCATGCGCGCGATCGCCTCCTTACGCTTGGGAGGATCGGCAAGCAGCGCCTCGGCATGAGCCCTCAGCCGCGCCCTCTCGACCTCATCGAGATCCGGCAGAGAGGCAAGGTCCCTACAAATCGACTGAAGCTCCACCGGCACCGCCTGGCCGTCGGCGAGGGCGGCCAGAGCCGCGATCTCGATCATGGTACGCGCCGCGTCATAGCTTGGCCGTTCGGGATCGACCCGCCCTCCGCCAGCCGCGGCGAACAGAAAAAGCTTCGAAGCCCCTGTTACCGCCAGACTACAGCCGTAGCGGCGGTCCGGCTCAAAGCCGAAACCGACACTATCGAGAAGCGCAGCCACCTGACGAAGCGTAGCAGCCGAGACCCGGCCTTCTAGCTTGGGACAATCAATCTCGAGCAGGCCTAAGACCTCGCGAACCGGTATCGCCGCCGCTTGCCCGCCCGCCCGGTCTGCGATGGCGCGGCTACAGACACGCAGCCCGTCGCCGAGCGGTCCATCCAGCAAAGCCTGCGGCGCCACGGCCGCGGCCGCAATGCTGCCCCGGGCCTCCGGCTGGCGCCCCAGCAATCGACTGAGCGGATCGAGCTCGTCGGTACACGCCTCGAGCAAGGCTCGCAGCCGGCCGAGCGGTGCCGAGATCGTGGTGATATCCGGCAACTGGTCGATCGACACGTCCTTGGTAAAGGCGCCGCTCGCAGCGCGGTAGGCGTGCTTGATGCGTGCCTTAGGCTGCCTCACCGCCAGTCCCTGAGGATATGTCTCGCGGAAGCGGATCGCCCAGAGCTCGCGAAGCTCCGCGAAGCACCGCGTTGCTGCGGTTCTCAAGGAGGCGCCCGGGGTGCCCAGCACCCACAGAAGAGCGGCGTCGGCGTCGAGCGGCTGGCCCTGGCCAACCAGAGAGCCCAGATAGACCCTGACGCGCAGCGGCATCTCCCAGTGCCTCGCCAGCGCCAGAGTTGGCTCGATCGGCTCGGCGGTACCTTCGGCGAGGAGCACGCCGACATCCAGGAAGCGCTCGGCGTAACTGCGGAAGGAGCGATTATCGCCGTAGATCGCGAGCAATCGGCGAACCTCATCGACGAGAACAGCCGCATCTTCGCGCCTTCCCTCGTGAAGAAGCCGCCACTCCAACCCGTAGAAAAAGATGAACACGTAGCCGATCGGCGTCGAGGGATCGCTGCGGCCCCCGGCGAGCCACTCCAAATACGTTCGACGAGCCGATTGATGGAGATCCTGATAGCATCCCCAATAGGACAGAGTTGACCCCTGAGGGTCGCCGTAGCGCCCAACAGCCAGTTGAGGATCGATTAGCGAATTGTTACGTGGATATTCGTAACGATCTGCCGTCCCGACGTAGACCATCTCAGCAATCAACGAGACGCCGCCGATCTCCATTTGCGTCGGCGGCCCGATCCACCTTGGCTTACCGCTCGTCCCTCGAGCTGGAGGAGGCGGCGAGGTCCAACGAGAGGGCCGGCTTGCCGCGGGCTGGAGGACGGATGATGGCGGCTCACGCACCGGCCAGCGAAACCTGTCATCCGCTCCGATCGGCAGCCTTGGCTCGGCCGGAATGGATCGGCCGCTCCGGCTCGCCCAACTCACAGCCTGGTCAAGCGTCTTGAAGACGAAGCCCCGCACCGAAAAACCGCCATCGTCGGCCGAAGTGATGCCGTAGGCCGACATCAACTCGCGCTCCGATGCGGTGAGAGCGACTTCCGACCTTACCGGCGCACGCAGCGCCTGGCGGTAGGTGCGAACCGGAGGTGGAGGCGCCGGCGGGGTCGCTTGCCAAGTGTTCGGAACGCGGGATCGCTCCAGGAACTGCCGTGCCTGCTGCTCCGAGGTGAAGATGTAGCCGCCAGCTCGAAACCGGCCGTCCCGGGTCGGCTCGACATCGTCGATGCGCTTGGGTCGCGACGCCCCAGGCAGGCGCCCCGGGTCGAGCCTGGCAGGACGCGGGTCTGGCGGTGCCTCGCCCGCCGAATCGCCGCAGACTAGCCGTCGCACCGAGCGACCGAGTTCGTAAAGCAGACTGTCCAGCCGATCGGCCACCGTTTCCCTCGCTATCTTAGAAGCTTGCCGCAAGCGGAACGACTCGTCACGCTCATTTTCCCGGTGCCTTGCGTAGAATGCCGGGGGCGGCTCGCCGAAGACTATATGTTCGTGGCTCGAAAGTTAGGCATGCTCGACTGAGGCCCTTCACCTATGCGTAAATGATGCCCCGCATCCTCTATCTTGACCAGAACGCCTGGGTGGCCTTGGCCCGCGCCGCTTGGGACAAAACGGAATATCCGCGCGAGCACGCTGCGCTGGCGAGAGTCATCGACGCCATCAAAGCCCACAGGCTGATCGTGCCGCTCACCTTCACCAACCTCTATGAAACCATGAAGATCAACGATCCGGTCCGTCGCGCCAATATGGCGCGCACGCAGGCCGTGATCAGTGGCGGGCGAGTCTTTCGGGGCCGGCGCCGCATCCTCGGCGACACGCTGTCTGCTTATCTCGCAAGCCAGTTCGGCCTCCCATACTCGGCTCCAGCCGAACATTGGTTCCTTTCGGATCTTTGGTGCGAGAGCATCGCGGACTATTCCTCCGGCGCCTTCGGCCCAGACCTGTCAGAGCGCGCGGTCGCCTCAATCCGGGCAAATCCCGCCGAGCTTCTCTTCGATTATCTGGCCTTGAGCGACGAGGAAGTGCGACGAGAGGGCGTGCGGCGCTACAGCGCCAGTTCGGCCGAACTTCTCGCCAATATCGAAGCCCGGCGCCTCGCCGCAGCAGGAGAAACGCTCGCGCTGCGGCGACGCGCCTATGGCGCGCGGCTCATCCTCGACGAAATAGACTTCATAGTGGCCACCGGCCGCCGCCTCGGCCTCGACTGGCGCGACGTTCGAGACATCGGCTCCTCGCTCGCTCGACGGCTCACGGTTGACGTGCCGGTCCTGCACATCGAGAAGGAGCTCACAGTTCGGATCGAGGATCAGACACGGCCGATCTCAGAAAACGACCTGCGAGACATGTCCGCCTTCACCGCCGTATTGCCGTTCGCCGACATTGTCGTCGCGGAAAAACCGTTCGTGAACCTCGCGCGCCAAGCGCGGCTTGAAGAGCGGTACGACACAAGGCTGCTCACATCGATCTTCGACCTCTCGACATCCATGCTGGTGGATGGCTGCGTCAACGCCACCTGACTGGCGCCTGATTCGCGGCAACCTCGTCCCGCTACGACAGGATAACGCCTCACCCGCCGTGCCGCATGAGATCGCGCTGTTCTAGGAAGGCGCTGTTACAACAAGAGCTTGTAGATTCCGGCCGCAAGATGCTCATTAAGGAGCGCTCCTCAAACCAAGGAGCGATTCGATGACGTCCTCTTCTGCTGATCCGCTATTCTGCCACACCCGCTCGCGAGCGGCGCGAAAGGCACGGCTTCGCCGATCACCTGACACTGAGCGCCCGGCTTCGGCCGGGCAATTCATAGAACAATCGCTGGCGACCGAGGGCGCTCATATCGCGTGAGCCAGGTCACCTGCTGAATCTCCGGGCCGTCACAGCCAGGACATAGATCCGGGCGGTAGACAAAGTCCGACAGCCATTCCCGCTCGGCGCTAAGAGCGTCGTCGTCGACTTCCCTCCACCAAACTCCACCCGCGGAGTCCCACCTGTAGCCACGCGCCTTCAGGCGGTCCTTCACATCGAAATGGGCACCCACGGTCCTCAGCATCCAAGTCGGCTGCCTAGCCTTCGCAATCAGCTCGCCGAGCACCGTAGTCCCGGTGTCGAGCTCCTCATCCAAAAGCGTCACCAGCGCGTCGACGTCGGCGCCAGCGCGATGGCCCTCGTGGAACCAACCTCTTTGCGCCAGCAGCCATCCCAAGCTGCGCCCCTCAAGGCCCAAGCGCGACCAGTCGACGTCGCGGCAGCTGCATGCCCAAGCCATGCCGGCCACACTAGGCAGCCGCTCCTCGACAAAGGGACGATCGAAGCAGGCATTGTGGCAGATGAGGACATCGGCCGAATTGAGAAGTGACGTCGCCTTAATTTCGTCGATCGCCCGCCCCGCGAGTTGCTCATCCATGAGGCCGGTCACCCGCACGATTTCCGGCTCAAGCGGCCGCCCCGGATCCTCCAACCACGAATAGCCCCTGTCGACCTTCAACAGCCGGCCGCTCGGGTCAAACCGGATTCGCCTTATTGCGAACTCGATGATGCGATCCCAATCGTGATCGAGTCCCGTGGTCTCGACATCCAGGATCGCGGCGATTGAGGACTCGCCGAACTCATCACTGCTTTTGCGGATGCCCTCGGTCAGCTCCACCCGTCGCAGCACTCGGAAATCGCCACCCTGCTGCACCAGCCGGACCATCTCCTCCACTCTCAAATGGCAGGTCATCTTCGGCTCCATCGGCATCGCACCCGCCGATCGCGGGCGAGATCCAGATGGATCTTCGCGAAGGAACCAATGGTATGAAATTTTGGCCTGAAATCCCCATGCAATCAGACCCGCTAGCTTTCGCGAAGTGGAGCAGAGCCGCCGTTTTCCACCTTTGTGTGAGTGGCTTAGCAAAGGTCTGCTCATTCACCCCAAACCGACGGATTCTCGCTAGCTTGCGAAATTGTCACTAGCTTCCGTGTTTGACATCGGCGGCGGCCACCGCCTGCACGTCGACATGGAGGTCGATGCGGTCGAGCAGAGGCCCGGAGACGCGCG
>WUUC01020970.1_pt1 | contig 39637 bp, 28 predicted proteins | sample 6278441 | NCBI WGS metagenome assembly WUUC01 (sample SAMN13675441, study PRJNA597444) | soil metagenome | isolation source: soil | place: USA: Washington | collected 2017-10
CAGGTCATGGGCGTGGTGGTTCACGCCGTGCTGGATCACCACGTCCTTGAGCCGGCCGGTGACGAACAGGTGCCCGGCGCGCAGGTAGCCCAGATCGCCGGTGCGCAGGTAGCGCCGGTCCCCGAGGTCGCCGAACAGTTCGCTCTCCGCCGCTCCCGTGTCGTTCCAGTAGCCACGGCTGATGCTGGGGCCGCGCACCCAGATCTCGCCCTCCCCGTCCGCCGGCGCACCGGACGCGGGGTCGACGATGGCGAGGTCGTGCCCGTCGATCACCGGCCCGCAGTCCACCCGCCCATCGGCGTCCACGCCATCCGAGGTCCAGTGCCGGCCGGTGACGATCAGGGTCGCCTCGGCCAGGCCGTAGCACGGCAGGAACGCGCCCGGCTGGAACCCGTTGGGGGCAAAGCGATCCGCGAACGCGGCGAGGGTGCGGGGCCGAATCGGCTCCGCACCGTTGAACGCCAGCCGCCAGGTGCTCAGGTCCACATCGGACAGATCGAGGCCGGCGGCCCGGCGCACGCACAGGTCATAGGCGAAGTTCGGGCCGCCGGTGTGCGTCACGCCGAGCTCACCGACCTGGCGCAGCCACGCCAGTGGGTTCTTCATGAAATGCAGCGGCGACATCAATCGCACCGGAAAACCGCCGTGCACCGGGGTCAGAATGAAACCGATCAGGCCCATGTCGTGATACGGGGGCAGCCAGGATACCACTCGCGCGGTAGAATCCAGCTTGAACACCGAGGTGATCGCCTCGATATTCGCCAGCAGATTCCGGTGCTCGAGCGCCACGCCTTTCGGCTGGTTCGTGCTACCGGAGGTGTACTGGATCAGGGCGAGGTCGTCCGGCGCCGGCAGCGGGTCGGGTACCGCCCCGACCGGCTCGGCCGAATCCACCGTGACCACCCTCGGCAGGACCGCCGCCGAGCCCGACGCGGTGAGCGCGGCGAGCACCAGCGGGTCGGCGAGCAGCGTGGTGGCCCGCGAGTCGGTGAGGACGCGGGCGAACCGCTCGGCGATCCGGTCGGCCGGGCCGAACAGCGGGGGATAGGTTGGCACCGCTGGGATTCCGGCAAGGAAGCACCCCCACACCGCGACCACGAAGTCGAGTCCCGGCGGGTAGAGCAGCAGCGCCGGCCCCCGGTCCACCCCGTTACCGTGGAGCCGGTGCGCCACCCGCGCGGCGCGGTCGAGCAGCTGGCGGTACGTCATCGTGTCCACCTGGCCGTCGTCGTGCAGATATTCGTAAGCGAGCCGGTCACCGTCGGCCGCGACGTGGTCTGCCAGGATGTGCGCCAGCGTTCGTTGGGCCGGGTTGGACATCGGCAGGGCTCCTTCACGAAAACAGGCACGGTTATTACCGGTTGGGTGCTCAGTCGAATGTAAAGGCGCTTCCTCTCGCCATGTTCTCAGTGAAGTACCGGCGTTCTCTCACCTTTCCGGGAACTAGTCCAGGGTCTGCCATCATCCAATTCACCAATCCCACGAGCGATAGCCCAGTGGAGGTGCATGTGGCCGACACGAGGTTGAGTTGGTTGACGACCTTCGCCGACGTGTCCGATCCGGCGTGCGAATTGGTGTGCTTCCCGCATGCCGGGGGTGGCAGCTCGGTCTTCCACACCTGGCAGCGGCACACCAAGACCCTTCGCGTGTCGGCGGTACAGCTGCCGGGCCGGGAGCTGCGCCTTGGCGAACCCGCCATCGACACAGTCGAGGTCCTCGTCGACGCCCTCGTGCCCGCCCTGCGCCGGGTCGTCGGGGGTCGCTACGCCTTCTTCGGGCACAGCATGGGCGCGCTCGTGGCCTTCGAGCTGACCCGCCGGCTGCGGGCGACTGGGCTGCCGCTGCCCGTGGGCCTGTTCGTCGCCGGCCTCGACGCGCCGCAGCTGCTCAACGTCGACCGCACCCATGACCTGCCGCGCGACGAGTTGCTCGCCTGGCTCAGCGCCGGCAACGGGCTGGACCCGGAGGCCCTGCGCTATCCGGAGCTGATCGACCTGATGCTGCCCACCATCCGCGCCGACCTCGGCATGGTGGAGAACTATCGCTACCGGTCGGAGCCGTCCCTGCCGGTGCCCATCCACGTCTTCCGCGGCCGGGACGACGAGCAGGTCACCGCCAAGGGCCAGGCCGGATGGGCTGTCCACACCTCGGCCGGCTGCACAGACACCAAGCTCGACGGCGACCACTTCTTCGTGCGGCACCACGAGGAGCTCATCGTCTGGGTGATCGAGGCCAGCCTCCTCGTGGAAGGGGTTGGTCGATGAGCAGCTCGTCCTATGTGGACGGAGTCGGCGGCGGGCCGGCCCGTGACTACGGCGACTTCTTCCAGCTGCCCGCCGCGCCCGCCCAGCGGCAGCTCTGGTTCCTGTGCCAGCTGGACGAGAGCGCCAACGCCGCCTACAACGTGGTCAGCGCGGTCCGGCTGACCGGGCGGCTCAACCCGGTGCTGCTCCAGCGCGCGCTCAACGTCGTGGTGGCCCGGCACGAGAGCCTGCGCACCGGCATCGGCCTGGTCGACGGTGACCTGCGGCAGCTCGTCGTGCCGGAGACACTGGTGTCGCTGCCCCTGGTAGACCGTTCGGTCCTGGCCCCGGCTGCCGCCGAGGTGAGCGTGCAAAGCCTCGCGCGGGAGCAGGCCGCCATCCCGTTCACCCTTGACGAGCCGCCGCTGCTGCGCGTGCTGCTGGTCCGCGAGGCTCCCGAGCGGCACACGCTGATCGTGGTCATCCACCACATCGCTTGCGACGGCTGGTCGACCGAGGTCTTCTACCGTGACCTCGCCGACGGCTACCAGCGCCTGGTGGATGGCCGGCTCGATGCGCGTCCCGAGCTGCCCATCCAGTATGCCGACTACGTTGCCTGGCAACAGGAGTCGCTGGCCGGGGAGCGGATGCGTGACCTGGTGGCGCATTGGCGCGGCGTGCTGTCCGGAGTCACCCCGCTGGCCCTGCCGGTGGACCGCCCGCGCGGAACCCGGCGCATGGTCGGGGCGCGGCTCGAGGTGCCGCTGGACGTCGGCGAGCTCGAGGACCTCGACGGGCTGACTACCGGCTGGGGCGCCACCCGGTTCATGGTGCTGCTGGCCGCGTTCAAACTCACCCTTGCCCGCGCCACCGGTCAGGACGACGTCGCGGTCGGTACCCCGGTCGCCGGTCGGCACCACCCGGACGCCGAGGATCTGATCGGGTTCTTCGCCAACACGCTGGTACTGCGCACCCGCCTGCCGCTTGGCGAGGGGTTCGGTGCCGCGGTGGCCGCGGTCCGGCACACCTGCCTCGAGGCGTTCTCCCACCAGCAGATGCCGTTCGACCGGCTCGTCGAGGAGGTGCGGCAGACCCGGTTGCTCGACCGCAACCCGCTGTTCGACGTGATGTTCTCCGTTCAGGACACTCCGGCGGTCACGCTCGAGCTGCCGGGGCTGACGATGTCCCCGGTCGAGCTGACCACCACCTCCGCCAAGTTCGACCTCTGGCTGACCGTGCTACCCGGCGGCCTGCTTCGGCTGGACTACGACAGCGATCTCTACGACGCCGGTACCGCGCAACGAATCCTGGTGATGTACCGGTCCGTGCTGGCCGAGGTCCGCCGCCATCCGGACGTCGCCTGCGCCGGGCTGCCCAGGATCGACCCCGCCGAGCACGCGCTGGTCGAGAGCTGGTCGGCCGGCCCGCCCCTGCCGCCGCAGCCGTCGATCCTCGCCTCGCTCGCCACCCGGGACCCGGAAACCGTTGCGGTACAAGCGGAAGACGGCGAGTTGACGCACGGCGAGCTGCGCCGGCGGGCCGCTGACCTGGCCGGGCTGCTGCGTGCGGAGGGTATCGCCGGGCCGGGTGTCACGGTGACCACGCCACCGGTGGCCTCGGCCGCGCTGGTGGCGATCGCCGTGGCCGTGCTCGAGATCGGTGCGGTGCTCCGATACGGCGACCGGCACGAGCGCGCCGGTGCCTTCATCAAGTCCGCGGTGGACGGATGGGTGATCACCACCGGCCCGCGCTTCGATCCGGTCGCCGATCCGGAACCGTCCACACCGGACAGCCCGGCGTTCGCGACATTCACCCGGCGCGACCTGGCGACCGCGATCGCCGCCGTGGCCGAACGGCTTGGCATCACGCCCGCCGACGACGTCGTGCTGCTCGCCGGCGATGTGCCGAGCCCGGTGGATCTGTTGCTGCCACTGGTAACGGCCCGTCGCCTGGTGCTCGCCGGTGACCCGCCGCCCTCGTCCGTCGTCGTCGCATCGCTCGCGACCTGGCGCGGACTCCTTACCGAGGGGTGGACCCCGCCCGAGGGCGCCCGGCTGGTGTGCCGCGGCGAGACCGTGGCACCCGATCTCGCCGAGATGCTGACGGCCACCGGTTGCACCGTCTACTTCGGACGCGAGAGCGCGGTGTCGGCAACCCCGCTCGGCCTGAGCACGAGCACCCACCTCGGCCCGCCGCTGGCCGGCAGCACCCGGCAGCTGCTGGACGGCACCGGCGCGCCCGTCCCCGTCGGCATCACCGGCGAGCTGTACCACAATGGCGCGTCCACCGGCGAGCGGTACCGCTACACCCGAGATGGCGAGCTGATCTTCGTTGGCTACACCGACGAGCGGGTCGTCTCGGGAGACCATGTCGTGCTACCGAGCCGAGTCGAGCGCGCGCTCGTCGAGCAGGACGGCGTCCGCGAGGCCGCGGTGGTTGCCGACGGCGGGGACCTCGTCGGCTGGCTCGTGCCGGAAAACCCCAGGGAGCGCGAGGAGTTCATCCTGGCGGTGCAGGCGGCGGCCCGGCAGGTCCTTGCCCCGCATGAGGTTCCGACCCTGTTCGGCGTGCTGCCCGAGCTGCCGAGGCTGGGCGGCGGGGCGGTGGACCGCGCCGGCCTCACCGCGCTGCGCGGGCTGGCCCGGCTCGGCGCCGTCGACGACACCCCGCCACGCAACCGGCTGGAACGGGTCGTCATCGCGATCTTCCGCGACCTGCTGCCGGTGCGGGACTTCGGGGTGCACGCCGACTTCTTCGCCCTCGGCGGGCACTCGCTGCTCGCCGCGAAGGTGATCGGCCGGGTCCGCGACCAGGAGGGCGTGCTCGTCCCGGTGCGCGACTTCTTCCGCAGGGCGACCGCCGCCGGCCTGGCCGAAGCCGTTGCGGCACAAGCAAAGGACAAGCCCGCCGCGCTGCACGGGCAGCTCGCGCAGATGACCGATACCGAGGTCGAGCAGCTCTTGCGCCAGCTCGGCTGAGGAACCGACAGAGAGGAAACCCCATGGGCATCGACGATGCCGACACCATCTTCCAGGTCGTCGTCAACGACCAGGACCAGTACTCGATCTGGTTCGCCGACCGGGCCCTGCCCGCGGGCTGGACCGCGGCGGGCATCACCGGCGGCAAGCAGGAATGCCTGCAGTACATCGAAAAGGTCTGGACGGATATGCGTCCCCGCTCGGTCCGCGAACGCGTCAGCTGACCGCACCAACCCCCAGAACCGGCACCGACGACAGGAGTCCCAGAATGAGCCAGCAGCCCGAGCTGGAGTCCATGACGCCCGAGGAAAAGCGTGCGCTGCTCGCCCAGCTGCTGGACGGCTCCGCCGACGCGACGCCAAGCAACCTCTCCCTCGAACAGCGCAGGCTGTGGCTGCTGCTCCAGCTTGACGAGAGCAAGCCGTGGCAGGTCAGCACCGCCGTGCGGCTGTCCGGCCGGATCGACCCGGCCGCCATGCAGCAGGCCCTTACCGCGGTCGTGCAGCGGCACGAGGTGCTGCGCGCGACCTTCCGCGAGGTCGACGGCCACCCGCTGGCCACGACCGCTCCCGCGGTGAGCATGCGGCTGCGGGTGGTCCAGGTCGACGCCGACGACCTCGACGCGGAGCTGGCCAGCGCGGTCGCCGCCGAGACCCGCCTCCGGTTCGACCTGGCCAAGGGGCCGCTGGTGCGGGCCTCACTGCTGCGCGCCGCCACGGCCGGCACGGTCGACCACATCCTTTTGCTTACCGCGCACCAGATGGTGGCCGACCGCCGCTCGGTCCGGCTGCTCATCGACGAGGTGCTCACCCGGTACGCGGGCCTCGCCGGTGCGCCCGGCGACCACGCCGACCTCATCGTCGCCGCGCCCGTCGACTTCCACCCGCTGGTCAACGCCCAGCGCGATTGGGTCAACAGCGACGACGCGGCCAAGGACATCGACTACTGGCGCGCGACGCTGGCCGCGCTCGCCCCGCTGGACCTGCCGACCGACCGCCCGCGCCCACCGATGAAGACCATCCACGGCGACGCGGTCACCGTCCCCGTGGCGAGCGACCTCGCCGACGCCATGGCCGCGTACGGCGCGCGGTCCGGGCACGGCCCCAGCGAACTGCTGCTCGCCGCCTATGTCGCCGTGCTGGCGCGGTACTCGCAGCAGCGCGACCTCGCCGTCGGGATCGTGGTGCCCGCGTCCTGGCACGCCGACGGCGCGAATCTGGTCGGCCCGCTGGAGAACACCGTGCCGCTGCGGGTCGAGCTCGGTGACGGCGACACCCTCTCCCGGCTGGCCGACCGGGTGCGCACCATCCAGGCCGACGCGCTCGCGCACGCCCGACTGTCGTTCGACCGCATAGTCGATGCGGCCCAGCCGCAGCGCGACCTGAGCCGCACCCCGCTGTTCCAGACCCTCTTCGCCGTCGAGGACGAGGTCGGCTCGCGCACCCTGCCCGGCGCCACCGCCGCTCCGCTCGACCTGCCCATTACCTGGACCCCGCACGACATCGACCTCTACGCGGTCCGCACGGACGGTGTGCTCCGGCTGCGCGCGCAGTACAACACCGACCTGTTCGACCGGGGCACCGTCGAGCGGCTGCTCGGCCACCTGACCCTGCTGCTCGCCGCCGCCGTTGCCGACCCGGCCCGACCGCTCGTGGACATCCCGCTGCTCACCGAGGGGGAGCGCGAGCAGGTCGTGGTCACCTGGAACGCCACCGGTGCCGAGCACGACCGGTCGCGGACCCTGCACCAGCTGGTCGAGGCAGCGGCCGCCGCCTACCCCGACCGCGTCGCTCTGGTGGCCGGCGACATGGAGCTGACCTACGCCGGCCTCGACGGTCGTGCCGACACGCTGGCCGCCGAGCTCGCGGCGCGCGGCGTCGGTGCCGAGTCGCGGGTCGGCGTCCTGGTCGACCGCTCGGTGCACGCCGTCGTCGGGCTGCTGGCCGTGCTCAAGGCCGGTGGCGCGTACGTGCCGCTGGACGCTTCGTACCCGGGCGACCGGCTCGCCTTCATCGCCGGCGACGCCGAGGTCGGGTGGCTCGTCGGTCCACAAGCGACACTCGACGGACTGCCGGCGGAGCTGTCCGGCTTCGACCGTGTCGCCATTCCCACCGGCGATCAGCACACCGCGCTCCCGCGCCGGAAGTCCACTGTGGACGTTGGCGACCTGGCCTACATCATCTACACCTCCGGCTCGACCGGGCGGCCCAAGGGAGTCGCGGTCGAGCACCGCCAGATCGTGCACGCCACGGCCGCGCGCAGCGCCTGTGAGGATCCCGGCCTGCCGGAGCGCTATCTCGTCCTCGCGCCGCTCACGTTCGACGCGTCCGGCGGCGGCCTGTACTGGACACTGTCCCGCGGCGGCACGGTGGTGTTCCCGACCGAGTCCGAGGTGCTCGACCCCCGCCTGCTCGGCAGGCTGATCCGCGGCCGCGAGCTGACCCATGTGGACGGTGTGCCGTCGCAGTACGCGGTGCTGCTGGAGACCGACCTCGACGCGTTCGACTCGGTACGTGCCACCGTGGTCGCCGGGGAGGCGCTGCCGCCCGCCCTTGTCGCCGAGCACTACCGCCGCTCACCCAGCGCCACGCTGTTCAACGAGTACGGCCCGACTGAGGCGACCGTGTGGGCGTCGGTGCACGCCGTGTCCCCGGCCGACGCCGACTCGCCCCGCGTGCCGATCGGCCACCCGGTCCCCAATGCCCGGATCTACTTGCTGGACAAGCGGTTCAACCCGGTGCCGCCCGGTGTGCCCGGCGAGCTGTACATCGGCGGTGACGGGGTGGCTCGCGGCTACCTCAACCGCGCCGCGATGACCGCCGAGCGGTTCCTGCCCGATCCGTTCTCGACCGAGCCGGGCAAGCGCCTGTACCGCACCGGCGACCTGGCCCGCTACCGGGCGGACGGCGCGATCGAGTTCCTCGGCCGGGTGGACACCCAGGTCAAGATCCGCGGCTTCCGGGTCGAGCTGTCCGAGATCGAAAACGTGCTGCTGCGCCACCCACTGGTGGCCGAGACCGTGGTCACCGTGCGCGAAGACCAGCCGGGTGTGCCTCGGCTGATCGCCTACGTGGTGCCCGTCATCGGCCGGGTGCTGACCCAGGAGACGCTGGTCGACCACGTCCTCGGGCAATTGCCGGACTATATGGTGCCAAGCCACTTCCTCACCTTGGAGCGCATGCCGCTCACCCGGCACGGCAAGATCGACACCGCCGCGTTGCCCGCGCCGCAGGAGGTCATCGCCAGCGGGTTCGTCGAGCCCCGCACCCCGCTCGAGGGTGAGATCGCCGAGACCTTCGCCGCGGTGCTCGGCCTGCGGCACATCAGCGCCACCGCGGACTTCTTCTCCCTCGGCGGCAACTCGCTGCTGGTGGCCCGCCTGGCGGCGCAGCTCTCCCGCGAGCACGACATCGAGCTGCCCATCGACGAGGTCTTCCGGGTGCCCACCGTCGAGGGCATCGCCAGGGCCGTCGAGGCGCACCAGCGCCAGCGCGACGACGTGGACAGCGCGGCGCTCTACGCGGCGCAGGTCGCCGAGCTGGTGGCCGACGTCAAGCTCGACCCGAGCATCAAGCCGGACGGCCTGCCCAACGCGAACTGGTTCGCGCCGAAGAACGTCCTGGTCACTGGCGCCACCGGCTACCTCGGCGCGTTCGTCGCGGTCGAGCTGGTCAAGAGCACCGACGCCACCGTGCATTGCCTGGTGCGGGCGGAAAACCAGGACGCGGCGTGGGACCGGCTCGAGGAGACCCTGCGCAAGTACCGCGCGTGGGACGAGTCGTACCGGACCCGGATGAGGGTCGTCACCGGCGACCTGGCCAAGCCCCAGCTCGGCCTGGCCAGGGAGGAGTTCGACGGCTACGCGGCCTCGCTCGACGCGATCTACCACAGCGGCGCGATCGTCAACTTCACCTATCCCTACGAGGCGATGAAGGCCGCGAACGTCCTCGGCACCGAGGAGCTGCTGCGGCTGGCGACCAGGACCACGCTCAAGGCGTTCCACTTCGTGTCCAGTGTGGACGTCTTCATGGGCACCGGCGCGGAGCGGCCGTTCACCGAGGATGACCTCGGCGACAGGCCGATCAAGGTGCCGACCGGCTACCCGCGCACCAAGTGGGTCGCCGAGAAGATCGTGGTCATGGCGCGCGATCGCGGCGTGCCGGTCACCGTGCAGCGCCCGTGGATGATCACCGGGCACACCGAGACCGGTGCCTCGCATGACACCGACTACCTTTACGTCTACCTCAAGGGCTTCCTCGACCTCGGTGTCCTGCCGCTCTACAACGACGTGATCAACGCGGTGCCGGTCGACTACACCGCCAAGGCGATCGCCTACACCTCCCTGCGCGAGGAGAACCTCGGTAAGAACTTCAACATCACCAACCCGGAGCCGACCACGATGCAGCAGTGCTACCGGTGGCTGCGGTCGTTCGGCTACGACCTCAACGTGATCGACGAGGAGGAGGCCCGCAGGCAGGCGCTCGCGGTCGACGAGGACCACATCCTCTACCCGCTGACGCCGATCCTGCGCGTGGCGTCGATGCGACACGCGGCACTCGACCCTGAGCTGCAGAAGCGGGTCGATCCCATGGACGAGTGCCGGGTGCTCACCGCGGCCCTCGAGGGTTCGGGCATCACTTGCCCGCCGGTAAACGAACAGTGGGCGCATTCCTGCTTCCGCTTCCTGGTGGAGAACGGCTATCTGCCGGCACCCGAGGACGTGGCCGCGGCGAGGTAAGGGGAAGGAACGACGTGACCATTCGCTACCTGGACCTCGACCCCGTCGAGGCCGAGGAGATCGACGCGCTCGCCCGCACGGTCGCCGGCGACTACAAGTCGAGCACCGCGCCGGCGCTGCTGGCCGCCGCGTCCGGCCTGGCGCAGCGGTTGCCAGGCACCGTGATCGACGAGCTGCGGGGGTTCCGCCTGCACGAGAGCGCGTCCGTGCTCGTGCTGCGTGGCCTGCTGGTCGACGATCTCGAGATCGGTCCGACCCCGCTTGACTGGCGGCACGAACCGGCTCCCGAGCGGGCCACGGTGCTCAAGGCGCACGAGGTGAGCCTGGTGCTGGTGGCCAGCCTGCTCGGGGACATCTTCGGGTGGTCGACGCTGCAAGACGCCAGGCTGGTGCACGACGTGGTGCCGATGCCGACCGAGGAGCGCATGCAGAGCGGCCACGGCACGGTACGGCTCGAGTGGCACACCGAGGACGGCTTCCACCCGTACCGCTGCGACTACCTGCTGCTGCTCGGCCTGCGCAACCATGACTCGGTGCCGACGACGGTCGCCAGCCTCGACGGCATCGAACTCTCGCGGGAGCAGCGCGCGGTGCTGTCGGAGGCCCGCTTCCTGATCTTCCCCGACACCGAGCACCTCACCCGGGCGCACGTGCTCACCGACGGCACCGGCCTGGTCCACAACGTTCAGCGCATGCTGGACAACCCGGAGCCGAGCGCGGTGCTGTTCGGCCATCCGGACGCACCGTACCTGCGCATCGATCCGACGTTCATGACGGCCCGGCCGGGCGACGACGAGGCCGCGGCGGCACTTGGCGTCCTGGTCGCGGCGCTGGACGCGAACCTGGTCGAGGTGTCACTGGCCGCGGGCGATCTGCTGGTCGTCGACAACTACAAGGCCGTACACGGCAGGAGCGCCTTCCGGGCCCGGTTCGACGGCACCGACCGTTGGCTCAAGAAGGTGGTTGTCACCCGGGACCTGCGCAAGTCGCGGGCCCACCGGGCGGCCGCCCACGAGCGCATCCTGCTCTGACCGACGGGAGGTGACCGGTGCTCGACCCGACGCGCCTGGCTGACGGTGCCTGGCTGATTCGCGGCGTGCTGGACCTTGGTCTGACCTGGACCCGGTGCGCTACGGCCCCCCTGCCGCTGTGCCTCGCCGTGCACGACCTGCCGGACGAGACGAGTTGGGGTGAGCTGGTTCGCGGCGAGGTCGAGGCGGCCCGCGTGGACGGCTCGCCAGCCAGGGTCGCGCTCGCCAGGGCGTCCCGGGACGAGCACCTCGCCATCGTGGTCACCCGAGACGGCGTCGACCCGCGCTCGGTACTGGCCTGGATGCTCGACCCGGCGACGGCGATCCCGGCCGCCGGGTCGGCCGAGGTGGACGGCCGGTGCGCCGTGCCGGACGAGGTTGAGCTGCCGGCCGCACTCCGCGGCGGCGGCCGGCCGTCGGGGTCGGCGAGCAGCCTGCGCCGGCCATGCGGACCGGAGTTCGCCGACTTCGCCATCGCCGCCGGGGTGTCCCTGGAGGCCGTCCTGGCCGCGGCCGTCGCGATCCTGCTGGCCCGCTACCGTTCCCGGCCCGATGTCGACCTACTGGTGTCCACCCCCCGACGGGTCGCGGTGTCGATCCGGCTCGACGAGCACGAGTGGGTCCGGGACCTGGTCCGCAGAACCGAGAAGGGCATCCGCGCCGGGGCGCCGGTGCCGTCGGGGTGCGACGCCACCGTGGCCGTCGGCACCGGGCCCGGTGAGCCGGAGACCATCGGCTCGTACGCCGTAACGCCGGTGCACGTGCCCGACGGTCGGGCCCAGCACGAGCTCGCCGTCGCGCTGACCGAGCGCGAGCTCCGGATCGACTACGATGCCGGCCTGTTCGACGGCCACGCCGTCGCCACCTTCGCCGACCGGCTCACCGCGGTCCTCGCGGAGGTCATGACCGACTGCCGGGTGCGCGACATCGACGCGCTCGCGGCCGGCGAGCGGGCCGCGCTGGACGCCTGGTCGCGGGGCGAGATCCAGCCGGTCGAGGACGTCTGCCTGCACACACTGATCGAGCGGCACGCCGCGGCCACCCCCGACGCGGTGGCCGTGGTCTGCGGCGCGGCCGAGCTGACCTATGGCGAGCTGAACGCCCGCGCCAACCGGGTCGCGCACCGGTTGCTCGCCGACGGCCCTGGGCGTGGCAACCTCGTCGCGGTGCTCGCCGGCCGCTCGACCGAGACGGTCGTCGCGATGCTCGGCGTGCTCAAGTCCGGGGCCGCCTACGTTCCGGTCGAGCCGTCCTACCCGGCCGAGCGGATCCGGCACATCGTCACCGACGCGGGCGCTGTGCAACTGCCGGCGCCGGCCGGCGACGAACCGTCGCACAACCCGAATGTCCCTGTCACGCCTGATGATCTGGCCTATGTGATCTACACGTCGGGTTCGACCGGGGTGCCAAAGGGCGTCGCCGTGAGCCACCGTTCGATCATGGTGTCGACGCACGCGCGCGGCATCGGCGGCCGCCCGCCCGAGCGGGATCTGGTGACCATGCCGCTGTGCTTCGACGGCGCTGCCGGCGGTCTCTACTGGACGCTCACCGGCGGCGGCACCGCCGTGCTGCCGACCGAGCTTGAGGCGCACGACCCCGGTTTGATGCGAGCGTTGCTGCACCGCGTGCCGGTCACCCACATTCATTCCGTGCCGTCGCACTACGGCCTTGTCCTGCAGGCGATGGGCGGCACGGGCCTCGAGGCGCTGCGGCTGGTGTCCGTCGGCGGCGAGCCGATGCCGCCGAAGCTGGTCGCCAGGCACCTGCTCGACTGCCCGGACGCGGTGCTGCTCAACGACTACGGGCCGACCGAGTGTGCCGTGTGGGCCACCGCGCACCGCTGCGGCATCGCCGACGCGACCGCCGCGAAGGTCCCGATCGGCGGCCCGCTGCCCAACTACCGCGTCCACGTCCTCGACACGTGCCTGCGGCCGGTGCCACCCGGGCTGCCGGGGGAGATCTACCTCGGCGGGCCGGCAGTCGCCCGCGGGTACCACCGAGGGCCAGGCCTGACCGCCGAGCGGTTCGTGCCGGACCCGTTCGGTGCCGCCGGCGCCCGGCTCTACCGCACCGGTGACCGCGGGTACTGGTCCGCCGGCGGTGAACTGCACATCATCGGCCGCGTCGACAACCAGGTGAAGCTGCGCGGGTTCCGGGTCGAGCTCGGCGAGATCGAGGCCGCGGTGCGCCGCCACCGCGCGGTCGCCGACTGCGCCGTCACGGTGGGGACCACCGCGGGCGGCACGGACCAGGTCGTCGCGTTCGTCGCGTCAGGCGATCCCGCGTTGACCGACGCCGACCTGCTCGGCGAGGTGGCGCGGCTGCTGCCCGCATACATGCACCCCGACCGGTTCGTCGTGCTGCCCGAGCTGCCGCGCCTGCCGAGCGGCAAGCTGGACGCGCAACGGCTGCGCACCGTCGAGCTTTCCTGAGCGGAGGGCGCGATGACGCTCATCGGTGAGCAGCCCGCGGTGACGGGCCGGGATCTGGCTGCGACCGTTCTCGACGATCCGTCGCGGCGGGTGGCGGCGGGCGGCGAGATCGGCGAGGTGTACCTGGCCGGCACCACCCGGCTCGGGGTGCGGGTCCGCCGCGGCCTCGACGGCAGGCTCGACCTGCTCGCCGACGTCCAGGAAGCACAGGCCACGAGCGCCGCGTTGCGGTCGGCCCTCGCCGCGCACCCGCTCGTCGCGCAGGTGGTCGTGCTGCACCGGGCCGGTCGCGCGATGGCGGTGGTCGTGCCGCGCAAGCACCCCGCCGGCTACCCCGCCCGGTCGCCGCGCGTGGACGAGCTGCTCGGCCGCATCGGCCGGCTCGCACCGGAAAGGGTGCTGCAGATCGGCATCGGCGACGTCGAGCTGCCCGCCGCGCTTTCCGCCCAGTGCGCCGGCTACCGGCTCGTCGACCCGTCCGTGCCGAGGGTATGCGACGTCCTGGCCCGCCGTCCCGATCTGCGGCTGCGCTCGCAGGTCCGCGCCATGCCCGCGGCCATCGACGCGCTCGCCTCGGCGGAGCTCAACGACCTCGTGCTGATCGACCTCGCCGCCCCCTCACTGTCCACATTGGACATACCGGCCGCCGCAGGCGCCGCGCTGCGGCTCGTCCACCGGGCGGGTGCGGTCGTCGTGGCCAACCTGCGCGATCCCCGGCTGGAACGGCTGGCGAGCTGGATCCACACCGGGACGCCACTGTCCACTCCGGACGCCGCGGGTTGGTCACCGCCCGCCGTGCTGCGCGCCCTCGCCGCCGCACTTGTGGACGCACACGCCTACCCGCCGCTGCGCCTCGCCGGTGAGTTCGACGTCGTGCTGCGCAACGCCACCGGCCGGACCCGGGTGCCGGTGCTGCGGTGGCACCGGGACCTGCATTCGCCGGCGCAGCTCGCCCGGCTGCTCGGCCAGCGCACCGTCGAGCGGGTCCGGCTGGTCGGCATCCCGCTAGCCGGCGTCGTCAACGGCGTCGCCGCGTGGCGGGCCAGCGCCGAGCCTCGGTCCGGCACGATCCGCTACGGTCTCGGCATCGGGGTGGACTGGCGGGTGGTCGAGGCCATCGGCGCCGAGCACGGCTATCTGGTCACCTTCTCCGCATCGCTGACCGGCGCGGAATATCACTTCGACGCGATCGTCGAGCGGCAAGCCGCCGCACAGCGCCCGCCGGGCCCGGCCGCCGAACGGCTCACCGTGCGGCTGCGGCGGTGGCTGGGCCTAAGATCGCCCGGTATGGCCGGCCCGGTGGACCTGGTGGTCCTCGACGCGGCGTAGGGAATCTCGGTGAGCTCTCGAGGATGCGATGGTGGAGGGCACGCGAACCGTCGTGGTCGGCGGCGCCGGTCAGGTCGGCGGGCTGTTCGTTCGGCTGCTCCTCCCGTGCGGTCCGGTCACGTCCGTCGACAGTGGACAGTCGCCGGCCGGTGAGGTTGAGTCGATCACCGGGGACGCCTGCCGCCCGTCCGCCGGCGTGCTCGACGCGGTCCGGTCCGCTGACGTCGTGATCTTCGCGCTGCCCGAGTCCGCCGCTCTCGCCGCCATCACCGCGTGCGCCGCCGCGGTCCGGCCCGGTGCCTTACTGGTGGAAACGTTGTCCGTCAAGGAAAACGTCACACCCACTCTGGCCGAGACCGCCGCACGGTGCGGTGTGGAGGCGTGCGGCGTCAACCCGATGTTCGCTCCCGAACTGGGTTTCGCCGGCAACGCGGTCGCGGCGGTCCGGGTCGCCGGCGGCCCGCGCACCGCCGCCCTGCTCGACCTGATCAGCGCCGCGGGATCCCGGGTGGTCGAGCTCTCCGCCGCCGAGCACGACCGGATCGCTGCGGTCCTTCAGGTCGCGACGCACGCCGCGGTGCTCGCCTTCGGCAGCGTCGTTGTCGAGCAGGGCGGCCACCTCGCGGGCCTGCTCGACCTCGCGCCGCCGCCGCATCTGACCATGCTGGCGCTGCTGGCCAGGATCACCGGCGGAAACCCGGACGTCTACTGGGACATCCAGGCCGCCAACCCGCGCGCGGCCGGCGCGCGGGCCGCGCTCGGCGTGGCCGTCGGCATGCTCGACGGTCTCGCGCGTAGCGGTGACCACGCCGGATTCACCGATTTCGTCCACCGTATCGAGGATCACCTCGGCACGGCGGGGCCGCTGCTTCGGGAAAGGTGTACCCAGTTGTTTGACGTGCCATTCCCCGGTGCGGATAAGCCGGTGCTCTCACCGCGCTCTTCTGCGGCGGGGGGTGACCTGGAATGACATTAGTGTGCGGTTATGGAAAATCAGACGGTCCGTGACGTCACCCGTAACCTGCTTCGGGAACTGGGATTGACCACGGTGTTCGGCAATCCGGGCACGACGGAGATCGCGTTTCTCACCGGCTGGCCGGACGACTTCCGTTACGTGCTCGGCCTGCAGGAGTCAGCGGTGGTCGCGATGGCCGACGGCTACGCGCAGGCGAGCCGGCGGGCCGTGCTGGTGAACCTGCACTCCGCCGGTGGGGTCGGGCACGGCCTCGGGCACGTGTTCACCGCCTACCGCAACCGCACCCCGATGATCGTCCTCGCCGGTCAGCAGCTGCGTTCGCTGCTCCCGGACGACCCCTTCCTCGGCGCCACCGACGCCATCGACTTTCCCAAGCCGTATGTGAAGTGGGGCTGCGAGCCGGCCCGCGCGCAGGACGTGCCGGCTGCCATCGCGCGGGCCTACCACGTGGCGACCCAGCCCCCACAGGGGCCGGTGTTCGTCTCGGTGCCGGTTGACGACTGGGACGCCGGCGCGGCGCGGCCGGTCGCTCCCCGGCCACGGATCTCTTGTCCTTACCCGGATCCCGACGCGCTGGCCGGTCTCGTCGCGGCGCTGGACGGCAGCGCGCGGCCGGGCATCGTGGCCGGTCCCGCGGTGGACGCGGACGGCGCCGTGCCGGAGCTCGTCGCCCTCGCCGAGCGCACCGTGGCGGGCGTGTGGGCGAGTGGGGTGTCCGCCCGCTGCTCGTTTCCCGAGAACCACCGGCTGTTCCGTGGTTTCCTGCAGCCGGAGCGAGGCGCGACCGCGGCCGCGCTCGCCGAGCACGACGTGGTCCTGGTGCTCGGCGCCCCCGCGTTCACCTATCACGTGTACCGGGGCGAGTTCGACCTCGCGCTGCCGCCGCTGTTCCTGGTGAGCGATGACGAGCAGGTGCTCGCGCGGGCCGCGGTGGGCACCGGCATCCGGGCCACCGCGGGGCTCGCCATCCGCGCGCTGACCGAGCGGGTCCGGCGGTCCGACCGGAGGCCGCCGCCGGCGCTCACGCGGCCGCCCCGGCCCATCGAGACGGACCCGATGTCCGCCGGTTATGTGTTCGCCACCATCGCCGAACTGTTGCCGCACAACGCGATCGTGGTCGAGGAGACGCCGAGTCACCGCAACCTGATGCACGACCACCTGGCGATCACCGCGACCGACACGGGTTTCCTCACCACGGCCAGCGGCGCCCTCGGCTACGGGCTGCCCGCCGCGGTCGGCGCCGCGCTGGCCCGGCCGGACCGCCGGGTGGTCGCGGTGATCGGCGACGGCTCCACCATGTACAGCGTGCAGGCACTGTGGACCGCCGCCCGCGAGCGGCTCCCGGTAACCGTCGTGGTCCTGGACAACTCCCAGTACGCGGCGGTGCGCATTCTCGGCGCGGCCGCCGGCGGCGAGAACATCCCCGGCGTCGACCTCGGCGGCCTCGACTTCGTCGCGCTGGCTGGCGGCATGGGGTGCGCCGCGCGCCTGGTCAGCCACCCCGCCGAACTCAAGGAGGCGCTGTCGGCCGCACTCGCCGACGACCGGCCAAACCTTCTGCACGTTCGCGTCGACCAGAACGCGCCGACCATGTACTGAATCGCGCGACTGATACCGATGTGAGAGCCCCAGGAATTACCGTGAATTTGCGGAGTGGTGCCCACAGTGCGCCAATCAATCCGATTCCGGGACTACCTGTTCGCGTAATAAGGAGTGCAATGAAGGCCGATCTGGCGATGTTTGGTGGCCAGCCCGCGGTCCGGCCGGAATACCGCCGGCTGGAATGGCCGGTCGTGACGCAGGCGGACCGGGATGCCGTGCTGCGGGTGCTGGACCATCGGAAGTTCACCGTTGGCGCCAAGAACGAGCCGGAGATCCACGGGCTCGAAAGCGAATGGGCCGAGTTCTGCGGTACGCGCTACGCCGTTTCGGTCAACAGCGGCACGGTGGCGCTCGAACTGGCGCTGACCGCGCTCGGCATCAAGCCGGGTGACGAGGTGATCGTCCCGGCGCTGAGCTACGTGGCCACCGCCATGGCGCCGCTGTACCAGCTGGCGATCCCGGTGTTCGTCGACATCGACCCGGTCACGTTCAACATCGACGTGAGCCAGATCGAAGCCAAGATCACCGATCGGACCCGGGCGATCATCCCGGTCCACCTCGGCGGCCTGCCCGCGGACATGGATGAGATCCGGGCGCTGGCCCGCAAGTACGACCTGCTCGTGGTCGAGGACGCCGTGCAGGCCCAGGGCGGTAAGTACCGGGGCGAGACCTGCGGATCCATCGGCGACGTGGGCTGCTGGAGCCTCAACGTCGAGAAGAGCATTCCGACGTGCGGCGAGGGCGGCCTGATCACCACCGACCGCGAGGACGTCGCCGAGAGCTGCCGCAGCCTGCGAATCCTCGGCGAGGACCTGAGCACCGACGAGCGGCTCTACGTGTCCGCCACCAGGGGGTCCAACCTCAAGCTCAGCTCGGTGCTCGCCGCATTCACCCGCAGCCAGCTCGACCGTTTCTGGGACTACCAGGACCGCCGAGAGCGGACCATCCCGCTCTTCCTGGACAACCTGGCCGAGCTGCCGGGGATTGTCCTGCCCACCGCGCCCCCGGACCGCAGCCACATGTGGCACATGCTGCGTTTCCGCTTCGATCCCCAGGCCGCTGGCCTGGACGGGGTCACGGCCGGCCGCTTCCGTCAGGCGCTGCGCCGGGCGTTGCTCGCTGAGGGCGTGCCGCTCACGCACTACCAGATCATCCCGCTGCCCGGCCAGCCGGTGTTCCAGAAGCAGGACGCCTACGGCAACGGCTATCCGTGGTCGCTGCCCGGTGCCAACCCGCAGCGGTACGACCTCGCGGACTACCCGGTGACCTGCGCGGTCATCGAGGACTCCCTGTGCCTGCGGCGCATGCACCTCAACCCGGACGCCGGTCCGGCGCTGGAGGAGTACGCGAACGCGTTCCACCGGGTCTGGGAGCACCTCGAGGTCATCGGCCGCATGGCCCGGTCGGCGCCGTACCAACCGCCGTGGGCCGCGGTGAAGGGCATCGCGCAGCCAGAGATTGGTGCGGTGGCGTGACCGTAGAGACCACAGACTGCTATCACCCGGACCCCGCGTTGCACCGGGCGGCCCTCGCGGTGCGGGAGCACGTGCTGGCGATCGGTGCCGGACCGGTCGGCACCCACGTCGGCGGCTCGCTGTCGGCGGCCGACATCCTCGTCGCGCTCTACTTCGCGGTGCTGCGGATCCGGCCGGACGACCCGCGGTGGCCCGATCGCGACTACTTCGTGCTCAGCAAGGGGCACGCCAGCGCCGCGCTGTACGCCACGCTGGCCGAGCGGGGCTTCTTCCCGACCGACGAGCTGATCACCTACGGCCGCTCGACCGGCCGGCTGATGGCCCATCCCACGCTGGCGGTGCCCGGCGTCGAGTTCGCGACCGGGTCGCTCGGCCACGGACTGTCGCTCGGGGTCGGGCTGGCCGTCTCCGCGCGCCGGGCCGGGCGGGCCAACCGGGTCTTCGTGCTGCTGGGCGACGGCGAGCTGCAGGAGGGATCGGTCTGGGAGGCGGCCATGTCGGCCGCGCACTTCGGGCTGGCCAACCTGACCGCCGTCGTCGACCGCAACCGCTTGCAGATCAACGGTTCCACCGAGGACCGGATGCGGCTGGAACCGCTCGCCGACCGGTGGCGGGCGTTCGGCTGGGAAGTGTCCGATGTGGACGGTCATGACTTCGCCGAGCTGGTGCCGGCGCTGCGGGCCGCGCCGTCGTCCGGGCGTCCGGCCGTGCTGATCGCGGACACGGTCAAGGGCCGCGGCGTGCGCCACCTCGAACACCGTAAGCAGAGCCACTTCGCGAAGCTGGGTCAGGAGGCCTACGAACGCGCACTTGCCGCCCTGCGAGCTGTGGCATGAGCGGAGCTTGCGGAGCGAACAATGGATACTCCGGCGTCTCGGAGCCTGCGAGGAGACGCCGGCTTGGCGAGGCGCTCGCGAGGCGCAAGCACAACGCCGCGCCCGTCGTCGTCGACTCCGACCGGACCGCCTACCGGGTCACGCTGCTGGAGCTTGCCAGGCGGGACATGCGGATCTGGTGCCTCGACTCGGACATGGGCGGGCTGGAGAAGCAGTTCCAGGCGGAGCTGCCCGACCAGTACCTGGACGTCGGCATCGCCGAGGCCAACCTGATGTCCGTCGGCGCGGCCCTGGCCAGCACCGGGGTCCTGCCGTTCGTCAACACCATGGCCGCGTTCGCCTCGGCGCGGGCGCTGGAGCAGGTCAAGATCGACATCGCGTACCACGCCTTGCCGGTGCGCATCGTCGGCACGCACTCCGGCTTCTCCGCCGCCTACCTGGGTCCGACTCACCACGCCCAGCAGGACCTCGCGGTGATGCGCTCCCTGCCCAACATGACCGTGATGACCCCGGCCGACCCCGGCGAGACCGTCCGCATGATCACCGCTGCGGCCTACCTGCCCGGCCCGGTCTACGTCCGGCTCGGCCGCAACGCCACCGATCCGGTCTACGCCGGCGACGAGGCCGAGTTCACCGTCGGCAAGGCGGTCGAGCTGCGCACGGGCGGGGACGTGACGATCGTGGCCGCCGGCGCCTATCCGGTGCTGTTCGCCCTCGACGCGGCCGACCGGCTCGCGGCGCGGGGCATCGAGGCGGCGGTGCTGAACATGCACACGATCAAGCCCCTCGACGTGCCGGCGCTGGTCGCGGCGGCGAACACCACGGCGGGGATCGTGACTGTCGAGGACCATGCCGTGCTCGGCGGCCTCGGCGGCGCGGTCGCCGAGGCCCTCGCCGAGCAGGCGCCGGCCCGCGTGCTGCGGGTCGGGATCGCGGACGCGTTCTGCGCCCGTCCCGGCTCCCATCGAGAACAGCTTGGGGCCAGCGGCGTGTCCCCGGAACGCGTCGTCGCAGCTGCCCTGACTGTCCACAGTGGACGTCAATGGAAACCCTGATGAGGAGCGAGCACATGACAACAACGATGAGTACCTGCCCCGACTGCACCGAGATCGTGCCGACGCCCGCGGACGCGCGCGTCACCTCGATCGTCGTGTGTCCCGGCTGCGAGGCCGAGCTCGAGGTCATCGGCCTCGACCCGGTCGAGTTCGCGCTGGCGCCGGAGATCGAGGAAGACTTCGGGGAGTAGCGCGTGAGCGAGCTTGCGAGCGAACCAATGTCACAGTGTCCGAGCGACATCACCGAGCTTGCGAGGTGATGTCGTGAGCCCGGGCCCGCTGGCCGTGCTGACCACCCGCGTCCGCCTGGAAGAGCGGATGATCTTCGCAGCGCTCGAGCGGCGCGGCATTCCCTACACGCAGGTCGACGACCGCCACCTGGTCAACCACCTGCAGTCGCCGCCGGCCGAGCGCTACGGAGGGGTGCTCAACCGGATCATGTCGCATACCCGCAGCGGGTACGCCGCGCACCTGTTCGAGGCGACCAAGGCCCGGGTGTTCAACTCCAGCCAGGTCATCCGGACCTGCGGCGACAAGATCCTCACGTCGCTGGCGCTGGTGCGGGCCGGGCTGCCGACGCCGCGCACTGTCGTCGCGCTGACGCCGGACGCCGCGCTCGACGCCATCGAGCAGGTCGGGTACCCGGCGGTGGTCAAACCCGCCGTCGGGTCCTGGGGCCGGCTGCTGTCGAAGGTCAACGACCGGGACGCGGCCGAGTCGCTGGTCGAGCACCGGCGGGAGATGCGCTCGCCGGCGCACTCGGTGTTCTACGTCCAGGAGTTCATCGACAAGCCCGGCCGCGACATCCGCGCCATCGTCCTCGGCGACGACGTCGCGGTCGCGGTCTACCGGCGGTCCGCGCACTGGATCACCAACACGGCGCGGGGGGCCACCACGGCGCCATGCGAGCTGACCCCGGAGTTGGTCAAGTTCGCGCTGGGAGCGGCGGACGCGGTCGGCGGCGGGATGCTGGCCGTCGACCTGATCGAACGCTCGGACGGCGAGCTCCTGGTCACCGAGGTCAACCACACCATGGAGTTCCACGGTCTGGCCGAGGTGGCCAACGTGGACCTCGCTGACCTCATCGTGGGTCATGTCCAGGAGGTGTTGTCCGGATGAAGGCGGCGGTCGTTGGCGGCGGTGGCTACATCGGCGGCGAACTCGTTCGGCTACTGCTGCAGCACCCGAAGATCGAGCTGGCGCACGTGACGTCGGCGCGGCACGCCGGCCGGCCGCTCCGCGTCGCGCACCCGAACCTGCGCGGCCAGACGGACCTGCTGTTCGTGCGCGACGAGGACGTCACCCCATGCGACGTGGTGTTCCTCGCCGTGCCGCACGGGGCGTCGAAGGGTGCGGTCGACCGGTGGACCGTGCTCGCTCCCCTTGTCGTCGACCTCAGCGCCGACTTCAGGCTCGCCGACCCCGCCCAGTGGGAGCGCTACTACCACGGTGCCGCTCCCGACCTGGTCTGGCGAGCCCTCTTCCAGTCGGGCATCCCCGAGCTGAACCGGGAGCGATTGCGCACGGCGAGCCACGTCGCGGTGCCCGGCTGCATGGCCAACGCGGCGATCCTCGCCCTGCACCCGCTCGCCGACGCCGGGTTGATCGATGGCGCGGTCATCGTCGACGCCCGCACCGGATCCAGTGGTGGCGGCCGGACCCCCGACGAGGGTAGCCACCACCCCGAGCGCAGTGGGGCGATGCGGATGGCCAAGCCCTACGGCCACCGGCACACGGCGGAGATCGAGCAGGCGTGCGGGGTTCGGGTGCACATGTCTGTGACCGCCGTCGAGGCCGTGCGGGGCGTCCAGGTCGCCTGCCACGTCACCCCCGCCGGCACGGTATCCGAGCGGGAGCTGTGGGCGGTCTACCGCGCCGCGTACCGCGAGGAACCGTTCATCCGGCTGGTCAGGGACCGCTCGGCGCTGCACAGGATGCCCGAGCCGAAGATCCTCAGCGGCACCAACTACTGCGACATCGGGTTCGCCCTCGGCCCGGACGGCGACCACCTGATCGTCGTGGCCGCCCTGGACAACCTGGTGAAGGGAGGTGCCGGCAATGCCATCCAGTGTGTCAACATCGCGGCCGGCTGGGACGAGACCGCCGGACTCGAGTTCGCCGGGATGCACCCGGTCTGAGCGCTACGTGATCAAGGTCGGGGGCTCCCTTGGCGAGGACATGTCCCAGGCCTGCGCCGACGTCCGCCTGCTCGTCGAGCAGGGGTGCTCGGTGGTCGTCGTGCACGGCGGCGGCGCGGAGGCCGACCGGCTCTCGGACGAGCTCGGCCGCCCCACGCGGTACCTGACGTCGACCGGGGGACGGCGCAGCCGCTACACCGACCCGGCCGCGCTCGATGCGCTCACCATGGCGATGCTCGGCCGTGTCAAGCCCGCGCTGGTCACCGGACTGCTGGGGATCGGTGTGCGGGCCGTCGGCCTGTCCGGGATCGATGGCGGCCTGGTCACCGCGACCAGGACGGCACCGGCCAGGGTCGTGGTCGACGGGGTGCGGCGGGTGGTGCGCGACGACCTGAGCGGGCGGATCGCCGCCGTGGACCCGCTCCTGCTGAACACCTTGCTGGACGGTGGCTTCGTGCCCGTGGTGTCACCACCCGCGCTGGACCCCCTCGGTCGCGGTGCTGGGTCGCACCCCCTACTCAATGTCGACGCGGACCGGTTCGCGGCCATGCTCGCCGTCGCGCTCGCGGCCGACTGGCTGATCATCCTGTCCAACGTTCCCGGGCTGCTCCGTGACCCGGACGATCCGGCCAGCCTGGTGGCGGTGCTTCCGTGCGAGGAGCTGCCCGGCTATCTCGACCTGGCCACCGGGCGGATGAAGGTGAAGTTGCGGACCGCGAGCGAGGCGCGTCTGGCCGGGGTGTCACGGGTCGTCCTCGCGGATGGCCGCGGTATGTCGCCGGTGCTTTCCGCCCGAGCCGGCGCCGGGACCAGATTCGTCAAGGGAGCATGATGACCAGCCGAGCCGAAACCCTGCTGCGCCAGATGGTCGACATCGCATCGCCGTCCGGGGAGGAAGCCGCGCTCGCCGCCTTCCTGGCCGCGGAGCTGCCGGACTGGGGCTTCGAGAGCCACGTCGACGAGGCCGGCAACGTGATCGGCCGGCGCGGCGACCGGAACGCCCCGATGATCATGCTGGTCGGCCACCTGGACACCGTGCCGAGCCAGATCCCGGTCCGGCAGGAAGGCACGATCCTGCACGGTCGCGGCGCCGTCGATGCCAAGGGACCACTGGCCACGATGATCTGCGCGGCCGCCGGGGCCGACATCCGCGACGTACAGATCGTGGTGGCCGGGGTGGTCGAGGAGGAGACATTCGGGCGTGGCGCGCATCACCTCGCCGAGACGTTCCGGCCGGACGTGGCCATCGTCGGAGAGCCCAACGGCTGGGCAGGCGTCGGCATCGGTTACAAGGGGCGGGTCATGCTGCGCTACGACGTGAGCCGGCCGGCTGTGCACACCGCGAGCCCCGAGCAGAAGGCGACCGAGGCCGCTGTCGCCTTTTGGACCGAGGTGACCGGTTACTGCGACCGGGTCGCGACCGGAACCAGGGCCTTCGACCGTCCTATCGCGACACTCAACGACATCGACGGCACCATCGAGCGGGCGTGGCTGACCGTTTCCGTGCGCACCCCGCCCGGGTTCGACCTCGACGCCTTCGAGGAGTTTGCCGGCGAGATCGCCGGCGACGGCGTGCTGAAGATCGACGACCGTACCCCGCCGGTACGGGTCGACACCGGCGGCTCGGCGGTGCGCGCCCTGTGCGCGGGAATCCGCCGCCATGGCGGGCGGCCGACGCTCAAGCTCAAGACGGGCACCGCGGACCTGAACATCGTCGAACCGCGCTGGCGGGTGCCGATGGCGGTGTACGGCCCCGGCGACTCCAGCCTCGACCACACCGACCGTGAGCGCATCGACCTCACCGAGTACACCGTCGCCATCGACGTCCTGCGGGACGCGCTGGAACGGCTCGCCGACGAGTTCTCCTCGGGTCGCCCGGTCCAGTGAGCGACCCGGCCGACGGTGGCCCCGGCCAGACCTCGGCGTTCGTCGCCATCGCGGTCGCGGTGATCATGTGGGGGTTGGCGCCAGTGGCCACCCGTTACCTGGTGCTCGAGGCCGATCCCCTTGGTGTGCTCGCGATCCGGCTGCTGCTCTGCTCCGCCTGCTACCTGCCGGCGCTGCCCTGGATGGGCTTGGCGGAGGTGACCTGGAGCCGGCGCCGGCTGGCGGCGGTCGCGGGCTGCGGACTGGTGGGCGTCATCGGCTACAACGTCCCGACGACCTACGGCATCCAGCACCTCCAGGCCGGGTTCGCCGGCATCCTGCTGGCCACCGAGCCGTTGTGGATCGCCTTGCTCAGCGTCGCCGTGCTCAAGCAGCGGCTGACGGTCCCGCTCGCCTGCGGCCTGGTGGTCGCCTTCGCCGGAGTGGTGACCATCAGCGCGGGCGGCGGGGTAGCGGTCGACTCCTCAATGCTGCTCGGCGCCTCGCTGGTGCCGCTCGGGGCGTTCATGTGGGGCCTCTACTCGGTCGCGGTCGGACCGCTTGTCCGGAGCCTCGGCGCGGTCCGGGTCAGCGCGCTGACCCTGTGGGTGGGCACGGTCCCGCTCGTCGCGCTGTCCGTCCGGGCGATGATGGCGGCGGGCCAGTCCCTGACCGCGACCGGCTGGCTGGTTCTCCTCCTGTACGGCCTCGGGCCCAATCTGGTCGGGATGCTGCTGTGGAACTACGGTCTGTCCCGCGTGCCGGGGACGCGGGCCGGCCTGCTGCTCAACCTGTACCCGGTAGTCAGCGTGGCCGGCGGGGTGCTCCTGCTCGGCGAGCTGCCCACCGTCGCGACGGTGGTTGGTGGCGCCGTCGTGGTGTTCGGGCTCGTCCTGTCCCAGGACAACGCGGTGTCTCGGTTGCTGATCCCGCGCCGCTGACGGCTAGCGACCAAGGGTCGCTAGGTGGTGGCGAACGACTGGGCGGTTCCGACGATCGCCAGCTTGCGCAGCCCGGCGAGGTTGGGGAGTTCCTGGGCGAGCCACAGCTCGGCGCGCTCGGTCACGTCGCGCAGCACGCTATGGCCGATCCGCTGGACGGCGTCCGGCGCGGGGCGGCCGTTGGTGGTCGCGGGATTGAGCACGCCGCGGGCATGAGCCTCCAGCCAGCCGAACACGTCGATGAGCTGGTCGAGCGCGTCGGCGAACATCCCGGCGTCGAGCTCATCGGCGGCCAGCTTCCTGGCGCGGATACGCATGAGCGGGTGGAACTCGTAGCGGGACCCGCCGAGGTTGTCCTCGCTGACAACGTCGAGCATCTGGTGATCGACGAGATGGTCGAGCAGGTGCTGTGCCTCGTCCTCGGACACCCCGGCCACCGCGGCTGCGGCCCACGCCGATATGCGCGGCAGGTCGAGGACGCTGAGCAACAGCCACAGCCGGCGCCCGGCCGGAGACAGCCGGTTGACGCCGGCGACGAGGCGCGCGCCGGTGTCCAGCGAGCCGTAGGTCAGCTCCGCCATCCTCCGGTTCTCGTCGGCAAGGCGGTCGACGAATCGATCGAGCCGGTACGTCGGGCGGCCGTGCAGCCGGGCACCAGCCGCGCGGATCGCCAGCGGCAGGTGGCCGCACAGCTCGACGATCAGCCGCGCGCTCTCCGGCTCCCTCGCGACCCGCTCGCCGCCAGCGAGGTGGCCCAGTAATCGCACCGCGTCGGCCGTGCTGAGACCCTTGAGACGGTGCGTGGTCACCCCTGGCGTCTCGATCATGCTGGACTGGCTGGTGCACAACACGGAACTGTCGCTGCCACCCGGTAGCAGCGGCTCGATCTGGGCGCCGCTCGCCGCGTCGTCGAGCAGGATCAGCAGCCGCTTTCCCGCGACGATGCTGCGGAACAGCGTGGCCCGGCCGGCGAGGTCCTCAGGCACCCCGCGCTCGGGCACGCCGAGCGAGTAGAGGAAGCCGCCGAGGACTTCGGTGGGCGGCAGGGGATCGGTGCTGCCCCGCAGGTCCGTGTGCAGCTGCCCGTCGGGAAAGTGGTCCCGCAGCCGGTGGGCGGCGTGCACCGCGAGCGCCGTCTTGCCGACCCCGCCGAGCCCGACGATGGCGATGATGCGCGGACCGCCTGTCCGGTCGGGGCGAAGCTCGCCGTCGAGCCAGTCGAGGAGCTCGTCCCTTCCCGTGAAGTCGGCGATGCCGGCCGGCAGCTGCGCCGGGATCTTGGTGGTGTGCCGGGCTCGTTGGGGCTGGGCCGAGGAAAGCGGGTGGCCGGCGATGATCCGCCGGTGCAGGTCCTGCAGCCGTGCGCAGGGGTCGAGGCCGAGGTTGTTGACCAGCGTCGCCCGCCCCGTCCGATAGACCGCGAGCGCGTCGGCACGCCGGTCCGACAGGTACAGAGCGGTCATCAGCCGCGCGCGCAACTGCTCGCGCAATGGGTGCTCGTCGACGAGCAGCCGGAGCTCGCTCACCAGCTCCCGGTGCCGGCCCATGGTCAGCTCGATGTCGAGGCACTCCTCGAGCACCGCGAGCCGGCGTTCCGCCCAGTACGCGGCGACCGTCTCGATGGCCGGGCTGTCCAGCTCCGCCATCGGACGTCCCTGGAACAGCGCGAGGGCCGCCCGATAGTCGTCGACGGCTCCACCAAGGTCGCCGTCCTCCGCCCTGCCTCGCCCGCGCAGCACGGTCTTCTCGAAGACCTGGGCGTCGAGCGACCCCTCGGCCAGCCGCAGCAGGTAGCCGCCCTGGGCGGTCTCGATCAGGCCGGCTGGTGCGCCCGCCTTCTCGAAGGCGCTGCGCAGCCGCCACACACAAGTCTGGATCTGCTTCTCCGCGGTCACCGGCGGGGCGTCACCCCACACCGCGTCGATGATCCGGCCGACCGAGACAATCTTGTTCACCTCGGTCAGCAACAGGGCGAGAACGGTGAGCTGCCGATTCTTCGCCAGCTGAACCTCACGATTCGCGATGGTCACCTGCAATGGTCCGAGAATGCGAAAGAATACGCTCTCGGCATTGCTGGACGCCTGTGTCAGCTCCGTTCCCATTATTCGCCCTCCCATATCTCCGAGCCTAGATATCAGCAGGTTGTCGGCCGGATTGAGCCAGAGCGAACCAACCACCTTGGCCGGGCTGAACAGCGATGGGCCATCCTCAAGGCGTGCCCTCGCCGGGTTCATCAATTATCTCGTTCTCGAGTCGGCAGGCCTCGTCGATGAGCAGCACGGCGAAGCGGGTCATGAAGTCCGGTGACACACCAAGCTCGCGGCCACGCTCGGCATACGCGGAGCGAACTGTGGCGACGCGCTCCGGTTGCATCATGGGAATTCCTTCTGCCTTCTTCACTCGAGCCACCTGAGAACACACTCGGAAACGATCGGCTATCAGAACGGCCAGTTGCCGATCTAGACCCTCGATTTGTTCTCGGAGACGTCTCAACATTTCCAATACGGGCTCCTGTCGTACCATGGGTTCACCAGGTGCGTAGGGATCGCCCACGCTCGGCCAAGTTAATTGGCGAGCCTCTCACTGCGGTATCAAGGCACGGCCTGGCAGCCGTGCTCACGGGGCCAGGATGGGTGGCGTCTTAGGTCGATTCGCTCATGGCAGAAATGCTCTCTGATACATACCCTTGGTCGTCAAAGCAGTGGCGGGTTGGTTCGTCAAGTCGGAGTTCGACGGAGTCGGTTCTGGTCTCGGCGGACCGGTTGTCGCCCCACCGATGCCGGCCCGGGAACGGCATTACCCGGTGGCCTCACCACACACCGGCCGATCGGTCCTGGGCGTGTCAGCAGGCGATTCGCGTGCCGTGCCGCCCGCGCGGTGGTGCCGCCACCACCGGACGGACCGACTGGGGGTAGCGCACACCTAGCCGCGCGAGCACCGGCTGACCAATTCTTGAGCGCGAGTCAGAGCGCAACCGCCCACAGAGGGCAGGTGAGAAACATGAACGGGATCGCCATTCTTCCAGCGAAAGAGCACAGCTCAGCATATGCGTCCACCTCGGTAAGGGCCCGGCACGCGGTGCTCGGCGACCTCTGCACGGCGCTGTTCAGCTCGATGTCGCGGCGTGACCAGCGCACGAGGGGTTTGGAATACGTGCGCGGACTGCTGACCGCCCCTGGCCGAAAGTCGATCAGGAACCTGGCGGCGGTGCTCGGTGGCCCGGCCGCCGAGCAGCGACTGCACCATTTCGTGCACAGCTCGACGTGGGACTGGGCGCCGGTGCGCCGGGCGCTCGCCCAGTACCTGGCCCGTGTGGCGCCCCCGCAGGCCTGGGTGGTGCGGCTGATGGTCATCCCGAAGGCCGGGGAGCACTCGGTCGGGGTGGACCGGCGGTTCTTCCCCGACCTCGGCCGGGTGCAGAACGCGCAGCAGGCCGTCGGGATCTGGGCCGCGTCCGAGGAGCTGTGCTGCCCCGTGAACTGGCGGCTCTACCTGTCCGCCGCGTGGCTCGACGACCAGCGGCGGCGTAGCCGAGCATCCATCCCGGACGGCACGATCCCGGAGACGATCTGCGACTGCGCCATCGACGCCTACCTCGAGTTGGTCGAGCGCTGGGCGCTACCCGTCCGCCCCATCGTGCTCGACGCTCGCGGCCTGGACACCTCGGCCGCCATCCGCAGGCTGCTCGTGGCCCGCGTTCCGCTGCTGACCAGGATCACCGGCACTATGCCGCTCACCGTGGCGGACCCGGTGCTGACCGGTCACCGGGCCGACGTGCTGCCGGCGCACCAGGTCATGCGGGCCGCCCGGCACGTTCGGCAGCCGGTCGTGTGGCGTGCCGGGCCGAGAACGCACACCTGCCTTGTCGCCGCCGTCCGGGTGCTACTGCCCACCACGGCGGGCGGTACCGGCGACGCGGGGCGAGAGCTCCTTCTCCTCGCGGTGTCGGACATCGACCAGAGCTGGCCGACCGAGCTGTGGCTCACCAACCTGACCGCCGCCGAGCCCGCCGCGCTGCTGCGGCTGACCAGGCTGGACGGAATCGTCGACCAGGACTTCACGGATACCTCCGACCAGGTGGGCGTGCGCGATTTCACCGGCCGGTCGTTCGGCGGGTGGCACCGGCACGTCACGCTGGCCTCCGCCGCCCACGCCGTCGCCGCGCTCGCCGACCGGGCGGGCGATTGTGCCGGACAGGCCAGTCACGTGTCGTGACGTTCCGGCCCGTCCTCGGCGGGGTGGCGGGAACCCCCGATGAGGTGGCGCAGCCGGAACAGCCGCAGCGCCAGCTGGATCTCCAGGGACCGCTCCGGACGTTGCCAGCCCGAACCGAGCAACTCGCCGACCCGCTCGAGGCGGCGGGCCACGGTATTCGGGTGGACGTGCAGTTTCTCGGCCGAGTACGTCGGGCTGCAGCCGGTCTCGAAGTAGGTGCTGAGGGTCTGGGTGAGCACGGTGGAGCGCTGCCGGTCGTAGCCGAGCACCGGTCCGATCGCCGCCTCGATGAAGCCCTCGACGTCCGGGCTGTCGGAGAGCAGGACGCCGACGAAGCCCAGTTCGCTCACCGATGCGGCCCGCCCGGTGGCTCCGATCAGGGTCATCGCGTCGAGACACCGCGACGCCTCGAGGAACCCGTGGCGGACCGAGCCCGGATCGGACACCGGCCCCGCGCCGCTCACCGTCACCGGCTGACCCAGTAGCGGCGACAGTTTGTCCGACACGGCCCTCGCGGCGGCGCCGGGATCCGTCCCCGGCAGTAGCAGCGCGATGCAGCTGTTCTTGATGGTGTTCAGCCCGCCCATCCGGTGGGCGTACGAGGAGGCCCACACCGACCCCTTGCCGCGCATGGTTCCCTCGGTGCGGGCGAGCACCACGATGTGCTTGCTGTCCAGGTCGACACCCAGCCGGCGGGCGCGCTTCTTCAGCTGCTGCATGGGCCGCGGCGGGTTGGCGAGGAGGTCGTCGAGAAGCTCGCTGCGGACGCTGTCCTCCGCGATGGCCGCCTTGCTGTCCAGCAGCACGAGCACCGCCGCCGCCTGCGTGACCAGCCGGAGCAGCTGCTTGTCCCGGTCGGTGAGCACGTCGTTGGGATAGAGCAGCACGGTGCCGAGGTGCTCGTTGCCCGCGAAGATGGGCGCCGCCCACATGCCGGCGTCGAGGAAGACCGGTTCCCGGGCGGCATGGGCGTCCATGGTCGCCTGCAGCATGGCGTCGTCCCCATCGGGCATGTCGCCGGTCGCGGCCAGGATTCGGCCGTCGGACGTGCACAGCCGGACGGCGCCGTCGAGCCGCCGGCCGGCCACCTCGGCCAGTGCCAGCAGGTCACCGCCGCGGAGTACCAGGTCGATGAGCTGGTGATGGGTGTCGCAGAACTCCGCGAGGCTGGCCATCTCGGCTTCTGCGGCGGCCGCGCGCCGGTGTAGCTCATTCGCCTCGGCGCTGGCCCGGCGCAGCCGCTGCGCCTTGTCGATCATCACTCCGGCCAGGCTGGCGAGCGAGCTCAGCAACGAGATCTCGTCCACCTTGAAGTGGCGCACGCTCCGCTCGGCGACGTACAGGACGCCGAAGGTCGTGGTGCCGCAGCTCAGCGGCACCGCCATGATCGCGTGCAGGCCCTCGGTCGACACCACCTCGTCAATTCGCTCGCTGTGCGGAAAGCGTTGGTCGGCAAGGTAGTCGGGGGTCCAGAAGGGAGCCGGATCGGACAGCACGACGCTGCCGACGCCGCCGGTCGCCGGCAGCCGCAGACCGACACTGAGCGTCGACGTATGGCCGTCGGCGGCGCGTACGCACACCTCGCCGCCACGTTCCTCGTCCGGCAGGCTGATGTAGGCCATGTCCGCGCGGAGCAAGAGCCGTGCGCGTCTGGTGGTGACGTTGAGGAGAGTGTCGAGGTCGTGGGGTGTGGCCAGTTCGCGGGCGGTGTCGACGAGCGCCGTCAGCGCGGCCCCGCGTTGCTGGTGCCGGTCCAGCTGCGTGTGGACCATCAGGCACAACCGCTTGGCGCGCTCGAGTGCCTCCATCCGAGTGCCCTCGACACCCTGTTGGCGAGCTGCCGACACCACGGTATCGAACTCGTCGGGCGACGCTTCCCGGGCCAGGAGTTCCAGGACGGCCAGCTCATCCGACATGAGATCACCTCTCACCGCGGGCGTCCTCGGCTTGGGTCTCAACCCGAGAGGTCGCATACCGGGAAACGTAACAACGTTGTACTTAACGGACGTCGAGGACAAATAGTAACGGACTCGTCATCGCAGTAAAGCCCTCTCCTCGGTGGAGTACATCTTGATCTCCGCTAGTTGCGGGAATCATGTCCGCCGAGATCATCCGCGCCGGGCGGGTGCCCCGTCCGCGGTGACGGGATCACCGTTAGCGGCCCGCAGGTGTGGTGTTAGACGCCCTTACCTTCACGGTGATTGTCGAGAAAAGTTGGGCTTGCGAGGGGGCCGCGACGAGCATTAGGGGAATATGATGCTTGAGGCTACGAATTACCTGCGTTCACTGGAGCGAAGCCGCCGGTCCCGTACCCGATCGGATCGGCCGTCGGCATTCACGATGTATGGCCGTGAGTGGGATCTGTTACCAGAGGTGTTCGCTCCCATCTATTCGCCGTCGACGAACATGGCGATGGAGTTCCTCGGTCTTGCGAATTCGCTCGGCGTGCCCCGGGCGGGTTCACTGCTGGAGATTGGCTGCGGTACCGGGATGGTCGCCGTATCGGCAGCGCTGGCCGGGTGCGAGCGGGTGGTCGCGGCCGACGTCAATCCGTCCGCCGTCCGGAACGCGGCGATGAATGCCACCCGGCACGGGGTCAGCGACCGGTTCGACGCGAGACACAGTGACCTATTCACCCAACTCGACGAGCACGAGCGCTTCGACACGATCTTCTGGAGCTCCAATTACGTTCTCGCTCCACCGGAATACCAGTACCAGAACATGCACGAGCGCGCGTACGTCGATCCAGGATACCGGACGCACCGCCGATTTCTGGAGGAGGCGCCTCGCTGGCTGGCGCCACACGGTGTGGTCCTCCTTCATTTCAGCACCAGGGGCGATCTGGTCAGCCTGCTCCGGATCGCGGGTGAGTGCGGCCGAGGGCTACACATGTTGCGTAGCAACACGATTCGCGAGGGTGAGCTCGACATTGAGCACATGCTCCTCGAGGTCACCATGGTCGCGGCGCGCGATGCGGCCCCGGCCCCGGCCACGCACCGGGCCGGCGCACCGGCAAGCCTCAACGGCGCGATCTGATGCCTGGGGATCGCCATGCGCACGTTATTGATCGACAACTATGACTCGTTCACCTACAACCTCTTCCACTACCTGGCCGAGGTGAATGGCCGGGAACCCGAAGTGGTGGTCAACGATGATCCACGCTGGCGGCCACGACACCTGTCCGCGTTCGACAGCGTGGTCCTCTCTCCCGGGCCGGGGCATCCCGGGCGCGATGCGGATTTCGGGATTTGCCGCCAGATTCTGCAGCGCGCCGAGGTGCCGACCCTCGGGATCTGCCTCGGGCACCAGGGACTCGCGCACGTGCACGGCGGGACGGTGATCCGGGCACCCGAGCCGCACCACGGCCGGGTCTCGCCGATCGGGCACACCGGAACGGGTCTGTTCACGGACATCCCGTCCCCGCTCGAAGTCGTTCGCTACCACTCCCTCGCGGTGGCCGAGCTGCCTCCCGTTCTCGAGGCGATCGCCTGGACCTACGACGGCGTGCTCATGGGGTTGCGGCACCGCCAGCTCCCGTTGTGGGGCCTACAGTTCCACCCGGAGTCGATCGGCACCTCCTACGGGCGCCAGCTGCTGCGGAACTTCCGGCGGCTGTGCGAACGGCACGGTACGCGTACCCGCCGGGCCGCTCGCCCTACCCCGGCCGCAAGATCCACATCCGACCTCCGGCACCGGGATCGCCGGAAAGTACGCCGGTTGCGCGTGTTGACCAGGGAACTGTGCGCCCGCTGGGACGGCGAGGCCGCCTTCGGCCAGTTGTTCGGGCACGGTGGTTACGCCTACTGGCTGGACAGCAGCCGGCCGGACGGTGCGGCCGGCCGGTTCTCGATCATGGGTGATGCCGGCGGCCCGCTCGGGCGGATAGCGGAGGCGGATGTCTTCGCCGGCAAGGTAACTGTTCGCTCCGCGCGGTCGACCGACATAGTCGGCGGCGACTTCCTGGCCTGGCTCGCACACGACCTCCGCACAGTGCGGACCGAGGTCCCCGATCTTCCGTTCGACTTCGCCCTCGGCTGGGTCGGATACCTCGGCTACGAGCTGAAGGGGGAGTGCGGCGGCGACCGGGTGCACCGGTCGGACCAGCCCGACGCGGTCATGGTGTTCAGCGACCGCGCGGTGGTACATGACCACCACACCGGCACCACCTATCTGCTCGCCCTCGCCGAGGATGGCGACGAGGACGCCGCCCGAGCCTGGCTGGCCGGCGCTGCCAAGCGGCTCTCCCAACCGGGGGAGCGGCCGCCGGAGCCGAGGGAATCACCGGGGTCGTTCGGCGAGCTCCGGCTGCGCCACGACCGCGACGCCTACCTGCGGCTGATCGAGGCCTGCCAGGAGCAGATCGCGGCCGGCGAGAGCTACGAGATCTGTCTGACCAACATGGTCGAGTCCACCTGTGACCTCGACCCATGGCAGGGTTACCGGTTCCTGCGCAGGGTCAGCCCGACACCGTTCGGCGCGCTGCTCCTGTTCGGGGAGGTGTCGGTGCTCAGCACCTCACCCGAGCGGTTCCTGCGCGTCGACCGCGACAGGATCGCGGAAACCAGGCCGATCAAGGGAACCCGGCCGCGGGGCGGCACCGCCGAGGATGATCGGTTGCTCAAGGCCGAGCTGGCGGCGAGCGAAAAGGATCGCGCCGAGAACCTCATGATAGTTGACCTGGTCCGCAACGATCTCGGGCGGTGTGCCGAGATCGGCTCCGTCCGGGTGACCGGCCTGTTCGAAGTGGAGACGTACGCGACGGTGCACCAGCTGGTCAGCACGGTTCGGGCGACGCTGCGGGCGGACCGCGACGCGGTGGACTGCGTACGTGCCGCGTTCCCCCCAGGATCGATGACCGGTGCGCCCAAACGCCGCACGATGCGGATCCTCGATCGGCTCGAGGGCGGAGCACGGGGAGTCTATTCGGGAGCCATCGGCTACTTCTCGCTCAACGGGACGGCGGACCTCAGCGTGGTCATTCGCACGGTCGTCCTCACGCCGGGCCGGGTTCGCTACGGGGTGGGTGGAGCGATCATCGCGCTGTCCGATCCCGGCGCGGAGCTCACCGAGACCATGGTGAAGGCGGCGCCAATGATATCCCTGGCCGGCGCCCGGTTTCCGGAGTCCGCTCACGGTGTGCGGCCGGGCGGCGCTGACCGGGTTCGGCAGGGCGTGAGCGTGTCAGGGTGATGTCCCGCCCGCGGCGCGGAGTTGGTGTTCCACCCGCGCCGCGAGCTCCTGCCAGGAATCAATCTGGCGCCGCGCGCAGCTGTTTTCGAGTGCCTGTGCGACATCCACGAGGGACACGCCGAGTCGCTCGATCTCGTTCAGCACCGCGGTGGCCGCCTCGTGCTCGCTGGTCAAGGTGTCACCGTGCAGCGTGCTGCTGTGGGCGGCGGCCTCCAACGTGGGCAGGGACATCGCGTTGATCGTTCCCCACGCGACGAACTCGTCGACGTACAACATCGGTGGATAGGCCGGATCCGACACGCTGGTTTCGGTCCACATGAGACGAGGAGGTTGGGCGCCGGCCGCCGTGAGACCGCGCCACCGCTCGGAGCCGAGCCGCTGTTCGTACAGTTGATGCACGAGCCGGGCGGTGGCCACCGCCGCCTTGCCGCGTAGCGCGCGCGCCGGCTCGGTGCCCAGGTCGTCCAACCGGGCATCGATCTCGGCGTCGATCCGGCCGACCGGCACCGAGGTCACCGCGGCCGGCGGACGTAACCCGGCGGCGGTGGCCAACTCCAGCCCGTCGAAAACCGCGTCGAGAACCTCGCCGTAGCGACCGACCGAGACGACGTCGGCGGCCTGCACACCGATTCCCTGACCGAGGCATTTCCTGATCGCGATGATCCCTTCCGCGCTGACCCGAATCTTGGCCAGCAGGTTGGGCCGGTTCACGAGCTGCGAGATCTCGATGGCCTGCTTGACTACAGCCGAAGCGTCATCGGCCAGCGCGGGATCCAAATCCATGGATACGTGACCGTCGAAGCCATAGGTGGTTTCGAAGATCTGGTGCAGCTCGGTGCAGGCCCGCCGAACGTCGTACGTGGACAGTGACCTGATCGCCGCGTCGACCGACCAACTCCGGCTTGCCAAGCCGGCCAACCGATCCCGGTAATGCCCGCCCTCTTCGACAGCGTCGGCGAGAACTTCCACATTGGATGTGACGCCGCGCACACCGAGATGCCTGATGAGGTGGGTCAGTTGTCCCGACGCGATCAGCTCGTAGTACACACCGTCAAGCCAGGGCGAGACACCCTCCGCGACCAGTTGGCTCAGATCCCCGTCGCCTCCCAATGTCACCATCTGGTCTGCCATGACACGGTGATGACTCCTCTCCGAATCGGATTACTCCCAACAGTAGGTGAGTGAGCTCTATGCCCCCAAAGCAATATTCCAGAGTCTGTCAGGTCCAGGATTGACACCTTACCGACAGTTATTGACATCTTAATCAATCCCCATTGAATCGGACTTGCTGACCCACCGTATGAGTTACCATCGGTCGAATACGGGGGACCCTAAGCGCGAAAAGTGCGCATGCGTACATTGTCTTCACCATGGCTTGGCGATCTTACCCGAATCGCTCTCCACGGGGCGCAGGCACCGAGGTACGAGTTCGTTAGCGGTTACGAGGACACCGGCCGGCCGGCGAGTGCGGCTGTTCAGCAGGGCACGTTCACCACCTTCGACGTCCCCGGCCCGCTCACCCTCGGCCAGCTCAACATCCTGCAGGCACTGAGCGTGGTGCCCGACCACTTCTTCTTCGCCACGCTCTGCGCGGAGCGCGACGTGCCCGGCGGCATGTCGGTGGAACGACGATGCTCAACGTCTGCGCGCTCGGCGACGGCCATGGGGACCGGCCCGCCGTGGCCCAGTCGCTCGTCCGGTGGCTGCGCACCCAGGGATCGCTTGACATGAACCAGCTTCCGATCCGGGTGGCGGCGGCCGACTTCGCCACCAACCCCTGGACCAGGCCGGACTGGACAACACCCCGGCCATAACCCCCGCCACTACGTCATCTGCCAAACCCCCACCCACCCCGACAAACCTCTCCCACCGGGACACCGTCCGTACCGCCGGTGATCCGATCGTTGGTCACGGTTATGCGGCGGGTCCTGGTCCCCTACACCGCCCGCCGACCCAGACGAGCGTGCCGCGATGTTCCAGCAGGTGGCCGCGAGGTATCCGCTCCTCTCGGCGATTACTCCGCCGCCATTGTCCTGTCACAAACTAGTTGGCCGCGGTGACGCCGACCTGCGTGTGTTCGGCGTGCTGTTTGAGAACGTTTGGAAACGAAGTTCCCAACGACGTGGGTTTCGCGGAATCCACGCGTCCGGTGCGGACTGCTCGGTCGAGCTGGACAACGAATCTATCGGCGTCAGCCGGGTCAAGGTATCCGCGGGGCGGCGGCGGTGTGAACCGAGTTCCCGTGGCATGGCGACGTTGCTGGCCTCCGAGCCGCTGCCGCAGAACACAATGCCGGCCGCGTCCACACCAGGGGTGGTTTCTTACATGATTCTTACCGGCCTGGCCGGAATCTTGCCCGGGCTGATCGCCGCGGAATGGGATGGAACCGCACGCTCCACGATGAGTTGGGAAGAAACTCAGCATGAGGCAAACACGATCCCTCCGGTTGGTCATCTCGGTGTTAGCGGCCATCCTCGGGCTGCTGTTCGTGGCACCGGCGGCGACGGCCTACGCAGTGAACCGACCGCCATCCCTGCCAGTGGTGTCTGGCGCCGTCGGGGCGCCGGCCGCCCCGGCGAACCTCCGGGTCACCCAACTGACCCCGACCTCGGTCACATTCCAGTGGGATCATCCCCAGCCCTGGCCGCAGGGATGCACACTCCGGATCTTCCAGTACTCCATCTATCTGGATGGTCAGCTCCACGGCTACACCTACCTCGGCTCGCCTGTCGGCCTGGTGTCCCGGCTCCGGCCGGGCTCGACGCACGAACTCGCCGTGAGGGCAAGAGACAACTGCAGCGGCCTCTGGTCGCCGCTGAGCGACCCGCTACCGGTCACGACGCCAGCGGCGTGACACCCCCGAACGGGACCACATCCCGGGCCTGGGCAAGCATTTCACCTGGAAGGCCGCAGAAGCCTGGACCGAGGGTGTGTTCATCTCGTCGATGAAGCGGATGAGCCAGGCGCTGGAGGTGCGCCGGACCAGAGATTTCCCCTACCGGCGCCTGGGGACCAACTGATTGGACGTTTGGTTCGGCCAGTTTGGTCGGTGCGACACCCCGCTCGCGGTCTTCAACCTGCCGCAGCGCAGCGGGAAGCTGCTCCCGACGGTCGTTCTCACGCCGGAGTTGTTCTCGTTCTCGCGCACGTTGTCGTTCTTGTTCGGCGAGTTGAGCACCGCCGCGGACGGCGCGTTGCGTCGGCTAAGTCCCGACGCTGTGCCGCGTCGCGGGCGCGTGTGTGGTCGCGTTCGGCGCGTGCGGGATGCGCTGGTATTCCTCGTGGGGCTGATCTGGTGATAAAGGTCGGCGAGGCGTTGGATGAGTTCTGCGCGGCGACCGCGGTTAAGGCTGCCGACTCGGTCGAGGTCGTGTTTGGCGTAGCCGCGTTGTTCGGCGGCGTCGGCAGTGCGTTCGGACGCTTCGCGCCACTGGGCTTCGAGTTCAGTGGCACCGAGCACGGTGTCGGCGGCCGCGGCCGTGTGCAGGAGTCGGGCGCGTGGGTGTGTCGGCTGTCTAGCATGGCACCATGCCACGGACCGATACGGGTTCTCGGGTGATTGCTGCCTCGCCGGAACGCGTGTACGCCGCCCTCGTCGATCCGGACGCGCTCAAAGCCTGGCTACCACCCGACGGGATGAGCGGCAGATTCGACCGATTCGACGCGCGCCCAGGAGGGTCGTATCGGCTGATCCTGACCTACGCGGACGCGTCGAGTTCACCTGGCAAGGCCACGCCCGACTCCGACGTTGTCGAAGCACGATTCGTCGACATCGGCCCCGGCGTACGTGTGGTGCAGGCGGTCGAATTCGTCTCTGACGACCCCGGTTACGCCGGCACGATGACCATGACCTGGGAGGTCACCGCCGTCGATACCGGTACGCGTGTGGAGGTCCGTGCCGACGACGTCCCCGACGGCATCTCCGCCGAGGATCACGCTGCCGGGCTGAGTTCCTCGTTGGCGAACCTCGCCGCATACCTCGAGACAGGGGCCAAAGACTCCTAGGTCCCTCATCGAGGGCTGGATGCACAGACCGTGCTCGGATCAGTCATCACGCGAGAAACGCCAATCACAACCTGTCGTTGTCGTACTAACGGTTGGTGCGGCGGCGGAAGAGCCAGGTGGCCAAGGCGAACGACGTCGCGAGCAGGCCGCATGACCAGGCCAGGGAGAGCCATCCGTTGCCACCGATCGGCGTGCCCGTGAGCAGGCCGCGGACGGTCTCGATGATCGGGGTGATCGGTTGGTGCTGGCTGACGGCGTGGAGGAACGACGGCATTGTGTGGGTGGGGACGAACGCACTGCTCAGGTAGGGGATGAACAGCATGAAAAAGCTGAGCAAGCTGGCCGATTCCACGGATTTCGCGATGGTGCCCAGTGCGGCGGCCAGCCAGGAAAGGGCGAGGACGTAGAGCAGTAGCAGCCCGGCGGCGAGGACCCAGTCGAGCACGGTCGCGTTAGGACGGAAGCCCATCGCGACGGCGGCGGCGATGACGATCGTGGTGGACAGGGAGTTGCGCGCGACGCTGGCGGTCACGTGTCCGGTGAGGACGGCGAAGCTGCGGATCGGCAGCGAGCGCAGGCGGTCGATC
>WUUC01060451.1_pt1 | contig 39558 bp, 12 predicted proteins | sample 6278441 | NCBI WGS metagenome assembly WUUC01 (sample SAMN13675441, study PRJNA597444) | soil metagenome | isolation source: soil | place: USA: Washington | collected 2017-10
CCGTGTGGTGAAGCGTCAGTTCGGTTACGTGAAGGTTCGCTTCAAGGGATTGGCGAAGAACACGGCGCAGATCCCGGAAGCGACACTGTCGAGGTGCAAGCGCATGGTGGGGCGAGTTTGACCGAAGGTGGAAACGCCAGGTACGAGTTCGTCGACAAGCTCGTTCGACGTTGTGACCGCACCGAAATGATAAGGCGCATCACGCACTTTTTGATCGCACGTGGCAAGCGCGGCATCTGGCTGCCCTCTGTCCGTCGTCTGGGCGGGCGGGTGCTGAACGTGTGGCATGGCGGAAAGGTCGCGAAAAACCTGTGCGCATTGTGCGGGGTTTGAACTTGGCTACCGAGACGGATTTCTCGACGACGATTTCGTGCCGGAACCGCTGCCTGACTCGGTGCGCGTTTTCCCCGAGACGCATGTGCCGGGCGTCCGACCGAGTCGCGCGTGATTTTTCGGCAATCGCGGACATCGGTCTGTCGCTTGAATGAGTTGTGCATAAGCCTGTTCACGAGGACAAATATCACAAAGACGCCGCTGGCGTACGCTCGCCTTTTCGTTATCATCAGCGCCGCAACGAAGCAGCCGGCGCAGAGTCACCGTCATGTCGAAACTATCGGATCTCGCCATTTACGGCGGCGCCAAAGCGGTACGATCTCCGCTGCCGCCGATGTACCCGGGTGGCATGCGGATCGGTGCCGAAGAAGAAGCGGCCGTGCTCGAAGTGCTTCGTAGCAAGCGCCTGTTTCGTTACTACGGTCCCAATCCCGGCCGCTCCAAGGCGGACGAACTGGAGGAGCGGTTTGCCACGCGCATGGGCACGCGCCACGCCTTGGCCGTCAACTCGGGCAGCGCCGCCTTGATCTGCGCCTTGGTGGCAATGGGCGTCGGACCGGGCGATGAAGTGATCGTGCCGGCCTATACCTGGATCGCCTCGGCCTCAGCAGTGCTGGCGGCGGGAGCAGTACCGATCCTGGCCGAAGTCGATGAATCGCTCACGCTCGACCCGGCCGACGTGGCGCGCAGGATTACCGCTCGCACGCGAGCCATCCTGGGCGTACACATGCGCGGCGCCCCCTGCAACATGGAGGTGTTGTCGGCGTTGGCACGCCGGAATAATCTCAAGCTGCTGGAAGATGTCGCGCAGGCGGCAGGCGGTTCCTATCGTGGCGTGCGTCTAGGCAGCATCGGTGATGCGGGTGCCTTCAGCTTTCAGTTCAACAAGATCATCACCTGTGGCGAAGGCGGCATGGTGATCACGAATGATCGCGAACTCTTCGCGCGTGCCGCCATGTACCACGATGTGATCGGCGGCAAGCGCAACGGCGTACCCGATTGGAAGATCTTGCCTGGAATCAATCTCCGCATGTCCGAGCTGCAGGCGGCGGTGGCGGTGACGCAATTGCACAGGCTCGATGGTCTGCTCGCTGAAATGCGTCGACACAAAAGCACGCTGAAGGCGAGCATGGCCGATGTGAGCCGGCGCAAAGGAATCACGTTCCGCAAAGAACACGACCCTGAAGGCGACGCGGCCGTCTGCCTGGTCTTTTACCTGCCCCAAGCCGCGACGGCTCAGCGCATAAGTGCGGCCCTGTCGGCAGAAGGTTTGCCGGCCAGTGTCCTGCATCACCCCGGTTACGGTGACTACCACGTCTATTGCGATTGGCTGCCGATTCTCGGCCAGCGCACCTGGTCGGAACAGGGCGGCCCCTGGCGTTGGCACGATGGCCCGGTGGCGTATTCACGCGATATGTGTCCGCGCTCGCTGGATCTGCTGAGCCGGGCCGTACATATCGACGTCAGCCCCGACCTCAGCAGCCGAAATCGCGAGGAGATGGCCGCGGCGCTGAACAAGGTGCTGGATGCATTGGCGTAGTACGGACGAGTGGCGACGGGACGATGGTCAAATGATCCCGAATCGGATATTCCAGGATCACTGTTGCTGTCGAGATTCATGGCGGAGAATCGCCGGTGACCTCGTTGAATGCCGGGCGCCGGCGCAGCCGAAGACGCGCTGCCCATCCGGAGAGTCGTCGAGCGCACGGAGTTTGTCTGCAGATCATGCCGTGAAGGTTTGCAGATACCATGCTGTTTTTCAGGAGAGATCTGCGTGACACCAGAGATCGACGAGGGCTTTGCGCAAATAAGGGCTCGTCACGGCACCGCATCCCTTCGCCGGGTGGAAGACATGACGGTGCGATCGCGTGTGGTCCGGCACCCGCTGCAGCAGCAAGCCAAGTACGTCATGCCGGGGATGACGTCAAAGCCGTGGCACGACCCGTATGAATACAAGGAGCTCCTCCCGATCGTACGCGGCCTCGAAGAGATGCAGCCGACGTTCAAGGCGGAGATCAATCAGGCCATCGAGCGCTCGCGATTACCGAACTACGCCCACTACAAGGTCAATCAGGACAGCTGGAAGGCACTCTATCTGTTCAAGGACGGCGCGCCGGTGGTGGAAAACGAAAGCCTCGTACCCGAGACCTTTCGCTTCATGCAGGAGAAGATCGGAGATTGGCTCTGCCCGCTGCTCGAGATGCACTACTCCGTCCTCGCTCCCGGCGCGATCATTCCGCCGCATTGCGACTTCTGGAACTTCACCATCAACCTGCACCTCGCGGTGGAGATCCCCGAGAACTGCGGGATTCGAGTGGCGAACATCGAACGCACCTGGACCGAAGGGAAGTGCCTGCTCTTCGACTATTCGTACCTGCACGAGGCCTGGAACCGAAGCCAGCGAAGGCGCATCTGCCTGCTCATGGATCTGTGGAATCCCGAGGTGACGCCCGCAGAGCGGGAGGCTCTTGTCCTCATGATGACCGAAATCAGGAAGCTCATGGAGGCGAGTGCCTGACCTCGGCCCGGTGTTGCGCCTCCCGTGAAAGCCGGTTTTCGCTTTTGCGTCGACGCGAGACATCGAGGGTGAAGTGATCGCGGCGGTGCCGGCGCAATGGCAAACCGTATCGTGACGACGCTGCACGCAACTCCGCGGCAGCCACCGGCACTGGAAGCATTCGACGGCGTTGAGCCGCCTCTTGACAACGACTGTGGCGAGCCACCCTTTCCCGGGCTTTTTACAGCGGCAGAGAAAAGCAAAATATTGCTATTAGCATAGCTAAAAAAAAATACTTGGCGACCTATTTTCCCCGTGCGATGATCCGCCGGCCGGCGCTAGATTCGGTTCGATTTCCACCGGGGAACAATGACACAGGCACAGTCAATGGCGGGGCGGAAGTCCGCTACGGCGCAAGTGCGGGATGATTTCGTCGCGATCGTGGCACTGGCCTGCAATTATCCCGGCGCGCCCGACGTCGCGGCGCTTTGGCGGCTGGCGATCGATGGCCGCAGCGCGATCGGGCCGGCACCGGTCGGGCGCTGGTTCGCAGCACCGCCACCGCGCGGCGGCTTTGTCGACGGTTCCTATCCGCAGGCGTTCGACGCGCAGTTCTTCGACCTTTCGCCGGCCGAGGCGCTGGCGCTCGATCCGCAGCAGCGACTGCTGCTCGAAATCGGCTGGCGTGCGCTGGAGGATGCCGGAATCGCGACCGAGCCCGAGGCAGGGAAGCCGATCGGCGTCTTCGTCGCGATCAGCACCACCGACTATCAATGGGCGCAATTGTGGAATCCCGGGGCGGGAGCGACGGATCCGTTCACCGCGACCGGCCTGTCGTTCGCCGCCGCGGCCGGGCGGCTTTCCTACAGCTTCGGCTTCACCGGACCGAGCATGGCGATCGACACGGCGTGTTCGTCCTCGCTGGTGGCGCTGCATCAGGCGCGTCGCGCCATATTGAACGGCGAATGCGAGGCGGCACTGGTCGCGGGGGTGAACGCCTTGCTCACGCCCAATCTGTTCGGCTGCCTCGGCTCGCTCAACCTGCTTTCGCCGGACGGCGAGTGCCGCGCCTTCGACGGCGCGGCAAACGGCTATGTCCGCGCCGAGGGATGCGGCGCCGTGGTGCTCAAGCCGCATTCGGCGGCGCTGCGCGACGGCAATCGCGTCCTCGCGCTGCTGCGCGGCTCGGCAGTCAACCAGGACGGGCGCAGCGCAAGCCTCACTGCGCCCAGCGGCGTGGCGCAGCGCAAGGTGATCGCAGCCGCACTGGCCGATGCCGGGCTGGCGCCCGGGGAGGTCGACTATGTCGAGGCGCATGGCACCGGCACGCCGCTCGGCGATGCGATCGAACTCAATGCGCTGGCCGACAGCTATGGCGCAGACCGCGCGGCTCCGCTGCTGATCGGGTCTGTCAAGGTCAACATCGGCCATCTCGAGGCCGGGGCCGGGCTGGCGGGCGTGATCAAGGCCGTGCTCGCGCTCGAACAGGGAATCGTGCCGGGCCATCCCCGGCTCTCGGTGCCGACGCCGCATCTCGATTGGGCGCGCGCGGGCCTCACCGTCCCGACCGTCGCGACGCGCTGGCCCGCGACCGGGCGTGTCCGTCGCGCCGGCGTGAGCTCCTTCGGGTTCAGTGGGACCAATGCGCACGTGATCCTGGAAGCCGCACCCGAGCCGCCGCCGCGCGCCGAGGCAATGGGCACCGGTGTGATGGGCACGGATGTGACGGGCACGGATGTGACGGGCGCCGTCTTGCTGCCGGTTTCGGCGCGAAGCGCGATGGCGTTGGCGGAAAGCTGCGCGACGCTGGCGGATTGGCTCGAGGCCGGGCCGCGCGACTTGCGCGACGTGGCGTTCACGCTCGGCGTCGGACGAACCGCCTTCGGTCATCGGCGCGCCGTGATCGGAGACGATCGCGCCACGCTCGCGCGCGCGCTGCGTGGCGAGCCGACCGAGACGCAGAACGAGCGGCTGGCTGGTCTCGCGCGCTGCTGGGAGGCGGGCGAGCCCGTCGACTGGAGCCGGCTGTTCCGCGACGGCACGGCCCGGTTGACGGCACTTCCCGGCCATCCCTTTCATCCGCAGCGCTACTGGCCCGATACGGCGATGCCTGTCGGCAGCGCGGGAGGCGTCCGCGCCGACGCGCCGCTGCCCGTGTCGCGACCGGCCTGGCTCGCGCTCGTTGCCGAGCATGCGCGCACGGCGCTGGGGCAACCTTCGACCACGCCGCTCGCGCCCGATGCGCCGCTGGTCGACCAGGGCTTCACGTCGCTGCTCGGGCTCGAGCTGCGCCGCGCGCTCGAGGCGCGCACCGGACGCAGCCTTCCGGCCGGGCTGCTCTACGACTATCCGACGCTAGCCCGGATCGCGGGGCTTCTCTGCGGCGACGCGCCGATGCCCGGGCCGCGCCGTGCCGCGACTTTCGCCGAACCCGCGGCGGACGGAAGCGACTTCGACTTCCTCGACGGATTGTCCGCCGAAGAGCTCACCGATCTCATCGAACGCGAAGTGGACCGTTTATGACCGACCTGCCCGAAACGTCAGCGGACACGCTCAAGAAAACCTTCGTCGCACTCAAGCGAGCCCAGGCGCGCATAGAGGCGCTCGAGGCGCGGCGCGCCGAACCGGTCGCGATCGTCGGCATCGGCTGCCGATTCCCGGGCGGCGTCGACAGCCCCGACGCGCTATGGGACCTGCTGTGCCGCGAGACCGACACCGCGCGCGCCGTTCCTGCCGATCGCTGGCCACAGGAGAGCTTCTACAGCCGGTCGGCCGACGCCTCGGGCCGCACCCACGCCGCGCGCGCGCATTTCCTGGATGGCGACGTCGACGCGTTCGACGCGCCCTTCTTCGGCGTTTCGGTCAAGGAAGCCGTGGCGATGGACCCGCAGCAGCGGCTGTTGCTCGAGCTCGGCTGGGAAGCACTGGAGGACGCGGGGATCGATCCGGCCTCACTGTGCGGCACCCCGACGGGCGTGTTCGTCGGCATTTCGAGCGACGACTACGCCCAGGCGCATCGCCATTCGGGCCGGCTCGAGCTGATCGACGGCTATTCGCTCACCGGTACCTGCCTCGCGCCGGCTGCCGGGCGGATGTCCTACGCCTTCGGCTTCGAAGGGCCGAGCATGGCGATCGACACGGCGTGCAGTTCTTCGCTCGTCGCCGTGCATCTGGCCTGCCAGAGCCTGCGCGGCGGCGAGACCGACGTCGCGCTGGCGGCAGGAGTGAACCTGATCCTTTCGCCGGTGTTCCACATCGCCTCGTCCAAACTCGGCACCATCTCGCCGGACGGGCTGTGCAAGACCTTCGACGCCTCGGCGGACGGCTATGGCCGCGGCGAGGGCTGCGGCGTGGTCGTGCTCAAACGGCTGGCCGACGCGCGCGCCGACGGCGACCGCATCCTCGCGGTGATCCGCGGTTCGGCAGTCAATCAGGACGGCAAAAGCAACGGGCTGACCGCGCCCAACGGACTCGCGCAGGAGCGCGTGATCCGCGAAGCGCTGGCTCGCGCGGGGCTCGCGCCCGAAGACATCGGCTATGTCGAGGTGCATGGCACCGGCACGTCGCTCGGCGATCCGATCGAAGTCGAAGCGATCGGGCGCGTTCAGGCCGGCCGCCCCGCCGATCGCCCGGTCGTGCTCGGCACGGTCAAGTCGAACATCGGGCATCTCGAGGCCGCGGCAGGGATCGCGGGCCTGATCCGCGCGGTCGAGATCCTGCGCCGCGGCGAGATTCCGGCGCATCTCCATCTCGACAATCCCAGCCCGCACATCCCCTGGGGCGCGTATCCGTTCGAGGTCCGCACCGAACGCAAGGCCTGGGTCGGCGAAGGGCCGCGCCGCGCCGGCGTGAGCTCGTTCGGGTTCAGCGGGACGAACGCGCATGTGATCCTGGAACAGGCGCCCGAGGCCACGGCTGCCGTGGCCGCCCCGGGACCGGTCGTGCTGCCGCTTTCGGCGCGCACCGCAGAGGGGCTGGGCGAACTGGCCGCGCGCTGGCGCGACTGGCTCGCGGCGAGCGACGCCCCGCTGGCCGCTGCCGCGGCCACCGCGGCGGCAGGGCGCAGTCATCTGGCGCAGCGGCTGGCGGTGGTCGGCGCGGATACGCACGAAGTCGCGGCCGGAATCGCCGCGTTCCTCGAGGGCAAGCCGGCGCGCACTCTGGCGACCGGCAGCGCCGGCGCGCGGCCCAAGGTCGCCGGCCTGTTCACCGGCCAGGGCTCGCAGTATCCGGGCATGGGCCGCAATCTCTACGACAGCGAGCCCGTGTTCCGCGCGGCGATCGATGCGTGCGATCGCGCGATCGGCGACCGGCTCGGCAAGCGGCTGCTCGACCTGCTCTACGGCGCCGACACGAGCGACGCGCAATTGCAGCAGACCGGCTTTGCCCAGCCCGCGATCTTCGCGGTCGAGCTGGCGCTGTACCGGCTGTGGGAAAGCTGGGGCGTCGTGCCGGATCTCGTCTGCGGGCACAGCATTGGCGAATTTGCCGCGGCGCATGTCGCGGGGATTCTCGGGTTCGAGGACGCGATCGATCTGGTCTGTGCGCGCGGCCGGCTCATGCAGGGCCTGCCGGCCGGCGGCACGATGGCGGCGGTTTTCGCGAGCGAGAACGTGGTCGCGCCGTTGCTCGCGCCGGGCGCCGGAGTCTCGATCGCGGCCGTGAACACGCCCAACGACGTAGTGATCTCCGGGCCCGAGACGGCCGTCGCGGAACTGGTTGGGCGACTCGCGGCGAGCGGGATCGGCGTGCAGTCCTTGCGCGTGTCGCACGCCTTTCATTCCGAGCTGATGCGCCCGATCGTGACCGAATTCACGCGCCTCGCCGAGCGTCCGGCGGGAGAAGCGGTGCTGCCTTTCTTCTCGACCGTTTCCGCGACGCGGATGACGCCGGACAGGCTCGGCGCGCGTTATTGGGGGGCGCAGATCGAAGCGCCGGTGCGCTTCGCCGCGGCCGCGCAGGCGATGGCGGCGGAAGGCGTGACGGCCTTCCTCGAATACGGCCCCGCGGCGGTGCTCGCCGGGCTGGCGCGGCAGTCGGTCGAGGGCGAAGGACTGCAGTTCCTCGGCTCGCTCCAGCGCGGCGGCGACGGGCGGCGCCCCATGCTCGACAGTCTTGCGCGGCTCTACGCATTGGGCGTCGATCCCGACTGGAAGGCCGTGGTCACGCCGGCGCGCGCCGGGCGCGCCTCGATCCCGACCTATCCGTTCCAGCGCAAGCGTTACTATCGCGCGCCGATCGTCGATGCCGGACGCCATGCGGTTGTCACGGGCGCGGCGAGCGGAGGACATCCCTATCTCGGCCAGCGCATCCATTCGCGGCTGCTGCCCAAGGGCGCGGTACTGCACCAGGCGCAGTTCACCGCGGAGAGTCCCGCGTTCCTCGTCGAGCACCAGATCTTCGGCAAGATCATCTCGCCGGCCGCGGCGCATCTGTCGATGGCGTTCGCCGCCGCAGGGCGCGACGCCTGCCTGGAAGATGTGTCTTTCACTGCGCCGCTGGTGGTCGAACCCGATGCGCCGCGCATCGTGCAGCTCGCGATCGAAGGCGACGGCGTCGGCTACAGCTTGGCGAGCCAGCAGTTGGACAGGCCCGGCGATGCCTGGACCGTGCATTCCGCGGGACGCATCACCGCGCCCGCCGCCGCGCCCGGGACGCTAAATCTTGCGGCGATCCGCGCGCGCTGCTCCGGCGCGATGGCGCCCGCCGATTTCTACGCGCTGATCGAGACGCTCGGCTACAGGACCGGCGCGCATTTCCAATGCATCCGCGAGATCGCCAAGAGCGCGGGCGAGGCGTTGTGCAGGATCGCCGCGGTCGACTCGATCGATGCGGGCGCGATCCACCCCGGATTGATCGATTCGATGCTGCAGACCGTGCTGCCGGCCTGCGAGAGCGACGCCGCGCACATGCTCGACGGCGAGAGCGTGCTGATCCCGCTGCACATGGCACACGTGGCGATCCACGGCAGCCTCGATCAGCCGCTGTGGTGCCACAGCCGGGTCAAGGTCGTGGGCGAGCTCGTCAAGGCGCAGCTCACCGTGTGCGACGAGGCCGGCGTGCCCGTACTCGCGATCGGCGACTTCCTGCTCAAGCGCACCGACCGGGCGACGCTCTACCAGGAGCTGGGCGACGGCGATCGCGCGCTGGTCCATGCGATCGACTGGCAGCCGGTGACGCTTGCTGCGCCGGAAGCGGCGCCGGACGGCTGGATCGTGCTCGGCGATCAGGACGGCTGGGGCAGGGCAGTCGCCGCCCGGCTGATCCAGTCGGCGGTGCCGTGCCTCGAACTGATGCGCGGCGAAGCGGAAACGGCCAGATTCGCGGAGGTCGCGACCGCATGGGCGGCCAGGCACGGCGTCGAGCGCGTCAACATCCTGTTCGCCTGGGGCGGCGTCGGCGCCGATCCCGAGGACGAAACGCGCGCGACGCTTTCGGCGCTGCTGCCCGCGGTGCAGGCGCTGGGGAGCGGGACGATGCCGCTCCAGGCACGGCTGTGGCTGCTCAGCCGCCAGGCTCAGCAGGTCGTGCCCGAGGACGGCAGCGCCACCCTGCCGATGCTCGACGGCGCGGCGCTATGGGGCATCGGCCGCGCGATCGCCAACGAGATGCCGCATCTCTGGGGCGGGCTGCTCGACGTCGAGACGAAGCCAAGTGATACCGCCGCGGCGGCGGTCGTCGCCGCGGCGGCGAGTCCCGCGGGCGAGGACCAGCTGGCAATACGCCGCAACGGCCAGTGTTTCGCCGCGCGTCTGGTGCCCGCTGCGCCGGCCCCGGCGCCGCCCGAACTGGGCGAAAGCGAACGCTACAGGCTCGACAAGGGACCGCGGCGCACGCTCGACGATCTGCGCTTCGAACGGCTCGCGCGCGCGGCGCCGCGCGCCGGCGAAGTCGAGATCGAAGTGCTCGCGGCGGGGCTCAATTTCCGCGACGTGCTCAACGCGCTCGGCCAATATCCGGGCGAAGCCGGGCTGCTCGGCTTCGAAGCCGTGGGCCGCGTGACCGCGCTGGCACCGGACGTGGCCGGGCTGGCGATCGGCGACAGCGTGATCGCGCTCGCCGCGCCGGGCTGCATCGGCAGCCATGTAACGGTCAGGCGCGCGCTGGTGGTGCGCAAGCCCGAGGCGCTGAGCGCGGCCGAGGCCGTGGCTCTGCCGGCGGCGCTGCTCACCGCCTATTACGCGCTTCATCACCTCGGCGGGATCAGGGCCGGCGACCGGGTGCTCATCCACGCCGCGGCCGGCGGCGTCGGCATGGCGGCAGTCCAGCTCGCACTCGCCGCCGGGGCGGAAGTGTTCGCCACCGCCGGCGCGCCCGAGAAGCAGCAGTTCGTGCGCGACATGGGCGTTGCGCACGTGATGAGTTCGCGCACGCTCGACTTTGCCGATCAAATCCGCGCGATCACCGGCGGCCGGGGCGTCGACATGGTGCTCAATTCGCTTAGCGGCGACTTCATCACCGAGAGCTTCGGCGTGCTCGCCTCGGGCGGGCGCTTCCTCGAAATGGGCAAGATCGGCATCTGGGACGAGGCGCGTGTGCGCGCGCAGGATTCGAGCTGGGTCTATCGCCCGTTCGATCTCGCGGCGGTTGCGCAGGAAGACCCGGCGACCCTCGTGGCGATGTTCGAGAAGCTGCTTGAGGAAGTCGCTGCCGGCCGGCTCGTACCATTGCCCGTCACGGTCTTCCCTATGGCCGATGCCGAACAGGCATTCCGCTTCATGGCGCAGGCGCGCCATATCGGAAAGATCGTTCTCAGCCGCGAGGACGAGTCGCGGCGGATGCGCTTCGCGGCGCGGGGTGTGCGCGGCGACGCGCATTATCTGATCACCGGCGGGCTTGGCGCGCTCGGGCTGCGCGTGGCGCAGTGGCTGGTCGAGGAGGGCGCGAGGCACCTGGTGCTGAGCGGCCGCCGGGGGCCGGGCGAGTCGGCGCTCGCGGCGATCGCCGAGTTCGAAGCGGCCGGCGCGCACGTGACGGTCGTCGAGGGCGACGTCGCCGTGGCGGACGACGCGGCACGGATGGTCGCCGCCGCGTCCAGTCCGCCGCTCGCCGGCGTGGTCCACGCCGCGGGCCTGCTCGAGGACGGGATGATCGCCGACCTCGATGCCAGCCGGCTGGCGCGCATCCTGGCACCCAAGGTTGCCGGCGGATGGAACCTCCACCGTGCGACCGGGAAGCTCGACCTCGATTTCTTCCTGCTCTTTTCGTCGGTCGCGGCGATCATCGGCAACCTCGGGCAGGGCGCCTATGCCGCGGGCAATGCCTTTCTCGACGGCCTTGCCACGTGGCGGCGCCGGCGCGGACTGGCGGCGACCAGCCTCAATTGGGGGCCCTGGGCCGAAGCCGGCATGGCCGCGGCGCTCGAGAACGACCGTTTCGCCGCGATGGGCATTCGCCAGCTCGCGCCGGCGCAGGGGCTGCGCACGATGATGCGGCTGATCGGCGAGTCGCCGGTGCAGGCGGTGGTGGCGGAAATCGACTGGGCGGCTTATGGCAGGACGCAGGGGATAGGCGGGCACGGCGGACTTTTCGCATCCGTGGTAGGCACGCCCGAAGCCGGCGCGCCCGCGCTCGCCGAAGGGACCGCCGCGCGCGACATCCTGGCCGAGCTCGCGGGCGCGCTCCCCACACAGCGCGAGGGAGTGATGCGGTCCTGTCTGCAGGAACTGGCGCGCCAGACGCTCGGCTATGGCCATGGCGAGACCATCGCTCCGGACAAGCCGCTCGCCGAGCAGGGCTTCGACAGCCTGATGTCGGTCGAGATGCGCAATCGGCTCAACCGCGCACTGGGGCGCACGCTTCCGGCATCCTTGCTGTTCGACTATCCGACGCTCGACCGGATCGGCCGGCACCTGCTCGACCGTCTGCTGCCGCCGGAGGCTGCGGCGTCCGCGCCGAGCGCGGCCGACATCCTCGACGAGATCGAGAGTCTCATCGGGCGATCGTCAGTGCAGGCCGCGGCGGAATAGCGGGTGCCGCAAACACTCCTATCGCTGCTCGCGCGCGAAACCGGCGACATCCGACGCGACCTGCTCGTCGCGCTGCTGATCTCGGCCGCGGCGAACACCGGCATCCTGGTCATCATCAACCAGGCCTCGGCCTCGGCCGCCAGGGGGGTGGGCGATCTGCGCCTGCTCGGCATGTTCGTCGTGGCGATCGCGCTCTACGTGGTCGGGCTGCGCTTCACCTTCGCCGTGGCGACGGGCGCGATCGAGAGCGTGCTCGCCCAGATCCGCCAGCGCATCATGCGGGGCATTGCGCATGCCGATCTGCTGACGCTGCGCCAGGTGCGCGAGGGACGCATCCTCCAGTCGATCGCGCAGGACACGGTCGTCATTTCCGAGTCGCAGGGACTGCTGGTGGCGGCCGCGCACTCGGCGCTGATGGTGGCGATGACCGGGGTCTATCTGCTCACCGTATCCTTGCCGGCCTTCCTGATCGTGGTCGTGGTGATTGCCGCCGGCGCCTTGCTCTATCTCGCCCGCACCAAGGAGCTCGATCAGCTCGCCAGGCGCAGCTCGGGACTCGAAGCCAGTTTCCTCGGCAAGATGAACGACATGATCAAGGGGCTGCAGGAAGTGAAATTGAGCGGCGCACGGCGCCACGCGCTGCTCGACGAACTCGATGGCGTCGGCCAGGAGCTGTGCGACGTGAAGGTGCGCACCACCAGCCTGTACAACTCCAACGCGATCTTCTCGCAGACCTTCTTCTACGCCCTGCTCGCCGTGATCGTGTTCGTGCTGCCCGCGGTGATCGACGATTTCGCGCCGCAGGCGCCGAAACTCCTCTCTTCGGTGCTGTTCATCTTCGGACCGCTTTCAACGCTGATCACAGCGGTTCCATCGATCGGCCGCGCCGACCGCGCGGCGGCATCGCTGCTCCAGCTCGAAGACGAGATCGGGCGCGCCGCAGCACCGCAGCCAAACCCTGGACCGGTGCCCAGGCCGCTGCCGATGACCCAGGCGATCGAGTGCCGCGAACTCGAGTTCCACTATCCCGGCGACGCGGGCGAGACCTTCGGCATCGGCCCGATCAGCCTGACGCTTGCCCAGGGCGAGATCGTGATGTTCGTCGGTGGCAACGGCAGCGGCAAGACGACATTGCTCAAGGTGATCGCGGGCCTCTACACGCCCAGCGCCGGCCAACTGCTGTTCGATGGCAAACCGGTGCCGCGGAACGCACAGCAACAGCAGCGCGAGATGTTCGGCGCGATCTTCAGCGATTTCCACCTCTTCCCCAGGCTCTACGGCATCGAGGCCGACGATGCGGCGATCGCGACCGAGCTCGAGGCGATGCGCCTGACCGACAAGCTCAGTTATTCCAGGGAGGGCTTCTCGACGCGCGACCTGTCGACCGGCCAGCGCAAGCGCGTGGCGATGGTCGTCGCCATGCTCGAGAACCGACCGATCCTGATCTTCGACGAATGGGCCGCCGAGCAGGATCCCGAGTTCCGCGCGCATTTCTACGAGGAACTGCTCCCGATGCTGAAGGCGAAGGGCAAGACGCTGCTCGTCGCCACGCATGACGACCGCTATTTCGGCATCGCCGACATGGTGGTGAAAATGGAGCTGGGTCGCCTCGTCTCGACGCAGCGGCGACAGAAAACCGAGTCATGAAACAGCGCTTGCCGGGACTGCCCCGGGCGTTACAGATCCCGGAGAACTGACGTGTCCGACGAAGCGCCGCCGCTCCCCCCCTCGTACGAAACCCGCGTCGATACGGGTTCCGCCTCGCGCGGAATCGGCGCCGATACCGGTGTCGCCGCCTATCTGGGCCTGTCCCGGCGCCGCTTCCGCCTCTGGGTGGGCGGATTGCTCGCCCTGCTGCTCCTGCTGCTGCTGTGGAATCACATCTTCATCCCGATCAGATCGGGCGAATCGGGCGTGCTCTGGTCGCGCCTCGGCGGCGGCACGATGATGGACAGGCGCTTTGGCGAGGGCTACTCGGTGATCTGGCCCTGGGACCGGATGGCGGTCTACGACCTGCGCTACCAGGAAATGCATGGCAAGGCCGATGTGCGAACCAGCGACGGGCTGCATGTGGCGATGGATGTGACCATCCGCTATCGCCCGCGCGCCGACGACCTGACGATGCTCCATCAGGCCGTGGGTCCGCGCTACCGCGAGATCGTGCTGTGGCCCGACACGATCGCCGCGCTCCAGCAGATCGTGGGCGGCTTCAAGCCCGAGGAGCTGACCGTGTCGGGCGAGACCGACCTGGCGCAGCGCGTCGAGGCGGCGGCACGGCAATCGGTCGAGCGGCGCTGGGTCGATCTGGATCGGGTGCTGATCACGCGCGTCATCTTGCCGGAGCGCGTGCAGGCGCAGATCCAGGAGAAGCTGGCCGACGAGCAGAAGGTGCTCTCCGCATCCCTGAAGCGTCAGACCTGGTCGATCGAGGCCGAGGGTGCGCGCGAATTCCAGGAGCGTACCGGCACCCCGCTGGTCAAATGGCGCAGCGTCGATGCGCTGGAGAAGCTCGCGCAATCGCCCAACGCCAAGGTAGTCGTGCTGGGCGGAGGCAAGGAGATGCCCTTCGTGCTCGATCCCGGGTCGGCCGAGCCCCGATCAGTCGAAGCCAAAGGCGTCGAGAAAAAGCCCTAAGGTCAGCACCAGCATCAGCACGTCGGTATCGAAGGTCGCGTTGGGACGCTCGCCGCCCTCGAGCTGGCGCGCGCGCAGGCGCTGGACCGTGTCCGCGTCGAAGATGTTCTGCCGGCGGATCGTCTCGGGCGAAAGCAGTTCTTCGACCCAGGGGATGCGCTGCTGGAGCAGATAGGCGGCGCCGGGCGCCACGAAGCCGAACTTCTCGCGCCGTGCCAGCTCAGGCGGCAGGTGGCGCAGCGCGACCTGGCGCAGCAGCCATTTCTCGGTACCGTCCCGCACGAGCAGCCCGGGCGGAACGCGCGTCATGAAGTCGATCAGCTCGGCGTCGAGGAACGGATAGCGCGCCTCGACCGAATGCGCATAGGCGACGCGGTCGCCATGGTCGGCGAGCAGGTGATCGGCCATGCGCAGTTTGAAATCGGCATACGAGCGCTGATGGAGCCGATGGCGACCGATCATCCGCGCATGATCGACCGCGGGCTCCCGCGTGGCGTCGAAGTCGGCGAGCCGCGCGGCGACGTCGGCGCTGTACAGGCCGGCCTTGGCTTCGCGGAACAGCGCATAGTCGCGCTCGTAGAAGAAGCCCGGATCGCCCCAGAGTTCGCCACGCAGCTCGTCTTCGAGCATCGCTTCCAGTCCCTCGGCCACGCCGCGCGGCTCGCCGGCGGCGTCGAGGCGATAGCCGACATAGCCGCCGAACAATTCGTCGGCGCCTTCACCGGTCAGGACCACCTTGTGCCCGCTGTCACGGACCAGCTGCGACAGCGCGAGCGAGCAGGTGTCGTAGGATTCCTTGAGCGGCGCCTCGGCGGCGACGACGGCGTCGCGCAGCCGGAGCGCGATCTCGTCGGCGGAGAACTCGATCTCGTGATGGATCGTGCGCAGTGCCGCCGCCATCGCCCGCTGCGGGGCGCGTTCGTCGATCGCCGCATCGGGGAAGGTGATCGAGAAGCTGTGAAACACCTGATCGGGCGCGGCCTTGCGCGCCAGCGCGCCGATCAGGCTCGAATCGAGCCCGCCGCTGAGATAGAGCCCGACCGGAACGTCCGCCATGAGCCGGCGCCCGACCGCAGCACGCAGCAATGCATCGACCCGCTCGACGTGGTCGTGCGCATCGGCGGGTGCGGGCGCCGGTTCGGTGGGATAGACCAGGTCCCAGTACTGGCGCAGCCGCGTGCCCGCCGTATCGGCGATCAGCAGATGCCCCGGCGGCAGCGCATCCACGCCTTCGAACATCGTGGTCGGGCTGCGCATGCCGGGGAAGGTCAGGATCTGGTCGAGCGCGCGCAGGTTGAGGCGGCGCTCGGCTCCCGGATGGGCGAGCAGCGCCTTGATTTCGGAGCCGAACAGCAGCGCATCGCCCACGCGCGTGTGGAACAGCGGGGCGATCCCGGTCTGGTCGCGGCCGAGAATCAGCCGGTGCGCGCGCGCGTCATAGAGCGCGAAGGCAAACTGGCCGTTGAGCCGCTTGGCGAAATCGAGTCCGTATTCCTCGTAGAGATGCACCACCACTTCGACGTCGCAGCGCGTGCGGAAGCGATGGCCGCGCGCCTCCAGGCCGGCGCGCAGCTCGCGGTGGTTGTAGATCTCGCCATTGACGATCGAGACGATCTCGCCCGTCGCGTTGCTGTGCGGCTGGTTGCCGGTCTCGAGATCGATGATGGACAGGCGCGTGAACCCCATCGCCACGCCGGGTGCGGCGAAGTCGCCGCCCTCGTCGGGACCGCGGTGGCGCAGCGCCGCCGCCATGGCGGCGCACGCTGCGATTTGCGCCGGTCGCGAACGATCGGCGCTGAAGATCCCGGCAATGCCGCACACGTCGTCGTTGGCCCTAGTTGGTCTGGAACTTCCAGGTAGGGCCGATCACCAGCGGCAGGATCTTGTTGTCCGGATCGATAGTGTCCACGCGCCAGTAGTACGTCGTCCCGGGCTTGACCGCGAGCCCGGCGGTGATGCCGGTCACCGAGGTGCGCTCGGTGCCCGGATGACGGTCCGCGCTCGCGCTGTCGACCGCGGCCTGGTCGGTGCCCCAATAGACATCGTAGCGCTTTCCATAAATGCGGCCCGCCTGCCATTTGACGGCGACCTTGCCGCCGTCGACGCCCGTCGTGGCGTCGCGCTCCGGCCACGGCGTGGTAACGGCAGAACTGACCTGCGGCATGATGGCGTCGAGCATCACCGCTTCGCACTGACCTGCCTCGGCGGTGGAGATCGCCGGGTCCCTCGGCAGGACGCAACTGTCGTCCCAGGTATTGGTCGCCAGCACGAACGAGGTCTGCTGGTCAGGGAAGTAGTAGAGCAGGGTCTTGTAGCCCGGGAAGGCGCCGCCATGGCCGCGCGCGGTGCCATAGCTGCGTTCGGGCTGCATCAGTCCGCCCACGCCGTACTGCATCGGCTGCCAGCCGATATGGATGTCGGACGAGACGAACGTGTACCACTTGTTCTTGGTGCCCTGGTTGAGCAGCGTGTCGGTGCGGAACATCGCGTCCTCGAACTTGAGCAGGTCCCAGGGTGTGGAGACGATCGCGCCGGCGGTCCAGGCATAGGTCGGGTTGGTGTCGGTGACGTCGCACCAGTCGCTGTAGACCTGCGCCGGATACGGGATCGAGCCCCATTTGGTGTAGCCGTGCATGGTCGGCAATTTCTTGGTGTCGGTCGCGAAATAGGTGTCCTTGAGCCCGGCGACATCGAACACTTCACGCTTGATCACTTCCTCGGCGGTCAGGCCGGTGACTTTTTCGGCGATGAGGCCGAGCAGGATGTAGTTGGTGTTCGAATAGTCCCAGCCCGGGTACTGCGGCGGCGCCGGCGGCGCGCTCGCGAACACCGAGACCCAGTAGGGATTGGGATACGTCGCGCCGGGCGCGAACGTCGGCGCCACGGGCGGCGCACCGAAGGGTTTCTTGTCCTTGGGCACACCGGTGGTCGAGACGGCCGCGACCAGTTCCTCGGGTTTGAAGCTGCGCTGCGGCGTGATCTGCGGCGAGAAGCCGACGTTGTCCCAGCCCAGATAATTCGCTACGCCAGAGGTCATCTGCAGCAAATTGGTGACGGTGAGGCTGCCGATGCCGGGAATGCCCTTCACCGTGGGGTTGTCGCCGAGATAGGTGAGCACCGGCGCGGTCAGCTGGATCTTGCCCTGCTGTTCGAGCCGCAGGATCGCCTGGGCGAGGAACGCCTTGCTCACGCTGCCGACACGGAAATGCAGATCGGGCGACATCGGCTGCCTGGTCGCGAGATTGGCGACGCCGGTGACGCCCACGCGCACGCCCCAGTCGGGCGAGCGCACGATGACCACGGCGCCGGGGATTCCGCCATTGGCCACCAGCGAGTCGATCGTCTTCTGCCACGTCGCGGGGAAGGGGCTGTAGGGAACGGCATTGGACCCGCGACGCAGCAGTTCCTTCGAGGTCGGGGTCGGCGGCGGCGCCTGGCACACCGCCGGCGGATAGCCGACGGGGGTCGGCAGCGTCGGCGGCGGCGCGGCCGCCGGAACTTGTTTCAACTGTCTCGGCGGCGCGGCGTCCTCGGCCGGCGTCGCGGTCGCCAGCGTCGGTGGCGGCGCGGCCGCGGGGATTTGTTTCAACTGCCTCGGCGGCGCGGTGTGCTGCGCAGGCGCCGGCGGCGCGGCCATGCTCAGTGCGATCAGGGGCAGGGTGACGAGCACGGGACGACGGAATCGATTCCGGAAGCGGGAGTTCATGCGTGCTGTCCTTCTGTCGGTCGGGAAATTCGCACCCGCGGCGATGGCGCCGCGGGCACGCTCGAAATCAATTCGGCAAGGCGCCGTATCGCGACAGGCGAATCGCAGCGCGGCGCGTAGCGGATCGCGGCGGCCAGCCGGCCGCTGCTGCGCCACGCCTCGATCTCGATCGCGCGCGTGCGGCGCAGGCCCGTGGCGACGACGCCCGGAAGGCGGCTGCTGATCGCGAACGGTGTTTCGGCGGCGGGATCGATATCGCCGAGATAGTTGACGGCGATCGCGGGCTCGGCGGCCGCGACCGTTTCGGGCGCGAGAGAATCGGGCACGAGCCAGCGCAGCACGCTCCAGCCGACGCCCTGCGACGGCACGTCGCGCAGCGCGGCCTCGATCGCCTCGGGCGAGGCGCCGCAGGCGAGCCGGAACGGATATTCGGCTGTGAACCAGCCGACGGTGCGGCTGACGTCGAGCGCTCCGTCCGGCGCATGCCTGCCGTGACTCGCCAGCGTGACGCACGTCTCGTCGCAGTCGTCGCGGTCCGCCAGCGCCGGGCCCAGGCGGGCGAGCAGCCCCGCGAGCACGCCGCGCTCGGACAAGCCGGGCGGCACCGGGCCGAGGTCGAGCGTGACGATGTCGGTCTCGTCATAGCCGTGTTCGGGCACGGGCCGCGACGGTGCGTGCGCGATCGGTTCCCAATAGGCACGTTCCCGCCCGGCGTCCGACGCCGACAGGGCCGTCGCCCAGTCGCGCCAGGATGCGCTGACGGGAGGCGCGACACCGGCCAGCGTATCGGCCAGGTCCTCGAGCAGGATGCGCCAGCTCGTGGCATCGACCAGCAGATGGTGCGCCGCGAGCAGCAGATAGTCGCCGTCGTCGAGCCGATACTGCGTCGCGACGAACAGCGGCGCGGTCCCGCCAGCGCCACCCGGTGCATGCGCCCGCGCATCGGCGGCGAGCGCCGCATCGCCGGCGCCGCTCAGATCGACACTGCGCCAGGCGAGCGGCGTATCGGCAGGCGGGATTTCGGCGGTCCAGCTCCCGTCGCCGCGCGCAAAGCGCAGCCGCAATGCGTCGTGGCGCTGCCAGAGCGCCGTCACGGCGTCTTTCAGCCCCTCGGCTGAGCTCATGCGCAGCAGCATCTGGTGCGTGAGCCGCGCGTAGCCGTCGGGATCGGCCAGGAAATGACGGAGCTGGATCGGCGTGAGCGGGACCGGCCCCGCGACCGCGCTCGCCGGCGCCACGGCGGTGGTCGTCGCCTGCCGCGCGATCGCCGCGACGCTGTCCGCCGCGAGCAGCACGGGCATCGTCAGTCCCATGCCCTCGCGCCGCAGTCGCGCGAGCAGGCGGATCGCGCGCAGCGAGTCGCCGCCGCTGGTCGCAAAGCCGCTGTCCGGACCATAGGGGCCGCCGCCCAGGATCGCGGCAAAGGCGTCGGCGACACGCGCTTCCGCGGGCGTCAGCGCGCGCGGTGCCGATGTCCGGCGGGTGTGGATGCCGGCCAGCGCGCGCCGGTCGACCTTGCCCGCAATGGTGGTTGGCAGCTCCGGCACCGGCACGATCGCGGCCGGAACCATCCAGCTGGGCAGCATCTGCGCCAGCCGCTGGCGCAGCGCGTCGCCATCGACCGGTGCGCCGGGAACGACGAAGCCGATCAGCCGCCCGTGAGCGATCGCCGCAGCCGCCTGCACGACACCCGGCAGCGCGCGCAGCCTTGCCTCGACTTCACCCAGTTCGACGCGATGCCCGTTGAGCTTGATCTGCCCGTCGATGCGCCCGGCATAGAGGACCTCGCCGTCGTCCCGCAGCACGCCCGTGTCGCCGGTGCGGTAGAAACGCTCGCCTTCGACCTCGGGGAAACGCTCGGCGGTCAGTTCCGGACGCCCGACATAACCGCGCGCGAGCCCATGGCCCGCCAGCCAGATTTCGCCGGGCGCGCCCAGCGGCATCCGCCGGCCGCGATGGTCGCGGATCGAAAAGTTGGTGTTGGCGATGGGCCGGCCGATCGGGATGCCCTGGGCATAGTCGGCCTGCGGATCGATGCGATGCCAGCTCGCGCAGACCGACGCCTCGGTCGGGCCATAGGCGTTGAACGCGGCGAGCGTGTGCGCGAGGCGGCGCATGTCCGCGCTGTCGGGGGGCTCGCCGGCCGTGATCAGCACGCGCACCGGGACCAGTGATGCCCCATCGAGCGCGCGCAGATACGAAGGCGGTAGCGTCGCGACCGTGATCCGCTGCGTGTCGAGCAGGGCGAGCAGCGCCGCTCCGTCGCGGACCGTCGCATCCGAGGCGATTACGAGCCGCGCGCCGGCGAGCAGCGCCATGAAAATTTCGGACAACGACGCATCGAAGGTGCAGGAGGAGAACTGCACTACCGAATCCTCGGGTCGCACGCCGAAGCCGTCGATCTGCGCGAGGATCATGTTGACGAAGCCGCGATGCGGCACCGCGACACCCTTGGGCTGCCCGGTCGAGCCCGAGGTGTAGATGATGTAGGCCACATCGTCGGGCGCGGCCGGCGAAGGCGCGCGTTCCTCAGCATCCGTGCCGGCGATAGTCGCGGCGAGACCCGGCGCCAGCGCTTCGGCGCGCGCCGCGCCGGCTGTGTCGGCGAGGACGCGCCGGCAACCCGAATCCGCCAGCATCATCGCGATCCGCGCATCGGGCAGCGCAGGGCTGAGCGGGAGATAGGTCGCGCCGGCCTTGAGGATGCCGAGCAACGCCATGATCCGCGCCGCGCCGCGCGCGCAGAGCAGCCCCACCACGTCGCCCCGGACTATGCCGTCGCCGCGCAGCCTTGCCGCCACGCCTTCGGCGGCGCAATCGAGCTCGCGGAAGCTGAGCGCGACGCTGTTGTCGGCGAGCGCAGGGGCATCGGGCGTCCGATCGACCTGACCGTGCCACAGCGACACCAGCGTCGCTGCGGGATCCCGCGCGATGGCCGGGCCGCGCGCGGCGGCGTCGAGCTGCGCGCGCTCGCCGGCCGACAGCATGTCGATGCCGGAGAGTGGCGCGTCGGGCGCGGCGAGCAGCGCTGCCGCCAGCGTCTGCCAGTGCGTCGCAACGCGCGCGATCAGCGCGCTGTCGATGCGGCTCGCATCGAATTGGAACGTGACGCGCAGCTCTGCGTCGTCGTGGACGAGGATGCCGAAGTCATAATTGGCGCGCTCGGCCGCATGCGTCGCCACCACGGTGAAGCCGGTGTCGGTGCCCGCGCCGCCGGCCGGGAAATTCTCGAGCACGAGCAGATGATCGAGCAGTCCGGCCGGCAGCGCCGACGCCGCCTGGATCGTCGCGAGCCCGACATGATCGTGCGCGCTGCCGATGTCCGACTGCCGCTGCAGCCGCGCGAGCAGCCCGGCGAGCGTGTCGCCGTCCTCCAACCGCACGCGCACCGGCAGCGTGTTGACGAACATGCCGACCAGCCGCTCGATCCCCGGCGTGGCGATGTTGCGCCCCGACGTCACGATGCCGAACACCACATCGTCGCGCCCGGTCCAGCGCGCGAGCACCAGCCCCCAGATCGCCTGGAGCAGCACGCCCAGCGTCGCGCCGCCGCGCCGCGCCAGGTCGCGCAGCGCGCTTGAGTCAGCCACGGCCATCCGCACGCAATGCTCGGCCATCTGCGACGGCGCGCCGCCGCGCGGCAGGCGGGGAAGCGTGGCGATCGTGTCGTAGCCCGCCAGCAGCGCGCGCCAGTGGGGCAGGGCGGTTGCTTCATCGCGCAACGCCGCTTCGGCCATGAAGCCATCGGGATCGGTCGCGGGCGCGAGCGAGACCGGCGCGCCGCGCCGCGCCGCGGCATAGAGCGCCGTGAACTCCTCGATCAGTACCGCGCCCGACCAGCCGTCGAGCAGGATGTGCGGGTGGCTCCAGACCAGCTCGAAACGCGCCTGGCCGAGACGGAACAGCGCGATGCGGATCAACTGGTCCCGGCGCAGATCGAACCCGCGCGCGGCATCGGCCGCGCACCAGTCCGCGACGGCCGCGGCATCGGCGTCCCGCGCCTCGAATGCGACGCGCTGCTGCTTGAGCACGATCTGCAGTGGCTGCGCGGTGCGCTCCCAGTCGAACACCGATCGCAGCAGGGCGTGGCGCGCGAGCAGGCCGTTCCACGCCGCCTCGCAGGCGGCGGCGTCGATCTCGCCGTCGATCCCGAAGCGCACCTGGCGGTGATACGGCGAGGCGCCGGGGGTCTCGAGTTCGTGATACAGCATGCCCGCCTGCAGCGGAGTCAGGCGGTAGACGCGCTCGACCGCGTCGCGGGCGAGGACGAAGGCGGTCTTATCCATCCTCGAACAACCCCTCGAGTTCGGCGATCGCGACGCGGCCGCGGCCGGCGTCGGGCGCCGGCGCGGCCTCCACCAGCAACGCGGCGATGCCCGCCACGGTCGGCGCGCCGAGGAAGGCGCGCATCTCGATCCAGCGACCGGCGGCGCGCAGCCGCCCCACGACCTGGATCGCGCGGATCGAATCGCCGCCGACCGCGAAGAAACGATCGTGCCGGCCGAACCCCGCATGGCCGAGCACGGCGCGCCACGCCTGTGCGACCAGCAGTTCGCACGGATCCTCGATGATCGCGGGTGGCGCAGCGGCCTCGATCGGCGGGAGCGCGGCGTAATCGGTTTTGCCGTTGGGCGTCAGTGGCAGCGTTTCGAGCGCAAGCCAGCGCGCGGGAAGCATGTGCGCGGGCAGCGTGCACGCGAGCGCGCCCGCGAGCGCCTCGGGCTCGGCGCCGACGACATAGGCGAGCAATTCGTCGCTGGACGGACCCTTACGTACCGCCACGGCCACGTCGCGCACCGCCGGCAGCGCGGCGATGGCGCGCTCGATTTCGCCCAGCTCGATGCGATAGCCGCGCAACTTGACCTGGCGGTCGCGCCGTCCGGCGAAGCGGATCGCGCCGTCCGGTCCCATCGTGCCGCGATCGCCGCTGCGATAGACACGCGCACCGTCGCGCCACGGGTGCGGCACGAACACCGCTCCGGTCAGGTCGGGCCGCGCGTGGTAGCCGCGCGCGAGGCCCGCACCGCCGATCATGATTTCGCCCTGCACGCCGATCGGCGCCGGATTGCCGAAGCGATCGAGCACGAACATCTCGCCGTTGGCGATCGCGCGGCCGATCGGGATGCCCTGCGCAGCGTCCGCCTGCGGATCGACCCGGTGCCAGCTCGCACAGACCGTGGTCTCGGTGGGCCCATAGGCATTGACGACGTTCAACCGCGCGGCGAGGCGGATCATGCGCGGCGCATCGGGCGCTTCCCCCGCCGTCACGAGTATCTCGAGGGGCGCTAGCGCCTCGTCACTGAGCTCGGCGAGATAGGAGGGCGGCAGCGTCGCGACCGAGGCCCGCCCGGTCGCGAGCAGCGCGGCAAAGGCGGCGGGATCACGCACGTCCTCGGGCCGCGCCACCAGCAGACAGGCGCCGTTGAGCAGCGCCATCACCATCTCCCAGACCGAAGCGTCGAACGAGGCCGGCGCGAACTGGACGACGCGGTGATGCGGTTCGATACCGAGCCCGTGGCGCTGCGCGAACGCCAGGTTCACCGCGCCGCGATGCTCGAGCAACACTCCCTTGGGCCGCCCGGTCGAGCCTGAGGTGTAGATGAGATAGGCCGCATCCTCCGGGCGGGGCGCGGGCGGCAGCGGAGCGGTGGCGTCGACCAGCGCCGTGACGTCGATCCGGCGCAGCGTGGCAGCCAGCTCGACGTCGCCGTCGATCCGGCGCAGCGTGGCAGCCAGCTCGACGTCGCCGTGTACCGGTTCGGTAAGCAGCACGCTCGCGCCTGAATCGGCGAGCATCAGCGCGATCCGTTCGGCGGGATAGCCGGGGTCGATCGGCAGATAGACCGCGCCCGCCATGAGCACGCCGAGAAACGCGGCGACGAGCCGTTCCGAGCGCTCGAGCAGCACGGCCACCACGTCGCCGGACGCGATACCGCTGGGCGCCAGCGCGCCGGCAATCGCCCGGGCACGCGCGTCGAGCTCGGCGTAAGTCAGCGTCGTACCGGCGCAGACCACGGCAGCGGCGCCCGGCTGGCGCGCCGCCCAGGTGGCGAAGACCGCGGGAACGGTCGCGTGCTCAGGCACGTCGACGAGCGGCCCGGGCGCCGTGACCAGCGCCAGTTCCTCCGCGCCGAGCATGGTCAGCCGCACCACCGCGCGTTCGGGTTCGGCTGCAGCCGCCGCGGCGAGCCGGGCATAGTGCTCCGCCATCCGTACGATGCGTTCGCGGTCGAACAGATCGCTCGCATATTCGAGGTTGAGCGTCACGCCGTCCTCGCTTTCGACGAATTCGAACGTCAGCGGATATTTGGCGACGCGCGGCTCGCCGCCGAAGCGCGACACATCGACCCCGGCCAGCGTCAGGCTGCGCTGGCGCCGGTCCTGGAACACGACCGCGACATCGAACAACGGCGGGCGGTTCTCGTCGCGCGGCAGGTCCAGCTGCTCGACCAGCAGGTCGAATGGATAGGCGCGATGGTCCATCGCCTCGGCAAGCGCATTGCCCGTGCGGCGCAGCAGTGCCGCGACATCCCCGGCGTCGTCGAGCGCGAGGCGCAGCGGCAGCAGGTTGACGTAGAAGCCCAGCTGGGTTTCGAGTTCGGGATCGTCGCGGCACGTGACCGGAATGCCGAGCACCGCCTCGTCGCAGCCGGTATGGCGCTGGAGCAGCGCGGCGGTGAGCGCGACCAGACTGGCGAAGAAGCTCGTGCCCGTTTCGCGCGCGAGCCTGCGCAGGCCCTGCGTGGTCGCCGCGGCCAGCGTCGCCGAGACGCGGTCGCCGTCGTGGCTGGCCGGACCGACCGGGACACGGTCGAACGGCAGGTCGAGCCGCGGGGGCAGGGCGGCGAGGCGAGCCAGCCACCACTGTCGCATCGCAGCCGCCGTGGACGACGCAAGCCAGGCGGCTTCGGCGACGGCATGGTCCTTGTAGTGGATGCGCAGAGGCGGCAGCGCCTCGCCGCGCGCGCCGCGCAGGATCTCCTCGACCATCACGGACACCGATTCGGCGTCGCTGACGATGTGGTGGACGGCAAACAGCAGCACGTGGCGTTGCGCGCCGAGGCGCAGCAGGCTGGCGCGCAGCAACGGCCCCCGCGCGAGGTCGAAGCCGTCGCACGCCAGTGCTTCTGCGCGGTGCCGCGCCGCGGCGTCGGGATCGGGCTCGTCGCTGAGGTCCATGCGCGTGACCGCGAAATCGGCCCTGGCCTGCACGCGCTGGCGCACGCCCGTGTCGCTTTCCCCGAAGACGGTGCGCAGCGCCTCGTGCCGTGCCGGCAGCGCCCCTATCGCGGCGACGAGCGCGTCGGCGTCGAGCGCGCCGTCGAGCAGATAGGCGGCGCTGAGCACATAGGCGGCCGGATTGCCGCCGAGCTGGTCGAGAACCCACAGCCGCCGCTGCGCATGCGAGGCCGGATAGTCCGGCGCGTGCGCCGCCGCGGGGATGCGATGGGCCCGCTCCGGCCGGGGCGCAAGCGCCGCCGCCATCGCGCGCACGCTGGGCGCCGCAAAGAAGTCGGCAATCGTCACGCTGCCGCCGAACTCGGCGTTGGCGCGCGTGAGCACACGGATCGCGCGCAGCGAATCCCCGCCGACGTCGAAGAATGGCGTGCATGCGCCGACGCGCCTGATTCCCAGCACCTCGGCCCAGATTGCGGCGATGCGCGTCTCGACCGGCCCCTCGGGCGCGACGAACGCGGTTCGGCCGATCACCAGTTCCTCGGGCTTGGGCAGGGCGCGGCGGTCGACCTTGCCATTGAGTCCGAGCGGCATCGCGTCGAGCGCGATCAGGAAGTGCGGCATCGCCGCCTGGGGCAGGTCGAGCGCGAGGCGCGCGCGCAATTCGTCGGTCCCGATCGGGCGCGCCGCCGTGTAATAGCAGGCGATCGCGAGCTCGCCATCGTCGCGCTTGTGCGCGACGGCGACCGCCGTTTCGATCGCGTCGTGTGCAATCAGCGCGGCTTCGAGTTCACCCAGTTCGACGCGCACGCCGTTGACCTTGACCTGACCGTCGAGCCGCCCGCCCAGCTCGATCGTGCCGTCGGCGAGCGCCCGGCCCATGTCGCCGGTGCGGTAGATCATGCCTTCCACGCCCCATTCGGGCTCTCCCCGGATGAAGCGCGCCGCGTTCGCCTCGACGTCTCCCACGTAGCCGAGCATCGCGAACGGCGGGGCGATGTGGATCTCGCCGATCGCACCGGGCGCGGCGAGCCGGCCTTCCTTGATCACCAGCACCTGCGTGCCCGGCAGCGGCCGCCCCACCGGCACCGCGCGCGCCGCGCCGACCGGACCATCGATCCGATGGCAGCATTTGGCGAGCGAGGTCTCCGAAGGACCATAGAGGTTGCGCAGCGCGACGCCCGGGCCGAGCGCGGCACGCGCGCGCTCGACATCCGTGCCCCACAGCATCTCGCCCGCGAACAGCAGGTGCTTGAGCGCGGGCAGGGGGCGCGGCTGCTCCTCGAGTGCCTTGAGCGCGAGGCGGAAGATGCTGGGCACGACATGCGCGACCGCGATTTTCTCGTCCGCCAGCCATGTCGCGAGCCGCGCGCCGTCGCGCCGGACCTCGAGCGGCGCGATGCAGACCGTGCCCCCCGTCGCGAGCGGGAGGAAGATGTCGCGCAGCGAGACGTCGAAGGTGGGCAAGGCGAGGTTGCTCACGCGCACGCCCGGCTGAATCTCCAGTTCCTGCGCTTCCCAATCGATGAAATGACGCAGCCCGGCATGGCCGGCGAGGATCGGCCTGGGCGCGCCGGTCGATCCCGAGGTGAACATCACATAGGCGGCGTCCGCGGGGCCGGGGCGCCGGCCGGGGTCGAGCGCGACGCCTTCGGTCCCGAACAAACCCGCTGCGTTCCACGGCACGATGCGCTCTGCCGGCGGGCTGACCGCCGCGGCCAACCGGTCGCGCAACGCGGGGGCGACGATCCAGGCCTGGGGCTCGACGCGCGCGGTGAGCAGCGCCAGCCGGCGCGCAGGTGCCTCGATGTCGAGCGGGACGAATACCGCACCGGCTTTCCACGCCGCGAGCAGGGTCGCGACATGCCCGATCCCGGCGGGCTGGAACGACGCGACACGGTCGCCGCGCCGGACGCCCAGCGCGACCAGCGCGCGCGCCAGCGCCTCGGCGTGCGCGTCGAGCGTGCGATAGCTCAGCGTCTCGCCGTCATCCTCGATCGCCATCGCATCGGGGCGAGCGGCAACCTGCGCCTCGAACCGGTCGAGCACCGTGCCCTCGATTTCGCTTTTCGAGACGAGCGCGGTGCGCGCGCCGAGCGCGATTTCCCTCAGCGGCCTGTCGGCGTCGGCGAGCACGGCCCCGGCGAGCCGGCGCCACTGCGCCTCGATCGCGCGCAGATCGGCCTCGGCTATCGCCCGGGCGTTGAAAGTGAACTTGATCGCCAGCGTCTCGCCGGGTTCGACGACGATGCTGAAGGGGAAGTGCATCTGCTCGATCGCCTGCACGTCATCGATCGCCAGTTCGGCGTCGCCCAGGCTGGCGAAGGGATAGTTTTCGAAGACGAGGACGTGGTCGAACAGCGTGCGGCGCTTGCCGTCGAGCCGCTGCATCTCGGCGAGCGGGAAATGGTGGAACGGCGCGGCCTCGCCGGCGTCGTGCTGGATCGCGCGCGCCAGCGCGGCGAAACCCTGATCGCCCGCGACGCGCGCGCGCACCGGCACGGGCTGGAGGAACAGCCCGACCATCGCCTCGATTCCCGCCAGCTCGGCGGGGCGGCCCGAGGTGATCGCGCCGAACATCACGTCCGCGTCGCCACCGAACCCGGCGAGCAACACGGCCCATTGCGCCTGCACCAGCGTGTTGAGCGTCACGCCCAGCCGCGCGCCCAGTTCAGCCAGCAATCGCGTCGTCGCCGCGTCGAACGCGAAGCTCAGCTCGCGCATCGCGTAGCCGCCGTCCGCGACCGCGCGCAGCCCCGGCAACGCGACGGGCTTGGGCGCATCGCGCAGCCGCGCCATCCAGTAGCGCCGCGCGGCGGCGGAATCCTGCGCGGCGAGCCACTCCAGGTGGTGGGCGAAGGGCGGTGCGGGCGGCAGCTCTGCGCCGCGATAGAGCGCCATCAGCTCCGCGAAGACGATACCCAGCGACCAGCCGTCGGCGACGATGTGATGCAGCGTCAGAATCACACGCGTCTGCGTCTCGCCCAGCCGCAGCAGCAACAGCCGCAGCAGCGGATCGCGCGCCAGGTCGAAGCCCGGCGCGCGCTCCTCCGCCGCGCGGCGCTCGACCGCCTCGGCCTGGCGGTCGGCGACGAGGTTGCGCAGATCGGCGACCGCGACCGGGCCTGGCCGCTCGGCCAGCACGACCTGGCGCGGCGCCTCGCCCGACGGCGCGACGATCGCGGCGCGCAGCGCCTGGTGCCGCGCGAGCACGGCCTGCCAGGCGGCGGCGAGCCGCTCGGGATCGAGTGTGCCGCGCAGCGTGAAGGCGAATTGCTGCAGATAGGATTGGCGATCGCCACTCAGCGCGTGGAACGCCATGCCTTGCTGGAGCGGCGACAGCGGCAGCACCGCCTCGACCCCGGCCGCATCGACTTCCGCGGCATCGGGCATCGCGCGATCGTGCGACGGCGCGGGCGGACCGACGAGCGCGGCGCGCAGCGCATCCGCCAGCCGCTGGACCGTCGCGCGCGTATGGATGCGCTCGCCGTAGCCGATGCTCAGCGCCAGCTTCCCGCCGACGATCGCCGCCTCGATGTCGACCAGCTCGGGCCGGCGCAGCGTCGGGCCGAGGATAGCGCCGGTCGGCTCGTCGGCGAGGCGAAAGCCGCCGCCAAGCTCGGCGTCGAACTGGCCCATGTAGTTGAACCCGATCTCGGGGGGCTCGGCAAAGGCCAGGCCGGGGCGCAGCTCGGGTGGCGTTACATAGCGCAGCAGGCCATAGCCCACGCCCTTGCGCGGGATCGCCGCCAGCGCCGCGGCGGCGCGCGCCGCCGCGGCGTCGAGCCCCTTCGCATCGGCGACGTCGATCGCGGCCGGGAACAGCGACGTGAACCAGCCGATCGTCCGGCTGATGTCGAGCCCGGGCGCCACCTCCTCGCGGCCATGGCCTTCGAGACGCACGCGGATGCGCAGCATCCCGAAGGCTTCGCGGAAGGCCAATGCCAGCGCGCCGAGCAGCAGCGCCGCCATGCCGCCCTCGTTCGTCCCGGCGCGTCGCAGCAGCGCCGAACTCGCGTCGGCGTCGAACTCGAGCGCGATGCTGCGCGCATCGGCCACGGCGTTGATTTCGTCGTCATAGTCGCGCGGCAGCGCGGTTGCCTCGGCGGCTTCGACGCCCTGCCAATAGGGGATCTCGGCGAGCAGCGCCGGATCGCGCGCGGCCTGGGTCAGCGCCGCCGGCCAGGCCAACCACGATCCCGCGGTTGCCAGCACCGCGGCCTCGCCGGCGCATTCGGCGGCATAGGCGGCGAACAGATCCTCGAGCAGGATGCGCCACGAAACGCCGTCGATCACCAGATGATGGCAAAGCAAAAGCAGGCGCTCGCCGACGGGCAGGCGGTAGTGCACCACACGCAGCAGCGGCGGCCGCGCCACGTCGAAACCCGCCTGGAGCGCGCCCGCATGCGCCGTGAGCGCCGCTGCGCTGTCGAGCTCGACGGTCTCGACCGGCACCGCCATCGTCGGGGCGACGCGCTGCACCCCGCGCGTCAGGTCGAGCGATAGCCGCAGCCCGTCATGCCGCTCGATCACCGCCCCCACGGCGCGAGCCAGTGCCTCCGTATCGATCGGCTCCGCCGCGAGCAGCACCGCATTGTTGAACTGCCCCGGCGCCGTGCCATGCGTCTCGACGAACCAGCGCTGGATCGGCGTGAGCAGCGCGTCGCCGGCTCCGGCAAGTTCGGCAGCCGTCTCGGCGCTACCCGCCACCGCGGCCAGCACGGCGATCGTGCGGGTCGCGAGGATCTGCGCGAGGCTGACCCTGATCCCCGCCCGGTGCAGCCGGCTGACGATCTGCAGCGCCTTGATCGAGTCGCCGCCGAGCGCGAAATAATCCTGATCCGTACCAGGCGCGTCGCAGCCCAGCACATCGCCCCAGATGCCGGTGATCGTCGCTTCGAGCGCCGTACGCGGCGCCCGGGCGGCAGCGCTCGCAGGCAGCGCCGATCCGTCGGCGACGGCGAGCGCGGCGCGATCGATCTTGCCGTTGGCGGTGAGCGGCAGCGCGTCGACCCGGACGAAACGCGAAGGGACCGCATGCATCGGCAGGTAGCGCGCGAGGTGCGCCTGCAGCACCTCGGCGGTCAGTGCTGCCTCAGTCACCACGTAGGCCGTGAGCGCGTCGTCGCCGGCCGTCACGACGGCCTTTTCGACCGCCGGATGGTCGAGCAGCCAGTGCTGGATGGCCGCCAGCTCGACACGATGCCCGCGCACCTGCACCTGATGGTCGTTGCGTCCGAGATAGGTCAGAACACCGTCCGCGCCGAGCCGGCCGATATCGCCGCTGCGGTAGTAGCGCCGGCCCTCGCGCGTCACGAAACGCTGAGCGGTCAGCTCGGACCGGTTGAGATAGCCCGCGCAGACGCCGCTGCCGCCTATCCACATCTCGCCCGGCACGCCCAGCGGCACGTCGGCGCCGGCCGCGTCGAGCAGCAGCACCTGCGTCTCCGGGATCGGCCGTCCTATCGCGCTGCGCCCGCTCGCAAGGTCGGCTTCGGTCAGCCGATGCCAGGTGACATGCACCGTGGTCTCGGTGATGCCGTACATGTTGATCAGCGCGATGTCGGCGAGCGGGTAGAGCGCCGCCCAGGCACGCAGATAGACGGGTTCGAGCCGGTCCCCGCCGAAGATCACGGTGTGGAGGTGCGCCGCCAGATCGTGCGTCGCGGCGGCACGTTCGGCGTCGATCAGCCCGTAGAAGGCGGCCGGCGTCTGGTTGAGCACGGTGATGCGCTGCGCGCGCACCAGCGCGAGCAGCGCCGCCGGGTCGCGCGCGGTCGCGGCGCTCGCGATCACCACCGATCCGCCGTACGCGAGCGCGCACCATATTTCCCAGATCGAGAAGTCGAACGCGAAACTGTGCGCGCAGACGAAGACTTCGGACGGTCCGAACGCGAAGGGCATGCGGTCGTTGGCGAGCAGCCGAACCGCGTTGCGATGGCTGACCAGGCATCCCTTGGGCAGGCCGGTCGAACCTGAGGTGTAGATGATGTAGGCGACGTCGTCGGGCGTGCGCGTGACGGCCGGCCGCGCTGCTCCGCATTCGCCGACGTCGAGCGCCAGTTCGCGCGCGGTCCCGGGCAGCAGCGCCGCCGTGCTGGCGTCGACGATCACCGCGGCGCAGCCGCTGTCGTCGAGGATATGCGCGAGCACCGCCGGCGGATGCCCGCCATCGAGCGGCACGAACACACAGCCCGCCTTGAGGATCGCCAGCTCGGCCACGACGCAGCGTTCGGAGCGCGGCAGCAACATGCCCACGCACGCTCCCGCCGGCGCGCGCCCGGCGATCGCCGCGGCCAGCGTATCGGAGGCGGCGGCAAGTTCGGCATAGCTGAGCGAGGTGTCGCCCGACACCACCGCGACGCGCCCGGCATGCGCCGCAGCCGCGGCGTCGAACAGGTCGACCAGCGTGGCTTCGCGCGGATAGTCGGCAGCGGTGTCGTTGAGCGCGGCGATCACGGCCGCCTGGCCCGGTGTCACCAGGTTGATTCCGCCGACAGGGCCGTCGGGATCGTCGGCGATGGCCGCCAGCATCTGGCCGAACGCCGCCGCCCAGTGCTCGATGGTGCCGCGATCGAACATCTGCGTGGCAAAGCCGAAGCGCAAGGTCAGCGCGCCGTCGGTCTCGGTGATGTCGAGCGCCAGGTCGAACATCGCCGCCTGCATCGCGATCTCACGGCTGGTGAAGTCGAGATCGGCGATGTGGAACGCGCGCGCGGTCGCGTTCTCATACGACAGCATCGTGTCGAACACCGCGTTGCGCCCTGGCGCGGGCGGTCCAGCGAGCGCCGCGGCGGCCTCGAACGGGAAGTCGCCATGGTCATAGGCGGCGAGCGCGACCCGCGCGACCGCATCGAGATGCGTAGCAAACGACAGCGACCCGCTCGGCCGCGTGCGGAACGCGACCGTGTTGACGAACATTCCCACCGCCCGCGCCACCGCGGCCTGTTCGCGCCCCGAGCTGGCGCCCGCGATCACGATATCGTCCTGCCCGCTCAGCCGATGGAGAAACCCGCTCCAGGCGGCGAGCAGCACCATGTAGAGCGAGGCGCCGCCTCGCGCACGGCCGAGCGCCTTGAGCCGGGCGACCAGCGTCTTGGATGCATAGCCGATGACCGCGTCGCCGCGGAAATCGCGCTCCAGTGGACGTGGGCGATCGCCAGGCAGATCGAGCTGGGGCAGATCGGCAAGCTGTTCGCGCCAGAAGGCAGCGTTGGTTTCGCCGCGAACGCCTTCGCCGCCGGCGGCCGCCGAGCGGCGCGCCGCGGCGAGATCGTAGTCGACGGTTGGCAGGATCTCACCGGCGTAGAGCGCCATCAGCTCGGCCGCGATGATGTCGAACGACAGGCCGTCCACCGCGATATGGTGCGTGTCGGCGAGCAACAGGTGCCGCTCGGGCGCGAGCCGGCCGATCGCGACACGGATCAGCGGTGCCTGCGACAGATCGAACGGACGGATGAAGCCCGCGATGAACGCATCCTCCTCGCCGGCCGCGACATCCAGGCGCTCGACGGCGAAGCGCGGCTCGGCGATGCGCTTGGCCAGGGGATCGCCGTCGATCGTGACGAAAGCGGTGCGCAGCGCCGGGTGGCGGCGGATCACCGCGCGGAACGCATCCTCGAGCCGGTCGGCGTCGAGCGGCCCGTTGATCGCGAACGCCTGGGGCAGGTGATAGGGCGCCTCGCCGCCCTCGCGCTGCGCGAGCGCGTAGAGCCGCCGTTCGGGCGAACTCAGCGCGCTGAACTGCGGCGCGGGATAGGTGTCGGTCGACCAGTCGAAGCCGTGCGCGCGAATCTCGGTGATCGCGCCGGTGATAGCCTCGAACACCGCGTCGACATCGGCCTGGCTGTGCGCGGTCGAGAAGAAGTTGATCCGCCGCTCCCACGTGTAGACGCCCCGGACCAGCATCGAGAGATAGAGCAATTCGAGTTCGATCGGCTCGCGGTCCTGCGCGCCGATCGGCACGATCCGCCACTGCGACGAGAAATGCTTCGCGCGCAGCGGCACGCGCTCGCGCTCGAACCAGTAGTTGAGCCGATCGCAGAACGCTTCGGTGCGCGTCGTCACCCGATCCTGCAGCGCCGCGCCTTCGGCTTTCATATGCGTGAGCGCGGCATGCGCCGCGGTCATCGTCGCCGGGTTGCGGCAGAAGGTGCCGCCGAAATAGATCATCGCCGACTGCGGGCCAGACCGGTCGCCATAGTCCCAATCGCCGCCATCGATGTAGTCGAGGAAGCGCGCCTTGCCGGCGATCACGCCGATCGGCATGCCGCCGCCGACGATCTTGCCGTAGAGCGCCATGTCGGCATCGATGCCGAACCAGGCCTGCGCTCCGCCCGGTCCGGCGCGAAAGCCGTTGATCATCTCGTCGAAGATCAGCGCCGTGCCCGAAGCGCGCGTGAGGCGCCGCAGCGCCTTGAGGAAGCCTTGCGGCTGGAGGTCGGGATCGCGGCTCTGCACCGGCTCGACCAGTACACCGGCCAGGCTGTCGCCGTGCGCGCGGATATAGTCGAGCGACGCGGGCGAGTCGTAGGGCAGGACCACCAGGTCTTCGATCATCCCCTCGGGCGTGCCGAGCCCGATGGGAACGCGCTCGCCGTCGACTTCGGTCGCGAGAACGCCGTCGAAGATGCCGTGATAGCTGTTCTTGAACAGCACGATGGTCTTGCGCCCCGTCGCGGCGCGGGCGAGGCGCAGCGCGACCATCACCACTTCGGATCCGGTGTTGCTGAAGGCCACACGCTCGGTGCCGGTCAGCTCGGCGATCAGTTGCGCCGCATCGGCCGCGCGCGGCGACTGTGTGCCGAGTTCGATGCCGCGGTCCATCTGCGTCTTGAGCGCGTCATGGACGAAGGCGGGCTTGTGGCCGAAGAAATGCACGCCCATGCCCATCGCGATGTCGATATAGCGATTGCCGTCGACGTCGGTGACATACGGCCCGCCCGAACCCGCCGAGACGATCGGGTATTTGGCTTCCTTGAGCTGGCCCCAGAAGGACAGGGTGTGCTTCCAGTCGGCGAGCACCGCGCGGCTCTCCCGCGTGCGGACCTTCGAGCCGCCGGTGCGCGCGACATGCACGGCGACCATCCGGTCGACATAGGCCTGCTGCTCAGGAGTGAGCTTGACGCCGGCGAGGTTGATGCCGCGGATTTGCGCGACCGGCACGGCGACCGGCGCCCTGGGCTGCTCCACCTTCGGCAACCGGGCGTCCGCCACGCGCGTAGCCGGGACGGGGGGAATGGCGGTGGCCTGGCCCGCCGCGGTAAGTTGCATCCGGCTCAGCTCAGTCAGGCTGGCAAGATTCTGTGCGGCGAGCGCGGCCATCGTCTGGAGCTGCTGCTGGAACAGACCGCCGTCGCTGGCCATCGCCGAGGGAGCCGCGGCGAGCGGGGCTGCGGGGGACGCCGCGAGCGGGGCGGTGGAGCTGGACGCCGCGGCCGGAGGCGGCGCCGACGCGCCGGGGCGGCGGCTGGCGTGCGTCTGGAGATAGACCTCGATATCGGCGAGCGTGCCGAGCTCCTTGAACAGCTGGCTCATCTTGAGTTCGACGCCGTAGTCGCGCTCGACGGCCTGGCCGAGCTTGAGCAGCATCAGCGAATCCAGACCCATGTCGGTCAGGTGCTGTACGGGGCTGATCTCGGCCGGTTCGAGCCGGGTGATCGACGCCAGCGTTTCGATCAGATGGTCGACGATTCCCGCAGTGCTCATGGTGATTTTCTCGGCCGGCGCGTTGCCGGAAGGGATTGGATCAAGGGAGGACCAGCCGGCAGGACGCAGGGGCGCCACTTCGAGCCAGTAAGGCTTGCGCTGGAACGGATAGTGCGGCGCGGCGATGAAGCGCCGGGGGGCGGGCATGGTCGTCGCCCAGTCGACTTCGGCGCCGTCGCACCACAAGGCGGCGCTCGCCCGGGCTATCCGGACGCGTTCCTCGACGCCGCGCTTGAGCGAAGCCGCAGCCAGCCTCGCGCCGCCCGCCCGCGCGAAGCCGGCGAGCACATCGTCAGGCCCGATCTCGAGAAACCGCTCGAATCCGTCGGCGCGCAGCGCGGCGAGTGCATCGGCGAAGCGGACCGGCGCGGTGAGCTGCTCGACCCAGTAGTCGGCCGTCAGCACGCGCCCGGTCGCCAGCCGCGCGCCGGTCACTGTCGAGTAAAAAGGCAGCCGCGGCGATCCCACCAGACCGGCTTGGCAGACGGCTCGAAAACCCGCGAGCATCGGTCGCATCAGCGGCGAATGGAACGCGTGCGAAACCTCCAGCGGGAGGGCTTCGACGCCCTCCCGGGCCAGTGTCGCCAGCACTTCGGCTAGCGCCGCCGCGTCACCCGACAACGTGATCGTCTCGGCCGTGTTGACCGCGGCAATGGCCAGCTTGCCGGAATGCCTGTCCACCACGTGCTCGACCCGCTCGCGCGCCGCGAACACCGCCGCCATCGCGCCGCCCACGGGCAACGCCTGCATTCGCTGCCCGCGCTCGATCACCAGCGCCATCGCCGCCTCAGGCGTCATCGCGCCGGCAACTGCCGCGGCGGCGAACTCGCCGGCGCCGTGCCCCGCGACGGCGTCGGGCCGCACGTCGCGGCTCGCCCAAAGCTCGCTCAGCGCCCATTGGAGTGCAAACGTGACCGGCTGTGCGATCCCGGTCCGGCCGAGCGCTTCGCCGTCGTCGAGCAATGCGGCGAGTGGAACGCCCAACACGTCACCGGCGACTGCCGCACAGCGCTCGAACGCCGCGCGAAACACCGGTTCGCTCGTCAGCAACGCACGCCCCATCCCTGCATGGTGCGCACCCTGGCCGGTGAAGAGGAACGCCGTGTCGGCCTGGCGCGCGGTCGCGGGCGCGCGCACTGTGGCTGCGCGAAGATCGGCCACGAGCCCCGCTGCGTCCGTGCCGACCGCGACCAGGCGCTCGGCCAGCGGCGTTCGCCGCGCAGCGGTGGCGCAGAGGCCGGCGACGTCGGCACTCTTCGCTTCGGTGAGGCGTGTTTCCCAGGCTGTTGTCATCGCCGCGAGCGCAGCAGGCGTCGCCGCGGAAAGCGCAAGGACGTGGGGCAGGGAAGGCACGACGTCGACCGTTTCGTGCGTCGGCGCTGCCGCGACGAGCAGATGCGCATTGGTCCCGCTCAGTCCGAACGAACTGATCCCCGCCGCCCGCGCCGGCCAGGCGCGCCGCGCCGCGACGACCTCGATCGAAGCCGCCACCCAGTCGATATGATCGTTGGGCGTTTCGAAGTGCAGGCTTGCCGGCAGCGTCGCATGGCGCATCGCCAATATCGTCTTGATCACGCCCGCCACACCCGCCGCCGCTTCGGTATGACCGATGTTGGTCTTGACCGATCCCAGCAGCAGCGTGCGCTCGGGCGCGCGCTTGCCGAACACCGCGTCGAGCGCGCCGAACTCGATGGGATCGCCAAGCTGCGTGCCGGTACCATGTGCCTCGATATAGTCGACTGCATCAGGCCCGAGTTGCGCGTCGGCAAGCGCGGCGCGGATCACCGCCTGCTGCGCGAGTCCGTTGGGCGCAGTAAGCCCGTTGCTGCGTCCGTCGTGGTTGACGGCCGATCCGGCAAGCAGCGCATGCACCGGATCGCCATCGCGCAGGGCATCGTCGAGCCGTTTGAGCACCAGCAGTCCGCAGCCTTCGCCGCGGCCATAGCCCGAGGCCCGGCTGTCGAATGCGCGGCTGCGCCCGTCAGCGGCGAGCGCCTGAACCTTGCACAGGGCGACGCTGCTGTCGGGCGAAAGCATCAGGCTGATCCCGCCTGCCAGCGCGGCGTCGCAATCGCGGCGGCGCAGCGCCTTGATCGCCGTATCGAGCGCCACTAGCGAAGACGAGCAGGCGGTGTCGAGCGTGACGCACGGCCCGCGAAAATCGTAGAAATAGGAAAGACGCCCGGCCGCGGTGCTGAACATCACGCCGCTACCGGAATAGGGCGTAATCCGTGCCGGATCACCGGAATGCACGTGTGCCTGGATATAGTCGTAGTTCGAGAGCCCGATGAACACGCCCGCACGCGTGCCGGCGAGACGCCGTATGTCGATCCGCGCGTCCTCGAACGCCTCCCAACTCACTTCGAGCAGCAGGCGCTGCTGCGGGTCCATCGCTTCGGCCTCGGCGGGCGTAATGCGAAAGAAGCCCGGATCGAAGCCACGGACGTCGCCGATCAGCGCCGCTTCGCGCACATAGATGCGGCCGGGGTCGGCTGGGTTCGCGCTATACCACCGGTCGGTGTCGAAACGGTCGCGCGGGATCGGCGCGACGGTGTCGCGACCTTCGGCGAGCAACTCCCAGAAGCGTTCGGGATCGTCGGCGCCGCCCGGATAGCGGCAGCCCATGCCCACCACCGCGATCGGACTGGTCGCGCGCAGCGCCGCATTCTCGTCACGCAGCGCACGGATCTGAATCGAGGCGCGCCGCAGCGCCTCGACATATTGGTTCTGCTCTGACGTTTCGGTTTCGATCCGCACTGCGCCCCCGGCGGACGGGCATCCAGGTCGAGAATGGCGTGCATCGGGCACGCGAAGGCATGCCGCGATACCGGATCACATTGCGTGCGATCAGGCCCAGCACCTGGAACCTAGTCTGTGAATGGCCAGCCGGCGCGCCGTGCGCGCCGGCTGGGGGAAGGCTCAGCCCGCGGTCTTGCCCGACGACTTGCTGATCTTCTCGTTAGCGGCATTGAGCGCGGTACTGGCGTCGCTCAGCAGGCTCGTGCCGGTGGTTGCCAGCTTGTAAGAATTGATGCGCAGACCGATCGCAGCGAGCGCGCCGAGGATCGGCATCGTCGGCGCGAGCACCGCCACTGCGGCCACGGTGCCAACGAACGTGGCCACGCCGGTGCCGACGTTGCCGGCAACGAGGTTTGAAGCTCCGGGAACCAGAATCTCGGCTGCCACCATCGCGGTCTTGGCGAGCGTGGTATTGCCGTCCATACTCTCTGTGGTGTTCATCTGCTGTCCTTTCCGAAGAGTTCGACGAGTCTTTTGCGGAATCACGCAACCGCAATGGTTACTGCAGAAATCCTAGCGTTCTCAAGGAGGAGAATAGCGGGAAAAAACTAAAATGCAACAACTGATTTAAGCAAGTCTTGGCCACGGCGGCGGCCAGAAATCACGCCAGAGATTGCATCCCGCGAAGCGCCAGCGACAGACCCGCGCCCGACGTGTCGGCATCGCGAAACGCCTCCGATCCGCCCAGAAAGAAGCGCCTCGCATTCGATGCGGTCGAGCACGCGCGCGGAGCAGGCCGTCGCTGATCCTGCCCCTGCTTCACGGACACCCGGTAAGCGGCTAGCTATCGCACTCCGAGGTGAGCAGATGACGAAGAAGAAACCCGCTGTGGAGCATGTAAGCGCTACAGCACGAGTTCAAACAGGCGGCGCTGTGCGAGCGGTGAAGGATGGAATTCCTGCGGCGCGAGGGTCTTGGTGCGGAGCCTGCACAGCTCTACGCGTGGCGCGCGAAGGCATTGCAGCAGGGTCAGGATGCGCAGGCCCATCAACTGGTGCAGTCCGAGCACGCACGACTCAAGCGCGAGGTGACTCGCTTTGAGGAGGAAAATGCCTTCAAAAAAAAGCGACGGCGTACTTCGTGAAACAACCAAGTGGAGTACGCCACGATGAAGTCCACGAGCACGGGTTCGCGGTACGACTGATGAACCATAACTTCAAAATCGAGGCGATCCACGGCGATCGCTCGCTACACGCGACGCCGCGCGTTCACAGGTCTTCGACTACATCGAGGTCTACTGCAATCGAAACCGGCTTCACTCGACCCTTGGGCTATCTCAGCCCTGAGGTGTTCGTGCTGGACCGGGCTGCTTAGCTGAGTGTCCGAAATTCCGGGGCAGGATCAATTCCAAACCAACTCGACTTTATTTTACATAATATATATATGCGTCGAAACCACTGGCGTCTTCCAGGACGCCTGTCTGTCTTTGCTCGCTAACGTTGGCAATGTCATGCGTGGTAACGCTGTCAATTTCCGTGCGAGCTGAGAAAAACTTTGCTGTGCCGGACGGGAAATCATGTCGCAGCCGCCGAAGGGCGGACGGCTGCACGAATACCTATTTACACCAACTCACTCCGCGAAGATCGTCATCTCGCGCGCGCCTTCGTCGTGTTCTGCGCGCAGTCCCGCACCGTGGAAAAGGCGGTGCGTGACATGGAACTCCAGGCGAATTTCCGTCACACCGGCCAGGTTGAGATTGTTGTTCTCGCGTGCGAGCGCCTTGATGCGCCATTGCG
>WUUC01200723.1_pt1 | contig 39557 bp, 37 predicted proteins | sample 6278441 | NCBI WGS metagenome assembly WUUC01 (sample SAMN13675441, study PRJNA597444) | soil metagenome | isolation source: soil | place: USA: Washington | collected 2017-10
GCCGCGACGCCAATTTGAGGGGGCTCGATGCAATCCAGGCCGCTTACGGCGACGTGCTGAGCTATCGCTTCAAGAGCACGACTTCTGGAACTCGAATGGTGAACGGGAAGTCATTACCTTTCGCCATCCATTGGTATGCCGTGGCGACTAGCCAATATCCGACAGGCCGATACATGAAAGTGCAAGTGAGCACCGAGAGCGGCCGCTACTATTTGGCTGGGTACGAAGTGCTGCAGTTCATGGACGAAGTGCCGCCATTCCTCAAATAAAGTCAGCGTGCGGCGATTGTGCAAACTATGTTGATTTGATTAGTGTCGGGTAGCGGCGTAACAATTCCGGCTATCGTCAGGTCCGCTCGTTGTGTCTTCTTCAAAAGAACCCCTGTTCCCTGGAGTTTCCATGTCTCACCGTATCGTTCAAGGCTTGATGGCCGTTGCAGGCTTGGCGCTGCTTGGTTTGTCGAATACAGCGTCCGCCGCCGAATGTCCCGCCTATTTGAATCAGAATTTCCAGAAGCTGCACTCCAAGGACACCGTCAATATCTGCAAGGACTTTGCAAACAAGCCGCTGTTGATCGTGAACACCGCGAGCCACTGCGGATTCACGCCGCAGTTCAAAGGTCTGCAGGCGTTGCACGAGAAATACAAGGATCAAGGTCTCGTCGTGATCGGTTTTCCGTCCAACGACTTCAAGCAAGAAGCCAAGGATGAAGCCAAGACGGCAGAGGTGTGCTACGTGAACTACGGCGTCAAGTTCACAATGCTGAGTGAAACCGCGGTCAAGGGCGACAATGCCAATCCTGTATTCAAGGAACTCGCGCGGCAGACAAAAGCGCCTGCCTGGAACTTCAACAAGTATTTGGTCAAGCCGGATGGCACTGTCGCACAACACTTTGGCAGCTCCGCATCGCCGGATTCCAAAGAGATGGCGAAGGCGATCGACGAGGCTTTAAAGAGCAAAAGCTAACCCGATTTGCCGCCCGGCTTCTGCCGGGCGGCTTTGGTTCCGATCCCGTTCATCATCCGGCCTGTAGCCTGTAGCCTGTAGCCTGTAGCCTGTAGCCCGGCATCCGATCCATTCACCGGTCAAAGGCCGTCACTCACCGGCGAAGTTGCCACGCTGCAATTCCGAGCTGTTTCTCCGCAGCGCGTTCGTATTCCGCGCGCTACAAGTCGCTCCTCTTTACCGCCATTTGCGCCGTCAGACTGCAGCTCGTCGCAAACCACGCCGCGTCCGCCCGGCGCTACGTAATCTCTGCTCCATGGTGAGCCAACGGGGCAAGCCGAAACTTCTGGAGACGACCATGGCGACTTTTCATGAAACAGTGATGAATCAGGTGGCTGCTGCGAGCATGCTGATCCTTGCAACTTTGACGAGCATCGCAACGTTCGCGCTGTTGTTCTAACGCAGGTTTGGCAGAAATGATTCGTCGTCAAACCCACGCTGATAGGCATTATCCACTCAACTAATCGCCGGTCCCGCACCGGCGATGATTCGAATTCAAATGCGTTGCCTTGGCGAGCGCCGCAACGCGAACATCAAAACGGCAAGACTCGCCAGCGCGAGCATCGCCGCCACAACGAAAGCCGCGCCCTCGAATTTCACCGGCGCAGCATCGCTCGAAAAATAGCCCAAAGTTTGCGTCATCAGCGGCGGACCGATAATGGCCGCAACACTGCCAATACTTCCCATGCCGCCCTGCAGTTCACCTTGCGCATTGGCAGGAATTTGCCGCGACAGCAGTCCATTCATCGAGGGCCAAATGAGACCCGCGAGCAGCCACAGCAGCATCGACGCATAGATCATCCAGCCTTGAGTCGCAAATGCGTAGCCCAGAAAGGTGAGTGCGCCGCCAATGAGCCCAACCATTGCGCTTCGATTCTCACCGCCCAGGCGCGGGAGCAGGATGCGGGTAAGCAATCCTTGACTGATCATCATGGTGACGCCCGCAAAACCCAGCGAGAGGCCGATTTCCATCGGCGTCCAGTTGAATCGGAGTTCGGCGAAGAACGACCACGTGGTCGGCAATACCTGCATTGCCGTCATCCACAGAAGTGCGGCAAACAGCATCGGTAGGATGGTTGGATATTTCCGCAATTGCAGAACGGTTCCAAGGGGGTTGGCGCGGCGCCAATCGAACGGGCGTCGATTGTTGAGCGCTAGACTTTCCGGCAGCACAAAATAGCCGAACAAAAAATTGGCGAGCGCGATGACACCGGCAGCGTAAAACGGCACTCGAGTGCCGAGGTCGCCCAGTAAGCCGCCCAAAGTAGGACCAATGATGAAGCCGCCGCCGAATGCGACGCCCAGCAAGCCAAAGCTCTGAGCTCTCTTTTCTGGCGCCGTGACATCCGCAATGTACGCATAGGCTGGCGTATAGGTCGCCCCGGCTACACCGGCGATCAAGCGTCCTACAAACAACCACGCGAAAGAAGGCGCCAGCGCCATGATGAGATAGTCGCAGCCCAACGCGAACATGGAGGCCAGCAGCACGCCCCGGCGCCCGAAGCGATCGCTCAAGCCGCCAAGTAGAGGCGAGCAAAAAAACTGCATCGCGGCGTACGTGATGTACAAATAGCCGCCGTATTTGACGCCCACTTCCGGTCCTTCACCCGTCAGCTCGGTAATCAGGTTGGGCATGACCGGCCCGATCAACCCGAAGCCGATGGAGTCCAGCAAGATCGTGATGAAGATGAAGACCAGCGCGGTCTTGCCGGCGGGCGGTGGCGTGGTTTCGCTGTTGGTCGCGCTCATGGGTTTGCTTCGATCTTGCGGCCTGATTACTGGCGTCTTCTATCAGCTAAAGTCGCCACGATACCCGTTTATCCGCACGCAGCGTAGAGTTCGCCTCCGAGGCAGGTCGAGATCGATGAACGATGAGTTGCAATTGAACGCTGCTGCACAACCAATCGCCCAGGCGCATCTGAATTTGAAGTGGGTGCTCGACACCAATGTCGTGCTCGACTGGTTGGTGTTCGGCGATCCCAGCACCCATCGGCTTCGGCAGAACCTCGAAGGCGGATCGCGTATCGTTTCGTCGGATCTGGCGTTGTGCGAACTCACCCAAGTGTTGGCGTATTCGCAGCTGCGGCTTGCCCAGGAGCGGCAGCAGCTGTTGATTGCCCAGTATCGTTCGCACGCGCTCGTGTGGGCCGAAGCATCCCAAGCGCCACCGGGCTTTCCGCGCTGTCGCGACCGCGACGATCAGCCCTTCTTGGAACTCGCGTGGACCGCAAAGGCGGATGGCTTGGTGACGAGAGACAAAGCCATTCTCAAGCTCAAGCCAAAGATGCGAAGGTTCGGGGTACGAGTGATGGATCTGGCGGAACTCAATGATTTATTCCAAGCATGAGTTCGAAGCGCCGATAGGCGCATTTACCGGCAAGCAGGCGCAATTGGCCGATCGGGGATTAACAGGGGAACCATCCCGGCGCAATATCGTTCCATATTGAGGGCCGAGGCAGTCAACGTGACCGGCAGGCCCAGCTCGGAGGAGAAAAGATCATGCCCGAATTCAACGCACCACTTCGACGTTCACGTACCAACCGCATGGTGGCCGGCGTGGTTGCAGGCTTGGCCGATTATCTAGGCATGGAAGTGTCGGTAGCCCGCATCCTGTTCGTCATTGTTTCTATTTGCTCCGCGGCCTTCCCCGGCATTCTTGTCTATATCATCTGCTGGGTATTGATCCCGCAGGAGAATGGCGACAATCGCAACGGTCGCGGCGAGATTCCGGTCAACTGAGAGTAGAGGTTGTGAGTGTGATTGGTGATTGGGGATTCGCACTGCAAGGCTCGGGACTCGGGACTCGGGACTCGGGACTCGGGACTCGGGACTCGGGACTCGAGACTCGAGAGTCGGGACTCGGCAGGATTCTAGACTTTGAACGAATCTCAAGTCTCGAACTCTTACCAATCACGAATCACCGTCTCGGGACTCGGAACTCGGCAGATCCTAGCCTGAAAAAATCTCGAATCTCGAATCTCGAATCTCGAATCACCGTTCACGAGTCACCAGCCACTTCTCTACCGTCACTTCCCGCAAATCTCGACGTCACCGTTTAACGTCTTGATTCGGACGCGTGCACTTCCTTCGCCTTGTTTGAATCGCAGTTCTTGACCCGGACCGTGCTCGCGCGTGCGGCGCGGCTTCTGACCGAAACAGGATTCCACATCGCCGTTGAACGTCTCGATATCGAACTCGGCGTTCAGCGGTTCGCGCAGTTTGAACGAGACATCGCCATTGATCGTTTCGGCTTCGACGACTGCATCGCGTTCCAGCGTCGATTCAATGCTCATGTCTCCATTTGTGCTCTTGAAGCGCGCCCGCGACAAAGCAGCCACCGATGCCTCGATATTGCCGCTGACAGAGTTGGCGTCGATTTCGCCTGCGAGGCCTGAGAGCTCAACATCTCCGCTCACCGTTGTAATGCGAGTTCGCGACGCGCCGTTTTTCTGATCCGGTCCGCCCTTCACCGACACTTCTCCGCTGACAGTCTTTAGTTCCAGTTCACCGAACGATTGACTGTCGATGCGCCCACTGACTGACTGCAGGCGCAATGATCCTCGAACGCCTGCGACGGATTGTTCTGCGCTAACGGTATTGATGCTCACGCGACTGTCGCGTGGTACGCGAATGTCGAGATCGCTGCCGCCGCTGTTGCCGAATCTGGGCAGCACAACTTTGATCTTGGTGCGATCGCCCTCGCGCTCGAATTCCAGCCGTTCCACGTTCGCGCCGAGATCGGCTTTGACTTCGACTTCGGCTTTGTCCCAGGCGGTCACTCGCACAGTGCCCGCGACGTTGTTGATGTCTACTTCGCCCCGAGGATCCGCCGCCAGGCGCTTCTCAACGACTTCGGCGTTTGCCAGCGGCGCGATCAGTAATGCCGTGAGGAGCGCAATGCATTGCGCATTTTTCAGTCGATTGTTTTCGTGCTTCATAACTACCTCTACGAAATCGGACTATCGAGTTGCACGACATCGGCGAGCAGTTGCAATTCGCGTTGTCGTGTCGAGATCAAAAGCTCTTCCAGCAATGGGTCGGAGGGGTGCTGCGCCAGCGTCGCCACGATTTCGTCGGCCGCTCGCCGAATATCGGCCAAGTTGCCTTCGAGCTTGGCTCGAGTCGCGGGTGGCAGCGTTGCGATGCGTTCGGCAAAAGCTTGGTCCAACGCCAAGCGGGCACGTAAATATTCCTTGGCCAATTCGTCGCTGTTGGCTGTCGCCGCAAGGGCTGGCTGGGCGGGCGCTTCACGACGTGCGATCGAATAGGTAACCAGGGCGGTGACGGCGACAAGTACGATGCCTGCCGCAAGTTGGGTCCAAAGCGGAACGAAGCGACGAGGCTCATTCTTACTTACCCCCTGAACTGCAGGCTGTGCATCCAGCGCAGCCCGAATATCCGGCCACTGATTGCGTCGTGGGGCGACATCGCGTGGCAGGGAGCCGAGTAATTGGTCGAGACGATCGTTTGAGTCTTGCATCACTTTCTCGGCCTACGCATCCAGGTTCAGACGTTCTCGCAACAGGCGGCGACCGCGATGCAGCTGCGCTTTGCATGTACCGACCGCAATACCGAGCATATCGGCAACCTCTTCATGGCTGTATCCATAAACCGTCTGCAGCACGATGACATAGCGGGCGCCTTCCGGCAGTTTCGACAACGCACGTTCGACGTCCATTAGGTCAGTGCGACCTTCCGGCGCGCCATGCGCCACTGCGTCGTTGTATTCGTCAGAGCTGTCGTCGAGCAGTGCATCGCTGTCGAATTCCAACCAGGACTTGCGGCTGCGCTTGTGGCTCAACACCTGATTGACGGCGATGCGGTGCAGCCAGCTCGAGAAGGCGCTTCGGCCTTCGAAGGTTGCAAGGCTGCGCCACGCATGAATAAACGTCAGTTGCAGGCAATCTTCGGCCATATCGCGATCCCGGGTCATCCTGAGGCACAAGCCGTAGACGCGGGAATGGTGCAGCCGATACAGGCGCTCAAACGCCCGGACGTCACCTTGGCCGGCCGCCGTGACCAAACCCTCATCAGTGACGGAACCCACCAAGCCACCCGATTCGGGTTTTGCCGGGTCCCGAGTCTGCTTGGATTTGCGAAATAAGATAGCCGTCTCCATGTCGTCCTAGTGGGCTGTCCCACACCTGTACCTCTAGGATGCCCCTAGCGAAGGAAAGGTTTATCCCAGTTGCGGCTATTTTACCCGTCCGGAGCTGCTAACCGGCCGAGAGGCCCAAGGAGCTTGGAGAACCGTCCCGGCTCACACACTCGCGCCATTCCCGCTCGCTCATTCGCTCGCGACTCATTCGCGACGCGCAGCGGCCATTCGCGCCGTCCTGCGACCGGCCATCACATATCGAGTCCGTCTTGCGTCGCGGGTCTTATCTTTCACCCACACATTGCATAAGGAGCCCGTCATGTCTGCCACTCAAATGTACGAATCGACTCTGGGCGCTCTGGCATCGGCCGGTGCGCTATTTATCGCCGCATTGATTAGCGCCGCGATGATCGCGTCACTGGTTTAAAGAACGTCCCGCTGGACAAGAGAACTCAAGCGTAGACGCAGACCGCATCCCCCGGCCGAAAATCCTCCACCGTCGTCCCCCATCGACACGAATTTTTCAGCCTTGCGTGTTCTGCGTCTTCGCGTGAGTTTTCACGGATCCCAAAGTAGCGTGTCAGCTGGGGGGAATCGTTCGACCTGCTAGCGGGAACTCTTTTATAGGAAAGTTACCCGAGGCACGGCCTGCGATTGCCCGGCTTGATCAGCAGCATGTGGACGTCGCTGATGGCGCGCTCGGTGAAACCGCCCTCGCAGTAGCAGAAATAGAAATCCCACATCCGCAGAAACGCATCGCTGTAGCCCAGCGCCTTGATCTGGTCGAGATTCGCGCGGAAATTGTCGCGCCACCGCGCAAGCGTAGTCGCGTAGTGCGGGCCGATATCCTGCAGATCGAACAGCCGCATGTCGGTGACGCGTGTGATCGAAGCGGTCATTGCAGTGATCGACGGTATGCAGCTGCCTGGGAAGATATAGCGTTGAATGAAATCGACCGACTTCTTTGCCCGCTCGTAACGTTGATCGCCGATCGTGATGGCTTGCAACAGCATCGCGCCTTCGGCCTTCAACAACGAGCTGCACTTGGAAAAAAACGTGTCGTAGTACTCGCAGCCGACAGCTTCGATCATTTCGATAGACACGAGCTTGTCGAAATTGCCGCTGAGATCGCGATAGTCGGACAAGAGCACAGTCACGCGACCCTGCAGGTTGGCCGCCTGCACTCGCTCAACGGCCAAAGCGAATTGCTCCTTGGAAATTGTCGTGGTCGTAATCCGGCAGCCGTACTCGCGCGCAGCGAAGATTGCGAAGCCACCCCAGCCGGTGCCGATTTCCAGCAAATGATCGGTCGCTTGCAAGTCGAGTTTGTCGCAGACGGCTCGAAGTCGTGCGACTTGCGCCTGCTGAAGCGTCATCTCTGGGCTTAGAAACATGGCCGCGGAGTACATCAAGGAGTCATCCAGGAACAACTTGAAGAAATCGTTGCCGAGATCGTAGTGGGCTGCGATGTTCTTGCGCGAGCCGCCACGCGTATTGCGGTTGAACCAGTGCAATATCATTTGCAAGGGGGCGGTGAGCCGCGCCAAACCGCCTTCCAGCTTGTCTATCACAGCCATATTCCGCACAAATAGCCGGACGAGATTCGTCAGCTGATCCGTCGTCCAGTAGCCATGCATGAAGGCTTCGCTGACGCCGATCGACCCGCCGAACGCCATGTCGCTGTAGAAGCGCTGATCAAGAACCCGCACCTCGACGCTCACCGGAAATGCAGCGGTAACCTGGCCAAAGCGAAATGACTGGTCGCCGTCGATGACCGTCAAGTGACCCTCTCGCAGTTGCTCAAGGCGTTGCAGCACAACTTTTTTCGCCAGGCCATCCAGGAAATGCGGTTTTGGCGTCGATGCCGGTGCGACACGGTCCAGCGTTGTGGCCGGGGCCGCGGGACAAAGCGTGCGCTCCATCGCGTGGTCAAGACAATGCAGATGTGCGGGCGTGGCGCTCATGGTTCAAATTCTTGTTGGATGGGAGTGGACGGGCACACGCTTGAGCCATAGCCGAAGCGCTTGCCAATAGATGCCAGCGACGACCTTCATCGTCATGACGGGGAAGAACAACAACGTGGACGCAAGCGCAGCGCTGCTGAGTTCCCGTCGCTTAAGATCCAAAGTCGCGTCGAACACTTTGCCATCACGATGATTTTCCATGTGGACGGTCAGACGTTTCGCGGGCGGCGTCGGCGCGCTGAAGCGCCAGTCGTAGTCGTAGTCGAGGTTCAAGAAGGGGGAGACGTGAAAGGCCTTCCTAAACCGATAACGCTGGATTGCATCGGCGCCGATGTTCATCTGCTGGGTCAGCACATAGGCAAAACGTTCGTTCCAAGGTGTGTTCGTGATTTCGGCAACTATGGTGTCGACCGCTCGGTCGTGCAGGTCGTAGCAGTAATAGAACGTGACTGGGTTGAACGAGAGCCCGAAGTAGCGCAGGTGCGTCAGCATGCGAATCGGGCCGGTAGGGCGAACGCCTGTGTCGGACTCCACGCGGTCGCGTACCGCGCGATCGAGTGGAATGGTTTCATCGCCCAAGAAGTCGGCCCGTCGCAGCCAGGCCAGCGCCGGACGCTTCGCAGACCACAACCACCGCTTGGCGAACACGTCGTCGAGTTCCGCCAAGTCCACGAACATCATGAACAAGTCGTAGCTGAACGAGTGCTCGAGGGGCGCGAAGCGCCGATGTCTAAGCTGTCCGGTATAGATAGCGCTGTGCATCGGTGCGCTCCTTGAAATGCCGCAGCGCTTCCAACGCACTGAAGACGCCATCTTCGTGGAATCCGTTGCGCCAATACGCGCCGCAGAAATAGGTGCGATGGATGCCGTTCACTTCGGCGTGCCGTGCTTGCGCAGCAACGCCTGCTGCGGTGTACACCGGATGATCGTATTTGAGGTGCTTGATGATCCTGCTTGGGTCAATCGCGTCGGTGAGATTGAGCGACACCAACAGCGGTGTGCTCGTTCCGAGCCGTTGCAGAATGTTCATGTTATAGGTCACCGCTACGCGTTCCCGTTCTTGCGCGGACAAGTGGTAATTCCAAGCGGCCCAAGCAAGCTTTCGTTTTGGCAGCACCGTCACATCGGAGTGCAGTACGATGTCGTTGACTTGATATGGAATCGCGCCTAATACGTTGCGCTCGAGCGGTGTCGCATCGGTGAGCATCCGCAGCGCCTGATCGCTGTGGCAGGCAACGAACACCGCGTCGAACCGTTCCGCTTCGCCCCAGCGGGGTTTGACGACGACATGCGTCGCGTGCCGCCGAATGGACTCGACTGGCGCATTAAGCCGAATTTGATTGCGAAACCCAGCGGTGAGTTTCTCTGTATAGCGCGACGACCCGCCTTGGATAGTTCGCCACTGCGGCCGCTTGTCGACCGACAGCATCCCGTGATTGTGGAAGAAGCGCACGAAGTAGCGCGCGGGAAAATGAAGCATCATGGAAGGACTGGCGGACCAGATTGCGGCTCCCATCGGCAGCATATAGTTGCGGATGAAATCAACCGAGTACCGATGGTGAGTCAAGTAGTCGCCCAGAGACAATTCGGCCGCATCCGCTTCCAGTAAGCGCGGCGCCTCGCGATTGAAACGCAAGATGTCGCGAATCATTCGGTGAAACGAAGGCCGCAACAGATTGCGTCGTTGGGCGAATAGACTGTTGAGCGTTGTGCCGTTGTATTCGAGTCCGGTGGCGCTGCACTTGACCGAAAAGCTCATGTGGCTCGGTTGAGAGGCGACGCCCAGCTCGTCCAGTAACGAGATGAAATGCGGGTAGGTCCAATCGTTGAAGACAATGAAGCCAGTGTCGACATGCACGGGACGGCCGTCCTGTTCAACGATATGCGTGTGCGTGTGCCCGCCCACGCGGTCGGCAGCTTCGAAAACGCTGACGTCATGATCGCGATGAAGTTTGTAGGCCGCCACATTGCCGGCAATGCCCGATCCGATGACCGCGATTTTCATCCTTGCTTGCTCGCGTAGACTTGCGCTGCGTCGCGGGCGCCGGGTGCAGGCCGCTCGAACAGGTAGTGGCTCACGAACCATTCCTGTCCCTTGCGATATCCCCAAAGCTCCGCGCAAGCCATGAAAAAAATGCGCCAACGATGAAACCATTGTTCCGCCGCGTCGGCGCCATAGGTTTGCGCAAGCAACTGTAAAACTGTTTCGCGCTGGGTATCCATATTCGCCAGCCACGCGTTCGCTGTTTTTTCGTAGTGCGTGCCTGACCAGTGCCAGCGCCGTTGGATCTTCAAGCGGTCTTGAAAAAACAAGGGCAGATCGTTGCTGGGCATGATACCGCCGGAGAAGAAATGGCGGCTCATCCAATCCGATGCGCCCTGATCGACAAATTCATACGACGTCGTCGCATGGACGAAGATATGCATGAAGAACTTGCCGCCGGGCGCTAGCCAGTCATGCACGCGTTCGAACAGGCGGCGATAGTTGCGCATGTGTTCGAACATCTCCACCGACACGATGCGATCGAAGCGTTGTTCGGTCTGAAAGTCGTTCATATCGCAAGTGATGATTGCGAGGTTCGGCAGGTTGCGGCGCCGCGCCTCCGCAAGAATGTATTCGCGCTGGGAGTTCGAATTGGAAACTCCGACGATGCGGGAGCGCGGATAGTGCGAGGCCATCCATAGCGACAACGATCCCCAACCGCAGCCCAGCTCGAGAATCGCATGGCCATCGGCGAGCTGGGCGCGTTCGCAGGTAGCGGTTAATGCAGCTGCTTCCGCCTCAACCAGCGATGTGACGCCGTCGCGCCAAAAGCAGGAGCTGTATTTGCGGTGCGCGCCCAAAATCAGGCCAAAGAATGCAGACGGCACTTCATAGTGTTGTTCGTTTGCCTTTTCGGGCACCGGCGCAATCGGACCGCTATCCATCGCAGCAATGAACGCTGCTGTCTGGGACGCTGCGTGCTCGACGTCATCGACATGAATTTCGGCCAGGCGCTCCTTCAGTAAGCGGCGAATGCCGGTGCGGATCACGACGTCGGGCACAAGGCCCTGTTCCGTCCAGCCGATCGCGCGTTGTTTTGCGTAGCTCATTGAATGATCTTCTCTTAAGTTGGCCCAAGCACACCGGCGTTATCTATTCGGACAGCTGACCTACGAGCCCGACCGCGCTTTGGATGCGCTTCGCTGCAGGGATCAAATCTGTGCCGAGCGGGACGGCGCCGGCCGCTTCGATGGCTTTGTGTTCAACGATCGAGGCCATTCCGCCGACAAACACGGGAACGCCGGCCTGGCTCACTAGTGCCGGCAGGTCTTCTGCGAAGATTCTGCGCTCGGGCGCGATCGATCCGGATAATACGACCGCTCTGCAATGCGCTCGCTTGACCGCGGCCGGCAATTCACCGAGCGGCATGTTCGCACCGAGCAAGACAGGTCGAAGCCCGTGCTCATACGCGGTCAGCGCGAACAACAAGACGCCAACTTCGTGATGCTCGCCGGGCAAGCACGCCACGAGGATCTTAGGTCCCAGTCCGCGACGCGTACGATGGTGATAGCGCGCGCCCAGTTTGTTGCGCAAATACGTGCCGAAAAAATGCTCTTCGGCAACGCTCCCGTCTTTGGTTTCCCAACGTCGCCCAAGTTCGCGCAGCAGCGGAATGAGCAGGCTCTGCGTCACGGTTTCGATGGGATGAAGCGCGAGCGCTTCGTTGTAGATGTCTTCGAGACGTTCTTCATCGAAGTCGATGATTGCGTGCACCATGCGCGCGCTGTAAACAGTCCATTGCGTTTCGGCTTTGTTTGAAAGGGCGGTGGTGTCGCTGTTGTACGGATCGCCGACACTGATGCTTTGCAGCGATCGTTGGACTTGCCCGATTGCGATGCCCTTATCGAGGAGCATCAGAATCCGCCGGATCAAATCGATGTCCTCGTGACGATACACACGATGTCCCGTCGCCGTGCGCACAGGTCGAATGAGGCCATAGCGGCGTTCCCATGCTCTGAGCGTGATGGGATTGATCCCTGTGATCCTCGAGACGGTCCGGATGGGGAAGACCTCGCTCGGAGCTAGGCTTTCTAGGTCAGGGGTACGCATGTCAGTTAGCAACGCAGCGGCAGGAATCTGACCATAACCTATACAAAATGCGTAAACAATGCTCAAAACTGGCTTTAAATTGTGCAAAAGCTGTACAGAAGCAAATTTCCTAGCGGCGAGGGAAATGTGGCGAGAGCGTCGCGAATCGACGGCCAGGGACGGAGTCAAGCGGTTCGTCATCTCGAGGCTGGACCGTCGGGGGGTGTCGGAGCGGATTCCGCGCAATCGAGACCTTTCAATCGGTTAAGCTTTTCCAATGCTTCGCGACCAAGCGATTCAATTGAGGGGACGCGCTATGTCGATGCTTGCGCTTCGGGTGTTCTCTCTTCGATTGCTGGGAGCGGTTGCCGTTATTACGCTCGCCGCGGGGTGCATTCGGACTGAGCAACCCGCGAATCCTGCAGATCAGAAATCTGCACCCGCGGCGATTACGATCGAAAGCGCCGTCGTCAATCCCGATCGTTACACGGGCGACCGCGAGCAGGATGCATGGCGCAAGCCGCAAGAAATTCTCGAATTCATGCAAGTCGTCCCTGGAATGCAGGTGCTCGATTATTTTGCAGGCGCAGGCTATTTCAGCGAGCTTTTGTCGCGTGCCGTCGGTCCCGGCGGCTCGGTGATTGTCTACAACAATCGGGGTTACGCGGAGTTCGGCGGCGAGCATCTAGTGAAGCGCTTTGCCGATGCCCGGCTCGCGAATGCGCGCGTGATCACGCAAGAATCCGCCGATTTCAGATTATCGCCCGCAAGTCTGGACGCCGTGCTGTTCTATATGTCGTATCACGATCTGTATTGGGTTCCAGAGAAACAAACGGAACCCATGGGCATGCCTGCCGAGGTCAATGCTGCATTGTTTGCGGCCGTCAAACCCGGCGGTGTCGTGGTGGTCGTGGACCATGCTGCGCAACCAGGCGGCAACACTGCACAAGTGGTCGGCGCCCTGCATCGCATCGATCCGCAAACAGTGAAGAACGATTTCACCGCAGCAGGATTCGTGTTCGAGGCGGAAAGCGAATTACTACGTCATCCCGGCGACGATCGCACCAAGCTCGTTTTCGATGAATCGTTGCGTCATAAAACAGATCGGTTCATCTTTCGTTTCCGCAAGCCCGCCCCGTAAAACTTGAGCTCGCACACGAGCCGAATCACCTATGTCTGCAAAACGAGCATTGATCGTCGACGATTCAAGATCCGCGCGCGTGATTCTAGGTCGGATGCTGGAGACGCACGGGCTGGTTGTGGATACGGTGGAATCCGGCGAGCAAGCGCTCGACTACCTGCGTAGCGCACATCCCGACGTCGTGTTCATGGATCACTTGATGCCCGGCATGGATGGCTTTGAGGCGACGCGTGCGATCAAGGCAAATGAACGCACCGCAGATATTCCAGTGATGATGTACACATCACAGGATGGCGAGATCTATCTACAGCAGGCGCGCAAAATAGGGGCCAAAGGCGTTTTGTCGAAGACGCTGAAAACCGGCGATGTGTCGCGTGCCTTGTATGACCTGCACTTATTGGCGGATCGTCGCGAAGCTACCGGCAAGTTGGAGCAGCTGCCGCGGCCAATTGCTGCGCCGGCAGCGAATGCGGCAGTAGCCGATGTGCCACCCACAAAACCGCCGCCTCCCGTCCCGCCCACTGCAGTTGCAGACCGCGACTGGCGGGCGCTGCAGGTGCTATTAACGGAGAAGCATTCGGAGTTGCAGCAACAATCGCAGGCTAACTGGGATGCAATGTCGGCTCGCTTGTCCGATAAGTTGCGCGATCAGATTCGAGCGATGCAGGCTGTTGCGCCTGCCGTAGGAGAGGAAGAGAAGGGGCGCGGATGGTTCGCTGCCGCGCTTGTGATGGTTGCCTTGTTACCCACTGCCGTGATGGGCTGGCTGTTTTGGCAAGCGATGAATGACAACCGCGCGCAACTTCAGGAATCGACCGCACGCCTGGCCATGGTGGTCACGGAGCAGCAAACTCAGATCGAGCAACTTCGCGCTGAACTTCGCAGGCGCGACGAGTTGTCGCCCGGTCCGAGCGCTGACACCAGCGAAGCGCCAATCGTTGTTGCCTACGGCGAAGTCGCTTTAGCTGGCGCGCGCGTAGATAGATTGCGAGCGCTGGTCGGTAGACTCCAGAGCGAAGGATTTCGCGGCAAGGTGGTCGTCACGAGTCACATCGGCGATTTCTGTTTGACCGGCAATCCAACGACTGGTTACTCGCTTGCGCAGGCAACCCTCTCTGCGCGTCGCTGCGATCTAATCGGCAATCCGTTCGAAGATACCCAAAGTTCGAACGCGGCGCCCGCGCAGTCGCAAGCGTTTGCGCAATGGGTTGCGGCCGTGAATGCAGCACCCAACGGCAATGTTCGGATCGAAGTTCAAGCTCAAGGACGGAGGCCCAGCGTGGCTTATCCTGCACAGAGCGATCGTTTGACGGCCGGCGAGTGGAACGAGGTCGCCAGCCGCAACAATCGAGTCGAGTTCGCTGTGGTGGCGCAGCCTGCATCAGAAAAGTCGTCCGTGAAAATGCCGGAGCAATCTGAGCGTCCGTCCAGCGCTGGTCCAACTGCACCGGTATCGGGCTAGAATGAGGCATGACGGCAGTCGCACCTGCTTCGAATCCAAACGCCAAGCCGATGGTTGAAGCTTTATCCATGACAGCTGACACGTCGCGCTGGCTGTTGTACGGCGCCAATGGATACACGGGCGAGTTGATTGCACGGGAGGCAGTGCGCCTGGGGCTCAAGCCGATTCTCGCCGGCCGCAATGCAACGCGCGTTAAAGCGCTGGCCAAAGAGCTCGGCTGCGAGTCGCGTGTTTTTTCGCTCCGCGACCAAACCGCCACATTGATCGCTTTGCAGGATGTTGTGGCCGTGCTTAATTGCGCTGGGCCGTTTTCCGCCACGGCGGGACTCATGATGCAGGCGTGCCTGGTGTCGCACGTTCACTACTTGGATATCACCGGCGAGATCGAGGTCTTGGAATTGGCGCACAGTCTCGGCGAGAAAGCGCAGCGCGCCCGAGTCGTGTTGTGTCCAGGCGTCGGATTCGACGTCGTGCCAACCGACTGCGTCGCTGCCAAATTAAAAGAAGCGATGCCCGATGCAACCCATCTTGTTCTCGCTTTCGAAGGCAAGGGACGTCCGAGCGTGGGTACGCAAAAAACGCTGATCGAGTATCTGCATCAAGGTGGCTGCGTGCGCAAAGATGGCGTGCTGATGCGGGAGCCTTTAGCGGAACGCGTGCGCCGTATCGACTTAGGCGAGGGCGAGCGCGATGCGACGAGCATTCCCTGGGGTGATGTCAGCACTGCGTTCTATACCACCGGCATTCCTAATATCGAAACCTATGTTGCCGGTTCAAGCGATACGGCCCAACAAATGCGAAAGGCATGGCGATGGCGCAAGTTGATGCGGACTCGCATCATGCAATGGTTCCTTAAATCCTCCGCCGCTCGCGGGCCCCAAGGTCCCACTGAAGCAGAGCGTAATAACAACCCGACGCTAGTGTGGGGTGAGGCAAAGAATGCGGCCGGCGCAACGAAGACAGCCCATCTGCGAACGGCAAACGGGTACGCGGTGACCGTGCATTCGGCACTTGGGGTGTTAAAAGCGGTGCTTCAGGGGAATATGACTTTTGGATTTGCGACCCCGGCGAGCATGCTGGGCAGCGATTTCGTTGAGTCGTTGCCGGGCTCAACCAAGATTAGGATTGAGTGAGCAACCGGCCGATTTGCCTTCGACAGACAGGATGAGAGCGGAGTAGCATTGAACCCTTGTTTCGTTTTCAGATTTCGCCGATGACGACCTTTTCTCCGCCCCGTTTCCTTCGCAACGGCCACATTCAATCGATTCTTCCCACGCTCAAGTGGCGTGCCCCTCTGCTTGCGTACCGATCGGCATCGCTGCGCGCCGTTGCAAAAGAGCACATTCTCGACTGCGGCGACGATGTGCGCCTACTCGGTATCCATTCTGCGCACGGCGATCAGCCGCGCCCGCTAGTGATGCTGATGCATGGCTGGGAAGGGCACGTTAATTCCCAATATCTGTTGTCGCTCAGCAGTCATTTGTTTGGCTTGGGCTACGATATTTTCCGCCTCAATTTTCGCGATCACGGGCCGACGCACCATTTGAATCGCGACATATTCCATTCGTGCCGCCTCGAAGAAGTGGTGGGCGCGGTGCGCGCGGTGCAAACGAAATTCACGCCGCCGGCGTTAAGTCTCGCGGGCTTCTCGCTTGGCGGTAATTTCTCTCTGCGGGTTGCAAAGCGCGCGCCGCAGGCTGGCATCGCGCTGCAATGTGCAGTGGCCATCTGTCCGGTTTTAAGTCCGCGCCGGACGATGGAGGCAATGGCCACCGGTTGGTCGGTGTACGAGCAGTACTTCATTCGTAAATGGAAGAACTCGCTTCGTATCAAGCAAAAGCATTTCCCTGAGCACTACGACTTCGGCAAAATCTTCGCGATGAAGACATTGGAGGATATGACCAAAGTCCTCGTCAAGGATCACTGCGAGTATCCGGATCTTCATACGTATCTCGACGGTTACTCCATCGTCGATGAGCGCCTGGCAGATTTACAGGTCCCAAGTCATATTTTTCTGGCCGCCGACGATCCGATCATTCCTGCCCGCGATGCGGTGCATTTAGCGAAGTCGGACAATCTATCCGTGTCGATTATCCCGAACGGCGGGCACTGCGGATTTCTGGACGGATTCAAGAACGAGAGCTGGGCGGACCGTCAGGTGGCGGCGATCATGGCTCGGCGTATGCCTGTCGAATCAGTGTAGGCAGGCTATCGGTCCAAGTAGGGCGGGCCCAAGTCTTCGAAGTTGAACTTTAAAGTGACGCCCCGACGGGTTACTTCCTCTTCTCCTCAAACACCACCACCGGCTGATTGCTGGTGACCGCCATGTCGCCATCGATTACGGCGCCGGTCGCAATCGCGATGGTCTTCGCTCGGATGTTGCCTCGGATCCGCGCGGTCTTGCGGATCTCCAATCGTTCGCTGATGCCGAGATTGCCAAAAATTTCTCCCGCGACGATCGCGGATTTCGCCTGCAGATCTCCTTCCCAGTGACCGGTGTCCGCCAGCGTGAGCGAGCCGTGTACTTCCACATCGCCTTGGATTTGACCGGACACCACCAAATCGCCTTTGCACACCAGATTGCCAGTGAGCGTGCTGCCGAGCCCGATGAGCGTTGGGCTCGCAGGGAGATTGTCGGTCAGGCGGCGGCGGGGGGTATCGGCCATGGCGGCTCCAATTTTTGAAACGTTTGAAGCGACAGCTTAAAACAATCGCGGCATCCACGACCGGCTGCGCTCCCATTTAACCTGGATCTTGGTTGTAGCGACTTGGAGACGCAAAAACACATCGATCACATGCCGCTCCGCATTTGTGTCGTAAGACAGTCCGTGAATGACACTTTTCGTCACTGTCTCCAATCGGCTAACTCGATGAGTTTATTGCAGTATTTTCGGTGGCACGTCGATTGCAAAACACTTCGCCAGGCACACCTTTGTCACCTTGACCTAAGCGAGATCCACGATGCAAACCGCCAAAGTCCTTGCCCTCTTGCTCCCCGATTCGGCGCCGGAAACGCCGCACGTGCATCCGCTGCAGTTGGGTCGCAATGCGATGGCACTGATGCGCGGCATCGACGGGCGGATGACGGTTGAAGAGGTGACGGCGGACGATGCGTTTATGGCGAAGCTGCTCGATACCGGCTGCTTCCGTCGCGGCAAGCCGATTATGGATCCTATGACCCGCGAAGTAATGGGCTATGAAATGGAGATGATCGCCAAGCCGATGTCGCGGACCAAACCCGCCGCTGCGCTGGCCTAGTCATCTTTCCGAATCGATTCATGCGTTGAACCGCTAGTCGCTCCTGGGCCTCAAGCTCCGACTAGCCCGGTTCGCTCTCCACGCCACCGCGCTTCTTCCCAGCCGGTGGCGTTTTTTTTGGTAAATGAAGGAAGTTGCGAGTGGTTAGTCGTTAGGGGATAGCCAGCGACAGACTAAGACCAGACGCGGCCGCGGAGGCGGCGGCGATTGTGTCTGCCAACTTGAGGCGGACTTCGTGATCTGATCTCCCTTCTGGCTAACCCCTAGCGACTAACACCTAGCGACTTGACTCGCTTCTTCCGCGCCTCTTTAGCGCGTGCCGGACTTTCCTCATTCAAATCGGTGCATTGACGGACCGGCCTACCCCTGTAAGATAAATCCTATTCCGACGGGCCAGTGAGTCCCGATCAAGGCTTGAATCGATTGAACCTGTTGGTGCGTGAGTCCGCTCGACGCGCCACTGCGGTCCCTGCGCCCCAAAGTTTTTTGCTTGGGCGCCGGTGCATTCGCCAGACGCTTTCTGAATCAATGACTTGGGAGGGCCGGGCGACGCAGCCAGGCTTCGACGCCCCTGCATGACTCATGCAGTCCGGGCGCGTTTTGCTGTCTGCGTAAGTCGCTGTGATTGGGTTGCAGCTGTTGGACGGGGGCGTAAGGGGCTGGCGAGCTGGAAGAATGTTGCGCGGGCGCAGGGATGTCGGCCGCAGCCGAGTGAAAAGGAGGGCTAATTTGGCCCCTCATGAACTTGGCATAAGACTTGAACGAATTAGGTAAGTGGTGTTGGGAATACGAACATGACGAGTAAGCACCGAAGTGGCGGCGAGAGCGCAGCTCAGCCAGGCGTGAGCGAACAAGGATCACAACGCCAAGATTCACAACGTTTGGGTCCGCCGGCGAAACAAGGCTTATACGACCCGGCGTTCGAGCACGATGCCTGCGGCGTCGGCTTCGTCGTCGACATCAAGGGACGCGCCACCCACAAGATTCTGCAGCAAGGCATACAGGTTCTCCGCAACCTCGATCACCGCGGCGCTTCCGGCTGCGAAGTGAACACGGGCGATGGCGCCGGTGTGCTGTTGCAGATGCCGCATAAGTTCATCGCCGATGTCTGCAAGAAGGCGCGCATCGCCTTGCCTGCCCCCGGTCAATACGGCAGCGGTCTGTTGTTCTTGCCGCGTAATCCAACCAAGCGCCGCAAGCTGGAAGAGCGGTTCGAGCAGATCGTTCGCTCCGAAGGGCAGACGCTGCTCGGCTGGCATACGGTCGTCACCGACAATTCGATGCTGGGTGAAACCGCCAAGTCCGCCGAACCGTTCATGCGCCAGGTGTTCATCGGCCGCAGCGCCGACATCAAGGACGATATGCAGTTCGAGCGCAAGCTTTACGTGATTCGTAAACGCGCCTACACAGAGATCCGCACTTCGACGATCGACGGCGCCGAGTTCTGGTACGTGCCGAGCCTGTCGTGCAAGACGTTTGTGTACAAAGGCATGCTGCTCACCGGGCAACTCGATGAGTACTTCCAGGAATTGAAGAACCCGCTGATGGAAACGGCGATCGCGCTGGTTCACTCGCGCTTCTCGACCAACACATTCCCAAGTTGGGACCGCTCGCATCCTTACCGCTACATCGCGCACAACGGCGAAATCAACACGCTCCGCGGCAACATCAACTGGATGCGCGCCCGCGAATCCATGTTCCAGTCCGAATTGTTCGGCGAAGACATGGCGAAGATTCCGCCGATCATCAACCCGAATGGTTCCGACTCGGCGATGTTCGACAACACGCTCGAATTGCTGGTGTTGTCCGGCCGCTCGCTGGCGCACGCCATGATGATGATGATTCCCGAGCCTTGGTCGAACCATGAAACGATGGACGACACCAAGCGGGCGTTCTATCAATATCACTCGTGCTTGATGGAACCGTGGGACGGGCCGGCCGCGATTGCCTTCACCGACGGCAAGCAGATGGGCGCGATCCTGGATCGCAACGGACTTCGTCCGTCGCGCTACTACGTCACCAAGGACAACTTGGTGGTCATGGCCTCGGAAGCCGGCGTGCTCGATATTCCGGCCGATCAGATCCTGATGAAGGGCCGTTTGCAGCCGGGCCGCATGTTCCTCGTGGATACCGAGCAGGGCCGCATCGTCGATGACGAAGAAATCAAGCGTTCGATCGCGGGCGAACGTCCGTATCGCCAATGGCTCAACGAGCATCTGGTTCATCTCGACAAGCTGCCGACAGCGCCTGAAGTGCCGCTACCGGATCACGACACGCTGCTGCATCGGCAGATTGCGTTCGGCTACACCTTCGAAGATCAGCGCGTGCTGCTCGCTCCGATGGCGCGCGACGGCGTTGAGGCAACGGGTGCGATGGGCAACGACACGCCGCTGGCCGCGTTGTCCAACAAGCCGCGATTGTTGTACGACTACTTCAAGCAGTTGTTCGCGCAGGTGACGAATCCACCGATCGACTGCATCCGCGAAGAAATCATTACGTCGGCCGAAGTCCGGCTTGGCTCCGAAGGCAACTTGCTGAATCCGCAGCCATCGGATTGCCGTCGCTTGGAACTGAAGTGGCCGATTCTGACCAATGAAGAATTCGCGAAAGTACGTCGGCTCGATTTGCCCAACCTGAAGTCGGGCGTCGCTTCCCTGTTGTTCCGTGTCGCGCGGGGTGAGCAGGGCGTCGAAAAGGGCATGGAAGAATTGTGCGCCACCGTTAAGCGCATGGTGCTCGAGGATGAAATCAACGTCGTGATCCTTAGCGATCGCGGCGTCAATCGCGAAAACGCGGCAATTCCTGCGCTGCTGGCGGTGTCGGGCGTCCACCATTTCCTGATCCGGGAGGGTCTGCGCACACGCGTGAGCTTGGTGCTGGAGACGGGCGATGCGCGCGAGGTTCATCACTTCGCACTGTTGATCGGCTACGGCTGTTCCGCCGTGAATCCCTATCTGGCGTTCGAGACCATCGACGGCATGATTCGCGACGGCATGCTGCCCAACGTCGATCACAAGATCGCCTGCAAGAACATGGTGAAGGCTGCGTCCAAGGGCGTCGTGAAGGTCATGTCGAAGATGGGCATTTCCGCCGTGCAAAGCTATTGCGGCGCGCAGGTGTTCGAAGCTGTCGGCTTACGCCAAGACGTGATCGACGACTATTTCACGCGGACGTCATCCCGGATCGGCGGCATCGGCATGGACGTGATCGCGAAGGAAGTGCTGGCGCGTCACAACGACGCATTCCCGGTGCGCGAAGTCAATGGCCATACCTTGCCGGTGGGCGGTCAATATTCGTATCGCAGCGAAGGCGAGTACCATCTTTTCAATCCCGAATCGATCCATCGCTTGCAGAAATCGGTGCGCACCAACAGCTATGCCACGTACCGCTCGTACGCGGAGCTGATCGACGATCAAAGCAAGAATCTTTGTACGCTGCGCGGCCTGCTCGACTTCAAGCAGAGCGATTCGATTCCGATCGACGAAGTGGAGACGGTCGAAAAGATCATGAAGCGCTTCAAGACGGGCGCGATGTCGTACGGCTCCATCAGTAAGGAAGCGCACGAAACGCTGGCGATTGCGATGAATCGCATTGGCGGCAAGAGCAACACCGGTGAAGGCGGCGAAGACCCGGAGCGTTTCAAGCCTATGGCGAATGGCGACTCCAAGAACTCGGCCATTAAGCAGGTCGCGTCGGGCCGTTTCGGCGTGACCAGCGAATATCTGACGAGCGCGAAGGAATTGCAGATCAAGATGGCGCAAGGCGCGAAGCCGGGCGAAGGTGGCCAGTTGCCGGGTACGAAAGTGTATCCATGGGTGGCGAAAACCCGTCACACAACGGCCGGCGTCGGTCTCATTTCGCCGCCCCCGCATCACGACATTTATTCGATCGAGGATCTCGCTGAGCTGATCCACGACTTGAAGAACAGCAATCGCGAAGCGCGCATCAGCGTGAAGCTGGTTGCCGAAGTCGGCGTCGGCACGATCGCCGCGGGCGTCGCGAAAGCACATGCAGACGTCGTGCTTATTTCGGGTCATGACGGCGGGACAGGCGCGTCACCACAGACTTCGATCAAGCATGCGGGCTTGCCTTGGGAACTCGGTCTCGCTGAAACGCATCAGACGTTGGTGCTGAACAATCTGCGCAGCCGCATCGTCGTTGAAACTGACGGGCAATTGAAGACCGGCCGCGATGTCGTGATTGCCGCGCTGTTGGGCGCCGAAGAATTCGGCTTCGCAACCGCGCCGTTGGTTGCCACGGGCTGCATCATGATGCGCGTATGTCACCTTAATACGTGTCCGGTCGGCGTCGCAACGCAGGATCCGAAACTGCGCGCGAAGTTCGAGGGCAAGCCCGAGCATGTCGTCAACTTCATGAATTTCATCGCGCAGGACATGCGCGAGCAGATGGCTAAGTTGGGATTCCGCACCATCGAAGAAATGGTGGGTCGCGTCGATCGTCTCGAGCCGCGGCAAGCCATCGATCACTGGAAGGCGAAGGGCTTCGACTTCAGCAATATCTTGTATCAACCGGATGTCGGCGCCGAAGTCGGCCGTTTCTGCCAGATGCCGCAAGATCATGGTCTCGATAAGTCGCTCGATATCACGACCTTGTTGTCGCTTTGCAAACCCGCCATCGAGCGTGGCGAAAAGGTGACCGGCGAACTCTCGATTCGCAATGTCAATCGCGTGGTCGGCACGATCGTAGGCAGCGACATCACTAGGAAGTGGGGCGCGAAAGGCCTGCCGGAAGATACCGTGCAGCTCACCTTTAAAGGTTCTGCCGGTCAAAGTTTCGGTGCATTCATGCCTAATGGCATGAGTTTCACACTGATCGGCGATGCCAATGACTACGTCGGCAAAGGTCTGTCTGGCGGCAAGATCATCATCAGTCCGCCGAAGGAATCGACCTTCGTTCCTGCAGAGAACATCATCGTCGGTAACGTTGCGCTCTACGGCGCTACGGCTGGCGAGGTGTACATCCACGGCATGGCGGGCGAACGGTTTGGCGTTCGCAACAGCGGCGTGAACGCAGTCGTCGAAGCGGTTGGCGATCATGGCTGCGAATACATGACCGGCGGCCGGGTCGTCGTGCTCGGCGCCACGGGCCGCAATTTCGGCGCAGGCATGTCCGGTGGCGTTGCGTATGTGCTGGACGAGAAGGGCGATTTCCCGCCGAACGTGAACAAACAGATGGTCGACATCGAAGTGATCGACGACCAAAAAGAGCAGAGGCTGCTGTTCGAGCAAATCGAACGTCACCTCAAGTACACCGGCAGCCCGCGTGCGAAGTATGTGATCGAAAATTGGGATCGCCTGCTGACCCGCTTCGTGAAGGTAATGCCGCGCGACTACAAGCGCATGCTCGCTTGCTTGGCTCGCGCACACGATCAAGGGCTCACCGGCGAAGACGCGGTCATGGTTGCGTTCGAGGAGAACGCACGCGATCTGTCGCGCGTCGGCGGAAATTAAAAAAATGTGATTGGTGATCGGTGATTCGTGAATCGTAGGAATTCCAGGATCACTGTTGCCAGTCACTAATCACTAATCACTAGTCACGAACAAGAAATGGGCAAGCCAACAGGATTTATCGAGTACTTGCGCGAACTGCCGGTGGATCGTCCGCCAGCCGAGCGCGTGCGCGACTGGAACGAGTTTCACCACCACATGGAGGAGAAACGCCTGCGCCAGCAAGGCGCGCGCTGCATGGACTGCGGCGTGCCGTTTTGTCACACCGGCAAGTTGATCAGCGGTTCTGCGTCCGGCTGTCCGGTCAACAATCTCATCCCCGAGTGGAACGACCTGGTCTATCGCGGCCTGTGGCGCGATGCGCTCGATCGTTTGCACAAGACCAATAACTTTCCCGAATTCACCGGCCGGGTTTGTCCGGCGCCTTGCGAAGGCTCGTGCGTGCTCGGGATCAACAATCCACCTGTGACCATCAAGAACATCGAAAACACGATCATCGATCACGGATTCGACGAAGGCTGGGTGTTGCCGGAACAACCGAAAGCCCGAACGGGTAAGAAGGTTGCCATCATCGGATCGGGTCCGGCCGGACTTGCGGCGGCTGCGCAATTGAATCGTGCCGGGCATCTGGTCACAGTGCTCGAGCGTGCGGATCGGCCCGGCGGTCTCCTGATGTACGGCATCCCCAACATGAAGTTGGCGAAGAAAGAAGTCGTGCTGCGCCGAATCAAGCTGCTGGAAGACGAAGGCGTGAAGTTCGTATGCAATGCGAATGTGGGCGATAACGTCGAAGCTCAGTTGTTGCTCAAAGATTTCGATGCCGTGGTGCTTTGCACCGGAGCGACCAATCCGCGCGATTTGCCTATCGAAGGGCGTGTGCTAAAAGGCGTGCACTTCGCAATGGAATATCTCACTGCCGCAACCAAGGCGGTGCTTGCGGACAATCCGGACAGCTGTCCAATTCATGCCCGCGGTAAAGATGTCGTCGTCATCGGCGGCGGCGATACCGGCACCGACTGCGTCGGCACGGCGTTGCGCCAAGGGTGCAAGAGCGTGGTGCAAATTGAAATCATGGCGAAGCCGCCGATGGAGCGTGCTGCCGATAATCCCTGGCCGGAGTGGCCGAAGGTCTACAAAATGGACTACGGTCAGGAAGAGGCGGCAGCAAAATTCGGCGCAGATCCGCGCGCGTACCTTGGCACCGTCAAGAAATTTGTCGATGACGGCCAAGGCAATGTGAAGGAACTCGCGACCGTGCAAGTGAGGTGGGATCGCAACGCAAACGGACAGTTTGTGCCGGTCGATGTGCCAGGCACAGAAAAAACGCAGCCCGCACAGCTTGTGTTGCTGGCGATGGGATTCGTCGGGCCCGAACAGGATCTGACGAAGGATCTGCAGCTAGATTCGGATGCACGGAGCAACATCAAGGCCGACTACGATAAGTACTCCACCAGCGTCAAAGGCGTGTTCGCCGCAGGCGACTGCCGTCGCGGTCAGAGCCTGGTGGTATGGGCTATCAACGAAGGTCGCGGTGCGGCGCGAGAATGCGATCGCTATTTGATGGGCAGGACGGATTTGCCATAGATGGAAGTAGTTAGTAATTAGTAGTTAGTAGTTAGTATTTTAGTCTCCAGCCAGCAGCGATGAAGCACGTTGACTGTACATTCTGGATTCATTTCTGGCTTGCGACTAACGACTAACGACTAACGACTTCTTTTCGCGCAACCAACGCAGCCGGTAGCCGTTGCGCGCCGTCGCTCCCAATTTTCCAAGCAAGCGATGATTGACGAGTGCGCCTACCGGGGCGCCGATCACCGGCATCAACTGCGCTAATTTGGCCAGATCGATGTAGTTGCGGTATTCCTGCTGGAAGGTTCGCCAATCGAACTCGTCGACGGTTTGCGGCAGCTGCGGCCCGCGTTCCTCCCAGTTTTCGAGCTCAAGGTAACTCTTGCGGCGTTGCTCCGCGCTTGAGAATGCCAGCTGAAACAAATACAGAATGTAGAGCCGTTCGCGAAAATCGGCGCCGGAATGGCCGTAGATTGCGGCGAGCTCGAATTGCAGTTTGAGCTTGATGCCGAGCAGCAGCGGGAAATCCGCGAGTCCGAGGAAGATACCGCCGGCGCCGGTAATGCCGCCTTCCACCGCTCCTGCCTTCATGTAGAACTCGATGCGTTCCGTCGCACGCAGATCGCGCTCTTCCAGCGAACCATCAATCAACAGCGGCGGAGCGGTGTAGTGCGACCCTGTCAGCACTGCCCGGGTCATTTGCTTAATGACAGCGGTGATCGTTTCGTGAACTCGCTCCGGGAGGTACGAGTTGAGCTTTGTCTGAACACGTTGCGCGGCCCAGCCGATCAAGCTTTGCCGCTGCAACATCTCGTTGCGCCAATCGGCAAGCTCGGCCAGAACGCGCCGCTCGTACTCGCTATAGTCGCCATTTGAAGTGCTTGACGTTGTCACGTCGGGAAAATTCGTCATTGCGAACGTTGGCTCCCATCTTCGCGAGACTGCTGCATGACCCGGGTCACAGTACTTTGGGCGCATCGTGCGACAATTGCCATCGCGCCCATCCTTGAGGGAGTTCACGATGATCGCTCGACGCATTTGGATCGGCCTGCTGTTTGTTGTGACGTTCACCGCCGCTGCGCAGGTTGCACCGCCAATGGATACTGTGACGCTTTATCCCGCATACGGCGCAGGGTCGAGCGCCGTATTCGAGGGACGGGTGACGGCAGCCAGCTCCGCCGCAAGTCCCGCGGCAACCGACCGGCGTCGCGACAACCTGCGGCGCAATCTGGACTTGATGATCAATGACGAGCGCGAAAACCTGCCCGTTGTGGTGCGGGTGGGATCGCGGGAATGGCCAACAACGACCGACGCCGAGGGTTATTTCCGCGTCGTCGCGGACGATCTGACTATGACGGCTGGTTGGCACGATGTCTCGGCGACGGCGGGCGCCGCGGTCACGATCGGGCGCCTGCTGCTGGTCCCTGCAACGGCTCAGGTCGGCGTCATATCGGATGTTGACGACACGATTCAGATTACCGAGGTAAACAGTACGCGTCGCATGCTCGGCAATTCGATGCTGCTCAATCCATTGCAACGCCAAGTAGTTCCGGGAATCGTGCCGTTCTATCGGGAATTGGTGTCGGCCGATGTCCGCAGCGACACAGCGCCGGTATTTTATCTGTCCGCCTCGCCTCGCCAGCTTCATCCTTCGCTCAGTTTGTTTCTCGAGCAACATCGGTTCCCGCCGGGCATTCTGATCACGAAGCGGGTGACTAACGACGACACCACCGACCCGTTGCGTGATCAATTTGCCTACAAAACGGCGAAGCTCGAAGACATTCTGTCGCGCGTGCCCGGTGTGCGGTTTACGCTGGTGGGCGACGATGGCGAACTCGACCCGGAAATCTTCCACGCGCTACGAGAGCGCTTTCCGCATCGTGTTGCAGCGATTTGGATTCGCCGTGTGAATCCCGATCCGAAGCGCGCACGTTTGCCCAATCAAGGCGTCCTGAATGAGCGACTGGCTCAGTACTTGAACTCTTCGAATTAGAATTGCGACGATCCTTCGGCACAAAAGAAAACGCCCCGATGTCGGGGCGCACGATTTTTTGTTGTTGTTTCGTAAATCCGGCGGACCGGTAACGCTGTTCCCTGCAGTCGATTATTTTCCTACGCTCATTCTCCCCAGCGGTTCAAATCAGTGCGCGAATCAGAATTACTATACAGAGACTTTAAGCAATCGATTCCAATCATTCAACCTTAAGCTCGACTCGAACTTGCGATCGTCAACCCCATCAACCCCATCAACCCCGTCGATTTAATCGACTCGCCAACCCAGCGTAAGAGAGAGCAAGCCGTATGCCAGCGAATAGAAATCCCGGCGCGACCTGCGCTTAGCAACGAAGATTTTGAAACCCAGGCTTCGACGGCGCGTCGCTTGTAAAGGTTGTCGACGAAAATCTGTCAACCACGACGTCCAACATAACCATGAGGCAAGCCTGAGTGCCTCAAATACGGGGTGTCGTCGGAGCGCTATTTTCGCAAGCTGAGTTCGAACTCAACGCCCGTGCCGTCGGCCAGATTCCGGGCAAGGGCCTCGCCGCGATGAAAACGTGCAATGAGCTGCACGATGTAAAGACCCAGGCCCAGGTGTGGCTTGCTGCTGCTGGCCGTTCTGCTGCCAAACAGCATATCGAAGATTTTCCTCTCAGCATCCGGTGGCAGCAGCGGTCCTTCGTTGCTGACGCTGAGCGAGTAGTGTTTGCCCGCGTCCGTGAGGCCGATGTGGATCAATCCCTGCGCAGGACAAAAGTCGACGGCGTTGTCGATCAGTTTGTCGAGCATCTGGACGATCAGCTCCGGCGCGCCGTGCATGGGGGCCGACACCGGCGCGCTCGCTTCGATGCGGTGCTTTGTGAATGTTTGCTGATACGCATTCGCGGTACTCCGAACCAGCTCAGCGAGGTCGAAGTCGACTTGCTCGGCATGCTCGATGCTTTGCTCTACCCGCGTGGCTTCAGTCATGGCCGAGAGAATCGTTTGCAGCCGGGTGGTTCCGTCACGGGCCCGCTCGATAAATTGCGATTGCGTGGCACTCTGCTCTTTGTCGGCTGCCAGATTCTCGAGCGAGGAGCTCACGATGGCTAGCGGGGTTCGGAACTCGTGCGAGAGCTTCGATCCTAGCGTCTGCAGATAGCCTGCGTACTCGTTGATGCGATACAGCAGGCTCGCGAAACTGCGGGCCAAATCGCCGAGTTCGTCGCGGGCTTCCATGTCCGGTAGTTGTTGTTCGATCCGGCCCTCGGGACTTAACGCGTTGACAGCCGCGACACTCAGGCGACGAATGCGCCTTTGCATCCACGCAGCAAAGGCCAGCGTCAAGACGATGGCGGCTACGGTGGCGAACAACGCCAAGCGCAATAGCCCGGCGAGCGCAGTGTCCCGCTCGCGTAGCAGTAGCTCGCCCGCTTGCTCGGCAATCAATGCGCCGATGGGTATTCCATTGCGCGTGATTGGGACGGCCGCGCGCACCGTCGCCGGTTCACCGGCCGCTGCCGAAAACCAGTTTGCGCTTGCTCGGCCCGATCGAGCTTCGTCTACGGGCGACCCCCACATGCCGTACGGCAATCCGTAGGCCGGCGCAGCATGATCGTCGCGTGCCAGCAGCCAGCGATAAAAATTCGGCAGGTCGTCCTCGTTGCCTATCTCTGTTTGATCGGGTCTCAACAACGAACCGGCTCGCGCGAGCAGCCAACCTTGCGTATCGACCACCGATATACGCACACCGGGCGGCGCATAGGCTTGCAAACGATCGCGCAAAAGTTCGGATGCAACGCGGAACGATCGCAAGGTCGTGTCCGGAGCGGGTGCAATTTGATCGAGAGGGCCGATTGCGAGTTCCGATCCCAGCAATCGCAGAGGCACTCGCAGTTCTACGTCGTAACCATCCGATGCTGCCCGCCAGACGCCCCGTATTTCATCGTCCTGATCTGCAGCAGCTCGCCACGGTGCGCTGGTGGCCGCGGTTCGGACAATGATTGGACCGGGCGCCACAGCGCTGAGCGACCACGCGTGCTGAACTTCTGTGATGTCCCGAGTGAGCAGAAGGATGCGATCCATCGGCGGCGCAGTCTCTTCGCCGTCGCTTGGGGATTCGTACACGACCTGTGAATCGACCACATGCATGAACACATAAAGTGCAGCGCCATAGATACCGAGTCGCAATGAATGTTCCTGGGCAGCGCCTGGCAGTGCACGAGAGGGCTGCGGCCATTCGTGTCCAAAGCCATCGAGCAGAGGGTAGGTCAGCAGCTGAGCCGCAAACAGTTGATCGGGCTTGCTGGGAATGAAAGAGGACTCGACCAGGGGCGCATCGCCGGCGATCGCGGACTGCAGAACGCCTGCGGTCGTGAGCAGCGATTGCTCCTGGCCTTTGCGCAGCACTGCTTCCATTTGGCGTGCGTATTCGCAACCTGCCCATGGCAACACCAGGGTGAGCAGACTCAAGAGCACCAATCGAACGCGTAGCGACATTGCTGCAGTATAAGGGCCAAGGCGGTGGCTAACGTCGCTGGCGCGTTGTCCTTGTTTATCCTTCCCGCCAGCGATACCCCATGCCGTACATCGTTTCAACGCCGTCGAACGACGGTTCGATCGCCTGGAATTTGCGACGGATCCGTTTGATGTGAGAGGTGATGGTGTTGTCGTCCAGCACGACGTTGGCGGCATCCATCAACTGCTGGCGGTTTTTGACATGTCCCGGATTCTTGGCGAGCGCGTGCACGATCCAGAATTCGGTTAACGTGAGGCCGAGCGGTTTATCGCGCCACGCGGCTTGCAAACGCTCCGTGTCGATCGACAGCGATCCCCTCGCCATTGCTTGGTCCCGGTTCGGCGGTTGCGAAAGCGCATCGATGCGGCGGAACAGCGCAGTTACTCTCGCCATGAGATGAGGCAGGCTCAAATCCTTGGTGAGATAGTCGTCAGCCCCCAATCGCAAGCCGGACACCGCGTCAATTTCACTGTCGCGCGCAGTCAAAAAGATGATGGGCAATTCCGCGGACATTGCTCTTAGGTCGCGACACAACGTAAATCCGCCTTCGGATTCTTCCTTGAGTCCGACATCGATGATCGCAAGATCCGGCAGCCGCGCCTTGAAAGCGGTCATTGCGCTATCGCGGTCCGGATACGCCCGGACCGAATACCCGCTGCGCTGGAATGCGGCGGTGTAGTTGTCCCGAATGGCGGGTTCATCTTCGACAATTGCGATCAGCTTTCTCATGTGTTTTTCGGCTGGTGTTGCTTGGGGTCGGTGTTTAGATTCTACCGCCGCAATGGACGCGCTTTGACGCTCGCCACAATTGATCAGAATACCGTCAGGATTGCGCCGCCAGCGGCGCGGGTTGTTGCAGACCGACAGCACTAAATGGGTCACACAGCCCAAGTAACGATGGGCGAGGAGGATTCATGAGCGCTGCACCTCGGGTTTCACGCCACTTCGACTCGATCCACTGGTCGATGCGGTATCGGCAGGACGAACGGCCCTATTCGCAAAAGCGCGACAGGGGCTGGCGGCGGCAGCGCCGAGCTCGCGGAGGAGCGTGGGCGGTAGTCGCCGTTATCGCATTGTTCGGTGCGTGGGATCTGACATCGCGACTCGATGAGGTTCCGTATAATCCTGCCGCATTGTCGCGCCCTGCGACGGACTGACGGGAGGCCGCTATGAAACTGACTCGAGCACTTTTTGATAAACCTGCCTTTGGCAGGACCATAATGGCCCTGACTATCGCGGTGTTCGGCGCCAGCGCCTGTACGGTCAATCCGTATACACGTGAGGAACAGGTAGGCAAGGCCGGCACGGGCGCTGCAATTGGCGCTGCCGCGGGTGCCGCAGTGGGCCTGTTAACCAAAGGCGACAAGCTGGAAAACGCACTCATTGGCGCGGGTATCGGTGCGATTGCCGGCGGCGGCATCGGCTATTACATGGATGTGCAGGAAGCGAAGTTGCGGCAACAGCTGGAAGGAACCGGCGTCAGCGTGACTCGCAGCGGCAATAACATCACGTTGAACATGCCGGGCAGCATCACGTTTGCCTCCAACAGCGCAGATCTGAACCAGCAGTTTTTTGGCGTCCTGGATTCGGTTGGGCTGGTGCTGAAGGAATACGACAAGAGCGTTGTCGAAGTGGCTGGCCATACCGATAGCACAGGCAGCAAGCAGCTCAATCAAGGCTTGTCGCAGCGTCGTGCGTCGACAGTTTCGAACTACCTCACAGGTCGCGGACTGAATGGCAAGCGCTTCATTGTAGTCGGAGCGGCCGACGATCATCCCGTGGCCAGCAATGCAACGCCTGAGGGCAGGCAGCGAAATCGTCGCGTCGAATTAACGATTGTTCCGAACGGCTAACCGGCACGGCTCGCAGCAAACGCGGCCGTAAAAAAATGGGCGTGTCGTGCATTGCACGACACGCCCACTTGTTTTCTGGATTCGCGCTAGCGAATCACGCATTACGCCATCGCTGGATCTACCACCATTCCGCGTAATTTCTTGATGGCATTCGCTTCGATCTGACGTACCCGTTCTGCCGAAATGCCGTACTCCGCGGCCAACTCATGCAGCGTAGCCTTGGGTTCCGTCATCCAGCGGCGCTTGAGGATCTGTTGACTGCGGTCGTCCAAAGTAGTGAGTGCCGCAGTCACTCGATCCGCGGTGTCTTCTTCCCATTGGTCCCGCTCCAGCGCAGCGGAAGGATCAGCTTCAGGATGAGGCAGGTACGCGGCAGGCGAATAGGACTCTTCTTCGTCGTCCGAATCCGGAGCGGGGTCGAAAGAGAGATCGCGCGAACTCAGCCGCTTCTCCATTTCAACCACGTCCTTCAATTCGACGCCTAAGTCGTCGGCTACCGCCTGGCGTTCGCTTTCCGATAGCCAGCCTAGGTTTTTCTTGTAGCGGCGCAGATTGAAGAACAGCTTGCGCTGCGCCTTGGTGGTGGCCACCTTGACCAATCGCCAATTTCGCAGCACGTACTCGTGAATCTCGGCCCGAACCCAATGGACGGCGAAGCTCACCAGCCGGACGCCGACAGTGGGATCGAAGCGCTTCACTGCCTTCATGAGGCCGATGTTGCCCTCTTGGATCAAGTCTCCAACGGGCAGCCCATAGCCGCTATAGCCGCGGGCGATATGCACGACAAAGCGCAGGTGCGAGAGCACCAAGTCTCTGGCCGCCTTCAGGTCGCCCTCGTTCTTGAACTTTTTTGCCAGTTCCAGCTCGACTTCGCGGCTGAGAACCGGAATATGAGAAATTCGCTCGATATACGCATCGAGGCTGCCAACCGGTCCGGCTAGAACCAAGTCGGTCGATTTAAGAGCCAGCGCGGTGCTCGTAGTCACTGCCTACCTCCAGTTTTGCGGATGGTCCTTTGCCCAGATGGCTTCCGTCAGGACCGAATTGGCTAAAAGTTTAGCACTCGTCTACTTGGAGTGCTAATAACCATCCAGGTTCCCTCATGTCCATAAAACCAACAGGACAAGGCCACAGGAGATCGGAACATTGGCGGCGGCACTCAAAGATCTGCTGCGCCTAGCCTAACCCCATGTGTGGACAGTAATTTATAGGGCGCTTGCCAACAAGGCTATTGGGGCTCGATCTCGCGTAGGTGACGGCTGGCAGAGATCAATGAACCGAGCCAGCCGAGGGCAACAGCGGCCCCGAGCAAGGCCAGGCTGGCCTCGAGCCCCAACCCGGACAACCGGAAGTCGCTCCCATAGAGACCGGCCACTCGTTGGGTGGGGCGGGCCAGCAGCGTCACAATCACGGCGCAGCACCCCAGGGCGATGAGGCCCCCGCCCAGCCCGTACCAGAGTCCGGCATAGAGAAAGGGGCGGCGGACGAACGCGTCGCTACCACCGACCAATTTGGTCACCTCGATTTCCGCGCGTCGGCTTTGGATCTCGGCTCGAATGGTGCTGCCGACGATGATGAGCACTCCGCAGGCCAGTAGGCCGGCAACGACCAGCACACCCCTGCGCAAGGCTTCCAAGATGGCGTTGAAGCGATCAACCCACGCCGTGTCCAGCTGCACCACATCTACATTGGGGAGCTCGCGCAATTCGGCGGCAAGCGCACTGAGCTGCGGACCGGCGAGAAATGCCGTCGCGGGGCGGACAACGAGCACATGCGGAAGAGGGTTGCTGGTGAGCGCCTCGACCGCATCGCCCAAACCCGACCGCTCCCGGAACTCCTTCAGGCCACTGTCCGCATCTATTAGATTTACTTGTGCCACATCGCGCCGCTGGCGGATTCTGGCAGCGGTTTGTTCAGCAGCGGCTACAGGCGTTAGCGGCTTCAGATAGACCGAAAGGTCTACCGCTCGATTCAGCTCGCCGCTGGCCGAGCGGGCATTAATCACCAGAACGTGCAGGCAGGCAGGCAAGGCCAGCGCAATCCCGATGACCAACATGATCAAGAAAGTGGTGACTCGCTGATTCGCGAGACGGCCCAACGATCCAATGCAGGTTTGCAGATGGCGGGTAACCCAGGCGTTCATGATGCCGCCTTCGCAAGCCGGCCGTTCTCGATATGAATCTGGCGAGCCCCGAATCGGCTGATCAGGTTCATGTCGTGGCTGGCTACCACCACTGTCACGCCGACTTCGCTGAAGCGCCGGAAGATCTGCATCACTTCGAGGGAGAGCTGAGGATCCAGATTGCCAGTCGGTTCGTCGGCGATCAGCATCGGAGGCTTGCTGACGACGGCGCGTGCAATGCCTACCCTTTGTTGCTCGCCGGTGGATAGCTCAAGCGGCAGGTTCTGCTCCATGGCGAGCAGGCCGACTTGGTCCAGCGCTGCGCGCACCCGCTTGCCGATCTCCCGCATTCCGACTCCCGCCACGATGAGCGGCAAAGAGACGTTGTCGAAGACAGTGCGATCGGCGAGCAGCTTGTGATCCTGGAAAACGATGCCGACTTGACGCCGAAAGGCCGGAATCTTGCCGCGGCCAATGCGACTGACATCTTGTTGATTGACAATGAGCTGACCGCGAGTGGGCCGCTCGATGAGCGCCACCAATTTCAGCAATGTCGATTTGCCGGCACCGGAGTGGCCGGTGAGAAAGACCATCTCCCCCGAAGCAACGTCCAGCGTGAGGTCGCTAAGCGCCTCACGGCCGTTGGGATAGCGTTTGAAGAGATGTTCGCAACGAATCATTTTGCAGCTGCGCGCGGACCGGAGGACTGCAGGAGCGCGTCGACGAATTGCTCGGCATTGAATTCGGAGAAGTCTTCAATGGACTCGCCGACACCGATAAATCGAATAGGGAGATTCAATGTTCCTGCCAACGACAACACGACGCCTCCCTTAGCAGTCCCGTCGAGTTTGGTGATGACGACGCCCGTCACACCCAGCGCTTCGTGAAACAGCTTCGCTTGCTGGAGTGCGTTCTGCCCCTGGCTGCCGTCCAGTACCAGCAACACCTCGTGCGGCGCTGTGGCGTCGATTCGACCGAGCACACGCTTCACTTTTTTCAGTTCTTCCATCAGGTTTGTTTGCGTGTGCAACCGGCCTGCTGTGTCCGCAATCAAGACATCGATGTCGCGTGCCTTGGCCGCTTGCAGAGCATCGAACACAACCGCCGCCGGATCTGCGCCCGCGGCCTGGGAAATGACCGTCACTTGATTTCGTGCTCCCCAGACCTGCAACTGCTCGACCGCGGCTGCGCGGAAGGTATCGCCGGCGGCCAGCATCACTGCTTGCTTGCGATCGAGCAGGTAGCGAGCGAGCTTGCCGATGCTGGTAGTCTTGCCCGCGCCATTGACGCCGACCACCAAGACGACGAATGGCTTCTCGGCCTGCCGAAACTCCAGTGGCCTTGCGCTGGGTGCGACGATTGCAATCATCGATTGGCGAAGCGCTGCGAGCAGAGCTGGCAGATCGGCAAGTTCCTTCCGCGCGACTTGCTTGCGCAAGGATTCGAGAATTTTGCCGGTTGTCTCGACGCCAACGTCAGCGGTAATAAGACGCGACTCCAACTCATCCAGCACCGTCTCGTCGATTTGTCCGCCGGGGACCAGATTGACGAGTCCGTCAGTCAAACGAGCGGCGCTACGGCTAAGTCCGTCGCGTAGACGATCGAAAAAGCCGCGGGCGTCGGGCTTGGATTCGTCGGATTTGTTTTTGAAGCCGAACATCAATTGGTGCCACGCCAGTCGTTGGGTCAATGCGTCTATTCCAGTCCGTTGATTCTAGCAGGCTGCTTTATCTTCTGGCCGCTCGCGGCTTGAACAATAATGCGCGAAAGCCGCGTCAAACTCGGGAACCGATTGACCTTCCGGCGCACAGTGGCTACCGTGCCTTCGTTCTGGCTCGACGGACCGGCACAACGGCCAATGATTTCTCATCTTCGATCTTTGCTCTTTGCAGCACTCGCGCTTTTTTCAGTCGAGGCGTGTTCGATGGGTAAGTTGTATTTGTTCTCGGAAGTCGAAGGCGTCATCGTTGCCGATGGCAAGCCCGTGTCCGGCGCGACGATCGATCGCGAGTACGTTTGGGGCTGGAACGATAAGCGCGGCGGCGATCGGGCGATCGCGGACGCTAGCGGCGCATTTCGAATGCCCGCACTCACCGGCAGTTCGTTCCTGGCCTCCTGGTTACCGCACGAACCCGCCATCGCGCAGAAGCTGATCATCCGCGTGGGCGACAAAACCTACGAAGGTTGGACCGCCACCAAACCCAACTACACGCTCAATGGCGAGTTGGACGGCAAGCCGATCAGGCTGCATTGCGATCTCAACGCGCAGCCCAAGCGCACCAGCATCGGCGGATTCAATCGCGGCTTTTTCGGTATTTGCGAATTGCGCTGAGTGGGCGATTCGATAGGAGCGTTGCAGCGCAACGCGCGTAATTTTAGGGAGCTCACATGAATACGCTGACGCCTAAACAAGCCGCTGAAATCGCTACGGGCGTGTACCAGTTGCGCACGCAAAGCGTGGGCGAAGTCCGCCGCCAGGGATTGCAGCTCGGTTGCGAAGGTATGTTTTCTGTTTCCGAAGAATCCCGATTTCAGGCAGTGTCCGGATCGGGTTTCAAAGCGCTGAGCGGATTCGGCTACATCGCGGAAGGCCAGGGGCCATACAAAGGAGAAGTCCTGTGCGTAACGCGCGGCACGCAAACCAAGCTCGACTGGTTGTCGAACTTCAATGTTGGCGTTCAGAACGGACCGGCGAGTCATTTCGTACACGCCGGCTTCAACGAAATCTACAAGTCCTACGCGAGCTCCATTGCAGAGTTTCTACGCAACAAGAATCCCACGCATATTCATTGCGTCGGCCACAGCTTGGGTGGTGCGCTCGCTATGCTCAATGCGGACTTCTTCACTTCTCGCGGCGTCGCGGCAGCATCCATCTATACCTTCGGTGCACCGCGCACGGGCCTGCGTTGGTTTGCCGATGAGATCACTTTTCGCGTCGGCGAAGACAGGATTTTCCGCGTCAGCCATATCGCCGATCCGGTGCCAATGATTCCCATCTTGCCGTTCGCGCACATTCCGTATCAGACACCCGCATTTCAACTTGGCGCCCGCGGCGGCAGTCTGGTTAGTGTCGGCGCTCACAGCATGACAGGCAGCTACATCCCGGGCGTGGGAGAAAAAGCGTGGCGAGCGCTAGGCACAGATGAAGCTCCCGTCACCGATGCTGAAGTGCAGACTTGGTTGGATGCGACGGGTCAAGGCAATCGAGTGCTGACCTATTCCGCCGATGCACTGCGAATGATCGGCCGCTTCCTGCAGTGGTTGCTAACGAAGGCGCTGGCCGTGGTAGGCGCCGGGATCGGCACCAGCATTACGGCCGGTATGACGCTGCTGGATCAAGTCGCCTGGCTTTTGGGAAAAGGCGCCGAGTTGTCGCGGGAAATCGCCGGCTATCAAATCGCTTTCATCCGAGCGACGCTACGATTCTTGGGTCGTGTGGCGGGCACGGCGTACGAGCTGACAACTGCATTTCTGCGATGTTTGTTGGGCATGCTCTTCGGCGCGATGAGCGGCGTGGCGATGCGGGCACTATCGCTCGTCGTTTAGTTCTACAGCTGTACCCAATGCGTAAGAATTCGAGTATCCAACTGGCGGGCGGTCGAGCTTTCCTGCGGTCGTGCGTGATGACAATCGCTTGCGCCTGGGCCGCTGCTTTGCATGCGGATGAACCGATGCGTTGCGGTTCTGCGTTGGTATCGAGCACGGATTCCATTGCGACATTACTGGAGAAATGCGGCGCGCCTGCCAAGAAGGAATCCCGCATCGAGGACGTTAACCAGAAAACGCCCAGCGGTGTCCGCAAGGTGGGGACGACGACGATCGAGACTTGGATCTATCAGCTCTCGGGCGGCGCGGTGCCCAGAGTCGTCGTGATTGTCGACGGCAAGATAAAAAGTATCGAAACGCATCTCTGACGAGTCGCCGTTTCGATGAGCCCATCGTATCAATGAAGAAACCGAGTTCAGGCGCAGCGCCGCCAGCGCCGCCGAGCAAATTGCGCATCATCGGCGGCCAATGGCGCGGACGAAAGCTCGAGTTTCCCGCTGTCGAGTCGATTCGGCCGACGCCTGATCGCGTGCGCGAGACTGTCTTCAATTGGCTTCAACCTCATATCGCTGGTGCGCGCTGCCTTGATCTCTTTGCCGGCAGCGGCGCGTTAGGGATTGAAGCGCTTTCGCGTGGCGCGCGCGAAGTGGTGTTCGTCGATCGCGAGCCGGCTATCGAGCGATATTTGCGAGAGACACTGGCTCGGCTTGGAGGCAGCGGCGACGTTCATCGAACGGACGCCACGGAGTGGCTAAAGAGGCCGCCGCAGAAATTCGATATCGTTTTCCTAGATCCACCCTTCGCTGCGGGCTCGCTGCCCGATATTTGTCGCACGCTCGAGGAGCGTGGCTGGCTGGCGCCCGGCGCGCTCATCTATATGGAGTGTGCGTCGGCAGCCGGTCCGCCTAGTGCGCCCTCGAGTTGGACGCTGCTGAAGAGCAAAACAACAGGGCAAGTGGGCTATCATCTTGCGCGTCGCGCCTACCCAAATGGTTCGATGACCGATACGAACGCATCTCAAGCGGAGTAGTTCATGACCAAGGCCATGTATCCCGGCACCTTCGATCCGATCACGAACGGCCACATCGACCTGGTGCGCCGCGCTGCGAAGTTGTTCGACAAAGTGGTGATTGCAATCGCTGCGAATCCAGGCAAGGCGCCGCTATTCACGCTTGATGAGCGGATCGATCTCACCAAGCGCGTCTTAGCCGACGTCCCTAACGTCGAGGTCACCGGCTACTCCGGTCTCACTGTCGATTTTGCTCGCGAGCATGGGCTCGAAGCCGTCGTGCGCGGCTTGCGCGCCGTGTCGGATTTCGATTTCGAATTTCAGCTCGCGACGATGAGCCGCCATTTATCGGACCAAGTCGATTATGTGTTTCTCATGCCCACTGAACAGTTCATGTTCATCTCATCCACCTTGGTGCGAGAAATCGCCAGCATGAACGGCGACGTCAAGCAGTTCGTGCATCCACTGGTCCATGATGCGTTGAAAGCGGCGTACGCTAAACGCAAGGCGACGGAGAAAAAAGGATAGTCGCAGGACGGAAGTCGCAGGACAGAAGTCGCTAGTCGCTAGTCGTTAGTCGCTAGCCCGAGAAGGACCGGCGCACGTCGCGCCTCCTGCCACAATTCACCATTTCATTCTGCGCTTGGCGCCATGTTCGGCGCGCACGCTGCCCTCTCATCAAAAAAGAGGGCAAAACATGGCACTTAGAATCCTTGGCAACCATCCGGTCGCCACTAAAATCGTCACGATTGGTCTGATCGTCCTGGTTCTGATGATTCCACTCATGATGTTGCGCGGACTGATCTCGGAACGTACAGCCATGCGCGATCAGGCGCATGCAACCGTGGCGAGCGGTTGGGGAGGGCGGTTAACCACCGGCGGCCCGATGCTTCGCATTCCGTACGACACCACGCACAAAGACAAGGAAGGTGAATTGGTGGTGACTCGTCACCAGTTATACGTCCTGCCTGCCGAGCTGAATATCGACGCGAATATTGTCGAAGAACCCGGACCACGGCATGTTGGCATCTACCAAGTACCGGTCTACCAGGTGCAGGTCAAGATGAATGGATCGTTCGACGGCCAAGTACTGGCGCCCGCAGCCGACTCGAAAGCGACGTACCACTGGTCGCAAGCTCGATTGCGACTGCCGCTCTCGGACGTGCGCAGTGTGCGAGAACTGAAGCAGGCGCAGTTTGGCGCTAAGGCGCTTAAGTTCGGTCCGGCTGACATCGGCATGTTTCCCGCCGTCGAGGCCGAAGTCGATTTGAGCGGTGCTTATGCGGGCGCAACCGTCGAGTTCAACTTTGACTTGAAGCTGGCCGGCAGCCAAGCCCTGTCTTTATTGCCGTTAGCGGGCGTCACTAGAGCCAGCGTCAATTCAACGTGGCCCGATCCGCAATTCAACGGGGCTTTCCTGCCGGCAGATCATTCGATCTCAGGCGAGGGATTTACCGCGCAGTGGCAGGTTCTTGAAGTCAATCGCGACTTCCCG
>WUUC01125920.1_pt1 | contig 39496 bp, 39 predicted proteins | sample 6278441 | NCBI WGS metagenome assembly WUUC01 (sample SAMN13675441, study PRJNA597444) | soil metagenome | isolation source: soil | place: USA: Washington | collected 2017-10
GCCGGACCGCTACGCCAATCGGTTGCAGCAGCCCATCGTCGAAAATCGACTTTGCCAACTCCTGAATTTCGGTATATTCCTTCCGGCCGTTGAAGTCATCATCTGCCATGATGGCTTCGAACGGTACCTGGATGATTCGCTTTTTGATGGGCATGTTTTCAGTCCCTCACAGATGTCTAAAGATATACAGCTCAGAATAAAAACCAAGAAAGGCCGATAAAGGTGAGTTTCGCACTAGCGTAGGCTACACCCACTCTTATTAAAATGGCCAATACAAATGCTAACAAATCAGACCACAACTTGTCGTCTTTAGGTAGGTGCTCAGACTCCGGTTTAGGTACCTTCCCCGGTGCGCGCTCCCCGTGAGGCGTACGCGCATGCTCGTTTCTAATATCTACGTATGCCTTTGTCCAGGTCGAGGCATACCTATTTGATTTAAACAGCTCGCCCGCATGTAGGGCGTTGATATTGAACTGACTAAAAAATTCGGCCCAGTCAATATGGCCTTTGTCAGAAACTACGCTTGCTGCAGGTGCCCTTTCCGTTTTTTGCGATTCAACCAAGGTCTCGACCACGGCGCAAACCAATTCTTTTACGATGGCTGCTTCGGGGCCCAAAAAAATCCGCTTTAAAAGCTGAGCGGCGCGTCCCGGTACTGGCTGGACGTCTGTCGGTGTTAGTCGACGCGTTCTCGAAGCCACGTAAGTTCTTCTTTCACTTTGTTGCGGTCGATGTGGGACAACTTCAACTGCGACAGCGCTAGCCCTTCGAGCACGTCACCAATAGCTTGATGGAACTCGGCTAGGATTTCGTCGCGAGGCCCGTTAGAGGCCACACTAACAATATAAAGCGCACGTATAATGCTCGACCGTTGCGTAATTAACGCATTGACTGACCGTACTAGATCACTCTTTTTGGCGAGCATTTTCTTTACCGTCAGGCGATTCAAAGGGCCTAGAGCCGTGCGCGCTACATAAAAGGATATTACCGTGACGTGTCAACGTACGCCTACAAATGGGGCATACGTCTTTGTCCAGATTCAACGTTTCTTCAACGCCATATTTCTGCATGCATCTTTTGAGCACAACTATTCGGTAACTACAACATCTTTTACCGGCGAACGCCGTTCTTTTACGACACAAAAAGAAAGCGCACGCAGGCACTTGGCCGCATGCGCTTTCTTCGTGCCCCAATTTACCGCTTAATCGCGGCTTTTCGATTCATCCACGTACACGGGCAGCTGTACAGAAAGGCGCTCGGTCCTCATGCTGCTCAAGATCTCATCGACATTTCCCCCGATATCGATATACGCCTTGATAAACGCGGTGATAGTCTCGCGGGCCCGGTCACGGGTCAAAATTGCGGAAGCCGCAGGAATGCGTCCAGTGTAATCGTTGAAATCCAACTGGACACCATCTTCTGGAACCACCGGCGAATCATTTTCGCTCACCCGGTAGGGCGCTGCATGGACACGTGCGTTGGGGTGGTTGCACGCGACGCTCTGAAAAATGCACAAAAAACCGTAGGTTTCCCATTGCCGTAGGGGGATAGGCTTGGAGATGCGCTCCCGGTCTACCGGGGACAGCTTAGAGAGGTTCGGTCTCGGACCACTTGTCGGGTCCCACGGCTGTTTCATTGCAAGTCACTCCTTTTCGGGCTCAGAGGCACCCCTGCGAGCTGGCACGCGGCGATCGCCGCCTCGCGCAAGCTCATGCCGGGCGGGTCCTCTTCCTCCCCGCCAAAGCACGGGCAGGCGCGGCGCTGGTGTCCCACTGAGCCGACGATGTTCCGAAGGTGGCACTCGCGGTGGTTGGCAATGCGCTCAAGGCCATTGGGGCCACCAACGAGCCACATGAGAAGGCCGCTGTCACCAAGCACAATGGGCTCTTTGCAGGCGTAGCACACCATATTTTCTGGTGTTTTGACCATGTCCTCGTGCGGATTGTCCAAGGCGGGGCCCCAAGGCGCCGGACCGAAATACTCCATGGGTTTTGTCATTTTCTTTGCTTTCCCCGGCATTCAAACCAGTACGGGCACCAAGTCACGGTGCACCACCAATTTTCCGGGTTCGTCTTTCGAAAGCGACCGCGCGCAATATCGTCCGCAACTTCGCTGACGACCTCGAGCGCATGCGCGATCTCATTGACCGTGCGAGATGATTCCGTGCGCAGATAGCGCGCAGGAAGTCTCTTCGTGGGCTTAATCAGCTGGTCAAGCCGCACGATGGGCTTTTTTCCGATATGCGCATACAGGCTGAGCTGCAAGCTATTGTCGGCCTCATTCTGAGAAGCCGCTTTTTTCTTGGTCTTCAAATCCGCAATGGCGAATTCTTCCTCTAAATCAATGACGCCCATGAACGGCAGCTTTTCACCGTCCGGCGTGACAATCTCAGTATGAATAACGCGCTCTGCCGCAATCGGCTTGACCGCAGGAATAAACAAACCGGTGGTCGGGTCGGGCTCTTCGCCCATGGCCACCTTGTGGTACTTCTTTGTCAGCGTGACGCCTGCGTCTTTGATTTCGCCAGGGTCTTCGTCGCTTAAAATATTGAAATCAACTTCTTTGATTTCTTCGTCGTACAGGTCGGAATATACCGCGACCATCTCTTCTGCTGATATCGAGCTCTGGTCTATGATATGCAGATGCAGCTTTTCTGCAGCTTTGTGAACCCCCCGCCCCTGCACCTGGTAGTACGTCGCCGGTGAGGAGCGTTCTAATACGTATTTCTGATAGTACGCCTCCCCGCATCGCATATATTGAGTAACTTGGGAAACCGACAAATAACCCCGCGGCAATCGGTCCTTAAACCGATCGTTGGGGTCACTTTTCGGCAGTCCTGCAATTTCCTCATTGTCGATGTCGTCGTACATAGCGCGTCCTATTTATCGGCAGAAATCAAAGTAGGGAATACTTCTTCCTGAGGGTCTTCCCACGGCCGAACTGTGCACGCGTGAAGGCCTTCCATTTCGGTAATGCAATCAAAACACGACGCGTCACCGCCCCACCAATGTACAAATCGATCAAAGTCTTTATCAAACCACGGCGGAACCCACGTCCCCGACCGAGCAATATGCACCGCTTCAACGTCGTATCGCGCAGTGTCGTGCGTCCAGTCTTTCCAAGTGGTAAATTTTACCGAATAGTCTTCGACTTGGCGGGTCTCAGAATTTTTAAATTCATGCAAACCCCGCCAATCGGGATACACCACTTCAACTGAACCCACTATGCCACTGTCAAGCGCAGCAAAAAGCCAATCTGCGCAATCGTAAGTTTTATCTTTCCGATGTTGTTTGATTGTCTTTAACGAATATCCCAAGTCGTGATGTGCGTCGAAATGAAGCACGTGCAGGGGCTCACAATCATTATCATGGTAAGCGTCATCTACCGTGTAATACGCATGGCGATGGGAATCTGAATAATTGACGTCGTATCTTGAGCCGCCCAAGCGTTTTTTCACATCGGAATAAAAATCAGACGGCGCTACGCAGTTTTTGCGTGTGATTTGATAGGGGTCGAGTCCCGCCCTTTTGAAATGCTGAAAACGGACAGACCACAGTATGTCTTGCAGCGCCTCCGACTGTTGTTCGCCGTGTCCCCAGTCAAAGAACATGCTCAGCGGCATTTTTTCGCCCGTAGGTATGGTAATATATCCGGCACTTTCCACTTCGCAGCCGCGATAGAAAAAGAAATCCCAATCAATCGACAAGACCGTCTTAATCATACTTTACAACCTCAAAATTAGCGGGCAGTTCTTCCCGAAATTTCTTCATCAGCTTCAAGGCCTCCGCTTCGGCCTGTTCCCTGCTGGTGGCTTTGTTATACTGCCCAGCAAAATCACCATCTAGCAGCAAAAAGGCCCGCCATTGGCCCTCGCGGCAGGTGACATACGCTTCAAAGGGATACACCCCATTTTCGCCTTTGACCTGAAGGCGGTCGACCAAAAAGATTTCTCTATCCCCGTGGTTTTTGGACATAGCGTTCACTCTCTGCGCGGAGCCGTTGGATTTCCGCGACGTCCTGCACCTCGTCCTCAGGCCGGCGCCCGCGGTGCGTCGGGTCTAGCAAGTCCGTGAAGCTCAGCCGAGGCTCTTCCTGTGGAAGGACCACTTCAATGGGCTCTTCGGAGTCCTCAGACACCAGACGCACGGCGGGGCCCGCCGTCACACGCGGCGAAGGCGGCGAAGGCGGCGCGGGGGGTGCATCGGCGATCTCCGCTTTGACGATGAGCCCGGTCGGAAACGCCTGGGAGAATGCAGCGCAGAGCTCCTCCATGTTCTGCACTTCAAAACCGGCCTTCAAAAAATAATCGCGAATCATCTTTTCAAGGTCGTGCTGTTCAAATTCTAGATTGATTTTCATGGGAGGCTCCGAATCGTGGCAGTCTCACGACGCATTTCGCGGTCGAATTTACACTCATCGTCGTAGAGCTTGATATTGTACTTGTGACAGCGCTGATAATAATCATCACACGTAGCACAGATGGCGCTACTCGTCACAAGACGCGAAAAATCAATCTTCTGATCAAGCGCCTTAACTTTCGACTCGTCAATCGTATGTTTGCCGATGAGCCGGTACACCATGACTTTACGCGACTGCCCGATTCGGTAATTGCGGTCCAGTGATTGCAAGTAGTGTTCAAGGCTCCAAGGTAAATTATAGTAAATGGTATAGTTGGCTGCGTTCAGTGTAATTCCGATGCCAACTGAAACCTGTCCCAAAAAAACACGACACGCAGGGTCGGTATTGAAAGAGTCCATCTTCTCTTGCAGTGCGGTGCGCGAAGCACCTCCTTGCAAGCGAACCAATTTCACTTCCAATTCTTTTACCGCGTTTTCAATATCATTTAGCTCTGTGATGAAGTTGGCCCAGACGATGACTTTGTTGTCGGGGTCCTGCAGAATCATCTCCAAGATGTCTGTGAACGCCTCGAGCCGTGCATTTTGCACACTGCGCAAGATGTGCAGGTCGGGTTCTTTTTTCACGACCAAACAGCTTTGCGTGTACGGTTTAATATCCTGAATGCTGCATGCCGACACCTGCGAGCAGCCGTTGCAAATACCTGGATTTTTGCGCGTAAGATTGACAAAGCCGCTGCTGGCTTGATCGACCTTATTGAGCAGCGTAATCGCTTCGTCTGCAATAACGTACGGCTCGAGGGTCGGCCCCGTGGTAACGTTGAGCGTGCCGGCGATAATCTGCTGGCGAACTACTGCGCCCTCCCCCAATTGCCGCTCTCGTACCAATTGGTTGTAAACGGTCTTTTGGTCTCTGTCGATCTGAAAGGGAACATCGATAATGGTCTGGTCAGGCAAATCCAAGCATTCTTCTTTGGTTTTGCGCAGAGAGACAAGCTGCACACGGCGATTGAGTACGTCGAAGTTTTTGTACCCCAGCACCGTGCGCGGCATCATTTCTTGTTCTTCCCACGCATAGAACAAGCCAAACTTTTTCCGAAACGCCCACCACGTTTCCGGGGTGAGATATTTTGCCAAAAAACGCAGCTGCGGATAAAGGTCATACGGAGACCCAAGCGACGGCGTACCCGACAAAAGGACGCGGCGGTAGGCGCGCTGGGCCAAGTGCGTTGCCGCCATCGTGCGCTTAGACGAATGGCTCTTCATCTGATGAGACTCGTCGGCGACAATGCAGTTGTACTTTATTTTCAGAATTTCGTCAGCGTACAGCGCCGCGGTGGCGTACGTCACGACCGTTGCGATGGGCGCGCGCTGTTGCGCTTGTCGAATATTCTCGAGCTTTTCTTCTTTGCTTCCCGACAGGACAATAACGTCATTGATTTGACCGTGTTTTACAAACTCATCTGCCCACGTCGACAGCATGACGCGGGGGCAGAGAATAAGCAGACGGTCATCGGTGAGGCGCTGGAAATCTACGGTAATTTTGCATTTACCGAGCCCCGGCGAATAGAAAAGACCTGCCCGAAGACAGCGGTACAGGTGCAGCACACCCTCCTTTTGATGGTCATAGGGCGGCGTCACGAACTGGAAGTGTTGCGGCAGCGTCGGCGGCGTGTCTTCGGTCAGTACGTGGGCTTGGGCGCGCGGGGTCAGCTGGAGCTTCGGAAATGCCTTCCGCAAAGAACCCAGCACGATTTGATGAAATGGGTAAAATGCAGGAAACCGCCAGCGCTGGTCGTGCCCAGAGTAGGTGCCGGCGTAGACTTTTTTCACTACACTTTCGGTAGTTTGTAGCGTAAAAACAGGCGTGCCGTAGAGTGCTGACAGGTCAATTACGGGGTGCTGCATGATTGGACCAGGTTTTCCAGAATTTCCGGGATCGCGCCAGGCCGCTGGTTACGCGAATCCGATGAATGACTACATCAGTAGCTTCGCGCCCCGCCAGCTCAAGCAACTGTTTCGATGGGTCGAGTACCTGTATTACAACTCGCCACATATTTTTGCAGCGCTCAAAAAATTCGCAGAGTACCCCGTCACAAACGTCACCATCGAGTCGAGTGACGAATCGCTGAAAACGAATTGGGACCGCGTTCTTCATAAGCATCTCAAGATAAAGCACGTCTCGATTGCGTGCGGTCTCGATGTACATTTATATGGAAATTCATTTATTTCCATGTATCACCCATTCAATCGGTTTTTGATCTGTGAGAACTGCAAGGCACGCACGGGTATCAAGAAAGTAAAATATAAGTTTGAGATTAAGAACCTGACTTTCACATATCCGTGCCCCAGCTGCAGTCAGATGACCGTCGGTCGCATTCATGACGAGAAGGCCGCCGACGAAAAGCGCATGAACATCATTCGGTGGGATCCGAAGCAGATTGACATCAATCACAATCCCATCACGAATGAATCAAAATATTACTATACCATCCCGCAGGAGGATAAGCAGAAAGTTCAAAAGGGAGACGCGCACCTTATCAGCACCATCCCTTACGAGTTCCTACGCGCCATTAAAGACGACAAAGTATTTGAGTTTGCAGACGGCGCGATTTACCACATGAAGATTCCGGCCCCCGCTGGCATCTCGTCGCAGTGGGGTTTCCCTCCGCTCACTACAACTATCAAGCTGTTCTTTTATACCGCCATCCTTCGCAAGGCGAATGAGGCAATTGCATTTGAACATATTCTGCCATTTCGGGTACTACACCCGGCGCCCATCAGCGGCGCTGCGGACCCGGCGACGACCCTCAATCTGCAGCGCTTTCGTGAAGAGCTGACCAAGAATATCCGGCAGTGGCGACACGACCCCAACCACATCATGTTTTCGCCGGCAGCCCTTGGCGTTACGATGATGGGCGGTCAGGGCCGAAGTCTACTGACGCTCGGCGAAATTAAAGAAGCCGAAGAAGAAATTATTGCAGGTCTCGGCATTCCACGAGAATTCCTGTACGGCGGCCTGTCCTTCACCGGCTCTTCCGTCACCCTGCGCATGCTAGAAAATCAGCTGGAGACGTACACCGGCCAGCTCAATGAGCAATTAAATTGGATTATCGCGCAAGCATCCAAAGTGCTCGGCTGGAAAACGGCGGAAGCGAAATACACGCCTTTCAAGCTCATCGACGACACCATGCAAAAGCAGACCATTTTGGCGCTGCACCAAGCAACGCAGCAAATCTCGAACACAACGCTCTACGATATGAACGATATCGACATTACGAAAGAGCGGGACAAGCGCATGCAAGAAGCGCTCGACGAAACGCGCTTTCAAATGGAGCTGTCGCTCAAGACGCAGAAAATACAGACGTCGCTCGCCGCACAAGCACAGCAGGACGCACAGAACGGCCAAGGGCTCAATTACAACCCGCAAGCCGTGCTGGCGCAGGCTGAGGGCATCGTCGACCAGATGTCGAGCATTGATCCAGGCTCGCAGAAGTCCATGCTATCGCAGCTCTCGCAGGAAGACCCGGTCATGTACGCCGTGGTCAAGGACCGCTGGCAGACCCGTCAGACCATGGAAAAACAACAGGCCGTCACGATGATGCGGCAAAACGGGCAGGCTTAAAATGATAGACTTTCTCAAATCTATTGAAAATGCGCATAAACTTCCTGAGGATGGCTCGAGCCCTATTCCTGATGTTTTTTCTAATCCCCAATTTCATGAGAGATTAGTCGACAAAGTTCCTGCAGGCACCGAAGACGCGATTGCCGGCGCGACGCGGTACAATTTTGAATTTCGCTGCGCCCGACTGGTTATCGGCAAAGAGCAGGTTGATTTTGCCAACGGCCAGGCGATTTACGAGTCGAGTGACGACTCCGAGCGCCTGAGCGAAATCATGAATGACTCGCTTTTGGGCCGCGCCATTATCAACAAGCGGCTCGAAACCTTCTTGAAAGATGGCACGATCGTGCTCTGGCTCGAATGGCTCGTTCCAATTATTCCGCCCATTGGGGCTAAAAAAGGGGACGTTCTAACAACCGAAGAGTTGCTCTCGCCAGAACCACGCTCTAGCGAGAGCAAGGAACTACCGAACTTCAGCGCAACGGAATCGGATTAACGTCCACCTTTAACCCCCTAATGTTCAGTCAGGGGGTTTGAATCTTGTTCTGTTTGCCTTTTTCGATGGTAGTTATAGCTGCATTTCTTACAAAAATTAGGGGTCTTCCAACTACGACCCTGATTAACTCGCTCAGCAATTTTCCCGAGCGGAATATCAATGACGCGCTGGCACGCGTTACAAATGAATGACTCAGCACTTAGCTGCTGCCAGGTACCCGGATTCTTCTGCGCCACACTCTGAATCACGCCGGGCACGGTATAATCTATATACAGGCCTACGCGTTTTTCCTGAAAACAACCACACAAATATTCGGCCGCTATGGGCCCTATCGTGTTGCACAACGGGCAGGCGCGTGCAGTAGGCCGCTCCCCCAGTTGCCATACTCTTATCCAAAACGTGCCCAACTCGATCAACTCGTCGGGCGTCAGTATTACTGACTTTTGCGCGATTAACGCGCACGCATTATCTATTCGATGCGAATATACGCCCCATACACTTATCATTGCGACTTCGAGTCCAACTCCGTCGAGCGCGGCGGGGGCTAGTTGTTGGACGACCACATTGAGCAGCTTTAAGGCATCGTGCCTAGTCAGCGCCACACGGCTCTCCTCTATCAAGTTACAGCGACAACCCACTCGATTGTCCACCTTCTTTTACCGCGTGCGATTGCGTATTTAGAATGTAGTGACGTATACTCCAGGGGTCATGACCCCAAAGATTACACCGGTTTTGCTGCATCTCCCAAGCGCGCGGGAAGAGATATACCGTAAAACCATGGGGGGTCTGGAGAGCTTATTTCCGATTATCGGTCGAAACACGACGCTTGAAGTAAGAGACCTCGCTGTAAAGAAAAAGGAATATTCGTCAAACGACGAAAAAAATGCGCTCCTGAGCGGCCGTACGTTGCATGAAGCGATTCAAGGCACGTTGACGCTGCGAGAAAACGCGAGCGGCAAGGTGCTCGACGAGCGGCAACATACACTGATGCACCTGCCGTATTTCACGCCGCGCCGCACTTTTATCGTTGGTGGCAACGAGTATAACATCCCCTCGCAATTGCGCCTCAAGCCCGGCATTTATACGCGCGAGCGGAATAACGGGGAGTTTGAAGCCGCATTCAATCTGAGCAAAGGCAGCAATTTTCGACTTTCTATGGAGCCCACCAGCGGCAAGCTCCACATGGAGTTCGAAAACTCCAAGGTGCCCCTCTACACAGTCCTTCGCGCACTCGGCGTGCCCGACCCAGAAATTAAGCGCTACTGGGGCACAGGCATCAAAGAGCTCAATGCCAAAGCTTCCCGCGAAAAAGAGGACGTGGTCCTTACCAAGCTAATTTCGAAAGTAAAGCGGACCGCAGAGACGATGCCCGCCACGATCGAAGCCAAGCGCAAATATATTTTCGAGTATTTCAAAGCCACCCGCATGGACCCCAAGGTCACGGCGCGCACGCTCGGAGTTGAATTTAACCACGTCGCGCCTGAAGCACTGTTGGTCGCCTCGAAAAAACTCATTGACGTACAAAAAGGTCTCGCCGAAGAAGACGACCGCGACAGCCTTGAATTTAAAACCATTCACTCTGTGGACGATTTCTTTCGCGAGCGGCTGGATAAAGAAGCGCGGCGCACTATCGGGCGGAAGCTCGGCATGCAGCTTAACTACGCCAAAGAAAATACTATCAAGAGCATGGTTCCAAGCTCCACGTTCACAAAAAGCATTAACAGCTTTATCGTACAATCTGCAATTTCCAATCCGCCGACGCAGATCAATCCGGTCGAGATTATCGACCAAGCCATGAAGGTCACGTCGCTTGGCGAAGGCGGCATCAGCAGTACGCGCGCTGTCACCAACGAATCTCGGAAAGTGCACAACACGCACCTCGGCATCTTGGACCCCGTGCGCACCCCTGACGGCGCCAAGGCCGGCATCGATATTCGCGCCACCATGGCAGCGCATCGCGACGAAGCCGGAAATCTCTATACCCTGGCGACGGACGCACGTACGGGCAAATTGTCGCATGTCGCAGCGACTGTCCTTGCACAGAGCCACGTCGCATTTCCAGGGCAAACGCATCGCGCAAATTGGGACGTAATTCACGGCACGGAAATTAAGTCAGTAGCCAAGAATAAAGTCGATTATATCTTGCCCAGCCCCACGCATATGTTCACGCCCACGACGGCGCTCGTGCCTTTTCTAAATGGCATGCAAGGAAATCGCGCCATCATGGGCGCCAAGTTCCAGACGCAAGCGCTGCCCCTGGTGGACCGCGAAGCACCCCTTGTCCAGTCCGCCGCGCCCCGCGCTGGCGAAAGCATGGAAAAGGAAATCGCACGTATGATTGTGCCTACGGCGCCCATTGACGGCACCGTAGAAAAGATTGACGACGACTATATTTATATTCGGCCGCATGAGAAAACCGCAGCAGCCGACACGCGGCCCGAGCTCATCAAGCTTCATTACAACAATTACTTCCCGCTCGCATCGAAAACCTATTTACACAATGACATCCATGTAAAAGCTGGCGATACGGTCAAAAAAGACCAAACGCTCGCCGAGAGCAACTCCACAAAAAACGGGGTCCTAGCGCTCGGCAAAAATCTATCTGTCGCCTACATGGCATACTACGGAAAGAACTCAAACGATGCGGTTGTCATCAGCGAGGGCGCCGCGAAAAAGCTCACGTCTGAGCATATGTACAAAGAGTCACTGCCCAAAGACAGCGACACGGTGCTTGGAAAGAACAAGTACGGCGTTTATTACGGCATGCGTTTTAACAAAGCGCAGCTCGACAAGCTCGACGACACGGGCATCGCCAAAAAAGGCATTGCACTAAGCTACGGCGACCCCGTTATTCTGGGCTTGCGTAAATCAGCGCCTACACCCGAAGCGCAACTGCTGGGTAATTTCAACAAATCTTTGGTGAAGCCCTATCGAGACGTGGCCATTACCTGGGACCGCCAAACGGTCGGCTACGTGCAGGATGTGACCAACGCGGCACGTCAGGTCATGGTCACGATTCGTACGCAAGAGCCAATGAAAATTGGTGACAAACTCGCCAATAGATTTGGTGGAAAAGGCGTTGTTTCAGAGATTATCCCTGATGAGCGCATGATTCACGACGAGAGCAAAAAGCCCGTCGATGTTTTGTTTACGTCTGCCGGTGTCGTCAGCCGTATCAACCCCGCGCAGATCGTAGAAGCGGCGCTCGGTAAGGTTGCTGAAAAGACTGGCAAGCCCATTATCGTTCCGCAATTTCAAAAGGAAGATAATGTGCAGTTCGCAAAGCGCCTCTTAAAAGAGCACGGCATTAAGGACAAGGAAACTGTCTATGACCCGGTCGCCGGAAGAGATATCCCTAACATTTTCGTGGGACGTTCTTACATCCATAAACTCTTCAAATCCACCGAAACTAATTATGCAGCTCGAGGCGTCACCAACTATGACGCGAATCTTCAGCCCACACGCGGGGGTGACGAGGGTGCTAAGGGTCTCGGAAAAATGGAGATCAACGCCCTACTGGCACATAATGCTCGCCATGTTCTCAAAGAAGGGCTTACTCTAAAGAGTGAAAAGAGCGATGACTTTTGGCGCGCGTTTGAGTACGGCCTCCCTGCCCCGCCGCTGAAAACACCTTTTGTTGCCGATAAATTCGTATCGATGCTCAAAGGCGCCGGCATCAATGTAAATAAAGATGGGTCTGTCGTATCGCTCGCGCCCATGACGGACCGTGATGTCACGAATATGTCTTCCGGGGCGATCTCGTCACCGAGCTTAGAAAAATCAAAAAGCTTTATGGTGAACGCCAAAAATATGCAGCCTGAGTCGGGCGGTTTATTTGACCCGGTGCTCACAGGCGGTTTGAGCGGCGCGCGCTGGGCGCATATGGAATTGCCTGAGCCTATCGTCAATCCCGTGTTTGCAGATACGACGCGGCGTCTTCTGGGCATGAGCAAAAAGCAGCTCGATGACGAAGTGCGCAATATCGGCGGTCACGGCGTGCGAGACAAGCTTAATGCTCTTAAGCTGGCAGAGCTCGAGAAAAAGCTTTACGCGGATACAAAAACAAAGCGCGGCGCTGAGCTCGACAACGTCATCAAGCAATTAAAATCAGTACGCGCGCTCAAAGCCTTGGGCTTCGACAAAGCCGGCGACGCCTACACGCTCAGCAAGATCCCGATCATCCCGCCCGTCATGCGCCCCATTCTCCCATCCCAGCGCGACGGGTCCTTGCAGGTCGCTGACATCAACTACCTCTACCGCGACGTCGGCCTCGCCGGAGCGGCACTGCAGAGCAGCAAAGAGACGTTGGTGCCCTCCCTCATCAGCGACGGGCGGGCGCATCTGCATGACACCGTGAGCGCGCTCTTCGGCCTGACCCGGCCGACCAGCCCGCAGCTGCAAGGCCGAGAGGTGAAAGGCTTCATTGAGCAGATTTCAGGCTCTGGCTCGCCCAAGACAGGCTTTTTGCACCGAAAAATCATCAAGCGACAGCAAGATTTGACCGGCCGAGCCACCGCAACGCCCGATAATACATTGGGCATCGACCAGATTGGCGTCCCAGAGGACATGCTCTGGACGACCTACGGGAAATTCATCATGCGCGGGCTCATCCACCAGGGCTACAAGCCCCTCGACGCCAAAACCATGCTCGAAGACCGGCACCCGGCCGCCAAAAACGTGCTCGAGACCGAAATTAAAAACCGGCCTATGTTTGTCAATCGCGCGCCCACGCTGCACAAACATAATTTCGTCGCAGCCTACCCCGTTGCGGTCCCTGGAAAGTCACTCCGCGTCAATCCTTTTATGGAGCAGGGACAAAATCTGGACTATGACGGAGACACCATGCAGCTCCACGTGCCCGTCACCGAAAAAGCTGTCGAAGAGGCAAAGCAGCTAACGCTCTCAAATCTTCTGTTCGGCGATAAGCACCGCGATGACCTCATGGTGTTTCCTCAGCATGAAGCTATTTTGGGCGCCTATCTTTCGTCTGTCCCAACGGCCGGGGGCGCTATGCGCAAATTCAAAACTAAAAAAGAAGCCATGGACGCCTACCACCGCGGAGAAATCACGCTCACTAGCAACGTACAAATCGCGGAGCTTGATTAATGTCTAGCGCGGCCTACCAAAAAGGCGTCCATGCGGCGCTACAAAAAGTAGGGTTCATTGATCTCGTGGATGCCGAAGACCTACCCGAAGTGCTGGACGAAACGAAAAAACGCCAGCTCTACGCCCTACACCGTTTGAATTTAGCCGCAGGATTTCCCGCGGGCGGTCTCATCGAACAACCCCAGTCCTACGAGCTCTAATATGCCTTTCCAGTCGAAAGCTCAACGCCGCAAGTTTTACGCACTCAAAGAGCGCGGGCAAATGTCCCAGAAGAAAATAGATGAGTGGGAAGATAAAACACCTGCGAGCATTCCAGAGCGCAAGAAAAAAGCTTTCTTTGGCCAAGGCGCTTACTATGAAGGCCACTTGACCGCGCTCCAGAAACTAGGCCTCGACGCTGCAGCTTTCGAAGAGTTTGTACAATCGGACAATACCGATGATTTGTTCTCACAGAACCAGGCGGAAGACGAAGAAGCAGACCCCGTCGGAGGCGGCAAAAATAACCAAGAGCGGCTTCTAAGACAGCCCTCGCCGTGGACAGGCGCCTCACCGGTCATCCAGACTGAGCCCGTAGACTTCTGATATGCCCAAGACGCTGGGTCATTACCTGCTCGATGAAGCAGTCCCGCGCGCGTACCGCCCCAGTAAGGCGTATACGAAAAAAGACCTGCGCCAAAACATGGTGCGACTCGCAAAAGATGATCCGCAGAAATACACTGATACGATTACCAAGATTAAAGACTTGGGCGATCAGTTCGCCACCAGCATGGGTATTTCTGTCGGTCTCGACGATATTCAGCCTCTCTACAAAGAGCGCGACGCAATATTGAAGCCGGCACTCGAAAAGATTAAAAAAATAAAGAACTATGATGAACGTCGAATACTCATCGGTGCGACGCAAGATAAGCTCCTGCAGCACGCTATGGAGCACCCTGGAACCATGGGTGCCATGGCTCGTTCCGGTGCTCGTGGCAGCGCCCTACAGCTCATGCGTGGTGTAGTTGCGCCGGCTGCCAGCAGCGACGAAAAAGACCGGATTCAGCCTTGGCTCACGACGCATAGCTATGCTGAAGGACTGCGCCCTTCAGAGTGGTGGGCCAATAACCGCGAAGCGCGCATGGCGCAAATTAAATCCCAAGTCGAAGTCATCGAACCTGGTGACTTGTCGAAAATCTTGGTTAACAATACCAGTGACCAGATTGTCAGCATGCAAGACTGCAACACGCAAAACGGTCTGAGCATGAATGTTAATAGCCCGCATATTATGGATCGTTATTTGGCAAAGACACAAGGCACTTTTACGCGCAATACCTTGGTCGGTCCCCGCGTCTTGGCAGAATGTCAGAAGAAGAAAGTACAAAGCCTTATTGTGCGGTCTCCCATGACGTGCGAGGCACACACGGGGCTTTGTCAATATTGCGTTGGGCTCAACACTGTGGGCAAGCAGTCCAAAATCGGCGACAATATCGGCGTCAAAGCAAGCCAGTCCATCGGCGAGCCCCTGACACAGCTGGCCCTGAATGCCAAGCACGGCGTGCGCCTGTCTGGCTCCAACCCGCTCGATATTTCAGGGCTTGAGGGCTTCCGTATGATTATGGAATCCCCAGCGTCTTTCAAAAATAAAGCAACGCTTTCACCGCGAACAGGTACGGTGCGCGCAGTACATACGGCGCCGCAGGGCGGCTTTTACGTCACGGTAGAAACGGATAAGCTACATATTTTGCCTGGCCTCAAGCCTATTGTAAAAGTCGGCGATCAAGTGCATGCCGGCGACACGCTGTCCGAGGGCGTACCGAAGCCGGAAGAGGTTGTGAAGTACAAAGGCCTCGGCGCAGGACGCAATTATCTCGTCGGCAAGCTGCACCAGATTTACCAAGATAATGGTATTACGAGCGACCGACGGCACTTTGAAGTGCTCGCCAAGGCCACGCTCAACCACGTGAAGATCGAAGACGTCAATGACGAAGACGCCGCAGAGCACGGGCTTATGCGCGGTGACATCGTCAATTACAATACGTTCAGAAATATCGCTTCCGGGCGCGCGGAAACCACGCCCATCGATAAAGCCCAAGGCAAATACCTGGGCGAAGCGCTGCTCTATCACCTTGTGGGCACGCAGATTACGGCGCCCATGATCGAAGAATTAAAAAAAGCAGGTATCAAGCAGGTTAAAACGGCAATAAAGGCGCCCGTCGTGAGCCCCGTGCTGGCTCCGGCGACGCAAAATCCGTTGCTCAACCCGGATTGGCTTGTACGCTTGGGCCACCGATACCTGAAAAAATCCCTTGTCGAAGGAGCACAAAAAGGGCAAAAGTCAAATATTCACGGCGCGCACCCACTGCCAGGCCTCGTGTTTAGCGCGGAGTTTGGCGAAGGCGAAGCGGGCCGGTATTAACGGTTGGGAAAAACCAAAGGTTACACTACATTTCTCGTGGTTTCGTCCAGAGGAGCTTGCTGCCAATGACTGATTCTCCCCTCTACAAGCGCGCTTTTGTCCGCGGTCTCAATGCCGAGCTGATTCGCCAGGGTGTCGTTGTCTATCCGAGCAAAGAAGCTGCGGACCAGACGGCCGACTTTATCGCTGACGAGTCGGGGATGCCGGACCCCCAATCTCAGGGCGAACGGCTTGATATTAAGGTGGCCTCGGCCCTCGTCGACTTCCTGATTCGCGGTGCTGACGAGCAGTGCAAGGCTGTCGGCAACAAGTACAACCCTCAGCTGTCGAAGACGGCTGCCGCGCAAGACCCTGCCGAGTGCGCATACGCAGACTCCATTTCGCTCATGGAAAAGTGCGCCGCGGAGAGCGAGGAAAATACGCTCGCTGCCGCGGCAAAGAATTCTGACGCCGCCGAACGCGAGCTGCGTGAGCGTCCTGAGGGATACGCCCATACCGGCCCCGGAAACTACGAGGGTAAGGGCGAAGCACCACAGGGTAAAGAGCGTGAGCCCACGGCGCCCGGTACCGAGAACAGCAAAAAGGTTCCCGGCACAAATTCGGTCATCGAGAATTCAAAGACCAGTGCCCTTCAGGACATTGTCCGTCGGGTAGCCAAGACCGCTGGAAATGATATCGGCGACCACGGCCCAAACGACATGCCTAGCGCGGCCGAAAACTCGGACGCCTTGCGCAATGAAATGGAAGCGCGCCCCGAGGGATACGCCAATTATGACGGCGCCATGGGCAACACGGAAATGTCCATTCCCGCTGATGCACAAATCGGCGAAGAAGAGGAACACCCCGACGTCCAGTCCACGCCCGAGACGAGCGGCACCAATTCCGTCATTGACGCTGTGGGCGGCGTAAAGTCCGCCTTTGATCAGCTGTTCGAAAATACGGCGCGGCAGCTTATCCCATATCTGCCTGCGAAAATGGACGAAAATCAAAAAGTCGCCCACGTTCGCCGCGCCATGGGACTCGATGTCGCAGAACGCGCAGGATACCTCGGGTCTTTGTACCTGAAGCTCGGCGCAGACCAGGCCAGCGCCAAATCAGTGCATGACCACTTTATGAAAAAAGCCTCGGACGACGAAGAGGCGACCAAGCGCGAGCGCAAGGAAGAAAACGAAGACAAAAAGCCTGCCGGCGAGTCTGCAGACCGCCCAAAAGATGAACAGGCGGGCAAATCCGTGGAACTCCCGTCGTTCATGACCAACGACAAGAAAGAGGCGTCGGCCAAGCCGCGCCCCGCGCAGGGCTCTTTGACGAACATCCGTGAGCGCCTGCGCTCACTGCACGCATAAATCCAATGCGGGTCCCTTACCACGCGCTGCAGATAGGGCTCGGCCTTATCGAACAGAAACTCGCATCCGCCATAGACATGGCGCCTTTTTTGGAAGGCTCCACGGCTACCGAATTGCCGACGGTCACGGAATACCCGCATAAGAGCAATACCGCCCGCCTGCGCCCGCCCAAAATTGTCACCACCCGTTGAGGAATTATGACGGTTAAGACCGCACTTATTTCTCCTGCGATCGCGGCTCAGCAAATGGCTCCGATGGCGCAGGATGAAAACCGTTTGTTCGAAGATAAATTTGGGCAAATGGCCTATCAGGCATTTTCGTCTAAATTTCCTGATTTGGTGCCGGACATCGTCACGTTCAAGATCCTCGATACGGATATGGACGACGGCTCAAGCTGCGGCGCGTTCATTCTCGAGCAGGAAGGGGAATACCTCTATATCCCCGCGGTACTTTCTGAAAACGAGCTCAAGCCTTTTGACATGGTGTACGTCAAGTCACGGGATATTTTTGTCCCCCTGACTACCAAGTGGCTTGAAGAAATTCAGAAAAATACTATTTCTTCACTTGGCGAAGGCGCGCAGCTCCCAGAAACGGTTGCGCGCGATGTCGATATTCGAAATGTCGTCACCCCGCCCACTGCAGCCGGGCGCCATAGCTACGCAAGCGTCTCGTCGCAGGCAAAAATGGCAGCCCTTGCCAGTGAGCCGCTAGGCCGGCGCTTGACGAAAATTGCCATTGGCAATTTCCCCGACCCCAATGGGGGTGGTGGCGGCGCCGGGGCACAAAGCCAATTCGACCCGCAGGCATGGGCCGGCTTTGTCCAGCAGTTTCAGACCACGCAAGGCACGTCACCCGGCCAGGCCCTCGACCAGGGCTTTATGGATATCGACGCGCTGAGCAAGCTCTACAAGGCGCATACCAAAGCGTGGTCCACGCCTGAGCTCCCCGCGCAACAGCAGGCGCAGGCCGAAGCAGCGCCACAGGGAATGCCGCCCGGAGACCCCGGCATGCAGACCATGGCGTCTGTAAAAACAGCCAATGCTGCGGGCGTAAAAACCATCGGAAAGCGCATTGACGAAGCCCTGTCAAACGCGGTGCGTTCAGCCGGCGTCGGGGCTGTTACAGGCGGCGCCATGGGCGCATCCGACGGCGACTGGTCTGACGTTCCTTCTGCCATGGTGCGGGGCGGCGTAGGCGGCGCCTTGGTCGGTCCGATCGGAAACCTCATGGGTGAAGAGGTCCACGCGCGCTTTCCTGATAAGGTTCCGCTCGACGCGGCGCGCACCTACGGCCGGCTCGGTGGGGGTGTTTTCGGAGGCGTCGTCGGTGCGCACTCCGACCCTGTGCAAGTCCAGATTGTTCCGCAATATGGGGAAAATCCAGGAATTATGTCCCGCGCAACGGCGCTGATGGTGCCACCGGGCATCAGTCAAATGATGCGTATGGGATCTGACTATCAGTCAGGCTTGAAAGACATGGTCAAGCACGCGCTTGCACCGTCGGCGTATAAGCCTTTTTTGCCTGATTTTCTCAAAAAAGCACCCAACAACGTAAAGCAGGCGTATATCGAAGTGCTCGACAAAAACCCGAGCCTTCTCAAGCGCGCGACTGATATTTACGGAAGCGACACGCTCGTGGATTGCCTCAGCCCCACCAAAACGGCAGGGTCTGTGGAAATCAAAAAGCCTTTTCGCATGGTCGACCTCAACACGTCCCCGACGGAGTACAAAGATTACTTCGGTCAGGGTGCGCCATTCGCGTATCAGAATGTCCTCAAGCGCGGATATTACTATGAAGACCGGCGTCCGGGCCTCAAGCTCGCAGTGCAAGTCCAAGAATTTCACGATTTTCAAAATGCACTCGATACGGGTATTTACCGGCTTTATTCGTCGGATACCACGCCGACGGGGGCACTTGTCGTCGTAGAACCGCTCGACCTCTTTGGAGAAGATCGCGCAACCTTCCCGCATGACGCTTCTCGGGTAAAACCGATTCGGAATCGCATTCCGAAAACGGATTACAATCAAGAGCCCCACGCCCTTACGCGCAGCGAATTTGAGAACAAAACAGGCCCCACTGCCTCTCAGCTGAGCCACACGTTTAAGCGGCTCGCTATTCTCGAAGATCGCAGCTACATCACGACAGATAATCTTTTTGGCGAGCAGGTCAGCGAAGGTTACCTCAAGGGAACTTCCCTGTTTACGGCACTCAACAACGACGGTGGACGGCCACGTGCCGGGACCGGTGTTTTTGTAGGCCGCGTGCGCGGTAGCTATATCGCGACGATGCCGCTCGAAATCAAAGATGTAAATGAAGGCTCCGACGGCATTATTCGCGGGAAAATGGTCGATTGGTCGGGCTTTGCAAAGAAGCCTTTCCTCATCGATAAGCGCTCTACCCGTGGGCGTGCCATGCGTCCCAAGGACGGCCCGGTAATAATTCCGGCAAGCTGGGTATGGGTTCCCCTCACCAGCAAAAAAGAAGCGGGCGATTTCATTACCGACCCGAGCGCGCTGTCAGAAGTCGTCAAAGAGAAATTCTCAAAAGACGCCGATATTAAAATCGCCGCAGTGCGGGCTGACGGCAGTGGGCTTTTCGTCATCGACGACGCCCCTACTTCACACCAGAAGAGCGCCGCGCTTTATACGCTGGCGCAGAAGCATCACGTCCACGCGAGCGCAGCAGAAGCCATGCTCAAAATCGCGCAAGCCGAGGGCGTTTGTCGCGCATACCTCGTGACCCCCGAGGTGTACCGGCACACGCAGGCGCGCATCAAAATCGCGCAGGGCATGATGCCACCACAAGTTCCGCAGGGGGCACCCCCAGCAATGATGCCTCCGTCAATGCCGGGGGCTATGCCGCAGCCCTTGCCCGGTGATGCAGCACAGATGCCCCCCGCGGAACCTCCGCCACCACCCGCCCCGTCGCCTGTAGACCAGGCGTTTGGCGAGTCGCTGGACGGATTACAGCAGCAAATGTCGGAGCTGCAAGCGCAAATGTCGGTGCTGCAGTCCGTGCAGCAACGCGCCCAGCAAATTGAGATGGAACAGAGCGGCATGGCGCCCCCCGAAGCGGGCATGCAAGGCTCAGATCCCGCGATGGCCGGGCAAGGAGCACCGCCTGGCGCCGGCATGGACCCGATGGCCATGGGCGGGGAGCAAATGCCCCCAGAAGAGCAGCAGCTGCCCATCATGCGCACGGAAGAGCCCTCGGTTGAGGAAATCACCCAGCAAATCAGCCCGGATTTCCTCGAGTCGGCCAGCCAGCTCCATGAGACCGGCGCTTTTGACGCTGCGTCGATCGCGTCATTGGCCCAAAACAGCGGGTTAAAGCCGCTTACTTCACAATACGCGGCAAACCTTGAAAACTCAGTGGACGATTTGGGACGCACCCTGCTTACGCTGTATATGCAGGAATCCAAATTGAAAACACAGCTCGGTGACGAAACCTATCTCGACTTGGAAACACAACTGCGGGATACTTTTCATGGATTGGGGCGCCTAGTATTGTCGATGACGCACAATAGTGCGATGTTAGACCCCGATGCGACCCCCTAATCCACGTCACCGATTTGAAGCGATTAAAGCTCGCACGCTTGTTCCTGAGACTGAATATGAGCGGTCGCTGTACGTCATATTGCACGGCGGCCAAGCGCTTACAAACGTGTGCCCAAATCGTCCGTGGGACAATAACACCGTTATTGACCCGAGCGTAGAGTACCCGTACGGCGTCTACCTCTCGGAAGGTATTCGCCCCATTCTCGAAGCGTTCCTCATGGCGTCGAATAACGACCACGCCGTGTCGGACGCTTTGGGCATGCCCCAAGACGAAGTCGAAATCTACCGCACGTTGTTTTTCGACACTGCGGTTTTTCGCACACAACTGGAACGCATGCTGTATATGCAGCAAATTCCAGAGGGGCATCCGAACAAGCATTATTACAGCATCGCGCTGCGCCAAGGTCTTGAGGCTCTTCGGTGGAATTTCTGCCAGGAGAAAGGCGAAGTCGCGCCCGATACGGTGCTGCGCACGATGATGACCGATGCGTATTTCCGCGCGCTGGAGCACCGCGGCATGCCGTCCATCAGCAAGCAGGCTCGGGAGGCTGCAAAATACGCTAAGATTTCCTACGAATGCGCCAAGGCGCTCATTCAAAAGAGTGACCAACTCGACGCTGACGTGGAAAACCTGCGTGTGAAGTTCGAAGAAGTGCGTAAGAACCGCACGATTGAGGACTTGCAGCGCGATACCGGGATCGAAAAAGTTATCCACTAACGGAGGCGGCTGTGGGGACGTTCACGGAAAATGACTATAAAAAGATGTCGGAAGCCGTCGCCGATGACCTCATTCAAAGCAAGATTCCGCTCAACGACAGCATTAAAAAGCTCGCGAGCGCGCACGATCTAAATCAAGAGCAAGTCGGCCGGCTCTGCGAGGCGACGAACAACGTCACCTTCAATAAAATGTTTCAGTCGCGCGACAAGACCGCAGAGGATCGCATTATCGACTTCGATATTGCCAATCCGAAAGCTATTTTGTCGGAGTCGATTAAAGAAGCCTCCGTTTATGAGGAAGACCCCGGCGCGGCCATTTCCCTTTCCGAGTTTCGGCCCTTGCGTGACTCTGTGGGGCATTCTTTTGAAAAGGCGGCTGAAGACGCCGTGGCGTTGGCAGCTGAGCCTACGGTCTCACGTGAAAAAGCAGAACGCACTGCGCGTAAGACGCATGCGTATTTAAAGAATGAAAAAATTGCAGCAGAAATGCTATATGAAGACGCACTCGTGAATGTGCGAAATCAATTTAAGCGGCTCTACGCCGATCTGACTTTCGACAAGTTCGAAAAGCAGGCAGCAGCGCTTTACAAAGATGCTGCGGTCAAGCCCTTGACCGATTTGCGCCGGCTCTTGCGGCTGCCCGAAGTCACGTACGATTTTGCGCGACTGGAAAAGACCGCAGGCGTTGTCGATGACAGTGGCATTGTCTTCAAGCTTTTTTCAGATGCTGTCGACAGCTCCCAGAAAATCAACGTGCTCGATCGTGGAATTTCCAAGCTTGCAGGTTATTTGCCATGACCGATTTTAATGAAGTGGTGAAGAAAATCGCGTCTTCTCCGTGGAAGCGCTCGGTGTTTCAACAAATTCCAAATATGCTTTATAAGCATGCAGGGCTGGGCGACCTGTTAGGCACTGAAGGAAAGCGCGATATTGCCAAAAACGTCCTTTCTGGCGTAGGCCAGGCGAGCATTCTCGGGCTCGGCGGCTACGGCGCCGCCCGATTAATGGGCGACTCCGAAGGCAACGAAGACCGTATAAAAGGCCGGCAGTCGACTTTGGGAAAACTTGAGGCCGAGCAGCGCTATCGAAATAGCCAGCTTAAGCGCCTTGACCCCATGCACGCGAGCACTTTTGAATCGCTGCGCCAAGACCCGATTTTGGCAAAAGCTGACCCCTCACTTATTGAGGGAAGCTACAGCACCATGAAGAACTTCGCGCCGCATTTGGCCGCAGACCCCAATGCTACCCGCGCATTTTTGCAAGAATCTGCGCTTTATGGCAAAGGTCCAAGCTACGCCACCCTAAAGACGCTCGCAGAAGCAGAGCGCGCAGTTCAGCAAACTCGCGGAGGTTGACCCCATGGACGCGCGCATTCTGAAAAACGCTGTCGTACGAGATACAGTGCAGCGAGTACGTGAAACGGGGCTGCACAAAGTCGCTGCGAAAATGCACGGCGTTCCCGAAATCAATATCAAGACGGCCATGGCCGAGATGGGCAAAGCCCTGTACGCCCACCACATGAAACACCGCGCAATTCGCAGCGGCCTTCACGCCTTTGAATTTCTGGACAATGAGTAATGCCGACAAAAATCATTACGCTCGATGACCACTTCGCAACAGGCGAGCCGACGGTACAACTCGTCTCGACGTGGGGGCGTAATGGTAAGCTTTTGAAAGAAGCCACTAGTCTGCATAAAATCGCAGCCACCGCCAGCCCCGCGCTTGACTACATAAGCTCAGTCACGCCCGAGCCCGGAAAAAGCATCGTGCTTGTTGTGGGCCTCGGCGGGTCAGAGGCTTATGGCGCGAATCGCAACGGAGACGCTTTTCCGGCCGAGCCTGTTCGCGGCAAAATCGCGTCCGATGAAGTGCTCACAAAACATTATAAAAGCTACGAAAATGCCCACGTTTTCGAGCATCACGTAAATAAAGACCCGACCAAAGCTATTGGCCGCGTGAAAAAAGCTTTTTGGAATCCGCGTATGCAGCGGGTTGAGCTCATCGAAGACTTTATTCACGCCAAGGCCCCGCACCTGCTCGAAAAAATCGCGGCGGGCGAGCATCCAGCTAAGTCCATGGGTTGCGGAATTAAGTATGACGTCTGCAGCAACTGCGGAAACCGCGCAAAAACCCGCGGAGAATATTGCGACCACTTGAAATTCGCGATGAGTCGAATCGACCCTGAAAGCGGAATTCAAAATGCGGCGCTCAACCCAAGTCCTAATTTTTTTGATAGTTCTTGGGTTATCCGTCCTGCTGACCGCACAGGATACATGCTGAAAAAGGTAGCTAAGGACAATATTCCTGAGATTTACCTCAATAGCTACGACCTCGGCGAAAAGGCAACCATCCTCGCCGAGAAAGCAGCGGCGCTGGCCAAGGCCGCAGATATTGAAAAAATTCTCCAAGGCGAGCCCGTCGCCGCGGTGTCTTCGCTGGATAAAGGCGACGCCTCACTCATCAAAAAATATATGGATGAGTGTGGTTGCGACGCCGAAGCCCCGCACAACGGCGGCGCTGTCACGATCATGATTTCGTACAAGCCTTCTGAAGCCCTGGGTACCGCAGGTGCCGCAGAGCTCCCCTTGGGGGTCAAAGAGCTTGTCTCGTATTTCATGAAAAAGCTCGCGCCAGAGCTTGGCGGTGAAGACGTCCCAGAGACGATTTTAAAATCGGCCAACGATCACCTGGGGCTCGTCTATTCGATATACGCCGCATACCCGCGCTTCTACGACGACGTTATTAAGGAAGCCGGGCTTTACGCGCCACCGACGGTCAATGAGCAGCTCTTGAAAAAGCTTGCTAATTCACCGGTACCCAATTACATAGCACGACAGGTATTGCCGCCCGGCATGCAAACGCAGCGTGCAAATACCGATGTAATGAATTGGACCGATCCAAATACCGGTCAACGTTATCAGACGAACTACGGAACCGTGCAGAAAACCCACGATGCCCTCATTGAAGAAGGACTTCGCCAAAAAGCGCTCACCAGTGGTGCTTTGATGGGCGGGGGCGCCTTATTGGGCGGCGCGGCGTATGGGCTACGCCCCTTTAAAAATTCACGCCCAATGCGTACTGCAACGGGACTCGTCGGCGCAGGCCTCGGCGCACTTGGCGTCAAGAAGCTCTTTGACCCGACGCCTATCGCGGGTCCCAAAATTATGACCGATGAAGGCGAGACCATTTCAGGTTGGACTGAGATGGTTCCGCAGACGAAGCTCGGTTTCGAGTACGTGCGAACACGCGCAAACGAGCACCCCCGCAGGCTCAGCGCAAAGCTTGCGGAAAGTCTCTTTGCTCAGCTAAAACATGCTGAAATTCAAGACGATTTAAGCCCGTTTCTGGGGCCGACTTTGGATTTTAATGAAGCCGCTCGGCTACTTGGCGATTCGATTTACCGAAACGCTAAGTGACGAGTCTTGTTTCAGAAATTGTGCCACCCTAAGATTCACCACGAACCCCGGCGAGGGAGCCCATGTCCGATAACGCTTTCGCACGAATTTTGGCAAGCCTTGAGAGCGCTGACGGCGGTGTCACGGAAAAGACCGCCTCTGAAACTGAAAATGCCCGGCCTGATCCCGCCCAGCGGATGCTTCAGACGGTGCGGTCTGTTTCTGCGTCGCTACAGCCCACCACCAAAACCGCCACCACCAAGGCAGAGTCGAGCGTTGCCGGGGACCTCAAGCGCATGGCCAAGCAGGCACAGGCGTCTGAAGCCGAAGCCATGACAAAGCAAGCGCACTTTCTCGGCGCCGCGGTCTGCGACGGATTTATGGAGCGCTTTGCCCAGTACGACGGCGCGCTCAATCAGCTCGGTGTGAAAACCGCTTCTGAAAATGTCCCCCAAGAGACCTTGAAGAAGGTCGCCGAAGCTGCCTACAACAAGGCCGTCGAGGACATGGAAAAGCACGCGCAGGATGAATATACGCGCGGCTACAACGACACCCTCGAGCACATTCATAAGACCGCCAGCGATATTCACTATATCGGGCAGCAGGCTGCGCACGAATTGATTAAGCAGGCTAGCCAGCAGTCATGAGCCGATTTGCTTCCATCGAAGCGCTCGCTGATGAAGTGCTCGCCACCGTCATCAAAGAGGCGCAGGTAAAAACGGCTTCGGCAAAACCGAAGGCTACGAAACTCGTGGTGCCCACCGCCCGTGAGCTTCGAAAACTCGCCGAGGATTTGCGCGCAGCGCCCGAGGAAGAAGAAATCAGCCCGGAAGAGCTCGCCGCCTTTAGTGAAGACCCCGAAGTGATGGAGCTCTTGCAGCTCATCGAAAGTAATCCTGAGCTTCTTGCACAATTGATGCAGGAAGAAGGCATGGACGCGCCCGATATGCCGCCCGAAATGGCGGGCGGAATTCCGGGTGAACCTCCCGGCCCGCCTCCCGGACCCCCGCCCGGAATGCCGCCCGGCGCTCCACCCGGTGGCGATTTTCCGCCCGTCGTCGAGGAAGAAGAGGAAGACGACGAAGAAGCTGGGGGAACCCCGCCCAAAAAGGCGAAGGAAACGAAAGAAGCCAGCACCAGTGCCGATTTAAGGAAACTGGCGGCCACGCTTCGGCAACAATCCGCGCGCACCCCACAGAAACGCATTAAAGCTGCCGCTATGTTACACGCAGCGACGGGCATTCAACATCTCGTAGGGGGCCGGAAGTGAGCCTTACACGGAAAAAGCTCGCCGAAGTGTTTGACGCTTTGGCAGACTATGTCGAAGAAATTGAACTGCAGAAGCATGCGGCTGTGCAGTCCGAGCGAAACTCGCGCATTGATAAGATCGCAGCGAGCTACGAGCATTCCACGGGGGAGGCATTCCCGGAAACCATGCGCAAAAAATTGGCAGCGCTCGACGCCGACGCGCTTGATCATTTGATGCGCACTTCCAAACATGCTGACGAATCCCCGGAAAGCATGGGGGGTCCTGCGGAAATCTCGGCAGGCTCTCAACCCACCACGGTCAAGGAAGCGGCTGCCCAAGCCGAGGACCAGTTTCTAGCTTGGATCGTTTCCTGATTTTTTAGCTCGTTACCCTGAAGAGGACGAAAATGGCCGCCGTTAATGACAAGTTCGACGTATTGCGCGGGTGGGAGCCTGGCGGTGACGCCAGCATTGATCAGTCACTTCCGCCTATCAAGGTCGGCGGTGTGCCGGTCACTCTTTTGCCGGGCTATATCGTAGCGCTCAACGCCAATACCGAAATCGCTGCCGCGACGTCACCCGCCAACGTCGGACTCGGCACGGCAACAGAGCCGCTCGTCTATATCGTTGTCGAGGGTAACGGTGTAGACACCGCCCCTCGCTTTGTCGAGAAGGTCATGTGCCTTCGCGGCAAGCTTACGGTGAAAACCGATAAGCTCGGACCGAATCAGGCTTTTCCGGTTAATGGAAAAGTCACCTACAACAATGGTCTACTCATGGACCATGCGCCGACCGCAACGACGCACAATATCGGGACCGTCCTGGCGAATGACTTGGCCGCGGATGGCACTGTCACGGTCGAGTTGGATCTCTGATTCCTAGCCTTCCCAAGACGGAGTGTAAGACCCATGGCTAACGCGATTGTTCGTACGGAAACTGAGAAGGTTTCGGCTCAGTTTATTAACTCCAATTTCGTCCGTAAGCTCGACCAAGGCATGGTCAAGGAAGCTACGGAGTCGGGCAGCGCGTTTATCCGCACAAAACTCCGTCAGGAAGCTTTTGTCCGTGAAATCCTGCCGCCCATCCTGCTTCAGGATGACGAAATCGACCGCGACGAAAACACCGATCAGCCCAAGAAAATCGTCGAGAAGGAACCCGACTCGACCGCGACGTTCGTGCCTTTCTACGGCACCGGAACGCGCACGATTTTCAAGGGTCCCCGGTACGCGGTGTACTTCGGCAAGGTGGAAACCCAGCGTTTCCGCAAGTCGAAGTTCGAGCTGATGACCTACCAGAATGATATTCGGAAAATCCTCGCCGATAACGCGGTGAAGGATATGGCCGACCAGGAAGACCGTAAGTTTATCGATACGGTCAACCAGATTCTGGTGACGGCGCCAAACCAGGTGGTGCAGGCCACGGGTTTCCACTCGGGCGCGTTTAAGGTCGGCTTTCAGAATCTCGTCAAGCGCCGCACGCCCATCGGCCGAATCGTCATGCTCAAGTCGACCTTCATGGAAGCGCTCGACTTGCCTGCGACCACGGTAGGTGATGACATCGCGTCAGCGCACTACCGCGATGGTGTGGAAAAGGAAGAGCGCCTTTGGGGCTATCCGGTAACCACGACCATCAAAGAAGACATCCTGATGCCGCAAAACGGTGCATCGGCCTCCATCTACATCTTCGCGCCGGAAAACTTCTTGGGGAACTTCTTTCTCCTCCAGGACGCGACCCTATATATCAAGCAGGAAGCGGACATCATCTTCTTCCACAGCTACGAAGCGCTCGGTATGGGTATCGGTAATACTGCCGCCATTACGCGCGTTGATATTCTGTAAAAGGAGTCGTTTTATGGGTATACGTCGCCTGCGTCTTGTGCGTGAAAGTATTTTGGATCTTCCCCAATTTCGCGACGCAAGTAACCAGCCGTTATCCTTTCGACCCGATTCCCCGCTCGCCGTAATTTCGGATGACATCGCTGACAACGAGCTCATCCAGAATTACCTCGCGCAGGGCATTCTTGTCGAAGTCGACGAGAATGGAAAAGTGCTACCACCTCCTGCCGCACCGGCGCTTCAGTCGGATGCGGAACGCGGTGTTGCACCTCGTCGAGAAAACAGAGGCGCCGGGGCCAACCCCGAAGACGGCACTGCGCCCAAACAAAACACCACCACCAACCCTGCGCTGACCACGACGGGCATGCCCCGTGACCGACAGTCGCGCGGCGCAGGCGCCAACCCCGAGGACGGCACCGCGCCGCGCCCCGGTGGCGTTGTCCACGCAGGCACCAACCAGGTTCGCCTGGATGCGCCCAAGCAGGACATCAAGAAGGGGGAGCCTGCGCCATCCGCCATCGACGAGAACTCGCCCACCATGCAGGCGGCGAAGGCCGAGTCGGATATGCGCGCGGGTCTCGATGAGCACGGCAATTTGCGCCAACCACCTGGCAATGCAGACGCCGCCTCCGCAGAAGAGCTTGCATCCCGTCGCGACCACAGCACAATGACTGCTGAGAGCGCGCCCAAAACCACGCCCAACGTCGACACCGAACAGAACCCGGACGCCTCCAGGGGCGGCTACGGCTCGAAGCGGCAGAAGCGCTAAGCGTACCCCCTCACACAAAGCAGCTCCTATCGCGCGCTCTCCCATTGCTGGAGCGCGCGTTTTTGTTTAAATTGGAGTTTGCCATGCCCAATACGCAAACGATTTATTGGAAGCCAAGCACGTCTCCCAACGTCGTAGCGTACGAAATCCTGTATAGCGATACGGGAATTCAAGGTCCCTATACGCACCGGGATTACGTGCTCAGCGACATCCCCGGCCCCAACTGGAACGCGACCGAAGAATATCATTTTTTCAACGACGTAGAAAATCCGAGCCGTTATTACCGCCTGCAGACCGTGGACCGTTACGGAAAAGTTTCGGGAGAAAATGGCCCGCCACCTTTTCAAGCGGGAAATGATCCGGTGCAAGCACCGAATATGCACTTCGTAGCGCTCTCGTCGGATATGGGGCCTGGAAAAGATTACCGGTACGTCAGCCCCGGAGGCAGCAACATCCGGGACGCCACGGTGCGCGTATTTCGTAAGATCGACTGGGTCACGCGTCAGCACAACAAAATCATCGGCTCAACGACGACGAATGCTTGGGGCCACTGGTCGCCTATATTCGTTGAGCCGGGTGAGACCTACGTAATCGTGTTCAACAAGGCATACGAGTACGGTCCAACGGCTGTGGAACTCACAGTTTAATGGCCGAGGAAAATATGCCTGTTGTAGGACAAACCGTCGTCACGATTCCGATCCTTACCTCGGACCACGTGCGGCGGTTTCTCCGCGATTACCCGCATAAAAATATCATCATTGACGATGTTGAATTTGACCAGGACGAGATAAACCAAGGCATTGAGATGGTCACTTCGCGATTTAACGCGATGACCCCTCAAAGCCGCATGCGCGCCAATCAGTGGTCAGAACATCTCAAGTTCCCGCTCATGCAGGCCGTCGCGGGTTATCTCATTCGAAGCGCTGCGATCTTGCAGCTTCGAAATCAGGCGACCTACCAGGACGGCGATATTGCGCCAGTGGGTGTCGACGACAAATTCCCGCTCTACATGCAGCTGGCGCAATATTTAGACGACCAAGCCATGCAGACGTTCATGCTCATCAAAGCGCAAAATAACCTCGAAGGCATGTACGGGAGCCTTGGCAGCGGTTATGCGTATGTAGGTCGCTATCACCGCTAATCTGTACTAAGATTAGCTGCAATGCCGCCTTCTATTTTTTATCTCCAAGGTCAAGAAGACGCGCTGCTCAAGCTCGGAGCGCGCGTTTTGCCCCCTATCCGCACGAAAATTCGTAGCGAACATGAGCCCATTAAACAGGAAAAACCTTGGGAACCGCCCAAGACGCCCAATCCGTTTGATAAGGTGGATGCGCGCGATCCACGAAAGCCACGCCGAAAAGCAGCAGCATTCACGAACATTATGAAATCGATGAATGGTGCCAAGCCACTCACGAATTTCCCTTCGGGCGCGTCGCAAATGATTAAAGCGCCAAAACCGCAGCAGGCGCTGGGCCCCCAAGTAAAAGCGCCCCAGTTAAAGGGCGCCATTGACCCGCGCGCGTCAAAGCCAGCAGGCATGAACCTGCAGCACCAAGTGCAGGACAATGCGCATACGTTTGACGTAGGCAACAGCATGAGCTCGCCAAATCGTCGGTTTGTGAGTCCCCTGTGAGACCCTATATCAAGGTCGCGCGCGAATTAAAAATCGCACGACTTGATAGCAAAAGGACTTTTCGGGATCTCGAGATTGACATAGAAACAAATAAAGGGAGTTACCGGCATTGGCGCGATCCGCACGACGGGAGCGCAGGTAAAACCCTCATGCTATTTCCTTACGGATATATTAGAAAAACAAAAGGCATGGATGGTGAAGCCATTGATTGTTTTATTGGCCCCAATGAAAATGCCCCGAACGTATATGTCGTCTTGACCAATCGACCGCCCGATTTCAAGCGCGAAGACGAGCAAAAATGCATGCTCGGCTTCAGCACCGCCGATGAAGCCAAGCGCGCCTTCCAAGCGCACTACCAAAAAGAAGGGTTTTTCCGGGAAATGCGCACGTTTCCCTACGAAACCTTCAAAGAAAAGGTTTACACCTCGACCAAGCTAGCCGCTATCTTAGAAGCGGTGTATGCGCGTCGAGATTACCCAAACTACCCCGCTCTTTCGGCATCCCGCTGACCACGGGGTCTTCCTACAGTGGACGGTCGACGACCCGCCACTGACCGACCTGCGCTTCAGGATAGAACGCTCGGGGAGTCCCGCGGGGCCCTACGACGTTTTATTCAATAAGCTCGACGCATTTCATTTCTTCGACAAAATGCGCCGGCTTGAAGCACCCGCGCCCGGCGCCATCGTCGAAGATTTGAATTACCTGTCGCTTGCCCGGAGCGTTTACTACCGCGTCACCGCGATTTCCGCCGATGGCATTTCGGCGTTCGATATTGCAGACGTCGGTGTGACCTTGCCGAAGCGCCAACTACTTTTGAAGCGAAAAATGCAGAAAGACCTCGCCATTACATTCAAATTTAATGGCGTGGATGTCGCGATATTAAAGCGTCGTCACTGGGGCACTCGCTGTGTAGCGTGTTTTGACCGCGCCACGCGTAAGATTGTCAATAGCAAGTGCCCGCACTGCTATGCCACGGGCTTCATGGGCGGATATTTTAGCCCCGTACGCATTATGGGCCGCTTCATGGCGCCTAATTCGGAAACGCAGCTCGTCCCACAAGGAAAGTCGGACACGACGCAAATTCGTTTTATTTGCGGACAACAACCCATTGTAGATCCTGATGATATTCTCGTAGAGATTGCACAAAATCGACGCTACTTAGTTATCGCACAGACCGAGACGCAGCTGCGCCGAGAGACGGTGCACCAGTCGATCATCGCCTCAGAGCTCGCGCGTGATTCTGTAGAATACAAAATCCCCGCAAATTGGGATCATCACCCTGTTATATATTGAGGCACGCCCGTGGCCGGAAATGACAAAAATCTTGTTCGTACCAAGAAGTTCGTACAAGACCCGCTGCGTATCGTTGCGGGGTCGCCACTTGCTATTCAGGGTGTATTTCTAGAAATATTGCGAGAACGATTCAAAGAGCACGCAGGGCTGTACTGGGTGTGGCGTGATGATTTGACATTAACCGATATTATTATCGAAGCGGCGTTCAATGAACATCTCGAAGCTCGCAATAAAGCACCTGCGCTGTACGTGTATCGGTTATCTACCGTCCCCAGCAAGCAAATCTTGGGTGACCGTGCAGGCGTAAGTCTTCCTAGTCATAAAGAAGGCCACGGCGCACTCAACACTGTCGCCATGATGATTGAGTGCATATCTAATGATGAAGGTGAAAGCGCTATTTTGGCAGATATTGTCCAATTTACGCTTTTAGCTGGTCACGATGCCATTTCTCGTGAATTTGGTTTTTACGATATTTCGCACCCTTCCCTGGGTCAGACCGCGCCGGTGCAACGTGACCAAACGAAGTGGGCTACGCCAGTTGAGTTCATGGTCCAGTTTTGGATCCGATGGGAGCAAGTACCCATTCGTCCCCTTTTGCAGCAGATTGCGCAGCGCCTAAGCGCGCGGGGGTTGTCTGCAGACAGTCACTTCATCGACACCACCATCAACTCTATTCGACGCGGTGTAATGCCGCCTCCTATTTTGCCGATTCCCGATACAGAGAGCTACTCCCTCGACGAAACAGCCCCTATTATCGAACCGGCACCTCCGATCGTCGAACCGCTACCGCTAGTCACAAAAGAAGTATTTTTGGCGGAGCAGCCCCTTGAAGGTCCCATCGATGGGATCAATAAAATATTTAAAACGTTTATTCCGTTTATTCGAACCGACAATACTTCTGAGATCGTGTACGTGAACGGTCTTCGAATGACGCCCGGCGCAGATGGAGACTATGTGATTTCAAAAAGTAGTCCAGCTATCAACGGCTACGACACCATCGAAATCACATACGCTCCGCGCGAAGGCGACATACTTACGATTGACATATACGTAGTAGTCATCGAGTGATTGCGGGCAGTAATTGACCCGCCTAAAATAAAGTCAGGCGGTGTCCATTGCCGAACTGGGGTTACGGTGGATGGGGCGAAAATGCTTGGGGCGAAAACCCTTTAGTACCCGCCTCGGGAGTACATATGGCGCGCACATTCATCAGACAGGCAACACAGATTCGGCGCAGCGAGGCCTATACCGATTCACTCGGTGCAGGAAATACCCTCGAGCAAGGCTCCGTATCTATCGAAGACGACCTCAACGGGCTGCGCTCACAGATTAAGCGCATTCTAGATGGGAGTGGTACGGGGCGTTGGTATGACGACCTGAGTCAGTACGGCGGACAGGGGTTGGGCCTTGCACAGGTCAATACGCACGTCGCAACGTTGCAGACAGAAGTTACGGGTATTCAAGACCGTAAGATTTTGTCTCGCGTTCAGGTGCTCAACGATATTGCAGTTCCTGGCGGACAAAACTATGTCCTTCTGACTACTGCAAACGAAGAGGCGCCGTCGCTGCCCATCGCTTTTGATAATGACAATGGCGCCGTCGCTGCCGCAGCCGCGGGCCCCGTGGCCCACTCGCTGGCGGTGACAGCCGGTCCAAACGCCATCAGTCCAAAAAATCTCGTCGTCGTTCGCGATGCCGCAGACGGGCAACCCCTTCAGTCAGAAGAGCGTGATGTATACGGTCTTTTGCAAGTCGGTGGAACTGCCGCGGAAGGTGACGCGTTTGACGACGCAGACAATCAGGCGCGTATCAGTTTTGTCCGCATTAACGCGGACTACGATGGCCTGGAAGCAGTCCCCGCGGCGGACATTGGCGGAAAGACCATCAACTACGCCTACGTTTCGCGCGGTGATTTTCGCAATATCCCTGAAGATGCCTTTTTGTCGAGCGGCATTTTTACGGATCTGACAGCGGAAGTTGATGTGACCCTTAACCGGGCACTTGCCAACCACACAGACGTGAATGCGGACGTAACGGCAAACCTCAATTTCGCCTTCGGCACAAATTCGGCGCTGTTCAGTCTCAAAAACAGCGACGACGAAATGAAATTGGCCGTCAATCTTGGCGGCGGTGAGACCACTGCGTCTTTCGATTTTGCCGGTGGCCGCTTTACGGTCGATTCCACAGACTCCAATTTCACGCATGGTCTGGTGACCGATTCTGCAGGCACGGCCATTTCTCTGGGCGTGACCCCCGGCGTGATTGGGACGACCGGCGCAGACCTCGGCATCCGCGGTGGTACACAGCTGCGCCTTGACGATGCGGCGCGTGCTGGCTCCACCTGGGCCACCGACGGCATTCAGCTGTCAGATGCGTCTGCAGACTGGAACAACTTCGCAACGCAGTTCGGCCAGACCAGCATCCTCGGGGCCATCTACAAGGCTGCCGTGCAGGGCTCACGCGGCGTCAAGACGTACGCCACGGTGACCGCCAACGTCCCCGCCGACACGGACATCGGTGGCGTCGGCGGCGGCCCAAATCTCGACGCGCAGCTGCCCGACCTGAGCGGCGGAACCTTCACGCAGGACTACGACGTGTTCGTGAACGGAGAGCTCTTGCGACCGGGCGGCAACGCCGGTGCCGATCACGACTACTACCCCGGCACCGCGCTCGCCAACGGCCAGCTCAAGATGGAGTTTGCCCTGCGCGTCGGCGACGTCATCTGCATCGTCCCGTCGACAAAGGCTGGCGTCGCCTAAGCGACTAGGATTGGGGTATGTCGGTTGAAAAAGTCGTCGTCCGCTCGCACGTTCTCAACGAGCTCGGTGCAAAAGCGGACGATTTTTTAGAAAAGTATCGCGCTGAGCTTCTCAAGTACGAAGGCGCGGTCACCGGCGTATCCCAAGCCCAACAGGCCGTAGAGTCTGTCCTGGCGCTCATTGATAAAGAAATCGATGAACGCCGCATGGACCTGACACTCGGCCGCACCGTCAAAGACTGGGTGCTCAAATCGTCCCAAGCCGTAGCGCATGTGAAAACAACCGCGACACAGCTTCTTTATACATCCAAAGGAAAAATAGAAGCCGCGCAGCAGCAAGTCGCGTTTATTAAACAAGTCTACGATATTGAAAAAGCGAAGCTCGTTCAATATACGCAAGAGCAAGAATCCGATAATGTCATCCCCATCGGGGGTGACGGACGCGCGCGGCCCATTTCTATAAAAACCCGCCGCCTTCGAGAAGGCGATCCGCAGCCCAAGAAACGGCGCGACGGCAAAAAACAAGGCCCCGGTACGAAAGCCACAAATAAACAGCCGTCATCCCCAGAGCAACCAAAAAATATAGAAAAAACCCACAACCCAGAAGAGCCCGCTTCGCCGTCAAAGTCGTCGTAGCTTGTTTCATAAACAGAGACCACACTATATTCCGGCTAAATACGCTGCTTTATCCCAAAGCTAGCCGGAGCCAAGCAACATGGTACGACCCCTTGTTCTACTTTTCCAGGAGTACGCCGAACAGACTGTGGCTCCTGTCACGCCGGATTTGAATGCGATTCTCGTCGGTCCGGCCTACCAAATCTACGATTACCCCGACGATAAGCAGCTGATTGAAGTCTCAGCATACGGCACCCTCAACATGCCCTCGTGGCAAGAGGGCCCGCCTGCGAACATCCCCGCCATCACGCTCGCAGGGATGCCGAATGCTGCGCCGGGAAGCTGGGTCGATCCCGCGTCGGTTCGCATCTTTTTTGACGAGGCGCGCGTCGTGCTCACCTCCGGCGAAGACGGCGTGACGCCAAATACGGCGCCGTACGAAAACTATTTTCAGTCTGAGCAGGCCGAATTTATCACCAACAAAGTGCAGGCCGGCGATGTGCTCTTCGTCAATGTGAACGAAGAAGAGCTCGTATTGACGATCTTGGGCGTTGAAAGTGAAACGCTCGTGCGCGTCGCCTCCAATTTCGACGCCAACGCAGAGGATTTGACTTTCCGCGTCGAGCGCAAGGTCAACAATGTTGAACTGGGAAACCAGTTTATTGTGCGCCCCACCTTCCGCGAATCAAACGAAATTAAGATTCTCGGCGGCGTCACTACGCTTGTCGGTCTTGCAACTCTCCCAGTTTCATACGCGCGTGTTTACGTTGCATACCGTGCCCTGCGCACCGATTTGCAAAACCTCGGCAGCGTCAATTCGCGAAACGAAATTCTCTCCAAAGTCGGACGCATCGATAGCCGAAATCCGCTCGGTGCTGCCCTCTTTGTCGCACGCCAAAATGCCGGACAAGCCCCTATCCATTTCTACGGCGTGCCCTCGGATGATGTTTCTGGGTTTACCGCAGCACGCGACGCCCTCTCTGTGGACGAGACGCTTTACGCCATCGTGCCGCTTACCACAGAGTTGAGCGTTATTGCATCGTTAAAGACGGAAAACGAGCAATTCGCAGACCCGTCGCAAGCCATCAATGACGGAGTTACGCAGAAATTCCGCGTGGTGATCGGCAGTGGGAAATTGCCAGCCTCTAGCGTCGTCATTCCTGAAAATGTCGACGGTCAAGCAGAGCAACAAGACGACGCGGTACCGCCAGGTAACCGGCTTGTGGAAATCGTAGGCTTGGATGCGCTCACCAACCATCTAAAGCCCGGTGATAAACTCACCATTTCCGCAAGTAACACCACCCCCTCAGTTGACGGCACCTACACCATTTCGCACATTAATAGCGAAAATGTTGTAGAAGTCGAAGAAGAATTCGCCACGGAATTCGTATCGCCAACCGGCGCCGCTATCAATTTTTCTGTGGTGCGCCCTTCAACCAATTTAACGCTCGTCGAATCTGAAGATCAGCGTATGTCACGTACCCACGAAGGGGTCACGTACACGAATCGCCTGGCGGGATATCAAAGTCCGGCCCGAACCGTTTCGCTGGTGGAAGATACGACCGCACCCAACAGCGTTTATCGAATTACCGAAGAATCGGGGACTACCACGATTTACGCTGATTTCGAGTCAGGGAATATCACTGCACAGCGCATTGTAAACGCGTTGCAGGGGCAGGGCGTCGTCCAGCCTTTTGCAGGCTCGGTATACATCACGGCCGCAGTCGACGATGCTGCCGAAGTACAAAATGGAAACGCAGAAATTGAGTTTTCCGCCGATGAAGGTTACGAGAATGTGCGCAGCCTAAGAGCAATCGGCGCGCTCGACGGCGTATTCAACCGGCTGTATGACCCCAATGCTACGTTTTTCACATCTGAAGTGCAGCCGGGAGATATTATCGAAATCCCGCGAGACGGAAATAGCGCATTTTCGTCCAATACCAAACGTTTTGTCGTAGACCAAGTGCTCAGCGAACAGCGTCTGCGAATTACTAACCAAAATGCGGGCGCATTTCGAAATAACTCTAGCACTGCAGAGTACGAGCTGCCGCACTTCGATAACCGTCTCGGCCAGGGCACACTCGTCACTAACACGGCTATCCGCTATCGCGTTCTCCGCGAACTTTCCAAAGACCAACAGGTCGCCGAGCTCGTGACTGTGTCACAGAGCTTTAATTCTCGTCGCGCTATTCTCACGTGGCCCGATAAAGTCTGGGTCGCAGGCCTTGTCGATGGTTCCAAGGTCAAGAATGCCGATGGCACCCTAGCGCTGGCCGATGCGCAGCCCGGTTATTACCTCTCTGCGGCGCTCGGCGGTATGACTGCGGGTCTCCCGAGCCAGCAGGGCTTTAGCCGGCTCGGGATTGCAGGCATCTCCAAAATCGAGCATGCGAACGATTACTTCTCCGACAAGCAACTCACTGATTTGTCCGATGGTGGCTGGTACGTATTTGCGCAAAACTCGCCTTCGAGTCTGCCGTACAGCATTCATCAGCTCACCACGGACCCGTCAACGCTGGAGTCGGGAGAGTTCTCCATCGTCAAAAATTTCGATTTCGTGTCATTGTTTTTCCTCGGCGTCCTCGAGCCCTTCTTGGGCGTGTGGAACATCAACAACGACACCATCGGGTTTGTCCGTCAGGCGATGAATACCGGCATTGAACAGCTAAAGCTTCGACGTGTGGCGAAAATTGGTGCGCCGCTTAAGGACGCTACGCTCACGTCGGTTGCTGTCTCGCTCGCGTCCTCCGATCGAATTGAAGTCTACGTCGAGGTCGGTTTGCCAAAACCGCTCAACACCATTGGGCTACATCTGGTAGCCTAAGCGCATGTACGACGACTTAGATTTTGAGCGGATGCCAAAAACAGCTTTTTGGGGTGCCGCCCGTCAGCTCATGTCGCCGCTTGCAAAGCGACTTGGGTTTTCGGGCGGTATTGGCATTGGCCGGCATTTAAGTAGCAGGGGTAAAAACCCGCTACTCCAAAAAATAATGCCGTACGGCACAAGAGCTGAGCAGTTGCTCACGCAAGGCGTTGGGAAAATCGCACCTAATTTTGCGCCCACATTCGGCCGTGCCATCAAAGGAACATCGCGTGCGGCTATGCGCGAAGGCTTTGGCGGCGCGGTAGCAGGCGGCGTTTTTGGTGGCGGATTAAATGCCGCTTTCGCCAATGAAGGCGAGCGCGGCCAAGCCTTTATGTCCGGCGCCCTTAGTGGCGCAGGCCTTGGTGCCCTCAGCGGCGCTGTATCAGGTGGGGCGGGCGGCGTAGTCCGTAATTTACGCGCCAAGCAAATCCAAGATATGGCAAAGACGCAAGGCGTGAAGCCCGGTGTTATCGGAAAACAAGTTTTTAAAATGCCGACGTTTTGGGGCAGCAAAGAAAACCCGTCCGCAATTCGCGGGGCCTTTGGGAAAGAAAAAACGCCGCTGCGCGACGTGTCACGCGCAAAACTTATGGGCGGAACTGGGGCGGCTGCAGCTTCTTGGGTTTTGCCGGAATTAGTGATGCCGCACGCACCTGAACCGCCAGCGCCGCCGCCTGCGCCTTCACAACCACAAATCATTCCGAATCAGCCCGCGGCGTATTATCAGCACCAAAAAGCAAGTTCTGTTCGCGAAGAGAGCTATGCTTCGCGCCTGAAAACACCAGATTTTTCCCGCCTACTCCGCTAAGCTAGGCACAAAGGAGCCACTGTCATGCCGCTCGGAATTACTCGAAACCTCGTGACCTGGCGCTTTCAAGATCAGCACGTTGAGCGCGCTCTGGATAACGCTTCGTATTCCTCGGCGCACCCCGACGATACGCTGACTCTGGCGGGTCCGGCGCGGCTTGACACGGTGGATATTGCGAGCTCTGCGGGCAATAGCATCCAGTCGCTACTTGCAATTGGCATGATGCAGAATATGCAAATCAGCCAGCAGAAATCGACGCAGCCCGTGATGGCCATCGGCTCCGGGCGCTCCTTTTTCGTGTCAGGAAAGGCACAGGGAAATGGAACTATCGTGCGGCTATTTGTTAATGGCCGGAATCTTCTTCGCGTTCTCTATCACAATGCTCGCGCACGCGAGCTTCCAGTGGAACAGCTCGACGATCCTGCCGCGCGAAATTTCCAGTCGAAGTTCTATATTAATTTGGATTCTGAGCTTTATCTCATTCCTTTTGGCCTCGGCAGTGTTTTCCGAACCAAAGCCCATGACTTCGTGGGCGGCTTTTACGCTGAATTGACTATGATTCAGTCGTACAACATTAGCATCCAAGCCGGCACCAATATGATCGCCGAGCAAGTTGCCTTTGTGTTCGACCGGCTCATGCCGTTTGGTGAAGATACGTTGACATCTACGCAGGTAGCGCGTA